>Ga0196970_1001046_pt1 | contig 22079 bp, 23 predicted proteins | sample S1v_513CmetaG_FD_148672 | JGI IMG/M metagenome (GOLD analysis project Ga0196970, IMG submission 148672) | Soil microbial communities from Anza Borrego desert, Southern California, United States - S1+v_5-13C | ecosystem: Environmental > Terrestrial > Soil > Desert | place: USA: California...
GCCAGCAGCATTCCGGTGAGCAGCGTCTGGCCCGGAAAACGGCCCAGGCCGGCCCGGTGCAGGTCACGTGCCAGCAGTCGCTCCAGCGGGGCAAACGCCGACGGGGGGCGGGCCGGCTGGGCAGGGGCGTGCGGCAGCGGGAGGCGCACGGCCACCCAGTAGGCGGCAAAGGCAAGGGAGGCCGACAGCAACAGGAGAGGCAGTATCACAGCATCACTCCCCATGGGGCGTGCTATGACCAAAGTTTACCAGATCATTGGGGTCCATTGCACGCGTCGGTGGAATTCTCTGTGAGGTGACGCCAGTACTCACCGTTCGCGCGGTCGAGGAGGCGATAGTCCACCAGGTTGCGCCGCAGGGTACAGAAGTCTTCGTGGAAACGCTTCAGGACCTCGTTCACTTCAGACTCCGGGTAGCGACGATTCGGTTCGAACTGCTCGGCCAGGTGAGCCAGCACAATCTGCAGCTTGGCCTGCTTGACGGGAATCTGCTTGAGGCGGCCTTCCGTATCCAGGAAGTTGCGGACCACCTTTTCGGGATCAAGGGTTCTCATCGTTTCATCCTCCGATCGATACATCTACAGTCATCGATATAAATAGGCGGATGCCGGCACCAGGATAGGCGTCGTAAGGGCCCATCGTTGCAGACGGGCCCCGCCATCGCTACGCCTGGGGTTCGGCCTCCGTCCGCCAGTACACGTTGTTCTCCCGCTGCATCAGATGCGTCATGATGAACTCACGGCGGAGTGTGGCCACGTCATCATGGAAGCGGCGGAGCACCTCGTTTACTTCGGCCTCGGGGTAGGTCTTGCCACGTTCGAACTCCGCGACCAGCCGCTGGAGTATCACGTCTCGCTTTTTGCGCTGTGCCGGAATCTCCTTGAGCCGGCCGTCGGGTCCAAAGAAGGTCTGCAGCACCTTCTGCTCCCACGTGGCGCCGGCCTCGGCCGGGGCCAGGCGGGCCAGCCCATCGACTGACAGAACACTCTTGGCGAGGCCGCGCACGTGCTCCTCGTCCAGCGAGTAGTAGTGGACCTGCCCTTCCTTGCGCAGCTTAACCAGCCCCAGCAGCTTCAGCTTCGCGAGGTGATGCGAGACCGTAGGCTGCCGCACGTCCAGGGCGGTGACCAATTCGTCAACGCTCCGCTCCCGCTGTGCCAGCAGGCCAATCAGCTTGAGGCGTGTCACATCGGCCAGGCCCTGAAAGAAAGCGACCAACTGCTCTGCCTGGTCCTGGTCCCTGAAGTCGGTTGTCATCTGAACCACCCCTCGATCTATATATAGACACTTATCGATGTACGTGTCAAGGGGAAAGGGGCGCAGCTTACCGCGACCGTGTCACCACGCGCAGTCCCGCGCCCTGGGCCACTTCCATCAACTCCGCCATCAGCCCCTCATCGGGCGCCGTCCAGCCGGCCGCAACCCCGTGGGTCCCGTGCGTGCGGAAGCGGAGCAGCTTAACCGGAATCATCGGATCCAGTTCTGCCAAATACGCCGCTGCCGCCTGGACATGCGCCGCCGTATCGGAAAACCCGGGGATAATCGGCATGCGGACTTCCGCAAGCTTACCAGCCGCCACCAGACGCCGCAGGTTCGCCTTCAGCAGCTCGTTCCCCATCCCGGTCAGCGCCTGGTGCCGGTCGCTCTCCCAGACCTTCAGGTCGACCAGGGCGCCGTCCAGCCAGGGTAGAATGCGCTCGTAGGCATCCCACGGCACCAGCCCGTTGGTTTCAATCATGGTGCTCAGACCGGCCTGGCGCACCAGTGGGAAGAACTCGGCCAGAAACGCAGCCTGCAGCATCGGCTCGCCGCCTGAGACCGTCACGCCCGAAACAAACCGGGAGAGCGGCCGCAGCCAGTCCATCAACTCGGCGGGGCTGTACGAAAGCGCCCTGGGATCGGCCGAGTTCGGGCAGATCGTGATGCACTGGTCGCAGCCCTGGCATAGGTCGGGGTCCCAGCTCAACGGCCCGCCCGGGGCGCCCGGCGAGAGTGCGCCTCCCGGGCAGCCCGCCACGCAGACCCCGCACCCGTTGCAGACTTGCTGCGTCTGGGGATTGTGGCAGTATAGGCAGGCAATCTGGCAGCCCTGCAGGAAGATCACGGCCCGGTTGCCCGGGCCGTCCACAAAGCTATGGGTGAGCAGCCGGCTGACCAGCGCCCTCATACCGTCCGCACCCGCCGGTGCAGATGCTGCGGCTGGTTGGTGAAGAAGGCCGCACCAAAGAGAGCACCGTCGCCCCGCACCAGTTCGCCGCTCTGGCGCTGGGCCAGGTCGCTGCGCCGCATCAGGTAGCCTGACACCCGGATCAGCTCGCCGCCCGAGGAGGGCCCAAGGGCCAGGTTCCGGTTGCCCAGCGAGAAGGCGCCGTGTACGATATCCAGCACCGCCCGCGGGTTGTCCGCCGCCGTCTCCTCAAACTCGAAGATGTTGGATACGCCGCCCGTCAGCCACCGGTCATGCGGGCTGACCGCCGCCAGATGCGCGTAGAGGTCCGGCTCCTCGCCCGTAGGAACCCGCGCGGCCGGTGTGTAGCCGAGGTCGGAATCGATGCCGACCTGGGCGTGGAGCGTGGCCCGGCCGCCCGTGGCATCGCAGAACGGAACGGGGATTTCGGCCACGCAGGCGGCCACCTTCGCCATGATCGCCTCGGCCAATGCGTTGGCCTTGGCATCCTTGCCGTAGTGGGCGCCGCCCATCAGGCTGTTCACGGCCTCGGCCAGCCCGAAGATGCCTGCATAGGCCGTGAACGCTTCGGGCTGCAGGAAGCCTTCCTTCACCAGGAAGGAGTGCGCAAAGAAGCCCGATTCGGCGCCCAGGAAGGCGCTGCGGGCCGCAACCACCTCGCAGAGCCAGGAGACGGCCGCAGGGATCGTCTGGTTCAGCATCTCTTCGGGGGAGGAGGCGCGCGCCGCCACCTTGCCCAGGTTGAGCCTGACAAGCGTGTGGATGCCGCCGCCCACCGGCATGAGATTATAGCAGGAAGCGATGGCGTACTCGCTGCCCCAGTCCTGTGCTGACATGGCGTGATTATGGAAGTAGGGCTTGGCCGATGCCATGGCGCAGCGGGCCGCCTCCAGGGCGAACCCCTCCGGTGTGACCGCCGGATCATACTTGAACGATGTGTTGATCGGCTCCCCGGTCGTCTGGTCCAGCTCCAGCAGGAGCCGTCCGACCCGTGTCTCCGTCGGCCCAATGTTGGCGTGGACGAAGCTGGACGGGAAGAGCCGGCTGACGACGGTCCAGAACGATTTGATCGCCCGGCGGGCCTCAGCCTCGGGCACGGAGTCAAAGTAAGGCTCGAGCAGCGTATCCAGATTGCCCAGCCAGACCGGCTCCAGCGTGACCGTCGCCGAGTACTGGTAGAGCGAGAGCAGCGAAGCGAGCGCCTCGTGCAGATCGCCCGCGGGCGCAAGGCGCAGGTACTCGCTGCCCCGCGCGAGCAGGCGGGCATAGTCGGGCGCCGTGTAGCGCGGCCAGAACGGCAGCGGGGCTTCGCCCAGCATGCAGACGGTGCCGTCGGCAAGGGCCGCGACGGCGGCATCGGAGTACGGCAGGTGAGGCAGGACCTTCGTGGCCCCGGTGGCAAGCGTCGCCCGGCGCTGATCGGGCGTCAGGGTGGTGTCGTGCAGCACGCCCAGGACCCAGGTGCGGAGTTCATCAACTTTATCGGCCGTCAGGCCGGTGCGGAAGTCTTCATAGGCGGCCATGGTGGCGGGATTGCGCATGGGCTCGTCTCCTTTCGGGACTGCTGCCTGTTACCTTCCCTGCATCTTTCGCAGCTCCTGCTATGCGGGAACAAAATGACCCACCGTATCTAGGGTCTCGAACAGACCCCAGATGCGGTGGGTGATAGACTCTCTCGGGTTCAAGGAGCAGTGACCAGGGTGGCGAGCGTATCAATCGCCGTGCGGAACCGTCCCAGGACCGGGCCTGGCGGCTGCGCAAGATACGCAATCTGGCCAGCTTCGAGGTAGTCACGCTGCTGGCGCAGGTCGGGAACTACAGCCTTCACGGGCGTGTCGATATCCAGCGCAACCTGCTCAGCGGAGGAGGCCTCCGCCCGGTTGAGCACGGCCGCAAACTTGGCATCCAGGCCCATCGCCTTCATAGGGAGGAGGAAGCGCCGGGTGTGAAAGCGGGAGGCGATTTCCGGCCCCACCACCAGCACAATCCGGTCAGCCAGTTCCAGCATAGGCAGGCAGGCGACGGAGTCCAGGGCAGGCGTCAGGTCGGCCAGAATCAGGTCGTAGCGGAGTGACAGCAACTGCATCATCCGCTTGATATGCTCTTCGGTGATGCGGGTCGCGGCAACGGCATCAAGCACGCCGGCCAGCAGAGAGAACCCGGGGCCGGGCAGAGCCACACGGTGCACCTCATCGCCGGTCAGCCGCCCTTCCTCCAGGGACGGCAGCAGCCGGGAAAGGCAGGCGTTCAGCGGACGGTCGTGGGGGAGCAGGTCGGCGGCCAGCGCCAGGGAGGGGGTGGTCAGGTTCAGGTCGGCCACGGCCACGCCCTCTGCCCGCCATGCACCGGCCCCCCGGGCGCCCAGGGCAGCCGCCGTGTTGAGCAGCAGGGTGGTGGCACCGGCACCGCTGGGGCTCCAGAAGACAATCAGGCGGCTCATCGGCCATCACGCCCCACCAGCCAGAGATAGAGGGTCGCCTTCGACTCGACCGACCCGACCAGCGCCCGCCCCTGCTCGCTGGTAACCGCCAGCAGGGCGGTGGCGGGCACTGTGCTGCCGCCGGTCGTCTCACCCGCCTCGGTCTGAATCGACTGGCCGCTGCTGTTGCGCAGGTCCACCACGCGCACCTTGCTGACCAGCACCTGGACATCGCCTGGCTTGCCTTCCGGCCCGGGCCAGGCGGCCGCCACGTCGACCACGTCGCCGGGGCGCAGGGCGCCGCCCAGCACCGCCTCGGGCCGCACAGGAATCGATACCACCCGCTCATCCGGCCCGAGGACCGCCAACTGGCCGGCGTTGGCCTCGGGACTGCTGGTGATGTGGCGGGCGGTCAACATTTCGGATTCGAAGAGCGGGACGGCGGCATACTGGCCTGCCACCTGACCCAGGCCATAGAGCGCCTGCCGCGGCATGGCGCCCGCCGGCACCCGGATGATTTCAACCAGGTTTTCGCGCAGTTCGCTCCCGGCGGGTATGTCCCGGACGGCGACCAACACCGGAACGGTGCGAACGATTTTGCTGTAAGCATAGCCGCCAGAAAGCAGGGCCAGAACAAAGGTAGCCAGCGCCAGCGTCAGGGGCAGTCGTGCGGGCTGCATCGATCTCCTCCTTCCTCCAAGAAGAGCCGCGGAATCAATCGTATCCTGATTTTACCAGCGTTATGAGAGCAAGTCCAGAAAATCAATGGATCGATTCGGTATTCTCTGACGGATAACGAATGGACACTTGACATTTGTGATGAATTTGTATAGAATTGCGGTGTAATTTGAATTACGCCGTAAGGGGGATTTCACGGTGGAAAACACCAGGAGCACGGTGGTGTCTGTCCGACTTAACGACGCGGCGATCGAAGCTGTCGACCTGCTCGTTAACTCCGGTCTGGCACAAAGCCGATCGGAAGCCGCGGCACAGTTTGTCGCCATTGGCGTGAAGAACGCGGCCGATCTGCTGCGGGAGGCGGGAGACCTGGCTGAGCGTGTCCGGTCCATCCGCCGTGAAATGTTCGATGCGGTCAGGGCAAGGGACGTCTCGCGCGTTCAGCAGCTGCTCGACCAGGACTCCACGCTGGTCAACGGCACCGGCGAGAGCGGGGAGACTCCGGTTCTTACGGCTGTCTACCACGGGGCGCGGGAAGTGGCAGACCTGCTCCTGGCCAGGGGCGCAACGCTCGACCTTTTTGAGGCCGCCGCCGTGGGGGCGACTGACCGGCTTATGGAGATTCTCAATGCCGCGCCCGATATGGTAACGGCCTACAGTCAAGACGGCTGGACGGCCCTTCACCTGGCGGCCTTCTTCGGGCACCCCATTGCGGCGTCTTACCTGATTGGCCGGGGGGCGCCGGTCGATGCCGTGGGCAAGAACCGCATGGCTAACATGCCCCTGCATGCGGCCCTCGCCAGCGGCCGGACGGACGTGGCACGGGTCCTCATCGCTGCCGGTGCGCCGACCGACGTGCCCGACGGAGCGGGCTGGACGCCGCTCCAGCTGGCTGCCGCCAACGGCAACGGCGAGATGGTGGCCGAACTGCTCAAGCGGGGCGCCCGCAAGGATGCCGTCAACAACAAGGGCGAGACGGCGCTCGCACTGGCGGAGGCCAAGGGATACACCGCCGTGGCCGACCTGCTGCGTTAGGGCATCAAAAGAAGGGGCCCGCTGCCTGACTTCAGGCGGCGGGCTCTTTGCGCTGCAAGTAAAGGTTGATATCGAGCCGAAGCGGCCAGAAGGCTTCGGCCAGGCAGAACAGGCCGCTGACCTGACCCAGTACGAACAGCCAGCGTCGGGCGCCGTATCCCAGCCGCCAGTAGAGCGACCAGGCGACCACGACCCGCAGACCGAGCAGCACAACATCAATCCAGCGATACCAGGCCCCGGGCACCATCAGGTTTTCACCTGTCAACAGCCGGTACGCGGTAGGGATGACCGCCAACACGGCCAGATAGGTATAGATGCGATACGACCCCAGCAGAATCACCGCCGCCTCGGACTCAGCCTCTTCGGGCTTGAGCCGGGGGTAGGTGCGCTTTCCCATAGGGATGATGCGCACGATGAATGGCAGCAGCATGACGGTAAGCATCACGAAGGCGACCATGGAATCAGACATGGGCGACCCACCTCTTCAGCCGAGGGGTTCGCCCATGTCTGACCAAAAACCTTCTGCGTAATCCGAATTACCGGGGGAATCCCTTGATCAGGGCCATGGCTTCGGCACGGGTCGCGATGGACGACTCGAAGACGCCCCGGACCGCCGACGTGACCGTGCTGGCACCGGGCTTACGCACGCCGCGCATGGTCATGCACATATGCTCCGCTTCGCAGACCACCAGCACGCCCTGGGGCTTGAGCTTATCCATGAGCAGTTCGGCAATCTGGCTGGTGAGGCGCTCCTGCAGCTGCGGCCGGCGGGAGAAATCTTCCACGACCCGGGCCAGCTTGGAGAGCCCGACGACCCGCCCCTTGTTAGGTATGTAAACAACATGCGCCTTCCCGACAAAAGGCACCAGATGATGCTCGCACATCGACTCAAAGGAGATATCCCGCACGATCACCATCTCTTCGTGCTCTTCGCTGAAGATGGCGGAAAGCCTGTCCGCCGGGTCCCGGTGCAGACCGGCAAAGACCTCTTCATAAAAATCGGCGACGCGGCGGGGCGTCTCCAGCAGGCCTTCGCGGTCCGGGTCTTCGCCGACGGCCTCCAAAATCATGCGTACAGCCGTCTTGATCTTGTCCTTATCGACTGACATCCGTGCTCCACCTTCCTACTTCCTCGGGTCTCAGTTTAGACGCTGCCGGAGGCACATCTGGTATTGTTTGCAAAAGAATGGCGCTCAGAATCCTTCTTATCATCATGCTAGGCATTATGTGTCATTACCAATTTATTACACGATTCAATATGCAGGGGTATACATGCGGAAGAACTTGATATGGCCATCTTTCCAGGATGAACCTATACGTCGTGGGGTATCCTTGCGTCGGGTAACGGCGTCAGAGGTCGGAAATGCGAGCCTGGCCGAGAAAAGGCGGTAATAATCGCCCAAAACAGGCCGTCGTTCTATATTCTCCCCGGTTGGTTCCTGAGAATCCTGAGAGTAAGATGTGAACTATGTGAGAGAAATCACAAGCGAGCCTCCGAAGGCCGAGCGTGGGGCCGCAACCATCGCCGTGAGGCGGCGGTTAGGAAATACATATGCGCCACGAAGGGGGTACTCTATTTGAAGAAGGCATTGAAGATTGCGTCGCTGTTAGGCCTCATCCTTGTAGCGCTCCTGGCCACGAACATGGTATCGGCTGCGAAGAAGGAGATTCCGGAGTACGTCGGCTCCCAGGCATGCCTGGGCTGCCACGCGGACCGCTGGTCCTCCTGGGCCGGTTCCCACCATGGCACCATGGTCCTGCCCATCAACTCGCCCGCAGACATCCCTGGCTATGACAAGGCTACCGAAGAGCAGAAGGCTGAACTGCAGAAGGCAGACTTCGTGATCTCAGGCGGCCGCTTCGTCGCCAAGGATCATGAGACCGGCAAGCTCGTCTTCCTGAAGTACGAGTGGAACCACGAAGAAGGCTACTGGTTTGACTACGATGACGCTGGCGTCGTGTGGCAGGACCGCTGCATGGGTTGCCATGTGACCGGTTCGCCCAAGGTCGGCGTGGGCAACGAGCCCATGGAGTTCGGCATCGGCTGCGAAGCCTGCCATGGCCCGGGCCGTGACCACATCACCAGCAAGGGCGATCCTGCCAAGATCACCCTGAACGTCAGCTCTGACGTTTGCGGCCAGTGCCACAACAGCGGCTACAGCATGGCTGACGGCAACCGGTGGGTCTACGGCTACCGGCCGGCCGACAAGCTGCTGGAGCTGGACGGCATCAAGCCGAAGGCCATCGACCCGAACGCCACCCCGAACCTGGGCCACCACAAGACCTACGGCGAGTGGCTCGTTTCCGGCCACGGCCCGAAGGCGATGGAGTCCCTGAAGACCAACGACCATGCCAGCGGCGCTTGCCTGAAGTGCCACACCCAGGAAGGTGTCGAAGCTGCGAAGGACGGCAAGACGCTCACGTTTGACAAGAACGCTGAGTACGCCGCCATCTCCTGCGTCACCTGCCACCGTCCGCATGGCCTTGGCCTGGCGATGGATGAGAAGGAACTCTGCGCCACGTGCCATACCGCCAGCCTGCCCGAAGGCGGCAGCCTGAAGCCCGGCGCTGTTGCGCACGAGCCCATGAAGGAGTTCTTTGCGGGTTATGGCGCTGCCGGCGGCATCAAGATGGAAGGCAACTTCCATGAGGGCGTTACCTGCCAGGAATGCCATATGCAGAACAACAACCACCTCATGAAGATCGTCCGGCCGAACGATCCCGCGATCACAGAGGGCAGCAGCGACTCCTGCACCAGCTGCCACGAGGATTCCGACCGTGAGACCCGGGGTGCTTACCTCGACATGTGGCAGGATGTCACCGGCAACAAGCTGGACAACCTGAACAAGGACGTCGCCGCCATCGAGGCCGCGGTTAAGGCTGGCGCCACGCTGACCGACGACCAGAAGCTGAAGCTCGACACCGTCAAGACGAACATTTCGTTCGTGACGGCCGACGGCTCCATGGGCGCCCACAACTTCGACTACGCGCAGAAGATCCTGACGGCTGCGCAGAAGGACCTGAGCGTCGTGAAGGCGGCCGTGGTCAAGTAAGGCAATCCTGATGAGAAAAGGGGCAGTACCGGGCGATTGATCGCCGCAGGTACTGCCCCTTTTTCGTAATCGATCAAGCCTGGGCGGCGACATAGAGCGCCGTCACCCCCAGAAAGATGAGCATCACATAACGGCCGGCTCTGCGGGCGCCCGTCGGGCTCGGGTCCTGGCCCAGCTGGCGCATCACGTGCAGGTGCGCGCCAAGCGTCAGGCCGAAGAGGCCCAGCACCCGCTCCTGCATGCCGATGCGCTGCAGCAGCAGGAAGATCGCCAGCAGGTACGCTGCGGTCACGGCGGCCATGTTGATCGATACGGCCGTGTCTCTGCCAACCAGCAGCGGCAGGGTGCGCAGGCCGGCCGGTTGGTCGGCATCGATGTCGAAAAAATCCCGGACCAAGCTGGAGGCGGCAGCGAGGATGCCCAGCGCCAGCGCTGCCAGCAGTCCCACCTCGGTGGCACCGGTCTGCCCAATCAGGCCGCCGCTGATCGACAGCGACACTGCGCCGCCGATTTTCAGGCTGGCCGCCGGCCCGCCTTGGCGCACCCGCAGCGACGGAAATGCGTACAAGGCGCCTTGCCAGAGCACGGCCATGACCAGCATGCTGCCCAGAGCATGCCAGAGCGACCAGGCCGCCGGCGTAAAGAGCCAGGGCAGGGCCGCGGCAGCCTGCTGGAAAACCGCCGACCCGGACAGCCGGGTCCGGGGAAACGCGGGGCTCAGAAAGTCAGGGGAGAGGGCGGCCCCCGCCAGGGTCAGCGCACACAGCAACACCAGGGTCCGGGGCTGCTCCTGCCCCATCAGGCGCCAGATCTTCCGCATGTCAGGCTCCTCCTAAACCAGCACCCTACCGGGCGATTCGGCAGATGAACCTGCGCCTCCCGCAAGTTTGACAGAATTCACCTGATAGGAAGGGTTGTTTGACTTCCGGATAGGAGTTTTCTATAATCGACCGTAAACAAGGGACCGGTGCGGGGGAGGGGAGACCATGGCGGAACGACGTTTCACACCAACAGAGGTCGACAGGCTGATCCCCGAGTTGGAGTCGATCATCAAGGCGTTGCGCAACCTGGAGGGGGAGATCCAGGAGAAGGAGTGGCACCTGAAGCAGGCCAAAGTGGAGGCCCGGCGGAACGGCCAGATTGGCGAGGACCAGTTTCTCAAGGAAGAGGCCGAAATCGACTTTCTGCGCATCCTCGCCCAGGGGCAGTTCGACCGGATCCGGTCGATGGGCGGCGAGGTCAAAGGCGGCTACCTGGTCGACTTTCCCGGCACCATTGACGGGCAGGACGTCCTGCTATGCTGGAAGCCCGGCGAAACGGCCGTGCGTTGGTTCCACGGCCTGTACGAGGGAATGATGGGGCGCAAGCCCATTCCGGAAGATCAGTTGCGCGCAGACGACGCTTCCCCTGATTCGGAGGGCGAGTAGGTGGGCAAACTCCACTCCATTCGTGGCGGAGGGGGCGGCGCGCACCGTCCTGCCTACTCCTCGCAGTTGATGGTCCGGGAGCCGGCATGGGAGATTCGCCAGATTCACCGGGCAGGGGGCGAACTGGCCGGCGACCTGATTGTGATGTACACGCCCGAGGTGGTTCGGGCGGTGGTCATTTTGCGGGCCGTGCCGGCGGACCCCGACTGGGAGAGCCTGGACACCTGGGTGCTTACACAAATCGATAACTACGAGCGTCGCTACGTGGTCGACTACTATGAAGGCAGCTATATCACAGGCGTCGAAGGGCCCCCCGAACGGGCCGAATCGACCTTCGATGAGGATGAAGGCGAGCCGCTTTGATGGTGATCCATGCAGAAGAGACCTGGGACTTGAGTCCCAGGTCTCATGATTTTCTGCGGGTTTGGGATAAACCTTTCTGGTTACCAAACATTACCCAACTGTACCAAGGAATCACCGATCCGTTATCGAAAAGCAGAGAAAACAGTAATGAATGGTTTACGGAAAGGACGTAACTGCATGCAAGCGGACTCGACCCATGCCTCGCAGCAGGCCCGGGCGCTCGACCTCTGGGCCATCAAAGTACTTTGGATACTCCCGCCGATTCTGATTCTGATGGGCGTGATGATCGCCCTGGGCGTCTTACATAATTCCTGGAGTCAGTTCTTCCTCATTTTCGGTATGACGTTCGGCATTACCCTGGTTCCCACCGTCATGTATCGGATGGGGTGGTCGGGGCGGGTCAGCCGTTACCTGGTCTGCATCGCCCTGATGGTCGACATTTTCGCCATCAGCATCACGCTGCAGGATGTGACGGCCATCTGGCCGCTCTGGCTGCTGCCTGTGGCGATGGGCGTGGTCTACTCGGACCGGCTCCTCTTCGTTGTTAACACCTTGGCAGGCGTGGCAGCGTCCTCCTGGCTCTCCTGGCAGTTCTTCGCCTTGCAACTCTCGTCGAAGGTCAGCCTGATTGCCACGCAGGTACTGGTCATCCTTGCTATCTCGGCTCTGATGATGGCCGTGGCCTCCAAGTTCTCATCCGTGCTAAAGGAGAACGAGAAGGCGACCGTCGCCCAGGCGCAGACCATTGAGCGGATGAACGTCCTGCTGGGGCAGGTCCGGGATACGGCGGTTACGCTGACCGATTCCTCCGCCGCCCTGGATTCAGACAGCCAGCGGGCCCGGGAGCATCTGGACGGCTCCTTCCGGCAGATGGTTGCCGAATTGGAGCAGGGCTGGCAGGATCAGTTGCTGGCGATGCGGCAGATCGGCGAGACGCTGCAGCAGCAGACGCAGGCGATTTCGCAGATTGCGTCGGGCGCCGAGGCCCAGGCCCGCGAGGCATCATCGACGCTGCGGGAGACCCAGGAGATGGCCGACTCCCTCAATATGGCCGTGAAGTACGCCGAGCAGGTCAACCGTTCCTCCGAAGAGGCCAGCGGCCGGGCCAACCACGGTTCCGCCGCCGTCAGCGAGACGCTGACGGGCATCACCGGCCTGGGCCGGGCGGTGGAGCAGGCTTCGGCAACGGTTTCGCAGTTGGGGAGCCTTTCCGCCCAGATCGGGCAGATCGTGGAGACGATCACCACCATCGCTGATCAGACCGATATGCTGGCCTTGAACGCCGCCATTGAGGCGGCGCGTGCCGGTGAACATGGCCGGGGCTTCGCCGTGGTCGCAGAAGAGGTGCGCAAGCTTGCTGAGCGGTCCAACAAGGCGTCGCAAGAGATCTCCAGCCTGATTGCCCGCATTCAGAAGGAGATCGGCGAGTCGGTGGCGATGATGGACGAGGCCCGGGAGATGGCCGGCCGCGGCACCCAGCGTTCCCGGGAAGCGGGGGATGCGCTCGACTCCATTCGGGCTTCGGTGCGGGAGACCGCCGACCAGGTGCGCTCGATCCTGGACCGGCTGGGCGCCCTGGCGAAGACCGGCAAGTCCATGGAAGTGGCCGTCGGCCAGATGGCGGCCGTGAGCGAGGAGAATACGGCGGCGGCGGAGCAGATGGCCGCGGGCAGCGCCCAGGTGATCGCTTCGTCGGCGCAGGTGGAGCAGATTGCGAAGGCCGGTGCCGACCGGATGATGCAGGTGCGTACGGATTTGGAGCAGGTGGCCGCGGTGGTGCGGTCGAGTGCTGAGGCTTCTCGGCGGTTGACGGCTCTTGCTGTGGAGTTGAAGGAGTCTGTGCGGTAGGGTTGTCGTTGGGTCGCCGGTGGTGGCAGGTAGGGGTCGCTCCCCGGTTATTCGGTTTGGGGTCGCTTCGCTCCCCAAACCTCCGGCACCGACGTCCGCTCCTCCCTACCTGCCCCCACCGGCTCCAGTCGCCTCACCACTCGAATGTAACGTAGCGGCGGTCGATCCCATCGAGGGATCGACCGCCGTTTGATTTTGATCAGCCTTCCTTGCTGCGCAAGGAATCGGCCAAGACGTCCGCCAAATGGCGGACTCTGATTTTGCTTGCCAGCCCGGCCCTTTGGACGCCTTCGATCATCTCCAGGTGGCAAGGTGGGTTGACTACGACCACTGTGTCCGCCCCGGTGTTTACCACGTGCTTCATTTTGCGGGTCAGGATGCGGTCGGAGCCGTCGGCCTGGGTTACGGCGTAGGTGCCGGCGGCGCCGCAGCATTGGTCGGCTTCGGGGAGTTCTACGTACCGGGCGCCGGGAATCGCCTTCAGCAGCGCCCGGGGCTGGGCGGTAATGCGCTGGACGTTGCGGAGGTGGCAGGAGTCCTGGTAGGTGAAGGTGCCGCTCAGTTCGCCCAGGGCCGGGGCGCCGAGCGTGGCCAGAATCTCGGAGAAGTCGCGGCAGGCCTGGCTGAACTTGGCGGCCCGTTCGGCCCACCCCGGGTCGCCGGCCAGGAGCTTGCCGTACTCCTTCAGGGCGCCCCCGCAGCCGCCGGCCGAGTTGACCACGTAATCATACCCGCCCTGCTCGAAGGCGGCGATATTCCGCTTCGCCTGCGCAAGGGCCAGCTCATGCTCGCCGGCGTGTGCGTGCACGGCGCCACAGCAGCCCTGGCCGGCGGGAATCTCCACGTCGCAGCCGGCGGCGGCCAGCACCGCAATCGAGTTCTGGTTCGTCTCGTAGAAAACGATGTCAGAGACACAGCCGGTGAAGAAGGCGACCCGCGCCTTCTTTTCGCTTTTCGCACGGGTGACCCGCCGGCGGGAGGCCCTTGCGACCGGTGACGCCGCGGCCGGCAGCGCCTGCTCCATCGCCGCCAGACCGGGGCCGCCAATCTTCGCGATCAGCCCGAGGCGGCGGGCCACTGCCTGCAGCCCGAGTCTCTGATAGAGCCACAGCCCCCAGCCCGCCAGCTTGATGCCCCCCGGCGTGCCGAGAATCCACCGATAAGCAAACCGGACCGGCCAGGGGTTAGGCCGCACCTCGGCAATCGCGGCACGGCCCTCCTCGAGCAGCTGGCCGTAGGTGACGCCGGCGGGGCAGACGACTTCGCAGGCCCGGCAGCCCAGGCAGGCGTCCAGCTTCGGAGCGATGTCCAGCAGTTCCAGCTTCCCCTCATGGACGGCCCGCATCAGGGCGATGCGGCCCCGGGGCGAAGCGGACTCGACCTCGCTCAGCCGGTAGGTCGGGCAGGCCGATAGACAGAAGCCGCAGCGCATGCAGTTTAGCAGTGCATCTTCGCTGAACTGATCGGTGATACTCATGCCCGCACCACCACCCGCCGCCGGGTCTCCCGGGCGAAGATCTTGCCGGGGTTGAGCAGATGGTGCGGGTCAAAGGAGGCCTTGATCCCCTTCATGATCTCAATGCCGGTCGGGCCGATGCGCCACTCCAGATACCCGGCCTTCGATTCACCCACGCCGTGCTCGCCGGTAATCGTGCCGCCGAGCTTCAGGGCAGCTTCGAAGATCTCTTCAAAGGCCAGCTCGACCCGGTGGATCTCCTCCCGGTCCCGCTCGTCGCACATGCAGGTGGGGTGGAGGTTGCCGTCGCCGGCGTGGCCGAAGGTGCAAATGTCGACGCTGTACTTTTGCGCGATCCGGTTGATCTGCTCCACCATCTCCGCCAGATGCTTGCGGGGAACGGTGGCATCTTCCAGGACGGTGGTCGGCTTCTTGCGGGCAAGGGCCGACAGGGCCGCCCGGCGGGCGGTCATCAGCGCTGCTTCTTCGGCGGCGTCCTGGGCCAGGCGGGTCTCAAAGGCGCCTTCTTCTTTACAGATGGAGGCAATCCGGGCGCTGTCCCGCTCACAGATCGACTCCGGGCCGTCCTGCTGAATCAGGAGAAGGGCGCCGGCCTCCACGGGCAGGCCGATCTTGGCGAAATCCTCGACCACCCGAATCGTGGCGTTATCGAGGAACTCCAGCGTCGCCGGAATGATGCGGCTGGCGATAATCCGGCTGACGGAGCGGGCGGCACCGGTCAGGTCCTGGAAAAGGGCCAGCATGGTTCGCTTCGTCTCGGGGAGGGGAATCAGCTTGGCGGTCGCTTCGGTGACAATGCCCAGCGTACCCTCGGAGCCGACGAAGAGCTTGACCAGGTCGTAACCGGCCACATCCTTGGCGTTCTTGCCGCCGACTTTCAGCATCCGGCCATCGGCGAGCACCGCCTCCAGCCCGATGATGTAGTCCTTGGTTACGCCGTACTTGAGGCCCCGCAGGCCCCCGGCGCACTCGGCGATGTTGCCGCCCAGCGTGGAGACGGTCATGGAACCGGGGTCGGGCGGATAGAAGAGGCCCAGCGCTTCGACCGCCTGATGAAGCTTGGCCGTGACCAGGCCGGGCTCAAAGGTGCAGGTCATGTTCTCCTGATCGATCTCTTTGAGTGCGTTGATCCGGTTCAGCCCCAGCACGATACCGCCCTGGGTGGGCACGGTGCCTGCCGACAGGTTGGACCCCTGCCCCCGGGGCACGATGGGGATGCGGTGCTGATAGGCGACTTTCATAATGGCCGCCACTTCTTCGGCAGAGCCGGGCACGACAACGGCGTCGGGCAGGTGCTGGTAGAGCGGTGTGGCATCAAAGGAGTAGGCCATCAGGTCGGCGGGCGAGTTCAGGCACCAGTTCGCACCGACGATGGCAGTAAGTTCGCGGAGGACTTCGGGCTTCAGCATGGCAGCCACCCTTTCGCGACGATACTTTACGGGTATGTTAGTATAGTATCATATGTTGCGCAGGGTGCGGACATAGAAGAAGGCAGGGAGTTTTACCTACCCTGCCAGTGTCGCCACAGCCTCTTCAATCTGCTGAATCTCCTGGGCGACGGAGCGGATGGCCTCAGCCTGCTCGGCCGAAACCCGGGTCGACTGGGTCACCGTCCGCGCCATCTGCTCGAAGGACTTCTGCCACTCTCGGAGCGCGGACTGAATCTCCACAGCCGAACTGCGGGTCCGGTCGGCCAGCTTGCGAATCTCTTCTGCGACGACCGTAAAACCCGCCCCGGCCAGGCCGGCGCGCGACGCTTCGATGGCCGCGTTCAACCCCAGTAGGTTGGCCCGCTGCGCCAGATCTTCGATCAGGCGGAGCGCTTCGGTGGTGGAGCGGCTCCGCTCCTGAAGCTGCGTGGTGGACGCGTCCAGCTCCTTCGCCAGGCGCTGGTGGTCCTCCGTGCCGGCCAGAATCTGCTCGGCCGCAGCGGTCACATGCTGCAGGCCGTCCAGGGCAGCGACCCGCAGCCGCTCCTTCTGGGCCAGGTTCTCCATTTCCAGCTGGACCACCCGGGCCGCGATGCGGGCGGCGCCCTTCACGGCGTTCGGGTCACCCTGAATGCCAATGGTGCCGACCCGCTGACCGGCGAAGATGATCACCCGGTTATAGCCGGGGCGGAGGTTGCTGTTGCGGCGGGCGTCCTCTTCGGTGACGGCGATTTCGTCCACCTCGCCGCGCAGAATGCGGGCGCAGCCTTCGTGGAAGTTGCCAATGCGCTCCCGGGCGGAGGCCGCGATGATGTAGCCGCCAGCGCCGCAAATCAGACCGGGATGTTCAGCCGCGGAAAGAACCTGCGTCAGCATACGTTCGGCGAGCTGCCCAGTGAGCTGTAGTTCGTTCATGCTGCGTCTCCCCTGCAAGATCCATGAAATATGTAAGAATTGATTCGCCCTCTTGGAGCGACTTTCCTGGTATCCATATGTGTCATAATGTGCCAGAACTACAGGCAAAAAGTACGACCGGAAGCTTAAGCTCCCGGTCGTACTCTTTTCGCTCACTCCGAGGCGCCAAGCGCCTTCTTGGCCATGTAGGCCGCCAGCAGCCGGTCCATCGTCTCCTGCCGGAAGGGGTAGGAGACGACCGTCATCAACACCACGATCCCGTCGCCCTTTTGGAGATGGACCGCATCGTACTGAGACCCGTCGGCCAGGTCCTCAATATAGGCGTCCATGACCTGCGAGGCGGTGTCCTCATCGAAGGGCTTGGTGAGGCCCATCTCCTTGACGATCTGCAGATACTGGGCCTCCGGCATGCGCAGATCGAGGTACTGCTGAATATAGACTCGTGGCTTGCCCCGCTCTACGGTGGCGCTCTCCCAACGCTTCGTCCCCACGGACAGGCCCCCTTTCTCTTCGAGTATACTGTCTGGCCCTTTCTGGCTCAAGCCCGAACACCCCGGGCGGGTGGGGCGTAAGTATGGAGCCGAAGGGGGATGGGCGATGATGCAGGTGAGGCCGTACAGGCGCGAGGAGTTGCCGGCGATTCTGGCGTGCAGCGTGCAGACGGCGCGGGCCCAGTTGGTGGGACGCGATCTGCCCGGCGCAACGTCGCAGGGGCTGGTGCGGCAGATAACCAACATGTACGAAAGTGCGCTGATGATGCCCGATACGACGATTCTGGTGGCGGATTGGCCTGCGGGAACGTCACAGGGGGCGGGGCAGGCGTCTGGCCCGGCGGCCTACGTCCTGGCGATGCCCCAGCCGAACCCGTTCACTGGCGAGCGTGAGGTGATCGTGCTCGATATTTACACCAACCCGGCGTTGCGGGGCCGGAAGGTGGGGCGGCTTCTGCTGGACCACGTAACAGCCTATGCAAAGCGGGTCGGGGCGGGGAGCCTGGTCGCGCAGATTGCTGTGCATAATGCGGCGAGCCGGGCACTGTTCCGTTCCGGAGGGTTCGTGGAGGAGCGGGTAGTCGTGGGGCGGCGGGTATAGGGTGTAGACGCATCTTCGGACGATATCGGGCGTGTCAGTGGAATGCGCGGAGTTCTTCGGAGGCAGATCGAGCGTGCAGGCAGGTGTGCGGAGTTGTAAGGAGATGTTCGTACGTGTTAGAGCGTCTTCGGACGTGCAAGGCGAACCTTCGGACGTGCAAGGCGAACCTTCGGACGTGCAAGGCGAACTTAGGAGCTGCAAGACAGACCTTCGGAGACCTCATGAGCGTACTTTTTGCCCTTCGCACCCTCAGGCGAGGCCGGCCAGAATCTCCGCAGAGGGCGTCGTCACCAGGCGCCCGATCTGGTCCGTCCCGTGCTTGCGAAGCCACTCCGCACAAAGGCTGTAACCTACCCAGTACCCGCTGACCGGCGCCTCTGCCGAGAAGTACTTGAGAAAGACCTCCATGCCCTCCTGGTCGAACTCCGGTGCCACGGCGGCCCGGATGGCTCCATCGTTCGCCTGGTGCCAGGCGAGCTGCTCGGGCGCCATGAATGTAGCCAGGGTTGTGCGGCCGAGGAGCAGGTCGGTGAAGGTCAGGGCGGTCCCTTCGAGCATCACCATGTCGAGCAGGGAGAGCTGCCGGGGCGTCGCCGGCAGCTTCAGGGCCTGCATGCGGGCCACATGTGCCGCCTCATGGGGGATAATTTCCGCCAGCTCGGCCGGGGAGTACCAGTACTTGGCCTCGCCCGGGGCCTGGACCTGGCCCGGCTGGAACCGCTCCACGCCCAGGGCGATGGCCGGGCGCCCCAGCACAGAGAGCGTTGCCGCCGGGGCCGTGAAGAGCAGCGTCCCCACATAGATGTTGGGCGGCGTCCAGGTCAGCCGTGGCGAGACGAAATCCAGCCAGCGCTGCGCTTCGCCTTCCAAGCCCAGGGCGTGGGCGTGGCGCAGTTGCTCCCTCAGCTGCGGCGCCGCCCGCTCGATGGCGCCCCGCAGCCCGCCCTCGCCGAAAGTCTCCTCGCCGTAGGTCGCTACGAGGCCCTCGAAATAGGCCCGGTGCGGGTAGTAGACCTCTTCCTCGAACCGGGGCCAGACCGGGTAGCCATACGGCGTGCTGCCCAGCACCCGCGCCACATCTCGATAAAGTAAGACCAGCGCCACGGCTGGATCACCTCCCGGTCCAGCCTATGCGCGAAAAGCGCCGGAGAGGTCTCCGGCGCTTGTTCGCGGCTCCTAGCGTCTCGGCTGTTCCCGCTCGTTGTTCGTCGAGTAGTAATGAGCCGTAATGGGAATGGTCCGGCGGATCTTGGTCATCCGCAGATTCCCTTCGACCTGCTCCGTCTCCATGGGGTTGTACTTCTGCTGGATGTCCCACTCGTGGAAGACCCGCTCCACTTCAGGCGGAAATCCTGGTTTGGGCATCTGCACCGCACCTCCGGTGATGACGGATTGGAGCCGCCATTAGCATGCCCAATCGAAGGAAAGGGACGAGCTGGTGTCAAATCAGTGCATGGTGTAGGTATTTCACACCTTGGAACAAAGCGAGGCGATTCTCCACATGTCGCAGTTCGACTCCGGACGGCGCCGTCCCGGGAGCAATCGGGTTGAGACCATCGCGGTCCACACCGGCGACGATCCGTTTCGCTTCCTGGGCGCCGCAGCGCCGCCCATCGTCCAGACAAGCACCTTCGTCTTCGACAGCTACGAGGCACTGGAAGAGGCGTTCGCCAACCCTGACACCCACTGCGTCTACACCCGGGGCAACAACCCCACGGTGCGGGTGACTGAGGAGAAGCTCGCGGCGCTGGAAGGGGCGGAGGCTTGCCGTCTCTTTGGCTCGGGCATGGCAGCGATTTCGGCGGCCATCTTAAGCTGCGTCAAGGCGGGCGATCACATCGTCTCCCTGAAGACGGTGTACGGGCCGGCCTATAACCTGATGGCTACGTGGCTGCCCCGCTTCGGCGTGGAGACTACCTTTATCGATGGCACCGACCCTGCCGAGTGGGAAGCCGCCTGCCGGCCGAACACCACCTTCTTTTATCTGGAGTCGCCGTCGACGATGGTGATGAAGCTGCAGGACCTGCCTGCGGTCACGGCGATTGCCAAGGCCCGGGGGATTAGGACGGCCATCGACAACTCCTACTCGACGATGCTGCTCCAGCGGCCGCTGGACCTGGGCGTCGACCTGGTGGTCTACTCGGCGACGAAGTATCTGAACGGCCACTCTGACGTGGTGGCCGGGGCAGCCATGGGCAGCCGGGCGCTGATCGGGCAGATCAACAAGGCCGAGTTCCCCCTGCTGGGGGGCATCTGTGCGCCCATGGATGCCTGGCTGATCGCCCGGGGCCTGCGCACCCTGCCGATCCGCATGCGGCAGCATCAGGAGAGCACGGCGCAGGTGGTTGATTTTCTGGTGAAGCATCCGCGGGTGAAGCGGGTGCATTACCCCGGCCATCCGTCGCATCCGCAGTATGAGCTCGCCTGCCGGCAGATGAAGGGCGCCAGCAGCCTGCTTTCCATCGAGCTTGATACGAATGACCTGGCCGCCGTGAAGCGGTTTGTGAACGGGGTGCATTACTTCGGGCTGGGCGTCAGCTGGGGCGGGTACGAGTCGCTCATGTTTGCGCCGCTGATTGCGCAGAGCCGGGAGCTGCCGCCGGATAAGTGGCAGTCGATGAACCTTGTGCGGATTCATGTGGGGCTTGAGGCGCCTGAGGATTTGGTTGAGGATCTCGATCAGGCGCTGTTTGGGATGTAGGTTCGCGTTGTAGGTCGCCGGTGGGTCGCCGGTGGGTCGCCGGTGGGCACAGGTAGGGGCCGCTCCCCGGTTATTCTTTTGGGGTCCGCTTCGCTCCCCAAAAATCCGGCACCGACGTCCGCTTACCCCTACCTGTACCCACCGGCTCCAGCTGCCGACTCCTCTTGTAACGGGGCGGCGGGTCGATCCCATCGAGGGATCGACCCGCCGTCTGCGCGGAACCTACCGGGCTGGTGCCTCGTCTATCGTGAAACCGGTACGTACACGAACAGGAGGAACCCCGATGCGCACCCGTTATGTGGTCGTGTTGTTGACGTTGCTGACCCTCGTCTTTTCGCTGCTTCCCCGGCCTGCTGCGGCGCTTTCTTGCATGCATCCGAAGGACCAACTGCCCAGCTACACGCTGCTTGTGGAGGGCAAAGTGACGCAGGTTTCAGCCAAGATGAAGTCGATTCTCAGCGGTGCTCAGCCGCAGAGCATCACGGTGGCGGTGAAGCGCTACTTCAAGGGCGAGGGACCGGCGGAGCTGAAGGCGGTCTACGACGGCCTGGGCTGGGAAGAGATGAAGCCCGTGGGTTCGGAGCTGATTATGGGCTTCTACTTCGATGAGGTGGAAAAGGTCTACAAAGCCGGCGCCTGCTCGCTGATGATGAACGCCCAGCCGAGCAACGACTTCGAGAAGGAGATGCTGACGCTCATCGGGCAGCAGTTCGGCGAAGGCAAGGCGCCCACAGGCGGCCCCGCCCCGGTGGCCCCGACCCCGAACGAGCCCGCCGGAAGGCTCGGTACCTGGTTGCTGTGGGCAGGCATCGGCGCCATAATCCTGCTGGCAGGGGGAATCATGCTAACAAGACGGGCGAAGAGCAAGTAGAATCAGCAAGACGGAGGGTGGCCCCTCGATGGGGCCACCCGCCGCCCCGCGCAAAAGGATGGGGAGGGGTGGAACCCGGAGCCGGTGGTGGCAGGTAGGGGAGAGCGGACGTCGGTGCCGGAATTTGGGGGAGCGAAGCGGCCCCCCAAAGGACTAACCGGGGAGCGACCCCTGCCTGCCGCCGCCGGCGACCGCACAGGAAGCAACCCCCTTACGAGTACACCCCCACAATCCCCCGCGCCGCCTCCCACACAACATCACCCAACGAACGAGGCGACACCACCTCAACCGCAGCCCCAAAACTCAACACAAACTCAACCGCATTCCACTCCTCCTCAAACCGGACCGCCACCTCACACCACCCCGCCGCATCCGGCGGCCCCACCTGCTCCACCTTCGACCAGCGGCTCGCCCAGCGCATCCGCTGCAGAATCGACTGCTTCGCCCGCACCACCACATGATACCGCGGCAAATGGGCCACGAACTCTGCCGACGACTGACTCCAGTGCGCGGCCAGGTCGAACCCCGCCGGCCGCTGGCACGGCTCAGCCAGCACCTCGGCCCCCTGCACCCGGGAGACTCG
>Ga0196970_1001047_pt1 | contig 22058 bp, 13 predicted proteins | sample S1v_513CmetaG_FD_148672 | JGI IMG/M metagenome (GOLD analysis project Ga0196970, IMG submission 148672) | Soil microbial communities from Anza Borrego desert, Southern California, United States - S1+v_5-13C | ecosystem: Environmental > Terrestrial > Soil > Desert | place: USA: California...
TCCGATGTACTCCGCGCGGTCGCAGGTGTTCGTCTCGGTCCGCACCGGCGACACCTCCACGGACCTCATTCAGGGCTCGAGCTTCACCCAGCGCCAGGTCAAGAGCTACACCGACCTCGTCGACTCACCCCGCGTGCTGATCCCCGTCATCGAGCAGCTCGACCTGTCGACGACGCCGGACGAGCTCGCTTTGGCCATCACTGCGAGTTCCCCGATCGACACAGTTCTCATCAACATCACGGCGACCGATCCGGACCCGCAGGTCGCGAGCGACATCGCCAACGCCACCGCCGAGAGCCTCGCGACCCAGGTGCGCGAGCTCGAGGAGCCTGAGGACGGCGAGTCGCCCGTCGAGATCAGCTCCGTGCGGGCCGCTACACCTCCAGCCGCGCCGTCGTCTCCCAACCCTGCGCGGAACACCGCGCTCGGGCTCCTGCTCGGCCTGGCCCTGGGCTTCGGCCTCGCCGTACTCCGCGAGGTGCTGGACACCCGCGTGCGCACCGCCGAGGACGTACGCATCGTCACCGACGCGTCCGTGATGGCCGCCATGGCCCACGACGACGACGCCGTGCGGCACCCGCTCATCGTGCACTCCGCACCGCACTCGATCCGGGCCGAAGCCTTCCGCCGCCTCCGCACCAACCTGCAGTTCCTCGATGTCGCAGACCGCCTAGAGTCCCTCGTCGTCACGTCGTCGCTCCCCGCCGAGGGCAAGTCCACCGTCGCGATCAACCTGGCCATCACGCTCGCTGACGCCGGCTCCCGGGTCGCCCTGGTCGACGCCGACCTGCGCCGGCCCTCCGTCGCCGAGTACATGGGGATCGAGGGCCGCGCCGGCCTGACCACCGTGCTCATCGGCAAGGCCAGCATCGACGACGTCATCCAGCCGTGGGGCGACGGCAAGCTGCACGTGCTCACGTCCGGCCAGATTCCCCCGAACCCCAGCGAGATGATCGGCTCGCACGCCATGGCGTGGCTGCTGGGCGAGCTGGTCAAGCGCTACGACGTCGTCATCATCGACACCCCCCCGCTGCTGCCCGTGACCGACGCCGCGATCCTCGCCCGCCTCACCGGGGGCGCTCTCGTGGTCGCCGCTGCGAACCGGGTGCACCGGGCCGACCTGGCGGACGCGATGACCTCGCTCGAGGCGGTCGGCGCCCGGGTCCTCGGCGTCGTCATCAACCACCTGGCGCGCAAGCAGTCCGAGGCGTACTCCTACTACGGCCCCGACACCAGCCGCGCGGGTCAGCGCCGCACCAAGCAGGCGCGACGCCGCACCACCGAGCACGCCGGCCGCAAGCGTCCGACCGCGCGGGCGACGCCGCGACCGTCGGCTCCCGCCACGCGCAGCGGAGCCTTCCCGTCCACGGATGGTGAGCTCGACGCGATCCTCGGCGCCGAGCGCCCACCGGCCACACCCAGCCGTTGGCCCGGCGACCCGATCGGCTGAGCACAGCAACCCATGGCAACAGGAAGGGCCGGGACCTTACGGTCCCGGCCCTTCGGCGTTGTCCTGTGAGCCGTCAGGCCCCGGCGTGTGCCTGCTGGCGGCGGCGCGCGAGGAAGACGGCGATCGTGCCCGCCGCCACCAGGGCAGCCGCTCCGCCCACGAGGCCGGACGCCTCGAAGCCGGTGTCACTCAGCGCCGGGCCGGCCGCAGCTGCGACAGTGACGACCTCGTCACCCACGAGGTTCCCGGCCGCGTCGGTGATTGCCATCGTGTAGGTGCCGGCAGCCGACAGCGTCACGGTCCAGGAGACGGTGCCGGACGCCGGCGCCGTCTTCGCCAGGGCCTTGGTGCCCGCGATGGTGATGGCCGAGTTGCTGATCGAGGCCGGGTTTGACGTCACGGTGAGGGTGTAGCTGTCACCAGGCGTCGCCCCCGTCGTCGTCACGGTGACCGACTGACCAGCGGTGATCGTCGGGTCGTTGACGGTGGTGTTGTAGCCGGGCGCGTCGTACGCCATGGCCGCGACGGGCATCGCGACGAGTGCAGCGGCCGCGAGCGCGGAAAGAATGGTGCGGCGAATCATGGTCGTCCCCCAAGAGGCGTCGAGTGCAGGGAAATCTTGCGTCGCGCCCCCCGCGACGCATCCCTGTCATCGGCAACCTTAGCGGGAACCATGAGCGGCTTGGCCAGGACGTGCCCGGTTTTGGACAGGATGTCAAGTCACTTCGCCCGGTGGAGCTCGGAGACCGACCTGTGAACAGGTCGTGACCTGTCCACCAGGCGGCGCCGCTCACAGCCATGATCATCTCGGCCGGGGCATTTAACACGGCCACAGCGCCTTTTCCACGGCCAACCCTCACAGGGATTAGCCCTAATGGCCCAACTGCACTGATTTCTACCGGTCTACCGTGATCATTAAGGCCGACCCCATACCGGGCCGACTCCGGTCAGGCCACCACGATCTTCGCGGTGGAGCGAAACACCTTGCGGTCACCCATCCATCACCGCCATGTGTCACGGAACTGGAGCATCTTGATGTCGCCAACCCCCTTCCACCACCCATCCCTCGAACCGGGCAGGCGTCCCCTGCGCCGGAGCATCGCCGCGGTCGCGGCATGCAGCCTGGGCCTCCTCATCGGAACCGGAGTCGCCCCAGCTGCGGCAGGCGCTCCCCGGGCAGTCCCGGCAGGCCTCCAGGAGGCTGCTGGGCGCGCGCTACCTCAGGCGATGCCCATGGACCCGACCGACGAGAGCCTGGTGCCGCACTACTTCGGCCCGTACCCCAACTGGGCGAACACGAAGCAGGCACTGACGAACGCCGTCGTTACGCTCACCGGGGGTGGTGGCACCGGTGCTGAGGCGGTCGCCACCGTGAACCCCCGCACCGGCGCGATCGATGCCATAGACGTCACCCAGCCGGGCACCGGCTACACGACTCCACCTGACGTGGTGATCACCGCTCCGGGCATCACACCGACACCGGCCGCCGCCACCGCGGACATCTCCCCTGGTGTGATCACGGCCATCGAGGTGGCGGAGTCGGGCTTCGGCTTCACGAGTCCTCAGGTCACCTTCGACGGCGGCAACCCGACGACTCCGGCGAGCGCCATCGCCAGCGGCGGGGTCGACGACGTCACTCTCACCGACGGCGGCTCGGGTTACGAGATCCAGCCCATCGTCGTCTTCTCCCTGCCCGACCTGCCCGATGGCGTTCCCGCCACAGGCGAAGCCGTCATGGACGCGAACGGCGTGGTCACTGCCATCTCGGTCGTCGACGCGGGCTCCGGCTACACCAGCGCGCCATCGGTCACGATCCTCGACGGCGACCAGGTCAACCCGACGCCGGCAACGGCCACAGCGACCATCGGCATCGGGCGGATCGACCTGACGTCCGGCGGAGAGGGCTACGACGCCGCCCCGACGGTCACGATCAGCGACACCACCGGTACCGCCGACAAGGGCGCCAGCGCGGTCGCGACCGTCGCGGTCCGCGGCGCCGTCACCTCGATCACGGTCACCACGCCAGGCGCCGGGTACGTCACACCCGGCCTGCGCAAGTTCGTGGACACCCTGCCTGGGCTCGGTGAGGCCGGCGAGAACAACCTCGGCCAGTACATCCCGGTCGCCGTTCCGGACACCACCACCTACCCGGGCACGGACTACTACGAGATCGGCGTCGTCCAGTACCGGATGCAGTTCCACAGCGACCTCGAACCGACGCTCCTGCGCGGCTACGTCCAGCTGTCCACGGACGTCGTGCCCGGCCGTCGGGTCCCGCTGAGCAACGCCGACCTGAACTCGACGACCGTCACCCCGATCGTCGGGTACACCGGGGTCGACGAACCGCACTACCTCGGCCCGACGATCGTCGCGACCAAGGACCGCCCCGTCCGCATCACCTTCCGCAACCTTCTTCCCACCGGGGTCGAAGGGGACCTGTTCCTGCCGGTGGACACCTCGATGATGGGGTCGGGCATGGGTCCGGACATGATGATGCTCAACCCGGACGGCACGCCGATGGATCACGTCATGGACGAGGGCAGCGTTCTCGACGAGGTGCGCAACCCGCACTGCGGGATGGTTCCCAAGCCCCGGGAGTGCTTCTCCGAGAACCGCGCGACCCTCCACCTCCACGGCGGCATCACACCGTGGATCAGCGACGGCACGCCGCACCAGTGGATCACCCCGGCGGGCGAGGACACCGCCTACCCGGTGGGCGTGAGCGTCAGCAACGTGCCCGACATGCCTGACCCGGGCGAAGGCGCACAGACCTTCTTCTACACGAACCAGCAGAGCGCGCGGCTGATGTTCTACCACGACCACTCGTGGGGCATCACGCGACTCAACGTGTACGCCGGCGAGGCAGGTGGCTACCTCATCACCGACGACGTCGAGAAGGCTCTCCTCGCCCCCGGTGGCGCCCTCGCCGGCCTTGGCGCGGGAACACCGCTGATCATCCAGGACAAGACCTTCGTGCCCTCCGCCCAGGCGATGGCGCAGCAGGATCCGACCTGGCAGGCGGACCGCTGGGGCGGGGCGGGCAGCCTCTGGGCTCCGCACGTCTACATGCCCGCTCAGAACCCGGGCGACCCCGGCGGCATGAGCTCGTTCGGTCGCTGGATGTATGGCCCGTGGTTCTGGCCGCCGTCCACGAGCGCCAAGTACCAGCCGATCGCCAACCCGTACTACGACCCTGCCTGCGACCCGGAGGTGGAACCGTTCTGCGAACCGCCGCTGATCCCAGGGACGCCGAACGTGTCGGTCGGCATGGAGGCCTTCAACGACACCCCGGTCGTCAACGGAACCGCGTACCCGACGACCACCGTCGACCCGAAGGCATACCGCTACCGGATCCTCAACGCCGCCAACGACAGGTTCTGGAACCTCTCCTGGTACGTCGCGGACCCGACGACGGGCACCCTCACCGAGGTGGCGCTCAACCAGACCGAGGTCGCCGCTGCACAGACCGACCCCACGGTGTTCCCCACCCCGGACGAGTCGAAGAGCCCCAAGGGGCCGAGCTGGATCCAGATCGGGACGGAAGGCGGGTTCCTGCCCACGCCCGTCGTGGTCCCCGCCCAGCCGACCACCTGGATCGAGGACCCGACCCGGTTCGACGTCGGGAACGTCGACCAGCACTCGCTGCTCCTCGCACCCGCTGAGCGGGCCGACGTGATCGTCGACTTCTCGCAGTATCGCGGGAAGACGCTGATCCTCTACAACGACGCTCCCGCCGCGTTCCCGGCACGCGTGCCGAGCTACGACTACTACACCGGCAACCCCGACCTGTCGCCCGCGGGCGCCCCGTCGACGCTGCCCGGCTACGGCCCGAACACCCGCACGATCATGCAGGTCAGGGTGTCGAATGCGGCACCGGCGACGGCATGGGACCGGCCCAACACGACCAACGACCGCCTCGGTGCGCTCATGGCCGCGTTCGCCCACCACGCGGACGGCAGCGGCGTCTTCGAGTCGGGCCAGAACCCCGTCATCGTGGGCCAGGCCGCGTACAACACCGCCTACGGGACCAACTTCACCTCGAGCGGGTGGTGCAACAGCCCGACCAACCCGTCCGCGAAGTGTGACGGGTTCGCCCGCATCAACGAGCAGGGCGGAGACCTGTTCAAGTTCGACACCCTCTCCGGGAACCAGGTGGCCATCCCGTTCCAACCCAAGGGCATCCACGACGAGACGAATGCAGCGCACTTCGACGAGTTCGGACGGATGACAGCCAACATGGGCTTGGAGGCACCGGGAGCCACACCTCTGCTCCAGAACATCGTGCTGTACCCATATGTGAACCCGGCGACGGAGATCCTCGACTCGACGGCGATGCCGAGCAGTCTCGACGTCACGCCGATCTCGACGTCCGACGACGGGACGCAGATCTGGAAGATCACGCACAACGGCGTGGACACCCACCCGCTGCACTTCCACCTCTACGACGTCCAGCTCATCAACCGGGTCTCCTGGGACAACATCGTCACACCACCTGATCCGACGGAGCTGGGTTGGAAGGACACGGTCCGCGTCAGCCCGCTCCAGGACACGATCGTCGCGGTGCGGCCGATCGTCCCGACCATCCCCTTCGGTGTCCCTGACAGCGAGAGGCCGCTCAACCCGATGATGCCCATCGGTGCGCGCGGGTCGGTCGCCGGCCCGACGGGCATCGAAGCGGGGTTCAACAACGTCGGACCGACCGGCAACCCCATCGCGCCGATCACGAATGCCATCGTGAACTTCGGCTGGGAGTACGTCTGGCACTGCCACATCCTCAGCCACGAGGAGATGGACATGATGCGGCCGGTGACCGTGCATGTCGGCAGGGCGCTGCCTGACGCCCCGGTGCTGACGGTCAGCGGCGACGAACTCGCCTGGACCGACGGAACTCCGGTCGACTACGGCGACCCGTCTACGTGGGCAAGCGGAGGTACTGCCGAGATCGGTTACCGCGTCGAGCGTGCTCCTGTGGTCGACGGTGTCCCGGGCGAGTGGCAGACCATCAACGACGCGCTCGCGAACTCGACGTCCTTCACCGACACCCCGGACCGTACGGTGGCCAACGCATACCGGGTGACTGCGTGGAACGTCGCCGGCGACTCCGTGTCGAACGTCGTGGTCGTCGCCAATGTGCCCGCTGCGCCGGCCGGGGTTACCGCCACAGCGGGCAACGGCCGTGCCACGGTGAGCTGGACGAAGCCAGCCGACGGTGGTTCGCCGATCCTGCGCAACTGGATTCGAGTCGAGAACCCGGCGACGGGGCTGCAGGTCGGCACGCTCCGCCAGGTGCCGGCCTCGTCGACCAGCTACACGGTCACCGGGCTGACGAACGGCACGCCGTATCGCTTCTTGGTCCGGTCGGAGAACTCGATCGGGCTCGGGGCCTACTCCGCTCCGGCCGAAGCCACACCGAGTCCGACGGCCCCCGCCGCTCCGACAGGACTGGCAGCGGTACCCGGCAACGGCCGTGCCACGGTGAGCTGGACCGCCTCCAGTAATGGTGGGTCCCCGCTCCTGAGGTACTGGATTCGAGTCGAGAACCCGACCACGGGTGCCCAGATCGGCGCTCTTCGGGAGGTGCCCGGTTCGGCGACGAGCTTCACGGTCACCGGACTCACCAACGGAACGCCTTACCGTTTCCGAGTCCGAGCCGAAAACGCTGTCGGACTGAGTTCCTACACCGCTCCATCGAACACTGCGATCCCGATGGCGACTGCTCCAGCTGCCCCGACGGGAGTGACAGCGACACCAGGGAGTGGCGAGGCCACCGTGAGCTGGAACCTTTCCAGCAACGGTGGGTCCCCAGTCCTGCGGTACTGGGTTCGAGTTGAGAACCCGACCACGGGTGCCCAGATCGGCGCTCTTCAGGAGGTGCCCGGTTCGGCGACGACCTTCACGGTCACCGGACTCACCAACGGAACGCCATACCGCTTCCGAGTCCGAGCCGAGAATGCCGTCGGATTGAGTTCCTACTCGGCACCCAGCGGCACGGTGACTCCGGCATAGCGACCATGACCCGCCCGCTCAGAGCCATGCCAGGCAAGGCGTCGGGCTGGTAGGTGCCCGTGTCGGATGGGACGCGGTCCCATAGTCCGACGCCGGCATAGAGGTGGGGCCGTCGGGAGAGATCCCGGCGGCCCCACCGCGCTTTCCGGCACCCGCGGGGCGCTACGAGCAGCGCAGCCCCTCGACGACCGAAGCCTCGCCGCGAGCCACCGGCGTCGTCCGCAGGCCGACGGGGCCGTCGCTGGACGCCGACGTCACCACCTGTGCCGACACCGTCTGCGAAGTCCCGGGCGCCAGCTGCACCACCTCCTCGACGGTCGCGAGGTCGCCGTGGAGACCCGGCGCGCCGCCGTCCGCGCCGCCCACCTGGACCGCCTCGAGCGTCCCGCCGGCCGGCGCGTAGAGCCGCACCCCGGTCACGACGTCGCCCGGCGGCACCGCACCCGTCGCCCCGACGACGTACGGGGGCAGCCCCGCGACGGCGTCGGGCGGGAGCGTGTTGGTGAGCATCACCGTGACGGTCACCAGTCGCGTCCCGTCCGGCCGGCACTCGACGACGTCCAGGCCGACCTCCGACTCCACGTAGTACCCGAGCTTCGCCTGGGTGCCGTCGTTGAGGAACACGCCGACGACCGGCGACGCGCCCGTCTCGCCCACCAGGGCACCGGAGAGCACCGTGCCGCCCAGCAGCGCCTGCTCGTCCGCGTGCGCCGACCACACCAGGAGCCGTCCCCGGCGCGCGGCCTCCGCGAGCGCGTCGACCGCCGCGGCCGACTCACCCTGACCGGCGAGGAAGGCCCCGAGCACCGACGTCACGGCCTCCGCGAAGAACGCGTCGCGCGCCGCGGCGTCGGGCAACGTCAGGTAGACGGTGCTGAGCATCGCCTGCGCGACGTTGTCCGCCGTGAGCTGCCCGCCCAGGGCGTCCGCCATCGGCCCGGGCGTGAGGGGCACCGGCCCGACGTCGTCCAGCAGCAGGGCGATCGCCCCCGGGTCCACGGAGATCACCCCGTCGACGGCACCGCCGACCTGCCGTGCCCAGAGCGTCGCCATGATCTGCGCGCTCCGTGGGAAGTCCGGCGTCACCGTCGCGTTCCGCACGTCCGCCGCAAGGTCCGGCCCGAACAGGAGCGACTCCGACTCCGTCAGCGGCAGCACCGGCGCGCCCAGGTCACCGAGCGACCCGCCCGACCGCGTCTCCGTGATCGTCACGACTCCGGCCTCGGCGTGCAGCAGCGCCAGCTCGCGCGGCACACCGCCCGTGGCCCGCAGCTCGGCGTTGTCCTGGACCACCAGCAGGTAGTCCCGCGGCTCCGTGGCGCCAAGCATCCCCGGCAGCAGCTCGGCCGCGCGCGACGCCGTCGCCGTCGTCGCCGCGACGGCCGCCACCTGGTCCTTGACCTGCGCGAACGGCTCCGCCACGGGCGCCCACAGGGCGCCGACGTCGACGAGGGCCAGCCGCTCCGTCGCCTCCGCCACGGCGTCGTGCGCGGCCGTCACCGTCGGCCCGACGTCGTCCAGCGAGCCCGTGTCCACCAGACCGCCCGTCGGCGCCAGCGCGTCCGGCTCGATCGCCGCCGCCGCGTCCATGAGGCCGGGCATCGCCGTCGACGACAGGTCGTCGAGCACGTCAGCGACGACCTGGATCGCCTCGACGTTCGGACCGACCCAGGGCAGGGCGGCCGCCGCCGACCACTGCGGGCCGCGGGTGTGGTCCCGGCCCGCCTGGGCGTGCGCCTGCACCTGCGCGAGCGTCGCCGCCGCCGCCTCGCGGTCGCCGCGCAGCACCTCGTCGCGCAGCGTCGCCACGAGCCCCGCCGTCTGCGCCAGCTCCTCCTTGGCCTGCAGCGTGTCGGACACCAGCCACACGCCCCACCCGGCGACCCCCAGGACGGTCAGCGCCGCCGCCGCCGGCCAGCGCCGCCGTCGGCGGGGACGTGGCGGCGGGGCGGCGTGCCTGGCGTCGGGTCCTGGGCTGTGCGTCGCCACGCGTCCTCCTCAGTCCGGCGACGGTGCCGGAGCGCTGGTGGGGGCCGCACCGTCACCGACGGTCGGCCCCCACCGAGGCACGGTACCCGCGATCTGATCACGGCGGTATAGGTGCCTTTGTCCCACTTCTGGGTGACCCGTCGGCGGCCGGGCGTGCGCGAGATCACCCGCCCCGACGACCCGCCGCCGGGGACGCGCCTGGCTCCCGCCCCCACCGACCGCCACACTGGGGCCGTGGATCCCGCGCCAGGGGGCCGCGCGCCCACCATCCTCACCGTCTGCACCGGCAACATCTGCCGGTCGCCGGCGGTCGAACGCCTGCTCGCCCACGCGCTACCCGAGGCGAACGTCGTCAGCGCCGGGGTGCGCGCCGTCGTCGGCGGGCCGGTGCACCCCCCGATGGCCACCCTGCTCGCGGGGGCCGGCGTGAGCGTCGATGGCTTCGCCGCGCAGCAGCTCACGGCCGACGTCGTCGCGCGCGCAGACCTCGTGCTCGCCCTCACCCGGGGGCACCGGGCCGCCATCGTCGACCTGGTGCCCGCAGCCGTGCGGCGCACCTTCACCCTGCGCGAGCTCGCCCGGTACGCGACCGCCGTCGGACCCGACGCGCTCCCCCACGGCACGCTCGCCGAGCGGCTCGAGGCGCTGCTCCCCCTCGCCGCCGCCCAGCGCGGGCGCGTGCGCATAGACCCGCGGGAGGACGACGTCGTCGACCCGTACGGCGGCAACGACCGCCTCTACGCCCTGTCGTTCGACCAGCTGCGTCCCGCGGTCGACGCCATCGCCGAGGTCCTCCGGCCCCGCTGATGGTCACACCCTCGGTGACGCTCGGCGTCGTGCTCGTGGTGCTCGTCGGCATCGGCGTGCTCGGCGTCACCTGGGCGGGGCTGCCGCTGCGGGGCGCCGTCGTCACCGCGTCCGTGCGGGCGGCCGTGCAGCTCACGATCGTGTCGGCGCTCATCGCCGTCGTGCTCGAGTCCCTGGTGTGGACGTTCGTGTTCGTCGCCGGCATGGTCACCGTCGCGACGCTCACCAGCGGGCGGAGGCTCGGGCTGCCCGCGCGCCGCCTCTGGCCGGTCGTGCCCGTGCTCGCCGGGGCGGGCCCCGTGGTGGGGCTGGTCGTGGCGTCCGGGACCGTGCCATGGGAGCCCGCGAGCATCCTGCCCATCGCAGGGATCGTCGTCGGGAACTCCATGACGGCGACGACGCTCGCCGGGCGCCGGATGCTCGAGGAGCTCGCGGCGCGGCGCGGCGAGTACGAGGCCGCCCTGTCGCTCGGGTTCACGCCGGCGGCGTCGGCCCTCGAGGTGGCGCAGCCCAGCGCCGGGCTCGCGCTCCTGCCGATCCTCGACCAGACCCGGACCGTCGGCCTCGTGACGCTGCCCGGTGCGTTCATCGGGGTGCTGCTCGGCGGTGGGACGCCGGTGGAGGCAGGCGCCGCGCAGGTGCTGGTGCTGGTCGGCGTCCTCGCCGCTCAGGCGCTGGCGGTGGCCGTGACGATCCGGCTCGTGGCCGGGCGCCAGCTCATGACGGACGCGCTGCGGGAACGGCTCGCCGCCCGCTGACCCAGGTTGCGGATGGCGGTCGCGTGGGTCAGTGCGGGTCGCGGTGGGTGTGCGCCTCGCGGAACGCGTGCGCCACCCGGACGGCGTGGTCGTCGCGGGCGAGCTGGTGCGGGAGCGCGGACCCGGGCGAGCGCCGCGGGGGCCGGGCGTCTTCGGCGGTGTCGGCGGTACCGGTGGGTCCCACCGCCCCGGCGGCGGCGTCGGAGGCCTCCCCAGGGACCACCACGGGCGCTCCGGCACCGTGCGGCAGGGTCCGGATGGCTCGGGCCGGGACGCCGGCGTAGAGGGTGTGCGGGTCGCAGTCCCTCGTGACGACCGCGCCTGCGGCGACCACGGCGCCGTCCCCGATCGTCACACCTGGGAGCACCGTGGCGCGCGCCCCGATCCACACGCCGTCGCCGACGACGATCGGCCGGGTCTCGAGCACACCCGCCCGCTTGTGGGGTCCGCCGATGCGGTGCGTGCTCGTGACGAACGTGGTCTGCATCGCGATGGCGCAGTCGCGTCCGATGCTGATGGGCGCGAAGGTGTCGAACATCGCCCCGTGGCCGATGTACGTGCCGCGCCCGACGGCCATCCGCCGCGACCCGAACCACACGCGCGACGCCACTCCGGACCTCTCCACGCGCATGCCGACAGCGCGCAGCAGCACCCAGCGCAGGCCCGTTGGAACGATCGGGGACGCGATGACGGTGTTGAGCACGAGGTCGCGCCCGACGCCGGCCCAGAGTTTTCTCACAGGTGTCACCGTTGAAAAACTAGCGAATCGTGAGCGCGTCGCGACTGCACATCCTGATCTGCACACAATCACCTGATCGGCGTAACCCCGCTGTCACACGGCTGCGCCGAAGTGCGCCCAGTGCGAGGTCTGCGCCGTCCGCCCGAATGCAACGGCCCCGCATTCTGACCTAGGTCCCTCGCAGCACTCCGCCCATTCCGGGACAGTGGGGCACCGTGGAGGCCATCACCCCCGGGCGCGGGCTGCGCCGTCGGCTCCGGCAGGCGGTCGAGGCCGCTCAGCTCCCCGACGGACCCGGCGACCCGACCCCCGTCACCGACGACGACCTCGCGCCGCTCCCTGAGCCCGCCCGACGCTGGATGCGGGCCGCCGGGGTGCTCGGGCAGCCGCGGACCTGGTCCTTCCGGGTGCAGTTCCGCGGCCAGTTTCGGCTGCGGCCCGACAAGCCCTGGATGCCCTGCGAGGCCTGGCAGTACACCTCCGCCATCGCGCCCGCCCGCATCTACGTCATGCGCATCGACATGAACCCGGTGCTGCCCGTCTTCGGCACCGACACCTACCTGCGCGGGCGCGGGCGCATGCTGGGCAAGGCGCTCGGCCTCTTCACGGTGGCGGACGGCGCCGGACCCGAGTTCGACATCGGCGAGCTGTCCACCTACCTCAACGACGCCGTCATGCTCGCGCCGTCCACACTGCTGGTGCCCGCAGTCGAGTGGGGCGCCGTGGATGACCGCTCGTTCGACGTGACGCTGCACGACGCCGGGCTCACCTCGCGCGCTCGCGTGTGGCTCGACGACGACGACCGGGTGATCGACTTCCGCACCGACGACCGGTACGCGGACCTGCCCGGTGGCCCGGTCCGTGCCCTCTGGTCCACCCCCCTCGCGCCCTGGACCGACCCCGAGGGCCGCACGCACCCCGACGGGGGTCGCGCCGTCTGGCTGCTCGAGGACGGCGAGCTGGAGTACGCGCACGGGGCGTTCCCGCGGGAGACCCTGGTGCGCAACATCCCGCCGTCGGCGTGCGTGGACCCGCTGCCGCCTGCGGCGAGCTGACGCCCCACCGGGGAGGACTGCACCACAACGTTCCGGCGCCGGCGCACGTTGACCAGGTGACCGGCCGGCGGGCGGCCGGCAGCGGACCGGGGGGCGGCGTGAACGCGGCGACGACGAACTGGTGGGGGCAGCGCAGGGTGGCCCGGGGGCGGGCCGGGCGGCGAGCGGTGGCCGCCGTCGTCGTCGGGCTGTGCCTCGCCGTCGCGGCGGGGCCCGCCGGCGCCGCGGGACCGATCGGGGCCGCCGTGCCCGAGCCGGACGCCACGATCCAGCTCGTCCCGGGCGGCGTGGAGCACCCCTTCCCCGTGCTGATCGGTGACGACGCCGTCTACTACGCCGTCCAGGACGAGGTCGGACGGAGCGCCGTCTACACCCGTTCCCTCACCCGGGACGTGTCGGGCACCGAGGTCGGACCGGCGACGTTCGTCGGCCGCACCTTCTGGGACACCCAGCTGGCCGAGCACGACGGCACGCTCGCGTACGTGCGGTCCCTCGGCAACCAGCTCGTGCTGCGCGCACCCGACGGCACCGAGACCCTCCCCGAGTGGGGCGACGACCCACGGCTCGCAGGCGGCGTCGCCGCGCTGACCGACGACTGGCTGCTCGGCATCGACTACCCGTACGAGCCGTCCTACACGCTCTTCGACCGGCAGACCGGCGTCGCGCACGACCTCGCCGACCTCATCACGCTCCCGGCGCCGTTCACCTGGAAGGCCGACTACGGCACGACCCTCACCGACGACCGCGCCGTCTTCGGCGTCTACTCCGAGGAGGACCCGGGTGGCGCCTACACCGGCTTCCACGGCCTCTACACGGTGGCGCTCGGCCCCGACGGGCCGACCGGACCCGTGACCACGCTCGAGGAGGAGATCTACGACGCGGGCACCACGACCGGCTCGTCGTTCGGCGTCGTGGGCATCGAAGGCACGCGGGTCGTGTGGAACGTCGCGACCTGCGTCCGCGCGGACTGCGCCTCCACGCTGCGCTGGCGGGACGCCGCCCCGTACGACGGGACGCCGTCGGAGGCCCCGCTGGGTGACGCATGGCCGAGGTTCCTCGACGACGGCACGGTCGTCGCCGTCACCCCGAACACGTACCCGGCGGAGTCGGTCGACTGGCTGTCCCTGGACGACCCGAGCACGCCCGTGCGGTCCCTCCAGCTCCCCTACGGCCTCGACACCGTCCACGGTGACCTCTTCGTCAGCCGCGACGGCGCGACCTCCGTCCTGATCGACGCCGACGGTGACCCCGTGACCGGGGACCAGACCCCGGTGGCCGACCCGTTCCCGTTCCGCGACGTGCCGTTCGCCTGGGACGACCTGTTCGCCGACCAGATCATGTGGCTGTACGACCGCGGCGTCGTCGGCGGGTACGCGGACGGGACCTTCCGGCACCTGGCACCGGTGAACCGCGACGCGATGGCCGCGTTCCTGTTCCGAATGGCCCTGCCGGGGGTCGGGACGACGGACTGCCCGTCGGCGGCGTTCTCGGACGTGGCCGCGACGCACCCGTTCTGCGCGGAGATCTCCTGGCTGTCGGAGACCGGCATCACCACCGGGTTCCCCGACGGCAGCTTCCGACCCGGCACACCCGTGTCCCGTGAGGCGATGGCCGCGTTCCTGTACCGGCTCGCCCATGACGGCGCCGACGCGCCCGCCTGCACAAACGCACCGTTCGCCGACGTCGCGGTGGGCAACCCGTTCTGCGGGGAGATCGCGTGGCTGGCGTCGACGGGCGTCACCACCGGGTGGCCCGACGGGTCGTTCCGCCCGGGCGCGTCGATCGAACGCCAGGCCATGGCGGCGTTCCTGTTCCGTGCGATCGACACCGGACTGCTCGGTCCGGAGGCACCGGCGGCCGCCTGAGGCCCGCGGCTCCCGTTCGGCTCGCGCGCCGCTCAGCCGGCCGAGGCCTTGGGAAGTCTTCGGACACATGGCGTCCGACAACTTCCCAAGGCCCGGCGGGCGGGAGAGGCGGGTGAGAGCGCCGACGACGACGGTCACCGGACCGGGCACGTCGGCCGGCAGGGACGCGGGCGGCCCTGCCACCCGCGCGACCGCAGCGCCGCGACCACCTGGGCCGCGGTCAGGCAAGGGGTGACGGCCACGTGGCTCCACCGGTACCGCAGGGTGATCTCGCCCCGTTCGATCAGCACCGCGTTGTCCCGCCACGTGTCGTTGTCAGTCCGCCCGCCCGGGTGCGCGAAAGCGCCGTCCAGCTCGCAGCGCACGCCCCACGCCTCGTAGACGCGGTCGGCCCGGATCCACCAGCCCGCCACGACGTCCCGGCGCTGCAGACGCGCGGCCGGCAAGCCGTGCCGGCGCTCGACGTCGCGGTGGTACCGCAGCTCCAGGGCCGACTCGATGCCCTCGTCCACGAGCCGGACCAGCTCCGCCACGAAGGTCCGGTTGCGAGTGTTCGGTCGCCGAGCCAGGGCCTCCGCGATCGCCGTCGGCCAGGTGCCCGCCCGCACGGCCGCGGTCACCACGCCGACGACGCCGTCCGCGTCGGAGGTGAGCTGGACGAGGTCCAGCGCGGCGTCGGCCCGGCTCACGACGGGGAGCCGTGCCCGCAGCTCGATCTCACGGCGGGACGCCCGGTGCACGCGGAAACCTTTCCCGTCGACGACGCGGCGCCGATGCGGCACCGTCACGTCGACGACGGTCGGCGGCGGCCCGCCGAACTCATGGACGAACGCCGCTGCGGCGTGGCTCAGGGCGGCGCCGGCCCCTGCCGCCGCGACCGCCGCCCGGGCGACCGTCCGCCACGGCGGCGGCCCGGAGTGGGTGACGTAGACGCCGTCGTGGAGCCGCTGCCACCGCGCGCTCGTGGCGAGGCGCTGAAGCGCCCGCGGCTCGAGCCCCAGGAGCGCCGCCTCGTGCACGGTGACGACGTCGTCCCGACGTCGTGCGCGCGCGAGCACCTCGTCGATAGCCGACACGCGCAGCAGCCTCGCGCCCGGCGCGCGTCCGGAGCCAGGCCGCACCGTGATCTGTGGATGACGGCCGACGCGCTCGCGGCACGCGCTCAGGCTGGTCAGGCGCGCGGCTGAGTGGCGACCTTGGGAAACCTTCGGACAGCTGCCGTCCGAGAACTTCCCAAGCCCACGCCGACAAGTGGCTCAGCCGGGCGGTAGGAGGCCGATGCGCGAATCGCCCACGCGGGCGCACGGCGGCTCGCGATACTTCGGACAACGACTCGGGAGAGGGGCACCCATGGCGGCGACGAGGATGCACAGGGCGACACTGGCCGGCCTGGTCACAGGTGCACTTGTCACTACGGTGCTCGCGGGCCCGGCGGCGTCAACGCCGGCACCGGCAGCGCTCCGCATGGCCTTCCCTGAGGACCTGGCGACCGTCGCTCTCGTTCCCGCCGCCACAGACCTCGGTGACGTCCAGATCGCGGACGACGCCGTGTACTACCTGGAGAGAGGTTCGTCGTCCACGGCGCTCTGGCGACGGCCCATCACCACGGCGCCGGCAGGGACGTACCTCGGTGCGCCGACCGCGATCGCGGAACTCGAGCAGGGCGGCTACTTCGCGCAGCACGAAGGCACCGTCGCCTACCCCCGCCGCGTGGACAACCAGCTCGTCCTCCGGGACGCATCGGGCACCGAGACGACGCCGGCGTGGGGCGGGTCTGGTCGCTTCGGCCAGGGCGTCACGGACCTCAGCGACGACTGGATCGTCGGCCGGGACGCTTCGGGATGGGTTCGCCTGTTCAACCGGCACACGGGAACCGAGATCCCGCTCGGCGACCTGGCGGAGGTGCCGGCCGAGTTCGTCTACCACGCCGTCGACCTGGCGTACGCCACGGACACGCGGGTGGTATGGAGCATGGCCCTGTGGACCGAGACCACTGCCTTCACCGGCACCTACACGGTGGCGCTGGACGCCGATGACCCCGACGGCGTCGTCGGACCGGTCACGGTGCTCGGCGCTGGGGCGCGCACGCTGGACACCTACCCGGCGACCTACTACAGCGCCGAGGGCGTCGACGGTGACCTCGTCGTGTGGTCCGTCACGCACTGCGAGACGGCCAGCAGCTGCGGGACGACGCTCTCGTGGTACCGCGGCGCGCCGTACACCGGCCCCCCTGCGGAGCTCGACTTCGCGATGAGCGACTGGCTCTTCGCTCTGGAGGGCACGACGTTCTCGGTCGTGACGGGCTACCCGGCCGTCGTGGTCGAGTGGTACGACCTGGCAGGCGCCGCGAGTACGCCGACGCGGACCCTCGAGATCCCCGGGTACATCGACGCCATCAACGCACGGTTCGTCGTGTACACCCACGGTCTCGTCGGCGGCGCGTGGTTCTCCGACGCGACCGGCGCAGCGGTCAGCGACCAGGGGCTGCCCACCCCGCCGTTCTCCGACGTCCGCCCGGGCGACGCGTTCTACGCCGACATCGTCTGGCTCGTGGACCAGGGCATCACCGGCGGCTACTCGGACGGGACGTTCCGCCCGGGCGCGTCGGTGAACCGGGATGCCATGGCGGCGTTCCTGTACCGGATGGACCACGACGGCGCCCGGGCGCCGTCGTGCACGACCGCGGCGTTCACCGACGTGCCCGCCTCCCACCCGTTCTGCGGTGAGATCGCCTGGCTCGCCTCCACGGGGATCACGACCGGCTGGCCCGACGGCACCTTCCGGCCCAGCCAGGCCGTGACCCGGGAGGCCATGGCCGCGTTCCTGTACCGGTTCGACCACGGACCAGGGCGCGCACCCGCGTGCACGTACTCGCCGTTCGGGGACGTGCTGGCCTCGCACCCGTTCTGCGGCGAGATCGCGTGGATGGCCGAGCAGGGCATCTCGACCGGCTGGGTCGACGGCACCTTCCGGCCGAGCCTCACGATCGAGCGCCAGGCCATGGCGGCGTTCCTGCACCGGTTCGCCACCCGGAACTGATCGCGGTCAGGGGGCGAGCTTCGTCACCTCGTCGAACGCCGAGACCTCGTCGAGTGCGTCCAGCAGGGCCTCACCTTCGGGGGCGGGATGGGCGCACCCATCGGACGGCCAGTGCGGAGCGATTGCGCGGCCGTCCCGGTCGACGAGGTAGACCTGCGGGGGGAACTCGTACTGATACGTGCAACCGCCCATCGACGGGTCGGCGGCCGGCGGCTGCGCGAGGAACGCGATCAGCGGCCGGAGGTCGCCCTCGAGCATCTGCTGGTCCCAACCGGCGACACCCTTGTCGTCGCAGTACGCCACGAGGACGGGCTCGAAGTCCGGCGGCACCGCACCAGGGCTGGGCAGACCGGACGGCGCCCTGCCTAAGTCGTGGCATGCGGGCACGGCGTCGAGGATCTCGGCGACGGGCGGAGCTCCGCCATCCGCCAGGGCGGCGTCGGTCACCACGCTCCCGTCCTCCGAGAGGCCCCAGAGCGCGACCGCGTCGAGCGCGTCGAGCAGAGGGAAGCCCTGTTCCGCGGCCCGGCCGCAGTTGTCGCTGGGCCAGTGGGGCGCGATCGCACGGCCCGCTGCGTCGAGCAAGTACAGCTGCGGGGGCATCAGCTCGTAGTCCAGCACGCACTGGGGGTCCCGGAGGCCTGGCGCGACAGGCTCGGGCTGGGCGAGGAAGTCCAGGAGCGGGCCGAGGTCGCCCTCGAGCCGGACCGGTGCCTCGACGACGAACGGACTGTCCGCCGGTGTCGCGTCCCGGCACGTAACGACCGCGACCGGAACGAAGTCGAGCGGGACGGCGCCCGGCGTCGGCTCGCTCGCGTCGAGTGCCAGGTCCGGGTCGACGCGATCGTCGGCGACGACGCCGTGGTTGACGTATCGGTCCGTGATGCTCTGCCACTCGGGTGTCGGCTCGCTCGACGTCACGTTGGCGCCGATCCGGCAGGCGGGGATCGTGTCGACGACCTCCGCATACGGCCGGTCCGGTGTCGGCGCCAGCGTCGGCGCCGCCGTCTCGACGACGCCGGGCAGCGTCGTCGGGCGCTCCAGCGCAGGGATGCCGAGGCGCGCGCCGACGACGACGGCGAACAGCGCCCCTCCCCCGACCACCCGGCGCTGCGTGCGGCGTCGGCGTCCCCCGCGCAACGCCGCTGCGACGTCCACGGGGACGTCCGGGACCAGCCCCTGGCTCCGGGCGGCGAGGTCCGCCACCCACTGCTCGTCGGCGTCACGCATGGCGTCCTCCGTCTCCTTCACGTGTGCCCAGCTCCTCGCGCAGCCGCCGCAGCCCGCGCGACGCCTGCGTCTTGACGGTCCCCGCGCTCACGCCCAGGTCGTCCGCCGTCTCCTGCTCAGACAACCCGACGAAGTACCGCAGCACGACGACGCGGCGCTGCCCCGCGCTCAGCGTCGCCAGTGCCCGCGCGAGCCGGTCGCGCTCCTCGCGCGCGGCGTCGTCGGCGGGCGCGGGGGCATCGGGAAGCTCCGCCGGCGCCGTGAGCACCTCCCGACGACGACGCCGCCACCCGTCGATCCGCGCGTTCGCCAGCACGCGGCGCGCGTACGCCAGCGGCTCCCCCGCGCGGGCGCGCGGCCACGCGACGTACGTGCGGACGAGCGCGACCTGCACCAGCTCCGCGGCCTGGTGCACGTCACCGGTGAGCAGCCAGGCCGTGCGGCCCAGCTCCGCGCGGGCGGCCGTCGCGAACGCGGTGAACTCGGCGTCCCGGTCGGCGGGGCGGCCCCGCGAGGCGGCTGCGGCGTCGGCGGCCGGGAGCACCCGCACGACGTCGTCGCCCGGCACGGCGAGCACCGGCAGCGGCGGCGGCTCGGGCGTCACGAGGACCGTCATACCCCTCTCACGCACGAGCCGGGCGATCCGTTGACGCGGCGCGCAGGATCACCCACCGAACGGCCCCCCGGCGTCGGCGGGAGCCGCTACGTTCCGGACGAGGCCCGCCCGACCGCGACGCCCCTGACACCCGGGACCACCACCCAACGTCCCAAGGGACCCGCGCGTTGACCTGCCGAGCCGGCCGCCATCGGGTGGCCCTGATGCGATGGATGGGAACGATGAGCGCACGGACGTGGACGCGGGCGGCGACCGCCGCAGGGCTGGTCGGCATGCTCACGGTGGCGGGAGTGACCGGTGCGGCGAGCGCCGCACCGCCCGATCCGGAGGCGACCCTCGACGTCATGCCCGGCGAGGAGCGGGCGGATGCCGTGCAGATCACCGACGACGCCGTCTACTTCCTCTCCTACGACGGGGTCATCGGCAGCTACAGCGAGAGCGCGTCGCTGTACCGGCGGGCTCTCGAGACCTCCGTCGACGGCACCTGGCTCGCCCCGGCCGAGCTGATCGGACGGGTCCGGACCGACGCCGCGTACGCGGTGCACGAGGGCACGGTCGCCTACGTGCGCGCGGTCGACGGACGGTTGGTCCTCCGCGCACCCGACGGCACGGAGACGCTCCCGGCGTGGGGCGAGGCCGAGGCGATGGCCGGCGGTGTCGTGGCCATGTCGGCCGAGTGGCTCGTCGTGAACGACTACCCGTACGAGCCGGAGCTCACCCTGGTGGACCGGCAGACGGGGGCCATGTACGACCTCGGTGACACCGTCACGGTGCCTCCCACCGTCGACTGGCTGGCCGACCAGGACGGGGTCGAGATCTCCGACAGCCGGGCCGTGTTCGGCATGTACTCCCTCCTGGACTCCGGCGGCACGCAGCAGTACTTCACCGGCGTCTACACCGTCGGCCTCGGCGCCAACGGGCCGGTCGGCCCCGCGACCGTCCTGCAGCAGGCGCTCGACTCCGGCGCCGGCGGCGCCACCTGGGTCGCTCCCGTGGGTCTCGACGGCACGCGTGCCCTCTGGACCGAGGGTCAGTGCGACACCGACGACTGCACGACCGTCGCCCACTGGGTCGGCGCGCCGTACAGCGGTGGCGGCTCCAGCGCCGCCATCGGCGACCTCGACCCCATCGGCCACGACGGCAGCACCCTCGTGGTGTCGCAGGACCTCGGCGACATGGTCAGCCGGATCTCGTGGATCGACCCGACGGTCGCGCCCGGGACGGCGATCCGCAGCGTCGACCTGCCCGGCTACGTCGACACGGTGCACGGCGCGCTGGTGGCCTTCCGGGACCTCGACCACGTCACGTACCTCGTGGACGCCGACGGCGGGTCGGTGACCGGGGACCAGTCGATCCCCCTGCCGTCGATGCCCTTCCGCGACACGGCCTGGGACGACGCGTTCACCGACGAGATCGTGTGGCTGTACGACCACGGCGTCGTCGGCGGCTACGACGACCGGACCTACCGGCCCACCGCGTCGGTCAACCGCGACGCCATGGCGGCCTTCCTCTACCGGATCGGGCACGACGGCGCCGACGCCCCCGCCTGCACGGAGGCCGCATTCGAGGACGTCCCGGCAACGCACCCCTTCTGCGGCGAGATCGCGTGGCTGGCCTCCACCGGGATCACCACCGGCTGGCCCGACGGCACCTTCCGCCCCGCCACCCCCGTGACCCGCGAGGCCATGGCCGCGTTCCTCTACCGGTTCAGCCACAGCGGCGTCGACGCCCCGGCGTGCGCGGCCGCCCCGTTCACCGACGTCGTCGTCGCCAACCCGTTCTGCGGGGAGATCGACTGGATGGCCGACGCAGGCATCTCGACCGGCTGGCCCGACCGCACGTTCCGGCCCGCGGCCGCGATCGAGCGGCAGGCCATGGCCGCGTTCCTGTTCCGGTTCATCGACGCCGGGCTCGTCCTGAACTGAGCGCCACGACCACCGACCGGACGGAGGAGTGCGATGTGGACCGCGGAGCGGGCTGAGCGGACGCGGCGGGGCGTGGTGGCGGCCGTGCTCGCCGTAGCGGTCGCCGTCGGCGGGGCCGGCGTCGGCGCGGGCGGGACAGCGCGGGCGAGCGAGCCGCCGCCCCTCCCCAAGCGCGTCCGCGGCATCCCCACCGCTGCGATCCCACCCGGCTCCACCGTCGAGCTCGCACCGGAGGTGAGCTACCCCGACCAGGTCGAGATCACCGACACCGCCGTCTACTTCTCGGACACGCCCAAGTCCTCGACACCGATCTACCGCCGGTCCCTCACCACGGACGCAGCCGGCACGGCTCTCGGCGACGCGGAGGTCGTGGGCGTCGCACTGGAGTACAGCGTCTTCGCGGAGCACGAGGGGACGCTCGCGTACTCGCGGGCCGTCGACGGGCGACTCGTGCTCCGTGCTCCGGACGGCACCGCGACCATGCCGGCCTGGGGCCGGTCGCCGGACTTCGCCGGCGGCGTCCACACGCTCACGGACGAGTGGGTCCTCGCGACGGACGACACCGGGGACCTCCGGTCG
>Ga0196970_1001048_pt1 | contig 22045 bp, 18 predicted proteins | sample S1v_513CmetaG_FD_148672 | JGI IMG/M metagenome (GOLD analysis project Ga0196970, IMG submission 148672) | Soil microbial communities from Anza Borrego desert, Southern California, United States - S1+v_5-13C | ecosystem: Environmental > Terrestrial > Soil > Desert | place: USA: California...
ACCCGCAAGGGCCAGCGCAGCGAACAGACGGACGAGACGGTGGGCCACTCCTTCGACGGGATCGAGGAGTACGACAACCCGCTGCCGAAATGGTGGTTCATGCTGTTCGTCGGCACGATCATTTTCGCCTTGGGTTATCTGGTGCTGTATCCGGGCCTGGGCAACTGGAAAGGTCTGTTGCCGGGTTACAACTATCTGGATAACGAAAAGCAGACCGCATTCGCCAACGGCCAGACCGGCTGGACCGGCGTGCACGAATGGGAAAAGGAAATGGCCCGTTCGGACGCCCGCTTCGGCCCGATCTTCGCCAAGTTCGCGGCGATGCCGATCGAAGAAGTCGCCAAGGACCCGCAAGCACTGAAGATGGGCGGCCGGTTGTTCGCCTCCAACTGCTCGGTGTGCCACGGTTCCGACGCCAAGGGGGCCTACGGTTTCCCTAACCTGACCGACGCCGACTGGCGCTGGGGCGGCGAACCGGAAACCATCAAGACCACCATCATGGGCGGTCGCCACGCGGTGATGCCGGCCTGGGCCGAAGTCATCGGCGAGCAAGGCGTGGCCGACGTGGCAGCGTATGTCGTGACCAACCTCGATGGCCGCAAACTGCCGGAAGGCACCAAGGCCGACCCGGCCAACGGGCAGAAACTGTTCGCGGCCAACTGCGTGGCCTGCCACGGCCCGGCCGGCAAAGGCACCCCGGCCATGGGCGCGCCTGACCTGACCCATCCGGGCGCATTCATCTACGGCTCAAGCTTCGCGCAACTGCAGCAGACCATCCGTTACGGCCGCCAGGGCCAGATGCCGGCGCAGGAGCAACTGCAAGGCAACGACAAGGTGCACCTGCTCGCAGCGTATGTTTACAGCCTGTCCCACGGTGAAAAAGCACCGGAGGCGAACGCGGAATAAGGCCGACGCTCGATACAAAAAAGGCCCCGCCAGTTTCGATTGGCGGGGCCTTTTTCATGCTGGCATTCACGCTTTGAGACATTTGGTTTATGGACCGGTGCAGCGGTGCCCTGTAGGTTTTTTTCACGCCGATAAACCGCATCGGACTGATCTCCAAGGATGAAACCGACATGCACGAAAGGACAATGCCCAAACGCTTCCAACCCTGCCCTGATCATCAATTCAGGTCAGCGAAAACGCAGGCGCCGCGCGCGCATGCAAATACCCAAAACGCCTCTGAAAATCCAGGTAACGGTGGCGGTCTGGACGGCCTCGGCGGCGGCAGACTGCCTGGTCCGGGACGCGCCGGAAACCAACAGTCCCCTCCCAGTATCATCGACCTGCTGGTCATGCTCGAGGCAACTGACAGCGAGTTCAAAACCACGCGCGCCGTCATAAATCATCGTTGCATTGAACTGTAATATCAGGGTCAGCCGCTGAGCACTGCCAAGCCCTTTGAAAACCGAGATTAGCCAGTGCAGCAAATCCGTCCATACTCAACTAGTCAATTGATCTGCGTCATGCTTTGCTGCATTCGCTACACCATTCAGGTTTTTTCCCCAACGCGACCAAAGGTCGCACCCTTGAGCCAGAGCGACAGGCGTATCATCGCGCCACTGCAACAGCCCTTTTTGACCTTGGTTGGCACGTATCGACCGGGGCATTTTTCCACTGCCGTGGGATGCAATGATGAGCAACCAGATTCCGGTACACAACGTCACACCACCGAGCAAAAACCCGAACAACAGCGTCGATCTTTACGCCTCACGAGAAAAAATCTACACCCGCGCCTTCACCGGCCTGTTCCGCAATCTGCGGATGCTCGGCGGTGCGGCGCTGTTCCTGTTGTATTTCGGCACGGTGTGGCTGAACTGGGGCGGTCATCAGGCCGTTTGGTGGAATCTGCCGGAGCGCAAGTTCTTCATTTTTGGCGCGACGTTCTGGCCCCAGGATTTCATCTTGCTGTCGGGCCTGTTGATCATTGCCGCGTTCGGCCTGTTCTTCATCACCGTGTATGCCGGACGGGTCTGGTGCGGTTACACCTGCCCGCAGAGTGTGTGGACGTGGATTTTCATGTGGTGCGAAAAGGTCACCGAAGGCGACCGCAACCAGCGGATCAAACTCGACAAGGCGCCGATGAGCGCCAACAAGTTCCTGCGCAAAGCGGCCAAGCACGCGCTGTGGTTGCTGATCGGTTTTGTCACTGGCATGACCTTTGTCGGTTACTTCTCGCCGATCCGCGAACTGGTCATCGAGTTCTTCACTGGCCAGGCCGATGGCTGGTCGTACTTCTGGGTCGGTTTCTTCACCCTCGCCACTTACGGCAACGCGGGTTGGTTGCGCGAGCAGGTGTGCATCTACATGTGCCCGTATGCGCGCTTTCAGAGTGTGATGTTCGACAAGGACACGCTGATCGTTTCCTACGACCCGCGCCGTGGCGAAAGCCGTGGCCCGCGCAAGAAAGGCATCGATTACAAGGCGCTGGGCCTGGGCGATTGCATCGACTGCACGATGTGCGTGCAGGTCTGCCCGACCGGCATCGACATTCGCGACGGCCTGCAGATCGAGTGCATCGGCTGCGCCGCGTGCATCGATGCCTGCGACAGCATCATGGACAAGATGGATTACCCGCGCGGGCTGATCAGCTACACCACCGAACACAACCTGTCCGGGCAGAAAACCCATAAACTGCGGCCACGTCTGATCGGGTATGCCGTGGTGCTGCTGGCGATGATCAGCCTGCTGGTCACGGCGTTCTTCATGCGTTCGCTGGTCGGTTTCGACGTCAGCAAGGACCGCGTGCTGTACCGCGAAAACGCCGAAGGCCGGATCGAAAACGTCTACAGCCTGAAGATCATGAACAAGGATCAGCGCGACCACACCTACGTACTGCACGCCGAAGGTCTGCCGGACCTGCGCCTGCAAGGCAAGCGCGAAATCAAGGTGGCTGCCGGCGATATCGTCAGCATGCCGGTCGAGTTGTCCAGCGCCCCGGAACAACTGCCGTCGAGCACCAACGAGGTGAAATTCATCCTCAAGGATGCCGATGACAACAGCGTCCACATTGAAGCCAAGAGCCGATTCATCGGCCCGCAAATTCGTTGAGAGAACTGCATTATGTCTGCCGCAAACGCTGCAAGTCCCTGGTACAAGCATCTCTGGCCGTGGATCATCATCGGCATTCTGGCCTGCTCGGTGGCGCTGACCTTGTCGATGGTGACGATTGCGGTGAACAACCCGGACAACCTGGTCAACGACAACTATTACGAGGCCGGCAAAGGCATCAACCGTTCGCTGGACCGTGAACTGCTGGCGCAAACCCTGAAGATGCGCGCGGCGGTGCAGTTGGACGATGTCACCGGTGAAGTCGATTTGCGCTTGAGTGGCGACAGTCAGCCGAACACGCTGGAGTTGAATCTGATTTCGCCAACGCAGCCGGAAAAGGATCGCAAGATTGTCCTGACCCGCAGCGAGAGCGAGACCGGGCGTTACATCGGTCAGTTGAACGACAAGGTTGAAGGTCGGCGGTTTGTCGAGTTGCTGGGTAGTCAGGATGAACATGTGTGGCGCATGTTCGAGGAAGAACTGGTCAGCCATGACAAGGAACTGCTGCTGGGCGATGAGCCGTTGCAGGGTGCGGAAGACCTGAAAAAGTGAGTCAAGGTCAAAAGCCCCTCACCCTAACCCTCTCCCAGAGGGAGAGGGGACTGATCTTCAGCGCTTCGGGGCTTTGCGGATGACCGTAACAATGTCGGCGACTGACACCGCTTTGATCGTTCCCACGCTCCAGCGTGGGAACGCAGCCAGGGACGCTCTGCGTCCCAGCCGAAGCGGACGCGGAGCGTCCGGGGAGGCATTCCCACGCGGAGCGTGGGAACGATCATCGGAACGCGCACCATGACCAGCCCAACCCCCTGCTACCACTGCGCCCTGCCCGTCCCCTCCGGCAGCCGCTTCACCGCCGTCGTCCTCGGGCAACCGCGCGAATTCTGTTGCCCGGGCTGTCAGGCCGTGGCCGAAGCCATCGTCGCGGGTGGCCTCGACAGCTATTACCAACACCGCAGCGAAGCCTCGGCCAACCCCGAAGCACTGCCGGTGCAATTGACCGACGAACTGGCGCTGTACGACCGCGCCGACGTCCAGCAACCGTTCGTGCGCCACGAAGGCGAACTGGCTGAAACCACGCTGTTGATGGAAGGCATCAGTTGCGCCGCCTGCGGCTGGCTGATCGAGAAACACCTGCGCACCCTGCCCGCCGTCGCCGAAGCGCGATTGAACCTGTCCAACCATCGCCTGCATGTGCGCTGGGCCGACGCGCAGCTACCGCTGAGCCAGATCCTCGCCGAACTGCGGCACATCGGCTACGCCGCCCACCCCTATCAGGCCGACCGCGCCAGCGAACAACTGGCCAGCGAAAACCGCCGCGCCCTGCGCCAGCTCGGGGTCGCCGGGCTGTTATGGTTCCAAGCGATGATGGCGACCATGGCAACGTGGCCGGAATTCAACATCGACCTCAGCCCCGAGCTGCACACGATCCTGCGCTGGGTCGCGCTGTTTCTGACCACGCCAATCGTGTTCTACAGTTGCGCGCCGTTTTTCAAAGGGGCGATGCGCGATCTGCGCACGCGCCACCTGACCATGGACGTTTCGGTTTCGCTGGCGATCGGCAGTGCTTACGTCGCCGGGATCTGGACGGCGATCACTGGCGTCGGCGAGTTGTATTTCGATGCCGTCGGCATGTTTGCGCTGTTTCTGCTCGCCGGTCGCTACCTGGAACGCCGCGCCCGCGAGCGCACCGCGGCCGCCACCGCGCAACTGGTCAACCTGCTGCCGGCCTCATGCTTGCGCCTGGATGCCAACGGCCAGAGCGAGCGCATTCTGCTCAGCGAACTGCGCGTCGGCGAGCGGATTCTGGTGCAGCCCGGTTCGGTCCTGCCGGCGGATGGCAAGATCATCGACGGCCAGTCGAGCATCGACGAGTCGCTGCTGACCGGCGAGTACCTGCCGCAACCGCGCACACTGGGTGATGCCGTAACCGCCGGTACGCTGAATGTCGAAGGCGCATTGACCGTGGAAGTACAGGCTTTGGGACACGACACGCGCCTGTCAGCGATCGTGCGCCTGCTCGACCGCGCCCAGGCCGAGAAACCGCGACTGGCAGAAATCGCCGACCGCGCCGCGCAATGGTTCCTCCTGCTGTCGCTGATCGCCGCTGCCGTCATCGGCCTGCTGTGGTGGCAACTGGACGCGTCGCGGGCATTCTGGATCGTTCTTGCGATGCTGGTCGCGACCTGCCCTTGCGCACTGTCGCTGGCGACGCCGACCGCCCTCACCGCCGCCACCGGCACCTTGCACAAACTCGGCTTGCTGCTGACCCGCGGGCATGTGCTGGAAGGCTTGAACCAGATCGACACGGTGATCTTCGACAAAACCGGCACCCTCACCGAAGGTCGCCTGGTGCTGCGCTCGATCCGCCCTCTCGGCGCGCTCGACAGCGAGCAATGCCTGAGCTTCGCCGCTGCGCTGGAAAACCGCTCCGAACACCCGATCGCCCGCGCCTTCGGCCGTGCGCCGTTGGCCGCTGATGAAGTGCACAGCACGCCGGGACTGGGCCTCGAAGGTTCGGTGGGCGGGCAGCGCTTGCGCATTGGTCAGGCAGATTTCGTGTGTGAGCTGAGCGGTGCGAGTGTGCCGGCAATGCCGAATGAGCCAGGCCAATGGTTACTGCTTGGCGATGAAAGCGGCCCGTTGGCGTGGCTGGTGCTCGACGATCGCTTGCGCGACGATGCCCCCGCCCTGCTCGCCGCGTGCAAGGCGCGCGGCTGGCGCACGCTGCTGCTGTCCGGCGACAGCTCGCCGATGGTCGCCAGCGTCGCCGCCGAACTGGGCATTGACGAGGCGCGCGGCAGTTTGCGCCCGGACGACAAGCTGCAAGTGCTGCAACAACTGCACACGGAAGGACGCAAGGTGCTGATGCTCGGCGACGGCGTCAACGACGTGCCGGTGCTGGCGGCGGCCGACATCAGTGTGGCCATGGGCTCGGCCACCGACCTGGCGAAAACCAGTGCCGACGCGGTGTTGCTGTCGAACCGCCTCGACGCGCTGGTGCAAGCGTTCACATTGGCACGCCGTACCCGTCGGGTGATCATCGAGAACCTGCTGTGGGCGGCGCTGTACAATGGCCTCATGTTGCCGTTCGCCGCCCTCGGCTGGATCACTCCGGTATGGGCCGCGGTCGGCATGTCGATCAGTTCGCTGACCGTGGTGCTCAACGCCCTGCGCCTGACTCGCCTGCCGGGTTCGCCGCACACCAGCACCCGTGCACAAACCCGCCCGCTGCCGGCCTGAGCCGCGCGGGCCTGGAGTACCGATGCCAGCTCTCTACGTGATGATCCCCGCTGCACTGCTGATCGTGGCCATCGCCGTGTATATCTTCTTCTGGGCGGTGGACAGCGGCCAGTACGACGACCTCGACGGCCCGGCGCACAGCATTCTGTTCGACGATCAGGACCCGAACCACACCGCTGCCGTGGACGAAGCCAAGAGCGGCAAAGCGGACGACAAGGCGCCACCACATGCTTGAGCTGGCGCCGTTGCTGGTTTCCGCCCTGATTCTTGGCTTGCTCGGCGGCGGCCACTGCCTGGGGATGTGCGGCGGCCTGATGGGCGCACTGACCCTGGCGATTCCCAAGGAGCAACGCAGCCGACGCTTTCGTTTGCTGCTGGCGTACAACCTCGGGCGAATTCTCAGCTACGCCACGGCCGGGTTGCTCATCGGCCTCGCCGGCTGGGCGGTCGCCAACAGTCCGGCAGCGCTGTTCATGCGCGTACTGGCCGGGTTGCTGTTGATCGCCATGGGCTTGTATCTGGCCGGCTGGTGGAGCGGGCTGACGCGCATTGAGTCGCTTGGGCGTGGGTTGTGGCGTTACATTCAGCCGGTCGCCAATCGCTTGCTGCCGGTGTCGAGTCTGCCGCGTGCATTATTGCTCGGCGCGCTATGGGGCTGGCTGCCGTGCGGGCTGGTTTACAGCACCCTGCTGTGGTCGGCGAGCCAAGGCAATGCACTGGATAGCGCCTTGCTGATGCTCGCGTTTGGCTTGGGCACCTGGCCAGTGTTGCTGGCCACCGGACTGGCGGCGGAACGGGTTACCGCGATCTTGCGCAAGCGCAGTGTGCGTATGGCGGGCGGGTTGTTGGTCATTCTGTTCGGTATCTGGACCCTTCCCGGCCCGCATCAGCATTGGCTCATGGGCCATTGATCGGCGGTGTGGCCTTCGCGAGCAGGCTCGCTCACTGATCGCGTGAACACTGCAAATCCCTTGTGGGAGCGAGCTTGCTCGAGAAGAGGCCCGCACAAACATTACAAATCCCCCCTGTTGATGCAAATCAAGATGCCCCGCCGCCCCCTCCCCTAGACTCGCCCGCACTGCCAGCCTATCCGGGGGAATGCCCGCATGCTCGACGCCATTCGTTGGGACACCGATTTGATCCGCCGCTATGACCTGGCGGGGCCGCGCTACACCTCGTATCCGACTGCCGTGCAATTTCACGGACAGGTCGGCACCTTCGATCTGTTCCATGCCCTGCGCGACAGCCGCAAAGCCCTGCGCCCATTGTCGCTGTACGTGCACGTGCCGTTCTGCGCGAACATCTGCTATTACTGCGCGTGCAACAAGGTCATCACCAAGGACCGCGGACGCGCCGCGCCGTACCTGCAACGGCTGGAGCAGGAAATCCAGCTGATCGCCTGTCACCTTGACCCGGCCCAGACAGTCGAGCAACTGCACTTTGGCGGTGGCACGCCGACCTTTCTCAGCCACGACGAACTGCGGCAGCTGATGGCGCACCTGCGCAAGCATTTCAATCTTCTGGATGATGACTCCGGCGATTACGGTATTGAAATCGACCCACGCGAGGCCGACTGGTCGACCATGGGCTTGTTGCGCGAATTGGGTTTCAACCGCGTCAGTATCGGCCTGCAAGATCTCGATCCGGCCGTGCAGCGCGCGGTCAATCGCCTGCAAAGTCTGGAGGAAACCCGCGCAGTGATCGATGCCGCGCGCACCCTGCAATTTCGCTCGATCAATATCGACTTGATCTACGGCCTGCCCAGACAGACCCCGGACAACTTCGCGCGTACCGTCGAGGAAGTGATCAGCCTGCAGCCGGATCGGCTCTCGGTGTTCAACTACGCGCACCTGCCGGAACGCTTCATGCCGCAGCGGCGGATCAATGGCCACGAACTGCCAGCGCCGGCGCAAAAGCTGGAAATGCTCGAACGCACCATTGCGCAGCTCACCGCTGCCGGCTACCGGTATATCGGCATGGACCACTTCGCCCTGCCCGATGATGAACTGGCGATTGCCCAGGAAGAACAGACCCTGCAACGCAACTTCCAGGGCTACACCACCCACGGTCATTGCGACCTGATTGGCCTGGGCGTTTCGGCGATCAGCCAGATCGGTGACCTGTACTGCCAGAACGCTAGCGATCTCAACCAATACCAAAACACCCTGGCGAGCGCACAACTGGCGACCAGCCGTGGCCTGGTGTGCAACGCCGACGATCGCTTGCGCCGCGACGTGATTCAGCAACTGATTTGCAACTTCAGCCTGGAATTCGCCGACATCGAGCAGCGTTTCAACATCGACTTTCAGGGCTATTTCGCTGAGCTGTGGCCACAACTACAGGGCATGGCCACTGATGGCCTGATTGAACTGGATCGCGAGCGGATCAACGTGCTGCCAGCCGGGCGCCTGCTGGTGCGCTCGGTGTGCATGGTGTTCGATGCGTACCTGCAACAGCAGAACCGCCAGCGCTTTTCGCGAGTGATCTAGTTTTTGGTGAGCAAGGCGCCGACCTTGAGGTTCTGGTCCGGGGTCATTGCCGACTGACCCATGACTTTGGACAGGGCCAGATTGGCGGTGACCACGCCGCTGTTCAGCGCAGCGATGGCCCCGCGCAGGGCGGCGAGCTTGTTGATCCGTTCTTCGTTGGACAGGGTCTTGTCGGCCATGACCTTGTTCATCTGCGCCTTTTTTTCGGCGATCTGTTTTTGCAACTTGCGGATCATTTTCAGCAACTGCTGGATGTTCTCCGGCAGGCCGCTGTTGTCGATATCGCTGTTTTCACCGCCGACGCTGGCGGCCTTGGCGATCGACGCACCGGACAGCGACACTTTGACGCCCTCGACCAAGGTCGGGGTTGCGGTGTTCAACGCGTCAGCGTCGCGCTCGTTGGCGACGTCGTTGCCGGCAACCTCCGGCAATGCCGGAACACCGCTGTTACCGGGGCTTAGCGTGCCAATGGCAGTCATCGGATCCTTCCTTTCATGCGGTCTGATACCTGTTTATCGGCCGCTTTTGCGCTGGCTTTATGTCTGTGGGACAACGCCTTCATACGCTGGCCTGAAGGTCCCTCGGTGAGTTACCCTTACGTCTTATGTGTGTTTTCCCACAAGGATTGAAGAAATGTCCGAGCCAGTCAAACTGCGCGCTCACACCCAGGCCCATTGCAAGGATTGCAGCCTGGCCCCGCTGTGTCTGCCACTCTCGCTGAATCTGGAAGACATGGATGCGCTGGACGAAATCGTTAAACGCGGTCGCCCGTTGAAAAAGGGTGAATTCCTGTTCCGCCAGGGCGACACGTTCGATTCCGTTTATGCAGTACGCTCCGGCGCCCTCAAGACCTTCAGCCTCAGCGACAGCGGCGAAGAGCAATTGACCGGCTTCCACCTGCCGAGCGAACTGGTCGGCCTGTCCGGCATGGATACCGAGAAACATCCGGTATCGGCCCAGGCACTGGAAACCACCTCGGTCTGCGAAATCCCTTTCGAACGTCTCGACGAACTGGCCCTGCAACTGCCCCAGCTGCGCCGGCAGTTGATGCGCGTAATGAGCCGTGAGATCCGTGACGACCAGCAAATGATGTTGCTGCTGTCGAAGAAAACCGCCGACGAGCGCATCGCCACGTTTCTGGTCAACCTGTCCGCACGTTTCCGGGCCCGCGGCTTTTCGGCCAACCAGTTCCGCCTGAGCATGTCGCGCAATGAAATCGGTAACTATCTGGGCCTGGCGGTGGAAACCGTATCGCGGGTGTTCACGCGTTTCCAGCAGAACGAGCTGATCGCCGCCGAGGGCAAGGAAATTCACATCCTCGACCCGATCCAGCTGTGCGCGCTGGCCGGCGGTTCGATCGAAGGCTGAGTAGGCTGATCACGACCCGCGGTTGAGCGAATCGTTTCAGCCGCGGGTATACTGCGCCGTTTGCAGCCCTGCCAGGACACCTCGACGATGGTCTTCGACTCCTTCGACATCAAATCCCTTATCCGCCCTGTGATCGACTTCCCGAAGCCGGGCGTGATCTTTCGCGACATCACCCCGCTGTTCCAGTCGCCGACCGCGCTGCGCCTGGTGATGGACAGCTTCGCCCACCGCTATGTCGAAGCCGACTTCACCCATATCGGTGCGATGGATGCCCGTGGTTTCCTGATCGGTTCGGTATTGGCCTATCAACTGAACAAGCCGCTGGTGCTGTTCCGCAAGCAAGGCAAACTGCCGGCGGACGTGCTCGCCGAAGGCTACGCCACCGAATACGGTGAGGCGTTTCTGGAAGTGCATGCCGACAGCCTGTGCGAAGGCGATTCGGTGGTGATGTTCGATGACCTGATCGCCACCGGCGGCACACTGATCGCCGCAGCCAACCTGATCCGCCGAATGGGCGCACGGGTGCATGAAGCCGCAGCGATCATCGACTTGCCGGAGCTGCAAGGCTCGCAGCGTCTGCAGGACATGGGCATTCCGACGTTCTGCCTGACGCAGTTTGCCTTGACCGATAAATAAGTAGCGCCTGTACTGACGCTATCGCTGGCAAGCCAGCTCCCACAGGGATTTCGGTCGTTCACAAATATTGTGTATGCCCCAAAACATGTGGGAGCTGGCTTGCCAGCGATGAGGCCAGCAGCTTGTGATAGGGACGCGGAGCGTCCCGGGCTGCATTCCCACGCAGAGCGTGGGAACGATCAACTCAAAGCCCCATCTGCTTGCTGATGATCTCGTTCATCACTTCCCGCGTGCCCCCGCCGATCGACAGTATGCGGTTATCCCGATACAGCCGCTCCACCAGACTTTCACGCATGTAACCGAGCCCGCCGAGAATCTGCACCGCTTCGGTGGTAATCCGGTCAGAAGTATCCGTGGCAAAGTTCTTCGCCATGGAAATTTCCTTGATCACGCTTTGCCCTGCCGCCATTTTCGCCGCTTGCCGGTAGGTGAATTCCCGCGATACTTCCAGCGCCGTGGCCATTTCGGCGAGGCGATGCTTGATCACTTGAAACTTGCCGATCGGTTTGCCGAAGGCCTCACGTTCATGCGCCCATTTCAGGCTCTGTTCCAGTGCAAGTTGCGAGGTCATGTTGGCCATCAGCGCCAGCGCCAGACGTTCGCTCTGGAAATTGCCCATGATGCAGGCGAAGCCCATGTTCTCGGCGCCGATCAGATTGCCCACCGGCACTCGGCAGTCTTCGAAAAACAGCTCGGCGGTGTCCGAGGCCCACCAGCCCATTTTCTTCAACGAGCGGCCAACGGTGAAACCCGGCGTGCCCTTCTCGATCAGCAGCAGGCTGATGCCGCCGAAACCCGGCGCACCGGTGCGCACTGCGACGGTGTAGAAATCGGCGCGAACGCCACTGGTGATGAAGGTTTTGCTGCCGCTGACGCGATAGCAATCGCCGTCGCGCACGGCGCGGGTCTGCAGGTTGGCAACGTCGGAACCGCCGCCGGGTTCGGTCACCGCCAGGGCGCTGATCTTCTCGCCGCCAAGGACCTGCGGCACCACGCGATCACGCACTTCAGGCCGCGTCCATTTGACGATCGGCGGCAAGCCGATGTCCAGCGAACCCAGCCCCGCCACCACCCCGCCAGAGCCGCAGCGCATCAATTCCTCACTGGCGGCGACCTTGGCAAACAGATCGCCCGCATGGCTGCCACCTAGGGCTTCGGGATAACCGATGCCAAGGATGCCCGCCGCGCCGGCCTTCAGGTACAGCTCACGCGGGAAACTTTCGGCTTCTTCCCATTGGTCGACGTCCGGCAGGATCTCGCGTTCGACGAAACGCCGGACGCTGTCGCGGACCAATTGGTGGCTGGGGTCGAAGTATTCCTGGAAGGCAGGCATGGGCGAACTCCGCGAAGGGGTTCGCCGAACTTAACCGAGCGCTTGCTTGGTTTTCAACACAATTGTGCGGAGTCAGTTAAATCGAGTTTCCCATATCGCGAGCAGGCTCACTCCTACAGGGGAACGCATTCCAAATGTAGGAGTGAGCCTGCTCGCGATGAGGCCGCAACAGGCGATACACGATTAGAGGGAAATCGGCTTACGCCCGGCAAACGAATGCGCCAGCGTGCCGCCATCGACCAGTTCCAGTTCACCACCCAACGGCACGCCGTGAGCGATGCGCGAGGCGATCAGGCCTTTGTGCTGCAACAGTTGCGCGATGTAATGCGCGGTCGCTTCACCTTCCACCGTCGGGTTGGTCGCGAGGATGACTTCGGTAAACGTGCCCGCCTCTTCGATCCGCGCCATCAATTGTGGAATGCCGATCGCCTCAGGCCCGAGCCCGTCGAGCGGCGACAGATGCCCTTTTAGTACGAAATAACGCCCACGGAAACCGGTCTGCTCGACCGCGTAAACATCCATCGGCCCTTCGACCACGCACAGCAGCGTGTCGTCGCGGCGGTTATCGGCGCATTGCGGGCACAGATCGTCTTCGGTCAGCGTGCGGCATTGCCGGCAGTGACCAACGCCTTCCATGGCCTGACTCAGCGCCTGGGCCAGACGCACGCCGCCGCTGCGATCGCGCTCGAGCATCTGCAACGCCATGCGCTGGGCGGTTTTCTGACCGACGCCCGGCAAGGTGCGCAAGGCGTCGATCAGTTGGCGAATCAAAGGGCTGAAGCTCATGGGGAAAAGTCCGACAAAACAACGAGACGCGGTTTATACCCGCGCCTCCGGCCAGCGTCAAATGCTCAGTCCTCGGCGACCTTCACCACCAGTTTGCCGAAGTTGCGCCCTTCCAGCAGACCGATAAATGCCTCGGGCGCCTGCTCCAGGCCTTCGACCACGTCCTCGCGGAATTTGACTTTGCCATCGCGCACCCACGGCACCATGTGGCTGATGAATTCCGGCTGGCGGTCACCGTAGTCGTCGAAGACGATAAAGCCCTGAATGCGCACGCGCTTGGTCAGCAACGTGCGTTGCAGCAGCGGCAAACGATCCGGGCCCTTCGGTGCTTCCGAGGCGTTGTACCCGGCAATCAGGCCGCACAACGGAATCCGCGCCTTGGGATTGAGCAATGGCACCACCGCATCGAAAACATGGCCGCCGACGTTCTCGAAATAAATGTCGATGCCCTCGGGGCACGCCTTGGCCAATTGCTCGGCGAAATCGTCAGCCTTGTGGTCGATGCACGCGTCAAAACCGAGTTCATCGACCACGTATTGGCACTTCTCGGCACCGCCGGCCACACCGACCACGCGCAAGCCTTTGATCTTCGCCACCTGGCCGACCACCGAACCGACTGCACCGGAGGCAGCGGCGACCACCAGGGTCTCACCTTCTTTCGGCTGACCGATATCCATCAGGCCCATGTACGCGGTCATCCCCGGCATGCCGAGCACACCGAGGGCCATCGACGGACTCGGCAGGCCAGCGGGGATCGGGATGATGTTACGGCCGTCGCTGATGCTGTGGCTTTGCCAACCGGTCGCGCCGACCACCAGATCGCCCTCGTGGAACTTCGGATGACGCGAATCCTCGACCCGGCTGACCGCGCCGCCGGTCATCACTTCGCCAATCTGCACTGGCGCGGCGTAGGACGGAGCATCGCTCATGCGCCCGCGCATGTACGGATCGAGCGACAGGTACAGGGTTTTCAGCAGCACCTGACCGTCTTCGAGATCCGGCAACGCTTCGCGCTCAAGACGAAAGTTCTCCGGGGTCGGAGCACCGGTCGGCCGCGAGGCGAGGACGAAGCGTTGATTGAGGGTGAGAGGGTCGGACATGTCAGCGTCTCCTTTGAATGGGAATCGGCGGTATAGGGAGCAGACCGTTGTGGCATGAGGCCGTTCGATGTTTATTCAGCAAAGACCGTGGTGACTTCAATCGCTAGCTAGCAGCTAGCTGCCACAGGGGTACGCATTTCAAATGTAGGAGTGAGCCTGCTCGCGATGGCGGTGCAACTGGCGCCCCACCTTCAAAGGCAGAAACAAAAATGCCAGGCGCAATGCCTGGCATTTTGTGTAGCTCATTTGCCGCCGGTTGGCGAATCAGAATGGCAGTTTCATACCCGCTGGCAGGTTCATGCCGGCGGTCATGCTGCCCATTTTTTCCTGGCTGTTGGCTTCGATCTTGCGCACCGCGTCGTTGACGGCGGAAGCGACCACGGCTTCGAGCATTTCCTTGTCGTCTTCGCTCATGCCTTCGACCAGGCTCGGGTCAATGGTCACGCTCTTGACGTCATGACGGCCGGTCATCACCACGGTGACCATATCGCCGCCGGCCTTGCCGATGACTTCGGCGTTGGCCAGTTCTTCCTGCATCTTGGCCATTTTTTCCTGCATCTGCTGCGCCTGCTTCATCAGGCCGGCCATGCCACCTTTCATCATGGTAATCACCTCGAATGTACTTGGATCAAAACAGCGCCCGGCGATGTTGGCCGGACACCTTCAGTTATTAGCCTTGGGTGACCAAGGCGTCGACAGGTTCAATAGTATCGTGTCGCACCACCGCGCCGAACTGCTGAACCATCTGCTGGATGAACGGATCGCCGTGGATCGACTCCTCCGCCTCGCGCTGACGGTTGGCACGGCGCCGTGAGGCCGCCTGGGCCGGGGTTTCCTGCTCAGGCTTGATCAGCTCGATGGTCAGGCTCAGCGTGCGTCCGTGGAACTGGTTCAGCGCATCGTTGAGACGCCGTTGCTGAGTGGCGTTGAACAGCGCGCTGTGCGCCGGATCGAGGTGCATCAGCCAGTGGTCGCCGTCCACCGCGATCAGGGTGCAGTTGGCGGCGATGCTGCCGGTCATGCCGGAAATCGGCAGTTTCGGGAACAGCTCCAGCCATTGCGCAGCCAGACCCGTGGCCGGGGCCGCAGCCGGTTCAGGCTCGGGTTCCGGTTCGGGGTCGGCGGCGTGTTCGCTGGCCAGCTCGTCGAGGTAGCTGTAGGCCGAATCCATGTCCGGCTCGATGTAGTCCTCGTCCAGCGGCGGCTCGTCATCCAGATCAATGCCCGGCGTGGCGGCATCGACGTCAGCAACCGACGGCTCGGGAATCGGCGCAGCGGCCCACTCCGGCGCGTCCGGGACGACGCTGTCCGGGGTCGGCAGCGGCATCGGCGGCAAATCGGGTTGCTCGGCGGCGGTTTCCAGCACCGGCTCGACAGCGGGCTGCACCGGCGCAGGTTCAGCCTCGGTTTCTACCGGGTCGTTCCACGGCAAATCAACCACTGCTTCGATGGCCAGAGGCTCCGGCTCTGCCACGGGGTCCGGTTCAGCGGCTGCAACTGGCGCGGGCGCGGCGGCCGGTGCCGGTGCAGCCACTGGCGTCGGGGCTGGCGCAATGGCCGCGGCGACCACCGGCGCAGGCTTGGGCGCGGCAGCCACGGCGTTTGCGGAATCAACTGTGGCCTGGCTGATCCCCACTGGCTTTAGCGGTTGCCTCGGGGCGTCCGCCGTGTCGGCCGGTCGGAACGCCAGCATCCGCAGCAAGACCATCTCGAAACCACCGCGCGGGTCCGGCGCCAGCGGCAAGTCGCGGCGACCGATCAGGCCCATCTGGTAGTAGAACTGCACGTCTTCGGCCGGCAACGCCTGGGCCAGCGCCAATACGCGGTCACGGTCGCCATGGCCGTTGTCGACGCCTTCGGGCAACGCCTGGGCGATGGCGACACGGTGCAACACGTTGAGAATTTCCGAAAGCACACCGTTCCAGTCCGGACCCTGCTCGGCCAGATGCCGCACGGCCTCAAGCAAGGCCTTGGCATCGCCTTCGATCAACGAATGCAGGACGTCAAAGACCTGGCCGTGATCCAGGGTGCCGAGCATCGCCCGCACGTCGGTGGCGAGGACATTGCCTTCACCGAAGGCAATGGCTTGATCGGTCAGGCTCATGGCGTCACGCATCGAACCGTCAGCGGCGCGACCGAGCAGCCACAGTGCATCGTCTTCGAACGGCACGTTCTCGGCGCTGAGGACGTGGGTCAAATGCTCGACCACGCGCTCGGGCGTCATGTTCTTCAGCGAGAACTGCAGGCAGCGCGAGAGAATCGTTGCCGGAAGTTTCTGCGGATCGGTGGTCGCCAGGATGAACTTGACGTACGGCGGCGGCTCTTCGAGGGTTTTCAACAGCGCATTGAAGGAATGGCTGGAGAGCATGTGCACTTCGTCGATCAGATAAACCTTGAAGCGCCCACGGCTCGGCGCGTACTGCACGTTGTCGAGCAGCTCGCGAGTGTCTTCGACCTTGGTCCGGCTGGCGGCGTCGATCTCGATCAGGTCGACGAAACGGCCCTCATCGATTTCCCGGCATACCGAGCACTCGCCGCACGGGCTGGAAGTGATACCTGTTTCACAGTTCAGGCATTTGGCAATGATCCGCGCAATGGTGGTCTTGCCCACCCCGCGCGTCCCGGTAAACAGGTACGCATGGTGCAGCCGCTGGCTGTCCAAGGCATTGATCAGAGCCTTGAGCACATGGGTCTGGCCGACCATTTCGCGGAACGAGCGCGGACGCCATTTACGTGCAAGAACCTGATAACTCATCGAAAACCGTCGCAACGAAGGAAGCTGAAGCGGCTAATGCTAGCGGAGCAAGGGCAAAATTGCATCCGGTGTCCGCGCCTAAAATGGCTAAGCTGCATCAGCAGAGGCTTTTATCGGCTCGGGATCGGGAATTACCGGAGCGTTTATGCGGTGGGCCATGGGGGCATTGCTGGGTATCAGCCTGAGTGCGACGGCAGCCGAACCGCCGCTGCGCTTTGCGGTGTCCGACAGCTGGGCGATGCCAATGGTGCAACTTGAACGCAACCGCCCGACCCAAGGCATCCTCTTCGACCTGATGCTCAGCCTGGCGACGCAGGTCGGCGCGCCGGCCGAATTCATCGTGCTGCCCCGCGCCCGCGTGCAAAGCGCCATGGAAAATGGCGAGATCGATGTGCGCTGCTATGCCGCCCAGTCGTGGCTGCCGAATCAGTCCGGCGATTACCTGTGGAGCGTGCCGCTGCTGTTCCAGCGCGACCTGCTGATCAGCCGCAAGGACCAGGCTCTGGCCATCGATCCCGCGCGCCTGCCCCGCCAGACCATTGGCACGGTGCGCGGTTACACCTACCCGACCCTGCAATCACTGTTCGAGGCCGATCAACTGCAACGCGAGGACGCGCGCAACCAGGAACAAGTGCTGGAAAAACTGCTGGCCGGGCGTTATCGCTATGCCGTGAGCAACCAGTGGGCACTGGAATGGTTCAATCAGCGCCTGCTGCCGGCGGAGCAACTGCAAGCGGTGGCGGTGCTGCAGGAGCAGGAGGTGGGCTGTTACGTGAGAAACGATCCGAACGTGCCGGTGCAGCGGATATTACGCACGTTGCTGCGGATGAAGACGTCGGGGGAGATTGAGGAGATTATCCGGCTGTATACCGGTCATCCCGAATCCACCCGATAACCCCTGTAGGAGTGAGCCTGCTCGCGATAGCAGTGTGTCAGACACATCTATTTCGACTGAGACACCGCTATCGCGAGCAGGCTCACTCCTACAGGGATTTGTGTCGAACTGAGAAATCACAGACACAAAAAAACCGCAGTGGGCGAAACCCATGCAGTTGTGGTTGAAGCGTTCGATTGTTCGTTAAGGTGGCAACCCCACCAGCCACACCCCGGCACACAATGTTCCCGCTGTGGCTGCTGCCTTCCGGCTCTGACCAGGTTCACGGGTAATCGTTGCGGGGGGACCGATGGGGTCACCATAACGACGCTTGCCTGTCGGCGAGCCGCGCCATTGTACCTGTCTGAGACGAAGTTACAACCCTGGTTGCAGATTAAAAATATCAAGGGGCTCAAGCACTTGCTATTGCGCCTGAAGCACCTCGTCGGCCCTGCCGCCGGCCTGCTGAATGACCAGATGAATAAAGTGCAGCTTGGCAATCGCCGGCGCCGGCAGGACGAACGGGTAAAAATCCGGCTGACCCATGCTGCGGGACAATTCGTTGAGCATGCCGGCCAGTTCGATCCACGCGTTGACGAATGACAGAAACGCCGCACCTCCGGGATGCTCGGGATCGTACAGCGTGCTGGGTGGAAACGGCTGGTAGTCGAAGTCCATTTCTCGCGCGCTCATGCCAAAGCCCAGCGCGGTGTCCACGGCGTCCATCATGTGCAGGTAATGCGCCCAGGTTTCCGCCCAGTCTTCCCACGGGTGCATGGTCGCGTAGGCGCTGACGTAGTGCTGCGGCCAGTCCAGCGGCGCGCCCTGTTGATAATGGCGATCAAGCGCTTCGGCGTAACTGGCGCGCTCGTCGCCGAACAGGCTTCGGAACGCGTCGAGCCACGGGCCGTAGGCGATCAGACGATCCCAGTAGTAGTGGCCGACTTCGTGGCGAAAATGCCCGAGCAGCGTGCGATAAGGTTCGTGCATCTGCGCCCTCACCTGCTCGCGGTGGGCGTCGTCGGCTTCCTTGATGTCGAGGGTGATCAGGCCGTTGGCGTGCCCGGTCACCGGCGCGTTGCCTTCAAGGTCAATACCGATGAAATCGAAGGCCAGCCCGGTTTCTTCATAGACACTTTTGGGGATAACCGGCAGGCCGAGGGTGATCAGCTGCGCGACGAGGCGGCGTTTGGCGATTTCGACTTTGCGCCAGCGCTCCGGGTTTTCCGGGACGGACAGGTCGGGAATGGTGCGATTGAGACTGCAGGCGATGCACAGGCTGTCGTGATCGTTGGCCGGCAGCAGCCAGTTGCATGCGGCGGCTGTATCAAGGTTGGCGCAGCGGCGAAACAGTCCGGCGTCGGGATCGGCGTCCAGCGTCCACGTGCCGGCCTGCGGCCCCGGTTGCAGCGAGGTCAGGCGGCTTTCTTCGGGTTGATAGCCAAGCAAGGCGTTGCAGGCCAGGCACTGACTGTTGCGAAAGAACAGCGACTGGCCGCAGCGGCACGGCCAGATTTTGCTGTTGCGTGAAGACCCGGCCATGAACGGCGCGATGATGCGGGAACTGAGCTGCTCGAAGAAGCGGTGCATGGCGATCTCTCCCTGGGACTGGCCAAGACTAGATCATCCTGGCGCGAAGATCGTTCCCGCACCTTCTCGACTGATCAATCCCACGCTCCGCGTGGGAACGATCAGTTGAGGGGCGTGAGAAAAAAGGTCACAGGGAAATACCGTGAGTTTTGAGGAAAGCGACAAACGCCTCCTCATCCATGACCTTCACGCCCAGCTCATTGGCCTTGGTCAGTTTCGAGCCGGCACCGGGGCCGGCGACCACGCAATGGGTCTTGGCCGACACCGAACCTGCGACTTTCGCACCGAGGCTTTCCAGATGCTCTTTGGCGACATCGCGGCTCATCAATTCGACTTTGCCGGTCAGCACCCAGGTCTCCCCGGACAACGGCAAGCCTTCGACAACTTTCTTCTCGCTCTGCCAGTGCATGCCGAAATCACGCAGCTGTTTTTCCGACGCCTCGGCCAGTTGCCGATGCTCGGGCAAGGCAAAAAACTCGCGCACCGAATTCGCCTGCTTCTCCGGCAAGGCCTGACGCATGTCCAGCCAGTCGGCGGTCATCACGGCTTCCAGCGAACCGAACTTGTCGGCGAGTTTCTGCGCGCCACCCGGGCCCACCGAAGGAATATGCAGCTTATCGAGAAACCCACCCAGCGTCGTGCTCGCGGCGAACTCGGCGCCCAGTTCGCCCTGATCCTGAATCTGCAAACCGTGGCCAAGCAACTCGCTGATGACCTGCTGGTTATGCGCATCTTCAAAGAAACTGTGAATCTCGTGCGCCACTTCCAGACCGACGTCCGGCAGGTAGGTCAGCACTTGCGGCAAAGCCTGTTGTACCCGTTCCAGCGAGCCCAGCGAGCGCGCCAGCACCTTGGCGGTCTCCTCGCCAACATCAGGGATGCCGAGCGCGTAGATAAAGCGCGCCAGGCCCGGCTGTTTGCTGTCTTCAATAGCCTTCAACAGCTTGTTGCTGGACACCTCGGCGAAGCCTTCCAGATCGACGATGTCGTCGAACTTCAGCGCGTACAGATCGGCCGGGGAATTGACCAGACCCTCGTCGACCAACTGCTCGACGCTTTTGTCGCCCAGCCCTTCGATGTCCATCGCCCGGCGCGAGACGAAATGAATGATCGCCTGCTTGAGTTGCGCGCCACAGGCCAGGCGGCCGACGCAGCGATACACCGCGCCTTCGCTGACGGTTTCCTTGCCCTTGCTGCGCTTGATCAGTTGCGTGCGCTCGACATGGGAACCGCAGACCGGGCAGCTCTGCGGAATTTCCACTGCGCGCGCGTGCTCCGGGCGGCGCTCGGTGACCACTTGCACCACCTGCGGAATCACATCACCGGCGCGGCGAATGATCACCGTGTCGCCGATCATCAGACCCAGCCGCGCGACTTCGTCCATGTTGTGCAGCGTGGCATTGGCGACGGTGACGCCGGCGACTTTCACCGGTTTCAAGCGCGCCACTGGCGTTACTGCGCCGGTGCGGCCGACCTGGAATTCCACGTCGAGCAGTTCGGTGAGTTCTTCCATGGCCGGGAATTTGTGCGCGATCGCCCAGCGCGGCTCGCGGGCGCGGAAGCCCAGTTCGCGCTGGTCGGCAATGCTGTTGACCTTGAACACCACACCATCGATTTCATAGGCCAGCGAGTCGCGGCGCGCGCCGATGTCGCGGTAGTAATCCAGGCATTCATCGATGCCCTTGGCCAGTTTCAGTTCGTGGCTGATCGGCATGCCCCACTTCTGCAACTGCTTGAGGTTGCCGATGTGAGTGTCGGAAATATCGTGCGAGACCTGGCCGATGCCGTAGCAGCAGAATTCCAGCGGCCGGTTGGCGGTGATCTTCGAATCGAGCTGGCGCAGGCTACCGGCCGCGGCGTTGCGCGGGTTGGCAAAGGTCTTGCCGCCGATTTCCAGTTGCGAGGCATTGAGCCGCTCGAAGCCAGCCTTGGACATGAACACTTCACCGCGCACTTCCAGCGTTGCCGGCCAGCCTTCGCCGTGCAGCTTGAGCGGGATGTTGCGCACGGTGCGCACGTTGACGCTGATGTCTTCACCGGTGGTGCCGTCGCCGCGCGTGGCGCCCCGCACCAGCACGCCGTCCTGATACAGCAGGCTGACCGCCAGGCCATCGAGTTTTGGCTCGCAGCTGTATTCCACGGCCGCCCCGCCGCCGAACAGATCGCCCACAGGCAAGTCCAGACCTTCGGTCACGCGGCGATCGAACTCGCGCATGTCGGTTTCTTCGAAGGCGTTGCCGAGGCTGAGCATCGGCACTTCATGCCGCACCTGAGTGAACGCGGTGAGCGCCACGCTGCCGACGCGCTGGGTCGGCGAATCACTGGCGATCAATTCCGGGTTGGCCGCTTCCAGCGCCTTGAGCTCGTGGAACAACCGGTCGTACTCGGCGTCCGGAATGCTCGGCTCGTCGAGAACGTGGTAGCGGTAGTTGTGCTGGTCGAGTTCAGCGCGCAGCTCGAGGATGCGGTTTTTCGCGGCGGTCATGGTGGTCTCTCATAAAGCAAAAGAGCAGCCGAGGCTGCTCAATCATTCTGCCGATCGTCCCGTTAAACAGGAACAACCTTTTGTATCAACGCTTCTGGGTCAGCGCGCGGCGCTCGAATTCGACGATGCGCTGGCGGTAATGCTCGATGGTCTGCGCGGTCAGCACGCTGCGCTGGTCATCTTTCAGCTCGCCGTTGAGTTCCTGCGACAGCTTGCGGGCTGCGGCCACCATCACGTCGAAAGCTTGCTTGGGATGACGCGGGCCTGGCAGACCGAGGAAGAAGCTCACCGCCGGGGTGCTGAAATGGTCGATGTCGTCCAGATCGAAAATGCCC
>Ga0196970_1001049_pt1 | contig 22043 bp, 23 predicted proteins | sample S1v_513CmetaG_FD_148672 | JGI IMG/M metagenome (GOLD analysis project Ga0196970, IMG submission 148672) | Soil microbial communities from Anza Borrego desert, Southern California, United States - S1+v_5-13C | ecosystem: Environmental > Terrestrial > Soil > Desert | place: USA: California...
GCTTGGGCAGGAAGTGGGAGCCGTTGGGGCCGTCCAGCTCGTCCTTGAAGCGGTCCTCGGCGTAGCCGGAGATGAAGATCACCTTCATGTCCGGGCGCCGCTCGCGCACCTTGCGGGCCAGCGTCGGGCCGTCCATCTGCGGCATCACCACGTCGGTGATCAGCAGGTCGACGCCGGCCGCGTCGCTGGTCAGCTGCTGCATCGCCGCCTCGCCGTTCTTCGCCTCCAGCACCTGGTAGCCCTTGTTGCGCAACGCGCGGGCGGAGAAGACGCGCACCGCGTCCTCGTCCTCCACCAGCAGGATGGTGCCGGAACCGGTGAGGTCGCTGCCGCGGCGCTCGCGCGGCTCGCCCTGCTCGGCCGGGCGCGCCTCGCCCTGATGGCGGGGCAGCAGGATGGTGAACTTGGCGCCCTGCCCCGGCTCGCTGTCGACGAAGATGAAGCCGCCGAACTGCCGCACGATGCCGTACACCGTGGACAGCCCCAGCCCGGTGCCCGAGCCCACCTCCTTGGTCGAGAAGAACGGCTCGAAGATGCGCTGGAGGTTCTCCTTGGGGATGCCGATGCCGGTGTCGATCACCTCCACCGCCACATACTCGCCGGCCGGCACCACCTCGTGCTCGCGCCGCTCGGGCGTGGCGACGGTGTAGTTGGAGGTGACCACGGTCAGCCGGCCGCCGCCGGGCATGGCGTCGCGCGCGTTGACCACGAGGTTGATGATCACCTGCTCCAGCTGGTTCTGGTCGACCTTGACGAGGCCCAGGTCGCGGCCGTGCAGCATCTTCAGCTCGATCGTCTCGCCGATCAGGCGGCGCAGCAGGTTCGACAGCTCCGCCAGCACGTCGGTGACGGTGAGCACGCGCGGCTGCAGGGTCTGCTGGCGCGAGAAGGCCAGCAGCTGGCGCACGAGGTTGGCGGCGCGGTTGGCGTTCTGCTTGATCTGCATGATGTCGCTGAACGACTGGTCGCCCGGCTTGTGGCGCAGCAGCAGCAGATCGCAAAAGCCGATCATGGCGGTGAGCAGGTTGTTGAAGTCGTGCGCCACGCCGCCGGCCAGCTGGCCCACCGCCTGCATCTTCTGCGATTGGGAGAACTGCGCTTCCAGGCTCTTGCGCTCGGTCATGTCGATGAAGTGCAGGATCAGGCCCGCCCCGCCCTCGCTGCCCACGCCGGCCAGCCGCCGGGCGAAGAGCTGCGCGACCAGATCGCGCCCGCCGGTCAGCCGCACCTCCAGCGGCGTCGCCGGGTCGGCACCGCCGTGCACGGATTTCAGCCGCTCGGCCACCGCCTCGCGCTCGCGCGGGTCGACGATGTCGGCCAGCGGGCGGCCGATGACGTCACGCGCCTGCGACCCGATCAGCGCCAGGAAGGCGTGGTTGCACTCCGCCAGCTTGCCGGTCTCGTCGACCAGGGCGATGCCGATCGGCGCGTCCTCGAAGAAGCGCTGGAAGCGCTGTTCGGACAGGCGCAGCGCCTCCTGCCACTCGCGCTCCGGCGTCAGGTCGCGCACGACCGAGCGGGTGTGGACGGAATGCCCGTCGTCGGACACCACCACCGTCTGCGCCGCCGCCGCCTGGAAGCGCCGGCCCTGCAGGCCGCGCATGGTCAGCTCGCCGCGCTGCTCGCCGCCCCCGCCCTCGAACAGGTCGTAGGGGGCGGCCGCCTTGGGCGGGCTGGCCAGCACCTCGTGCAGGCGGCGTCCGCTTTCCACGAGGTCGCGAGGCGCGCAGCCCAGCCACTTCGCCAGCGTGGCGTTGGCGAACAGGAAGGCGCCGTCCTGGTCGACCGAGAAGAAGCCGACCGGCGCGTGGTCCATGAAATCGACCAGCTTGGCCTGCTCGCGCAGCATCACCTGTTCCAGCTCGCGCCGGGCGGTGATGTCCTCCACCCGCCAGTGGACGGCGCCGGGGAAGCGGGCGATCGGCACCGCCTGCACCCGCCACCATTCAGTGCCGTGGCCCTCGCTGCCGTGGCCCTCGCGCGGGATGGTCAGCTCGGCCGCGGCCGGCACGCCGCCGCAGGCGCGCTCGCGCACGCGGTGGAACTCGGCGAGGCTGTCGGGATCGGCGGCGAGCTGGCGCTCCAGCCCGTCCAGCACCCCTTCGCCGTCCACCGCCCCGGCGATCTGGCGGAAGGCGGCGTTGACGAACACCGCGCGGCCGTCGGCGTCGCAGATCAGCTGGCCGGCGGTCAGCCCGTCCAGCGCACCGGTCAGCAGCAGGTCGTCGTGCGCCAGCCGCTGGCGCTGCCGCGCCACGTGGAGGATGAGCGCCAGCGCGCCGAAGGTCGCCGCCGCGGCACCGGCCCAGGCCAGCGGGTCGCGGTCGAAGGCCAGCCCGGCGGCCAGGGCCGCCAGCCCGGCGGCGCCCAGCATTTGCAGCGCCCCGGCCAGCAGCGCCGAGCCCGGGCCGCGCGCCGGCCGGCCGGCGTGCGCCGACGATGCCGCCGCGCGCGTATCGAAGAAGGAGGATGCGTCGTCCACGCCTGACCCCGGATGCGGTTCGCCCCTCGGCGACGCCCCGTCCCGGCCCTCAATTCCGCAACGGACGCCGCTTCAACTTGAAAACATAGGTGATGAGTTCCGCCACCGCACGATAATGTTCGGCGGGAATCTCCTCGTCGATGTCCACGGTCGCGTACAGGGCGCGCGCAAGGGGTGGGTTTTCCACCACAGGTATGTCGTGCTCCTTGGCCACCTCGCGGATCTTGAGCGCCACCGCGTCCACGCCCTTTGCGAGCACCAGGGGAGCGGTCATCGTCTCGGGGTCGTACTTCAGCGCGATGGCGTAGTGGGTCGGGTTGGTGACGACCACGTCGGCGTTGGGCACGTTGGACATCATGCGCTGGCGGGCGCGTTCGAAACGCAGCTGGCGGATGCGGCCCTTCACGACGGGATCGCCTTCCGCCTGCTTGTGCTCGTCCTTCACCTCCTGCTTCGTCATCTTCATCTTTTTGTTGTAGTCGTAGCGCTGCCAGAAGAGGTCGCCCGCGGCGATGACGGTGAGCATGGCCAGCACGCCGACGAACAGGCGGTAGGTCAGCTCGCTCATCTCGTTCAGCAGCGCCATCATGTCGATGCCGACGAAGTGCTCGACCGAGGTCACCATCGGCGTCAGCGCCATGTAGGCGACGACGCCGACCACCGCCATCTTGGCGAGGCCCTTGATGAGCTGCACCGTCTGCGGCACCACCGAGAACAGGCGCTGGAAGCCCTTCAGCGGGCTGATCTTGTCGAACTTCGGCGCGATCAGCTGCCAGGACACGTGCCAGCCCGTCTGGCCGATGGCGCCGACGACGCCGGCGATCATCAGCAGCAGCACCGGCAGCCAGAGCGCCCAGAAGATGTCCTCGACGACGCGGAGCAGGACGATGCCGATCCCGCCCCGGTCCATGGGGATCTGGTAGACCTGCTCGACGTAGAAGGACAGCCGGCGCTGAAGGCCGCTGGCCGTGCCCGGCAGCAGCGACACCAGGATGATCAGCGTGGCCGCCAGCAGCAGCCAGATGCCGATCTCCTGGCTCATGGCGTAGTTGCCCTGCTTGTGGGCCTCGTCGAGCTTCTTTTGTGTCGGCTCTTCTGTTTTCGATGACTCGTCGGCGTCTTCGGACACCCTTGGCACTCCTGTCGCTAGGGCCGACGGCCGCTCAGGTCGGGTTCAGGAACTCGACGAAGGCGGATTCGAAATGGCTGAGCCAGAACATCATCATCGCCGACAGCGTGATGGCGAAGAGGAACAGCCCCAGCGCCACCTGCGTCGACATGAAGAGGAAGAACACCTGGATCTGCGGCGCCAGCTTGTTCAGCAGGCCCAGCGCCAGGCCGAACAGCATGCCGGTGATGATGAAGGGCGCCGACATCTGCACGCCGATCAGGAAGCTGCGCGACACCAGCCGGCCGACCATGTCGGCCATGCCGTCGATGGGCAGCGGGGCGCCCGGCACGAACAGGGTGTAACTGTCCACCACCGCCATGATCAGCAGGTGGTGCATGTCGGTGATGAAGATCAGCAGCAGCCCCAGCCAGCCCAGCAAGGCGCCCGGCAGCGAGCCCTGCGTTGCCATCGCCGGGTTGAACATCTGCGCGTTGGCGAGGCCGGACTGGGTGGCGATGATCGTGCCCGCCACCTCCAGCGCGCCCACCAGCAGGCGCCCGACCGACCCCAGGAAGATGCCGATGGTGATTTCGCCGATGATCAGCATGGCCAGCGCCAGCACCTGCCGCGGCTCGGCCGGCAGCTGGTTCTTCAGCACCGGCGCCACCAGCACCGTCACCGCCACCGCCAGCAGCAGGCGGGTGCGCGCGCTGACGAAGGCGTCGCCGATGGCCGGCAGCACCATGAAGGCGCTGCCCAGCCGGGCGAAGACGAGCAGCCAGGTGAAGATCTGGTCGGCGAAGAGGGTCTGCACCAGGCTCATGGGGGCGAGCGGGTTCAGTGCGAGCCGATGGCGACGATGCGGTCGGCGACCTCGCGGGAGAAGAATTCCGTCATCTCGCCCAGCATGTAGGGCGCCAGCAGGATCGTCATGCCGAAGACCAGCAGCACCTTCGGCACGATGGCCAGGGTCTGCTCGCTGATCTGCGTGACCGCCTGGAACACGGAAATGGCCGTGCCGATGACCATCATGATGACCAGGATCGGCCCCGCCACCATCACCAGGGTGACGAGCGAGGTGCGGCAGACCTCGATGACGTCGGTTTCGTTCATGGCAGGATGCGGGGCAAGGGGTGCCGTGGCGCCGCCGTCAGATCGGCATGCGCAGGATTTCCTGGTAGGCGTTGATCACCTTGTCGCGCACGGTGGTGACCGTCTGCAGCGTCATTTCGGCGTTGGTCACGGCCTGCACGACGTCGGTCAGGTCGGCCTGCCCGACGGCGGCCAGCGCGGTCATGCTCTCGCCCTTGCGCAGGCTGCCGACAGCGGACTTGGCGGCCTCCTCCAGCACGGCGCCGAAGCTGGGCCCTTCGTCGCGCGGCGCCATGCCCACGCCCGAGGTCTTGGCCGCCGTGTTGGCGTAGGCGGCGATGACGTTGGCGACGTTGGCGACCATGGGTGGAACTCCCCTTTCCTATACGCGGGCGCCGGGCGTCAGGCGCGCAGGATCTCGATGGTGCGCGACAGCATGGTGCGCGTGGATTCGACGACCGTCAGGTTCGCCTCGTAGGAGCGCTGCGCCTCGCGCATGTCCATGGATTCGACCAGCGTGTTGACGTTCGGCATCAGGACGTAGCCGTCGGCGTCGGCGCTGGGGTGCGTGGGGTCGTAGCGGCGTTCGAAGTCGCTCTTGTCCACGTCGATCTTCTTGACCTTCACCGTGTCCATGCCGAGCTGGCGGTCCATCTCGTTCTGGAAGGTGACGACCTTGCGGCGGTACGGCAGGTCGCCCGGCGTCTCCGCCGTGGTGTTGGCGTTGGCGATGTTCTCCGCCACCACCTTGATGCGGGTGCCCTGCGCCTTCATGCCGGCGCTGGATGCCGCCATCGCCTTGTAGAGGTCCATAGCCTACGCCTCCCCTGCCCCTGCCTCAGTTGCCGCGGCCGATCGCCTGCTTCAGCATGGCGACCTGCTTGCGGTAGAGGTTGGTGATGGTCTGGTAGTCCATGTTGTTCTGCGAGACCTTCATGATCTGCTCTTCCAGCACCACGGCGTTGCCGTCCGGCGCGGTCTCGTAGGGATTGCGCACGCGCTGCTCCTTGGACAGCCCGCCCTGCGCGACGGTGCCGGACAGGTGCGCGGGATCGGTGGACGCCGGCTTCATGCGCCGGGAATCGGACAGCGCGTCGCGGAAGGTGAAGGGCTTCAGGTCGTTCGGGCGGTACTGCGGCGTGTCGGCGTTGGCGATGTTCTGCGCCAGCACCTCCTGGCGCTGCGTGTGCCAGTCCATCTTCCGGTTGATCAGCTTGAAGAGGGCGAGGTTGCTGAGATCCATGGCCTTGCACCGCGTTGAGCCGCGCCGCCCGGGAAATACGGATGCGCGAAGGCCCGGATGGACCGGGTCAGGCTCATGGTCCTCCGGTTTCCTTAATAAAAGCTGAAAGCAGTCGGTCGGGAGGGAGGTGAGCGCGGATCACGCCGCGCGTTCGCGCGCCAGCGTGTCGTAGCCGATCATGGCCAGCTTCACCGTCTTCGGGATCGGGTGGGTTCCGGCCTCGTAATACTGCATCATGCGGCGGCTGAGGCCAAGCGCATCGCCCGCAGCCGCCTGGGCCAAGCCATGCCCCTCCCGCCACGCGCGGAAACGGGCGGCGTCCTGCTCCAGCGCCAAGCGGCGCAGCGTGCCGGCGGCGATCTCCATGTCGTCGGTCCAGTGCAGGCACGCTCCCCACTCACCCACCGCGACGGCGGCGAAGGGCGCATCACCGTCCAGCGGCCGGAACACCTCGAAACGATCCAGGAAGGCACCGAGATCCACCTCGTGCTCGCTGCCGTCGTCCCACGCGACGTGCACCGCGCGCCCGATCGCCGGGCGGACGGCGGCGATCCGTGGCCGCCATTGCGCCGCCTCAAGGCTCGGCCCCGGGCTCGGCTGCTCGCTCATGGCATCACCTCTTCAGGCGGTTGTAGCGGTGCCATTCCTCCAACAGGAACGCGGCGTTCTCACGCGCCCACTCCAGGGCTTCGCGGACCTTGCCGGCGTCCCCCTCGACAACCCCGAAAGGGTCGAGGCGTACCATCGCTTCCACCTCCGGACCGTCGATGTGGACATGCGGCGGCGGGTGGTCGTCAGGATAGATGGCGATCTTGCAATTGCCGAAGCGCTTGATGGTCGCCATGCGCCGCTCCCAACCCACACCGGAAGATTAGCGCAACCGTTGCGCTTTTCCAGTGCAAACGGCGCCAGTGCAACGGTGGTGGTGCGCAGCCGGCAGCCCTGTTGCCCGCCGCCACGGCCGTGCTAGTCTTCCCGCCATGCGCTTCGCCATCCCCCATCGCCGTTTCCGTGCCGGGACCGCTTCACGCGGGCTGTGGGCGTGGCTGGCCGTGGCGGCGGTGCTGGCGCAGCTGGCGTTGCCGGTGCAGGCCGTGCTGGCCGCCGCCGGGACCGGCGCCGCCTGGGACAACATCTGCACCGCGCCGCGCGCCGCCGACACGCCCTCCGCGCCGGACGGGCAGAAGCCCGTCGCCCCGCCCTGCCCGGTGTGCGGGGCGTTCGCCGCACCGCTGGCCGCCCCGGCCGCGAGCGCCGCGCTGGCCGCGCCGACCGTGCGGCCCTGCGCCCGGCCGGCACCGCCGGACACGGTGGCCGCCCGCCCGCCGGCCGATCCCGGCCTGCCGCCGAGCCGCGCGCCGCCCGCCTTCGCCTGAACGACGACCATTTTTCCCAACGCCCGGCCGCCGCCGGGTGCCCTCCGTCATTCGTATGCGAAGGCCATCACCATGAAGCTGTTCTCCACCGCCCTCGTCTTCTCCGCCCTGCTCGCCGCCGCCCCCGCCTTTGCCCAGGGCAAGCCGGCCACCACCGCCGGCTCCATCACCATCGCCGCCCCGTGGTCGCGCGCCACCGCACCCGGCGCCGCCAACGGCGCCTGCTTCTTCGTCGCCACCAACGCCGGCGCCGAGGCCGACCGCATCGTCGCCGCCTCCAGCCCGGTGGCGCAGAAGGCCGAGTTGCACACCCATCGCCAGGAAGACGGCGTCATGAAGATGCGCCAGGTCGAAGCCATCGACGTGAAGCCGGGCGAGCCGGCCACCCTGCGCCCCGGCGGCCTGCACGTGATGCTGATGGGCCTGAAGGAGCCGCTGAAGCAGGGCGCCACCTTCCCGGTGACGCTGACCTTCGCCAAGGCCGGCCCGGTCACCGTGGAGGTCACCGTGCAGGAGGCCGGCGCCATGGGCCCCGGCGGCATGGCGCACGGCCAGCCGATGCCCCACCAGATGCCGGGCGGGCACGCGCCGATGGGCCAGCACCAGCCGCAAAATCCGCCGCACACCCCCCCGATGAAGCACTGACCGGCGGCGCTTTCAGCTTTCGTTAAGCATGTTCAGCGAGGATGGCGCGGAATTCCTAGGCCTTTCGGCGGGAGCCTCCGGCACAACCCAAGGAAAGCGAGTTGTCCGCGCCGTCCTCCAACACCCGGCCCCCGCCCCGCCGCCCCGTCGCGGTGGCGCTGAAGTACGAACTCGGCACGCAGTCGCTGCCGAAGATCGTGGCGACCGGCCGTGGCCACGTGGCCGAGCAGATCCTGGAGATCGCCTTCGCCAACGGCGTGAAGGTGCGCGAGGACTCCGACCTTGTGGAGGTGCTGGCCGCCATCGACGTGGACAGCGAGATCCCCATCGAGGCCATCGCCGCGGTGGCCGAGATCCTGTCCTACGTCTACCGCGCCAACGGCACGCTGCCCCCGGATCCGGAGGCGGCGGCGCCATGACCGGAGCCCCCGCCATCCACGCCGAATCCATCCACACCGAACTGGCCGCCGTCGCCGCCGCGCTGGACGCGGCGCGCGCGCAGGCCGAATCGGGTGCCACCGTCGACCTCGCCGGGCTCGACGCCCGCGTGGCGGCGCTGTGCGGCGCGGTGCGGGCGCTGCCGAAGGACGACGGGCGCGGCCTGCTGAACGACCTGGAGGCGCTGCTGGGCGCGGTGGACGCGCTGGCCGCAACGCTCGCCCTCCAGCGCGAGGCCGTGCTGGCCGCCCCGCACACCGCCCGCCGGCGGGCCGCCGCCGCCTATGGGCGCGCGGCGCCACCGCCGCCCGATGAGCCGCCGCCCGGTGAGCCGCCGCCCGACGAAGAGCCCTGATGGACCTCGATCTCTACTTCCGCTTCTCGCTGGCGCTCGTCTTCGTCATCGCCCTGTTCGTGGCGCTGGCGCTGGTGCTGCGCCGATTCGGCTTCGGCAGCACCATGAACGCCTCGGCGCGGAAGCGGCGCCTGTCCATCGTCGAGGTGGCGGCGCTGGACGCCAAGCGCCGCCTCGTCCTGGTGCGCCGCGACGACGCCGAGCACCTGCTGCTGCTGAGCCCGACCGGCGACGCGGTGGTGGAGACCGGTGTGCGCTCCGCCTTCGGCGAGGCCATGGCGGTTGCCGGCACGCCCGCCGCCGAGACGCCCGCCGAAAGCCGGGAGGCCGCGCCATGAGCCGCGCCCGCGTCCTGATGGCCGCGCTGCTGGCGCTGGCGGCCGGCGTGACCGCCGGGCCGGTGCTGGCGCAGAGCCTGACCTTCGACATGGGCGACGCCGGCGGGTCGACCACCGGCCGCGTCATCCAGATGATGGCGCTGGTCACGGTGCTGTCGCTGGCGCCGTCGATCCTGATCATGATGACGGCGTTCACCCGCATCGTCATCGTGCTGTCCTTCCTGCGCTCGGCGCTGGGCGTGCCGCAGGTGCCGCCCAACACGGTGATGGTCAGCCTGGCGCTGTTCCTGACCTTCTTCATCATGGCGCCGGTGCTGGAGCGTTCCTACCAGCAGGGCATCCAGCCGCTGATCGCCGAGCAGATCGACGAGGGCGAGGCGTTCAACCGCGCCGTGGCGCCGTTCCGCGAGTTCATGCTGCGCCACACCAACGAGAAGGACCTGCAGCTCTTCGTCGACATGGGCCGCATCGGGCCGATCGCCGAGCCGATGGCGACCCCGCTGCAGGTGCTGGTGCCGGCCTTCATGATCTCGGAGATCAAGCGGGCGTTCGAGATCGGGTTCCTGCTGTTCCTGCCGTTCCTGATCATCGACATGGTGGTGTCGTCGATCCTGATGTCGATGGGCATGATGATGCTGCCGCCGACCATGGTGGCGATTCCCTTCAAGATCATCTTCTTCGTCCTGGTCGACGGCTGGTACCTGATCGCCGGTTCGCTGGCGCGGAGCTTCGGCACCCTGTAGGGTGCCGCGCCCCAACCCCGACCGTCCAGTCCACGCCGCGATGCAGCATTCCGCATTCCTCTTCGACGCCCTGTTCCTGCTGCTGGCGGCGGTCATCCTGGTGCCGCTGCTGCAGCGGCTGCGCATCCCGCCGGTGCTGGGCTATCTGGCGGCGGGCGTGATCCTGGGCCCGCACACGCCGGGGCCCGTGGTGGACGTGGAGGACACGCGCACCCTGGCCGAGTTCGGCGTCGTCTTCCTGCTGTTCGCCATCGGGCTGGAGCTGCCGGTGACGCGGCTGCGCGCCATGCGGCGGTACATCTTCGGCCTGGGGTTCCTGCAGGTGCTGCTCACCTCCGTCGTGCTGGGGGGTGCGGCGTGGGCGGCCGGGCTGGAGACGGCGGCGGCCGTGGTGGTGGGCGGCACGCTGGCCTTCTCCTCCACCGCCACCGTGCTGACCATGCTGGCCGAGCGCAACGAGACGGTGACCCGCTTCGGCCGCGTCGCGGTGGCGGTGCTGATCTTCCAGGATCTGGCGGTGGTGCCGATCCTGGCGCTGCTGCCGCTGCTGGCCGGCGATTCGGCGAGCATCCCGGTGGCGCTGGCCCTGGCGGGCGTGAAGGCGGTGGCGGCGATCGCCGCCATCTTCCTGCTGGGCCGCTTCGTCGTCGGCCCGGCCTACCGCTACGTCGCCGCCGCCCGCAATCCGGAGCTGTTCACCGCCGCCAACCTGCTGCTGGTGCTGGCCGTCGGCTGGGGCACGGCGGAGGCCGGCATGTCGATGGCGCTGGGCGCCTTCCTGGCCGGACTGCTGCTGGCCGACACCGCCTACCGCCACCAGGTGGAGGCCGACATCGAACCGTTCCGCGGGCTGCTGCTGGGCCTGTTCTTCATGACGGTGGGCATGTCCATCGACCTGCCGCTGGTGGCGTCCAAGGCGGGCGCCATCCTGGCGCTGACGTTCGGGCTGCTGACGGCCAAGGGGCTGATCCTGTTCGGCCTGACGCTGGCCTTCGGCATGGCGCTGCCGGCGGCGCTGCGCGTGGCGCTGTTGCTGGGCCAGGGCGGCGAGTTCGCCTTCGTGGTGTTCGGCAAGGCGATGGCGCTGAACGTGATGGGCGTGGAGGACGGGCAGACGCTGCTGGCCGTGGTGGCGCTGTCCATGGCGCTGACCCCGGCGCTGGCGGCGCTGGGCCGCCACGTCGCCAAGCGGGTGGAGCGGCAATGGGGGCTGGAGCGCTTCCCCGTCGAGACCAGCGACCTGAAGCGCCACGTGGTCATCGCCGGCTATGGCCGGGTCGGCCGGGCGGTGGCGCGGGTGCTGAGCGCGCACGACATCCCGTGGGTGGCGCTGGACCTCGACCCGCAGCGCGTCGCCCGCGCGCGCGACCGCGGCCTGCCCGTCTACTACGGCGACGCCAGCCAGGAGGGCGTGCTGCGCGCCGCCGGCATCGGCCGCGCACACGCCGCCGCCATCACGCTGAACCGCCCGCGCATGGCCGAGAAGGCGGTGGAATGCATCCGCCGCACGGCCCCCGGCCTGCCGATCATCGCCCGCGCCCACGACCTGGGCCAGCGCCGGATCCTGGAAAAGGGCGGCGCCAGCGCCGTGGTGCCGGAGACCATGGAGGCCAGCCTGCAGATCGCCGGGCTGATGCTGCGCACCGCCGGCATGGCCGCCGAGGGGGTGGACCAGTACCTGGACGAGGTGCGCAAGAACAACTACGAGGCGCTGGTCGACGGCAACAGCGGGCAGGAGCCGCGGCCGTGACGCCTGGGCGACGTTGGGTTTTCGCTGGCGCTCAACCCAACCTACGGGTGCGCTGTAGGTTGGGTTGAGCGCCAGCGAAAACCCAACGTTTGCATGCTTCCGGTTGCAGAGATGCCGCTTTGCCGCAGCCGGTGCTGCATCGCAGCGCTTGACACGGCCCCCGGTTTCGCGCGTTACATGGTCGCAACATTGACCTTTCGGATAGGGCAGCCGCACCGCGTTCACGTCCCGGCCATGCCGGGCTCTGGCTCCTCCCAACCACCACAGGTCCATCCCCCCTCGCATGTCCGCCATCACCATGAAGGCCGCCACCCCGGAACCGGGGCGCCTCGCCGCGCTCACGCTCGCCGCGACCGGCGTCGTGTACGGCGACATCGGCACCAGCCCGCTCTACACCCTGAAGGAATGCTTCAACGGGGAGCACGGGCTGCCGCTGACGCCGGACAACATCCTGGGCATCATGTCGCTGGTGTTCTGGGCGCTGATCCTCGTCGTGTCGGTGAAGTACGTGAGCTTCGTCATGCGCGCCGACAACAAGGGCGAGGGCGGCATCCTGGCGCTGCTGGCGCTGGCGACGCAGAGCCGCCCGGACGCCAGCGGGCGCCTGGGGCCGCTGATGGCGCTGGGCGTGTTCGGCGCGGCGCTGTTCTACGGCGACGGCATGATCACCCCGGCCATTTCCGTGCTGTCGGCCGTGGAAGGGCTGGAGGTGGCGCAGCCGGCGCTGGAGCGGGTGGTCGTTCCGGTGACGCTGGTGATCCTGATCGGCCTGTTCGCCATCCAGAGCCGCGGCACGGCCAAGGTGGGCACGCTGTTCGGCCCGATCATGATCGCATGGTTCACGGTGCTGGCCGTGCTGGGGCTGGTTGAGGTGGCGCAGCAGCCGCAGATCCTGGCGGCGCTCGACCCGCGCTACGGCATCGCCTTCTTCCTGAACAACGGCTGGCACGCGTTCCTGGTGCTGGGCTCGGTGGTGCTGGCGGTGACCGGCGGCGAGGCGCTGTACGTCGACATGGGCCACTTCGGCCGCATGCCGATCCGCATCGGGTGGTTCTGCCTCGTCCTGCCCGCACTCCTGCTGAACTATTTCGGGCAGGCGGCGCTGCTGCTGACCGAGCCGGAGGCGGTGCGCAACCCCTTCTACCTGCTGGCCCCCGACTGGGCGCTGTACCCGATGGTGGCGCTGGCCACCATGGCGACCGTGATCGCCAGCCAGGCGGTGATCTCCGGCGTGTTCTCGCTGACCCGGCAGGCGGTGCAGCTGGGCCTGTGCCCGCGGCTCGACATCCGCCACACCTCGAACGAGGAGAGCGGGCAGATCTACATCCCGCGCGCCAACTGGGGCCTGCTGGCCGGCGTCATCGGGCTGGTTCTGTGGTTCCAGTCGTCCAGCAACCTCGCCGCCGCCTACGGCATCGCGGTGACCGGCGACATGATCATCACCACCGTCCTGGCGCTGGTCGTGGCGCGGCGCCGCTGGGGCTGGAGCCTCGCCGCCTGCGCGGTGCCGGGCGTCGTCTTCTTCACCGTCGACGCCGGCTTCTTCTCGGCCAACATCATCAAGATCCCGCAGGGCGGCTGGGCGCCGCTGGTCATCGCCACGGGGGCGCTGTTCCTGATGTCCACGTGGCGGCGCGGCCGGGCCATCCTGTCGCGGCGCCTGGCCGAGGATTCGCTGCCGCTCGACCAGTTCATCAAGCGGCAGGCCAAGTCGGACGTGCACCGGGTGAAGGGGACGGCGGTCTTCATGACCTCCTCCTCCGACACGGTGCCGATCGCATTGCTGCACAACCTGAAGCACAACCAGGTCCTGCACGAACGTGTGGTCTTCGTGACCGTGCTGGTGGAGGACGTGCCGCGCGTGCCCGCCAAGGACCGCGTGACGGTGGAGGGGCTGGCCGAGGGCTTCTACCGCATCACCGTGCGCTACGGCTTCTCGCAGGAGCCGAACATCCCCAAGGCGCTGCGCCTGTGCAAGGCGTTCGGCCTGGAGTTCGACCTGATGGCGACGTCGTTCTTCCTGGGCCGCGAGACGCTGATCCCGCGCATGGAGCCGCCGATGGCGCAGTGGCGCGAGAAGCTGTTCGTGGTGATGTCGCGCACCGCCGTCAGCGCCACCGACTTCTTCAAAATCCCGCCCAACCGCGTGGTCGAGCTGGGCACGCAGGTGCAGCTGTAGGGGACGGGGCCGCTGCTCTTTCGGATCCGCGGAACTTTCCCGGCGCTGCGGTGACGAACATGGCGAATGGCCGCGGACACGCCGTCCGCGCCGATGCCAAGGAGACCGCCATGTTCGCCAAGCGCCTGTCCCTCCCCCTCGCCATCGCCGCCCTGGCCCTGACCGGTGCCGCCGGCGCGCACGCCGAAACGACCGAGCAGGTGATGCGGCAGGTCGCCGCCGCCCACCCCGACTACCCGGCGAACGATCTCGAATTCCACATGAACTACCTGCGGTCGATGGGCTATGCCGACAAGAAGGCGGTCCCCGGCTCCGGGCAGTACCACATAGCCTTCTTCGCCCCCGGAATGAACACGGCCATGCTCTACGCCGACTATTACGACAACGGGGACGAAAGCAGGGCGGCGGGCCGGCTCGCGTGCGGCATGGGCAGCTGCGTGAACACGCCGATGGGTCAATACGGCGATTTCCGGTAGGCGGTGAAGCGAGCCCGACGTTGGGTTTTCGCGGACGCTCAACCCAACCTACCGGAACGCGCCCGTAGGTTGGCCCGTAGGTTGGGTTGAGGCACAGCCGAAAACCCAACGTCGTCGACGCAGCAGTTCAGACCATTCGGAAAACGGCCCTAGGCGCAAACCCGCCGCCGATGGTGGATGGTTCACGGCGGGCGGCTATTCCGCCGCCGGCTTGCGCGGCGGGGTGACGGGGGCCATCAGCACCGAGAAGCGCTGGTCCATCGACTGAAGCCACGTCAGCATGATGGAAAGCTGGCCCTTCACCTCGCGGATGTCGCCGCGCATGGCCTGCTGGGCGTTCTCCATGTGGCCGATCTTATCCTGCACCTCGTGCTGCCAGGCTTCCGTCCGTTCCTGGCGCGCTTCCATGGCGCGCAGGCGGTCGTCCTGCGCCTTCAGGAGCGACACCACCAAATCCAGCTTGTCCAGGATCTCCGGATCGCGTTCGGCCATGGCGCACCCCATCGTATTCCGAAAAGGAGAATATCGCGTCCGGCGACACCCGCCAAACGCTCAATTCACGATTTCTTGCCGGCCGCCGGGGCCGCCGGGGCCGACGTCCGGCCCTTGTAGCCCTTGAGGAACTTCTGGAACACGTCCACCTCGGCGACGCGGGAGCGGATGGTGTTCACGTCGATCAGGCCGGTCGCCTGATCGGGCCGGGTCAGCACGCGGAAGGCGTCGGCGTCCGGGCCCTTCTCCATGCCGGTGCCGAACTCCTTGCGCAGCTGGCTGAGGCCCGTGCCGTCGCCGGCCAGCGCCAGCGCCACCGCGCGGTTCAGCACCAGCTGCGAGGCGTTGGGGTCGAGCGGCTGGCCGGATGCCGGCGGCGGGCCGATGACCTTGCCCAGCGCCACCGCCGCCTGCCCCCAGTTCTGCGCCCGCCACGCGATGTCGACGCGCAGCAGGTTGGCCTCCTTGCTGTCGTCCTGGGCCAGCAGCAGCAGCGCCTCGTTGCCGCGGCCCAGTTCGGCCAGCGCCTTGGCCTGCATGACCATGCGCTCGCCCTGGAGGTCGGCGGGGATGCCCGGCACGTTGCTCAGCTCCAGCGCCTTCAGCGCCTCCTGCGGCTTGTTGTCGAGCAGCCGGACGGAGGCGAGGCGCGTGCCGACGTTCGCCTTCTCCTGCCCCGACAGGCGGTATTCCACCTGGTGCTGGAGGAGGTCGGCGGCCTTGCCCAGCAGGTCGATCTGGATCAGCCGCTCGGCCAGCTGGCGGATGATGTCGTCGCCGGCCGTGCCGACCGGCGTCAGCTCGCGGAACTGGTCGTAGAGCTGCAGCGCTTCCAGCGTCGGCAGCTTGGCCGCACCGTCCTTGTAGAGGTCGGCGAAGGTGCGGGCCATCTCCTTGGTGATCTGCTCGGCCTTCGGACCCTCGCCGACCAGGGCGGCGGTCTCCTTCATGGTGTTGAAGCCGTCGGCGTACTTGCCGCCGGCGATCTGCATCTCGCCCAGGCGCTGGCGGATGGCGACCTCCAGGTCGTCGCCGCGCCAGGTGAAGGTCAGGCCGGCCAGTTGCTCCGCCGCGGCGGCCGGCGACATGCGGCCCTCCGCCACCTCCAGGTTGGTCAGCGCCAGCCCGGCCTTGGCACGGTAGTAGCGATCGAGGCTGTTGAAGGCGGCCGTCAACTCCTCGCGCGCGTGTCCGACGTCGCCCTGCAGGCGGTACTGCTCGCCGCGCAGGTACTGCATGTCCGGCCGCTCGTTGGCGTCGGTGCCGATCTTCTGCTCGACGCGGTCGAGCCAGCGCTTGGCCTCGTTCACGTCGCCGATCTGCAAGGCGGCCTCGGCGGCCGGCAGCGCCAGTCTGGAGAGCAGCGGGTCGGGGTACTTGGCGAGGACGGCGCCGCCCGTCTTGAAATCGCGCGCGGCCTTCGGCCAGTCGTTCTGCTGGACGGCGATGACGCCGCGCCACAGCGCGGCCTCGGCGTTGTTGGCGAGGCCGGGGTGCGTCAGATCCTCCCGCCCGCCGTCCAGATCGCCGGCCAGGACGCGCGCGGCGCCACGCAACGCGCGGAACTCCGGCCAGCCGTCCAGGTCCGGCTGGGCCTGCTGGAGCACGTCGAGCATGCCCAGCGTCTCCGGCCCGAAGCCGTTGGCGAAGTAGAAGCGCGCGAGGTCGAGTTGCGCCTTCGGCCGTTCGCCGTCGGGCGCGTCGGCGACGGCGTGCTGAAGCGCCTGCCGGTTCTCGGTATAGCGGTCGAGGCCGCCGCGCTGCCACACCTCCGGCTCGAACAGGCGTTTGCCGGCGGCGATCGCGCCCGGCGTGGCGGGCGCCAGGGGCGCCTGCGGAGCCGGCGAGGCGCCGCCCGGCGACGGCGTCTGGGCGACCGCCGGATTGGTGGGGGCCGGGGCGGCGGGGGGCGTCGGTGCCTGCCCCGGGCGCACGCCGCTGTCGGCCATGGTGGACAGGTGCAGGCCGCCGGCGCTGGTCAGCTCCACCCCTTCCTTGACCGGGCGCACGGTGACCGAGTCCGACACCGGGCGGACGACGACGCCCTGGAAGGCCGGCAGCATCTCCAGGTCGGCGTAGCGGCGGCCCTCGCTCACCGTCTGGCCGGCGACGGGCAGCGGCACGACCTGCAGGCGGTCGCCGACCTCCGGGTCGGCCACCTGCACCACGGCGGCGGCGTCGCTGGCGCGCACCACGAGGCGGGCGCCCAGCAGGAAGTCCGGCTCGGCGTCGACGCGCAGCTCCTGCGGCGGGGCGGCGGTCAGGCGGGTGGAGGGCACGACGCGCCAGACGGTGCCCTGGCGTTCCACCGTGGGCCAGATGAAGGGGCCGATGCGCGTGCGGAAGACGCTGCCGGCGGTGGCCGGCACCGGTTCGATGGCGCCCACCTGCTCGGCACCGGGGCCGACGACGGCGCCGGCGCCGATCGGCAGCGCCTTGTCGAACACGATGTAGAGATAGCCGGCGCGCGGGTAGACGGCCGCGGCGGCGGGGCCGCCGGCGTCGAACACCAGCATCGGCCCCTTCTCGGCGGGCTTCACGGTGGCCTGGGGGGCTGCGGGCTGCGTCGGCGGCGCGGCGGGCGGCGGCGGCGGCGCAGGGGCGGCCGGGGGAGGCTTGACCGACGTGGTGGTGGCGCCCGGCGGCACCGGCAGGTCCTTGACGGGGGCCGGGGCCGGAACGGCCGGCGGCGGAGTGGCGGGCTTGGCTTCGGCGGGCTTCGCCTCCGCCGGCTTGGCCTCCGCCACCGGGACGGGTTCGGGGGCCTTGCGGGTGCCGGGGTTCAGCACGTCCACCACCACGGACGCGCCGTTGCGGAATTCGCGCACGTCGCTGTCGGGGGCCGCGGCGAAGGTGACGGCGAGACCGCCGTTGGGGGCCTTGAACTGCTCGACGTTGCGGACGTTGCGCAGCGGCGCCTTGGTGGCGGGCGACAGGTCGATGGACGCCGCGCGGTCGAACAGCAGCGTCACCGACGCGCCGTCGCGCTGCAGCGTGTAGGCGGTGGGTGCTGACCAGTCGAAGGCGAGGCGGCTGTGCGTCGCGTGGTCGCCCGCGCGCAGCTTCACCGTGCCGCCCTTGGCCGCCGGGGCGACGGAAGCGGCCGGCGGGGTGGCCGGCGCCCCGGCCTTGGCGGCGGGCGGCTGCGCCGGCTGGGCGGGCGTGGGTTGGGCGGGCGGCGCGGCGGCGGGCGTCAGGTCGATGGCGACGGCGTTACCGTTGCGGAAACTCTTCAGCGCGACGGGGCGCTTCAGGTCGAACTCGACGCTGCGGCCGTCGGCGGCCACCCGGCCGGCGGCGAGGTAGGACGGCAGCGCCTTGACCACGCGGTCCAGCGCCGCCTCGACCGGCTGGTCGAAGCGGATGACAAGGCGCTCGCCCTCGACCGCGGCGGTGAAGTCCACCTTCTGCGGCCAGTCGAAGACCATGCGGCCGTAATTGGCGTGGGCGGAGGCGCGCACCGGCACGGATGCTGCGTGCGCCGGCAGGGCGGCCAGCAGCGCCGCCGCGACCAGAAGGCCGCCGACCCGCCGTCCCTTTGCCGTTGCACGAGGCACCCGCGCGCCCATGCTCATTCCCCTCCCTGCTCGCGCACGACGAGGTCGACGCGCGTGTCCTTGGCGCCCGTGCGCGGCAGCGGCGCCATCGCCGTGCGCACCACCAGGTCGCGCCGGTAGCCGGTCTCGCGCAGCGCCATGGACACCGCCACCGCGCGGCCCAGCGACCGTTCCCAGGCGAGGCCGGCGGGCACGTCCTCCCGCTCGGCGTGGCCGACCACCTCGACGCGGTTGCCGATGCGGCCGACCACCGCCCCCAGCAGAAACAGCACGCGCCGCCCGCGGTCACTGAAGGTGCCGGCGCGCGCGTCGAACAGCACGTCGCCGGGCAGGACGATGACCACCCGATCGTCCTCGCGCCGCACCGTCACGCCGGACAGGTCCGGCGTTTCGGCGATCTGGCCGTTGAGCAGCGCGCCCAGGTAGTCGAGGTTGACGGCCGAATGCGGCTCCAGCGTGGCGGCGTTGAAGGCGGCGCGGGGCTCCGGCGGCAGTTCCGACGGCGTGGCGGCGGTGGAGCGGGCGGAGACCGCCTGCGACAGCCGCGCCCAGCGCTGCCCCTGCGGCTCGGTCATCGAGAACATCAGGACGAAGAAGGCCAGCATCAGCGAGATCAGGTCGGTGAAGCTGATCAGCCACATGCTGCGCTTGCCGGCCTCGGCGTCGGGGTTGGCGCCGTAGCGCGGGACCCTGGGCACGCGGATCATCGCCGCCCTCCCCGCGCCCGCTCGTCGGTCGAGCGGATGGAGAACAGGAAGCGCGAGGCGCCGGGGGCGCCGCGCTCGATGCCGATGGTCACGGATTCCGCCGGGACGCCGCGCGCCACGAGGTCGCGGGCGAGTGCCGCCGCGCGCTCGATGGGGCCGGGCGGCTGGCTGGGGCGGTCGGGCGACAGGGCGACGAGGTAGTCCAGCTCGATCCGCTCGCCCGGCAGCTCCTTGCGCAGCGATTCGGCGACGCGGTCGAGCAGGCCGCCGCGGTCGCGCCGCAGCGTGGCGGTGCCGGGCTCGAACAGCTCGTCGGCGTCCAGGCGCACCTCCATCAGCGCGCCGGGGGTCACCGTGGTGACCTTGGCCACCGCGACCGTGGTGGCGAACAGGTCGCCCACACCGTTCAGCCGCTCCACCGCGAAGACGGTGCCGGTGCGCGACGCGACGGGATCGTTGCCGTCGCGCAGGCGCGGGTCGATGACGAAGTCGAAGCTGCGCTCCACCGACGCCAGCACCGCCTTGACGCGCGACACCTGCTGCACCGACTGGGCGTTCAGCATGATGAAGAACACCAGCAGCAGCAGGAACAGCGACAGCAGGAGCACGATGCTGCCGTTGCCGGACGCGCCCCGGACGGGTGCCTTGCTCGCTGTGCCGGGGGCGGCCATGGGCTAGTCGAAGCTCGCCAGCAGGCGGTCGATCTCGTCCTGGTCGATGGCGTTGCCGGGCAGCGACGGGCCGTGCAGCAGGCCGGCGTCGGGGTCGGCCGACGTCTCGGCGGGGACCGGGGCCGGGGCGGGTGCTGCGGCGGCGTGGCGCGCCTCCTCGCCGAACACGGCCAGCAGCGCGTCCACCTTCGCCTCGATGTGCTTCAGGGTGCGGACGACCTTGGTGATGCGCTGGCCGGTGATGTCCTGGAAATTGCACGCCTCGTAGATGCGGGTGACCGCGTCGGTGAGCGTGGCGCCGTTGTCCGCGTCCACCGATCCGGCGACGCCGGAGACGATGTCGCAGGCGTCGAAGATGGCGAAGGTCGCCTGCTCGGTGGCGCCGACGACGGCGTCCAGCTCGTCGGTGGCGGTGGGGATGTGCTCGTCGCGGATCTCGGCCGGGCGCAGTGCGGCCAGCTCGGCCTTTGCGTCGGCGATGTAGCGGGCGAGGTCCTCCAGCTCGGCGTAGAGCTTCAGGTCGTCGCCGGACATGTCGCCGCCCATGCTGGCGACCACCTCGCGCACGATCTCCGCGACCTCGTCGCGGGAAACGGGGGCGGCGGTCTCGGCATAGGCGGCGTCGAGCCGCTGTCTCAGGAGCTTCTGCTCCGCCATCGGCGACGGCATCGGCGGGGAGGAATAGGACATGGCAGGACCGGCCGCGCAGTGGAGGCGAAAAAATCAGGCGAATCGGGCCTTCCAAGCCCGTCTTAACCTAAAATGGTTGGGTTAACAGGCCGTTAAGTGGGCTTCGCCAGAACCTGCGGCCGTAGGTTGGGTTGAGGCGCAGCCGAAAACCCAACGTCCTTCCCTCCGCGCGCATGTTGGGTTTTCGCTGGCGCTCAACCCAACCTACGCCTTGATTCTTGGATCGCTCACTGCCCGGTGCTGGGCAGGACGCGGCGCTCGACCAGGGCAGTGGTGACCAGCTTGGCCTTGGCCGGGTCCATGGCGGCCAGGATCGGCGCGGTCTTCGTCTCCTTCATGCGCTGGAAGACGTCGAGGAGGACGGGCATGTCCAGCTCCTCGAAGATGCGCGCGGCCTCCTTGGGCTTCATGGTCTCGTAGATCTTCACGAGGCTTTCCAGCTGCGCGCTCTGCTTCTCGTCGCCGGCGCGCATCAGCTTCTGGATGTCGGCGCGGACCTTCTCCATCTCGGCCAGCTTCTGCTCGATGCGCTTCTCGGCGGCGGCCAGCAGCGCCTCGCGCTGCTCCACCTCGCGGGTGCGCTTCTCCAGCTCGGCGCGGCGCTCGGCGTAGTGGGCCAACAGCTCGCTGTCGCCCATCCCCAGCTTGTCGCCAGACGGCGGCTGGGCCGCCGGTGCCGGGGACGCGGCGGGCGGCGGAGCGTTGGCGGCGACCTGCTGCTGCGGCGCGGCGGGCGCCGGGGCGGCCTTGCCGGCGGCGGACGCCGGGGCCTTTGCGTTGGCCTTCGGGTCCGCCTTCGGGTCCGCCTTGGAATCCTGGGCCAGCGAGACGGGGAAATCCGGCAGCTGGGCGTCGCGGGTGGCGATGCGCCAGACGTCGCCGACGCGCACGCCCAGCATCAGCACCGCCGCGAAGATCATGATCGGCAGCACGCGGAAACGCATGCCCTTCACCCGCCGGGCCAGACGCTGAATCAGCGGCGTCCGGGGCGGCGGCTTGGCCTTGCGCGCGGGCTTGCCGTTGCCGGGCTTACGGGCGGCCGGCTTCGGCGCCACGGCGGGGACGGCGGGCTTCGGCTGGGGCGGCTTGGCGACCGTGGGGGGCTGCATGGTCATGGCGGCTCTCCGCGCGGGGCTCAGCGGCGGTTCTCAAGCGCGCGCAGCAGCTCGCGCTCAGCCCGCGACAGGCCTTCCTCGCCCGGACGCGGGCGGTCGGGATCGTCGTCGGACGGCGGGGGGGCGGGGGGTGCGGCGCGGCGCGGCAGCGGCGGGGGGGCGGCCTCGGCGGCCTCCGCCTCCTCCAGCAAGGGGCGCAACGCGGCGGCGACGGAGGCCGAGGGCTGGCGCGTCGCACCGCCGGCCGGGCGGGACGGCGTGTGCTTGGGACGGTCGCTGTCGGAGAAGCCGGACAGGCGGTCGGCCAGCGTGTTGCCGGCCTCGATCATGAACTGCAGCTCGTCGCGGAGCGCCGCGGCCTTGTCGATGGAGCGCTGCAGACCGTCGCCGGTCTCGGCCGCCGTGCGCTTCATGCCGCGCACGCCCTGCTCGGCCTTGGCCATCGCCTCGTTCAGGCCCTTGATCAGCTCGGCCATCTCGCCGCGGCTCTCGCGCATGCGGATGATCTGCTTGTTGAGGATGATGGCGTAGGCGATGGTGGCGACCAGCAGGCCCACCATCACCAGGTCGAGGACCAGGGAGA
>Ga0196970_1001050_pt1 | contig 21980 bp, 17 predicted proteins | sample S1v_513CmetaG_FD_148672 | JGI IMG/M metagenome (GOLD analysis project Ga0196970, IMG submission 148672) | Soil microbial communities from Anza Borrego desert, Southern California, United States - S1+v_5-13C | ecosystem: Environmental > Terrestrial > Soil > Desert | place: USA: California...
GAGTCAGCCGCAAGTACGGGTACTGCTTGTCGTCACGCAACCGAATGTTGTACTTGGGGCGATGCTTCTTGATGAGGTTATTCTCTAGAATCAGCGCCTCAATCTCGCTGTGCGTGACGATGTGCTCTATGTCCGCAATCTGGCCAACCATGGCCAATACCTTGGCGGTCAGGTTCCGCGACGACTGGAAGTACTGACGGACCCGGTTTTTCAGGTTGCGGGCCTTCCCTACATAGATGACCCGCCCGGTCTCATCCTTGTACAAATAGCAACCGGGCTGGTCGGGAAGCAGTTTCAAATGGGCCTCCACGTCCACGGACCTCACCTCACTTGAATCGTATTTTACCATAGGCAAGCGATTTGACGTAGAAAGCACCCCGTCAGTGCCGGGGTGCTTCGCGTTTGTCTTTTACTGGGGAACCGTAGGGTAATGCAGGTACGGTCTAACCGGAGCAGCCGACGTGGTTTGCACCACCGTTTGCGGCTCGGGCGTATCCTCGTAGGGCCGCGTGCCCTTGGGCCCAAAGGGCCCGGTGTCACTGCTCCGGCTGGGGGCCACTTCCGAAGACTGGCTTCGGGTCGTACCAGGCATATTCTCCATGTTAGGCAGTGCGGGAATCAGGGCAAACCAGAAGAAGCCGGCCGCCACGGCAAGCACCATGGCGGGGCGCCACTGCGCTCCCCGCAGCAGCCATTGCCAGCGGCGCTCGCGGCGGGCGGCGTCCTGATCAAGCTGGTTGCTGATATTCTTCCACATATCATCCGGAATCTGAGCCTTCGCAGCCTCCCTGCGCAACTCGTCCCGGATAGTTCGGTCGCTTGGTCGCACTGCGGTTCACCCCCAACTGATTACACCGGGTTATTAGAGAGACGGGCATACGAGAGCGCAACCAGGTCCGGCCGGCCCATTTTGCGGGCCATGGCGTTGCGAAGCAGCTCTCTGGCACGGTGCAGCCGGGACTTCACCGTACCGGGCGGGCAGCCGATGACGGCCCCAATTTCGGTGTCGGAGAACTCGTGGAAATACTTGAGCACCACCACGCTCCGATGAACGGGATCCAACTGCCCAATCGCCCACCGCAGGATTTCGCGTTCTTCGCTCTCCAGTGCAGCCTCTTCCGGCTGCCAATCGCGCTGTGCATACGCAGCGGTCCGCTCGCGACTGACGTCGGGCATGGGCTCCAGATCTTCCTTCACCTTGCGGCGCCGGAGAATGGTGATGGCCTCGTTCACCGCGACCCTGTAGAGCCAGGACTTAAAACTGGACCGGAACTGGAACTTGTCAATGGACCGGAACACTTTCAGGAAGGCTTCCTGAACTACGTCCTGCGCCAGGCTGTTATCTCGAACGACGAGATACGAGAACCGGAAGACATCGTCGCGGTACATCGAAAAGATCTCCTCAAATGCCAGCCGATCGCCAGCCTGGCAACGTTCGATCAGGAGAATCTCCTCATCATGCCCATAGGATACGGGCTCCAATTCGGCCACCACGCTCACCCCCGCCTCGAAACCTGGCTTGCAAACAGTTTGGCACGGTCAAGACATTGTGTAAAGGGCGATTCACTGCGGTTGTGTCTAATCAGATGCGTGGAGCGGGGGTCGGGTTCACTATTTCGGTTGGCGAAATAGTTAGATTTTGCAGCGCCCTAGAGCGCCACTCTGTGGACGGGTACACCCTTTTTCCATTCGTACACGTGGACCCATGAAGTCTGGTTTTCACCGTTGCTTTCAAAGCTGACTGGCGCTGACCAGCCGGGCAGGCCCTTGGTCCCCCGAATCAGGCCGGCCAGTTCCGCGCGGCTGGGAGGCTGGGCTGGGTGCGCTTCCCCGTACTTGAGCAGCGCTGCGATCATTACGTAAGCGGCATCATAACCGTAGCTGGCATAACCTCGCAGCGGCTTGCCGCCGAAGACCTGCTCGTACTTACGCCCGAACGACTCGGCCGGTTCCGCTGTGAGGCGGGTAAAGAAGACGCCCTGGGAGCCGGCTTCCGTGAAGGTCTGGAACGGAATCGGGGAAAAAGCCTCCTGGGTACCCAGGAATGGGAGCATGACCTCAATGGACCGCAGGGAGCGGACCAGGTCGAGCGCAAGCCGGCTGTTCCCGGCATAGTAAATCGCTTCGGCCCCGGCATCGGCCAGGTGCTTCTTCAGCTCAGCCGGGTCCGTCGCCGCCGACACCTGAACTTTACCAACGACCGGAAGGCCGATAACTGCCGCACCATCGGTGAACGACCGGACCTGAACGGCGGCATCTGGTGAGCCGTCTTCCAGCACAAAAACGTTCTTCACCTGGAGCAGTTCCTTCGCGAAGTTGGCCAGCACGGGATTCTGCCGGCTGGTGCTGGCAACGACCCGGTTGAAGTGCGACCAGCCCCGTGTGGTCAGATCGGCTGCGCCGGCTGTGGGTGCCACAACGGGCAAACCGGAGTTCGAGAGCGCTGCGGCAATGGCCTGTGTCGTCTGGTTTTCCAGGCTGCCGACAACACCGATGACCTTTGGATCCTGGGCCTCCAACAGCACTCGTTCGCGTGCCTGGGTGGGCGAACTGGCATCGTCAATACGTTTGATCGAAACGTCGTACCCGACACGCAGAAGTTCTTCACGGTTGTCGCGCAGGGCCATTTCGACGCCGTCGGCCAGTTCTTCGCCGTACACGTCGAACGCACCGGTACGGGGCGTGACGGTGACCAGGGTCAGGTTGGTCCGCTGAATGGCAGGTGCCTCCTGGCAGCCGGCGGCCGGTGTCCGCTGCGACCACTGGTTGATCAGACTGACGATGTCCTTGGTGGGACGGGCCCACGCGTCAGGATTGGGAGCGTCGGACAGCAGCATGACGCCGATGACCTCGCCGGTCGATTTCAAAATCACCGGGCCACCGCTGGTTCCGTTGACCACAGTCACGTCGCTCACTTTGATGAGGTCCGGGTGGTACCGGCCCTCCGCTCGCAGTTCTTCGCCGAGGGCAGATACCCGCGCCGACGGGCGTGCGTTATTGCCAATGCTGCGCGGATGGCCGAGCACAAAGGCCTCATCGCCGATGCGGGCGGGCGCCTCCAGGCTGGACATGTCCAGCCGGTCGGGCCATTTTTCGAGGTTACGGACGTGCAGCAAGGCCACGTCGCGAAGCTCGTCGTACGCCAGGACCGTGCCCTGATGTTGGCGGCCGTCATCGTCGGTTACGGTTACGCAGCCGACACCCTGCACCACGTGCTGGGCAGTGACCACGTGCCCCTTATCGTCGATGATGAAGCCGGAGCCCATCTGCCCATCCTTCGCCGATATGGCGACCACAGAGCGCAGATAGCCGGCAATCGCCTGGGTGTTTTCCTGGGTCAGGTTGGGCAGCGACTTTCCCGGCAGCGATGCGCCTGCCCCTGCGATCGCCGGGGGCAGCGCGGGCCATCGGCCGGCCCGGAACCGGAAGCCACCGAGCGATCCGGCGCTGAACACCATGAGCAGAACGATAAGCAGCACCCACACGGCCACCCCCCGCTCCTGGCGCGTGCGGCGCCGCATGGGGGGAGCAGCAGCGGTTGTCTGGCTAAGTGGTGTGCCGCAGCGGTCACAATATCGGGCGCCCGCCGAAAGCGTTGCGCCGCAGTAAGGGCATGTAGGGCGTGCCGGCACAATACTCTCTCCTTATCGGAAGGGCAGCAGGGCATTGCCGCCGAAATTGTTATAGATAATAGGGCGCAAAATCGGTCCCATATAGTATATCACTAAAAAGCTTAACGGAGGCTCATCTCTTTGGAGGATAACGTTCAACAAAAAACGACAGGGCCGGGCCTGATGCCAATCATGTGGCTGGTCGGACTGGTCGTTGCCTTCTTTGCCGTGCAGTTTGTGGCCGCGTTTGTGGCACAGTCGATGCAATTGAGCCCCCTTGGGTCTGCCTCGGTCACGCAGGCGGGCATCATGCTGGTCGCCTTTGGCTTTGCGCTGGCCGATGGCGGTGGCCTGCGAAGCCTGGGCTTGATTGCACCCTGGAAGGGATATGATGCAGCGGTCGTTCCAGGCGTACTGGTTTTGCACATCGTTGGCAGCATCTTCACCATGGTGATTCTGATGGCGGCCGGGCTGTACAACGCCGAAGCCGGGCAGGGTGCCATGAACACGTTCTCCACCTTTGGCAACCTGGACGTGAGTTCCATGATTTTGACCGCGCTGGGCCTTTCGCTGCAGGCGGGCATAGGCGAGGAAATGCTGTTCCGGGGCTACCTGATTACCCGGTTGGAGCGTGCAGGCTTGAAATGGTGGGCCTGCATTCTGCTGAGCGCCCTGATTTTCGGGCTGGTCCACGTGCCTGGCTACGGCTGGGCAGCCTCGCTGCCCAAGGCAATTTGGCTGGGCATTCCCACGGCGACCTACTTCTGGTTCCGCCGCAACCTGGGGCCGCTCATGGTTGCGCACACAGTGCTGGACTTTTCGATGTTCATGCTGCTGGGGCTGATTCTCCGGCTGACCGGGGGCCAGATTCCGACGGGATCGTTCTGATGCAGTTTGTTGAACCACTTGCGGAGGCGGCGACGCCTCCGTTTTTGTTGTCGTCTCTCAATTCCCTCTTGCATTGTAGCGTAAACAGGCTTACTCTTTGAAGTAAAGGAGGGATGCGTGATCATGGATGACCTGCAACTGAACGTGTCGCTGCTCCGGCGCCGGGTGCCCAATCTCACGGTGGCTGCCCGCAATGTTGGCCTGCGCTCCGCGACAGTGTCGGACCTGTGCAACGGCAAGATTCCCCTGGGCCGGGCCGAGGTGCGCACACTGGTGGCCCTGGCCGACCTGGCAGAATGCACGCTTGATGACCTGGTGATTCGGGGGAACCAGGCGCAGATTCTGGAGACTGGAATGAAGGTGCTGGACCTGTTTGCACCCTTGCTGCGTGGTGGGAGTGTGGGTCTGGTGGCCCGGCAGGGCCTTGGACAGATGGTCGTGCTTTCCGAGTTGATTCGCCGGCTGCGTCAGCGAGGCGTGGCGACGGTGGTCTGGCTGACGGCAGAGGCAGACACGCAGATGCGGGAGGTAGTGGCTGCCGAGGCCGAGGCCACGGGCACTACCCTGGACGAGGTGAGCCGGCTGGTGACCACCTTGGGCGCCGAGCGGGATGTGCTGGTAGCCGCCGACCGGGCGACCCTGCTGTCCGGGGAACTGGATTCCCTGCGGGAGCGGCTGAGCGAACCGGGCCTGCAGCCGGTCACCTTCGCCCTGGTCGATGCCAGCGGCGATTCGCCGGATGATGATGTACCCTATGGCCCGCTGGAAACGCTCTGGCGGTTTGATGTGGACCTGATGGCCCGGGGCATCTTCCCCGCCGTCAACCCGGTGACCTCGGCTTCGACCCTGCTGGAGGGCGGCCATCTGGAGAGCGCCCACCTTACGGTGCAGCAGAGGGCCAGGAAGCTTCTGCGTCGGTACCAGGAGTTGCACGCCCTGGCCCGGGTCCGGGGCCTGGAGAAGCTCCCGCCGGGCGAACTGCTGACGTACAAGCGGGGCGAGCGCCTGGAGGCGTTCCTCAGCCAGCCCCTTTACGTGGCGGAACCCTACACCAAGAACCCCGGCCAGTGGGTCTCGGTCCAGGCCACCATTGAAGGGGTGCGGCACATTCTGGACGGCGCGGCAGATGAGCTTGAGGTAAAGGACTTGATGTATGTTGGGCCGTTCCAGGTCTCCAATCGGTAAGAACGAAAAGCGGAGGCGACTTGGTTCGCCTCCGCTTTGTCATATGCGTTTTTCTGACGCCGAACGACGCTCAGTCGTCTCCAGCGGCAGACTCGATCGCGTGCAGTTCACGCTGCCGGTCCATGTGCCGCTTCAGGAAGAGGCCCGTGTAGCTGCCCTTCGCATCGCAGACCTGCTCCGGTGTTCCCTCGGCGATGATTTCGCCGCCCCGGTTGCCGCCCTCGGGGCCCAGGTCGATGATCCAGTCGGCCTGCTTGATGACATCCAGGTTGTGCTCGATGACCAGTACCGTGTCGCCGTTGTCCACCAGGCGCTGGAGGACCTCCAGCAGCTTATGCACATCGGCCGTGTGGAGGCCGGTCGTCGGCTCGTCCAGGATGTAGATGGTCTTGCCCTGGGTACGGCGGGACAGCTCGGTAGCCAGCTTTACCCGCTGCGCCTCGCCGCCGGACAGCTGTGTGGCCGGCTGGCCCAGCTTGATGTAGCCCAGGCCCACGTCCTGCAGGGTCTGCATCTTTCTATAGATGCGCGGAATGGGCCGGAAGAACTCGACCGCATCATCGACCGTCATGTCGAGGATTTCGGCGATGTTCTTGCCCTTGTAATGGCACTCCAGGGTTTCCCGGTTATAACGGGCGCCCTTGCAGACTTCGCAAGGGACGTACACGTCCGGCAGGAAGTGCATTTCGATCTTGATGATGCCGTCACCCTTGCAGGCCTCGCAGCGGCCGCCGCGCACGTTGAAGGAGAAGCGGCCCTGCTTGTAGCCGCGCATCTTGGCTTCGGGGGTCTGGGCCATGAGGTCGCGAATCAGGTCGAAGACGCCCGTGTAGGTGGCCGGGTTGGACCGCGGCGTCCGCCCGATGGGCGACTGGTCGATGTCGATCACCTTTTCGAGGTGCTCCAGCCCCTCGATGGAATCGTGAGCGCCGGCCCGCTGCCGGGCCCGGTTCAAGTCGGCCGCCAGCCGCTTGTAGAGAATTTCGTTGACGAGGGTAGACTTGCCGGAACCGGAGACACCCGTGACACATGAAAAGGTGCCCAGCGGCAGGTTGAACGTGACGTTCTTGAGGTTGTTTTCGCGGGCGCCCTTCACCCGCAGCCACTTGCCGTTCGGCTTGCGGCGCTGCAGGGGAATGGGGATCTCCTTGCGGCCGCTCAGGTAGGCGCCGGTGGCCGACCCCTCGTTGGCCAGAATCGCATCAAGCGGGCCGCTGGCGAGAATCTCGCCGCCGTGCACGCCCGCGCCCGGGCCGATATCGACAATCCAGTCGGCCGAGCGCATGGTGTCTTCATCATGCTCGACGACGATGAGCGTGTTACCCAGGTCGCGCAGGCGCTTGAGCGTGGCGATTAGCTTTTCGTTGTCGCGCTGGTGCAGGCCGATGGAGGGCTCGTCCAGGATGTAGAGCACACCCACAAGGTGCGAGCCAATTTGCGTGGCGAGCCGGATGCGCTGCGCCTCGCCGCCCGACAGCGTGCCCGCCGCCCGGTGGAGCGTGAGGTAGTCAAGCCCCACGTTGACCAGGAAGCCGAGCCGCTCGTTCACTTCCTTCAAAATGCGGTCGCCGATCATCCCCTCGCGGGCCGTCAGCTCCAGGCGGCCGAAGAACTCCAGCAGATGGAGCACGTCCATTTCGGTCACTTCGGCGATGGAGAGGCTGCCGACCTTGACTGCGAGCGATTCGGGCTTGAGCCGCTTGCCCTTACAGGCCGGGCACGGCTTGAGGGTCATGAACTCCTCAATCTGCTCCCGGATGTACTCGGAGGAGGTCTCCTTGTAGTTCCGCTCCAGGTGCTTGACCATGCCGTCGAAGATGACTTCGTAGGTCTTAACCTGACCGTAGGCGTTTTCGTACCTGAACTTGACCTTTTGGTCTGGGTAGCCGAAGAGCAGGTAGTCGGCAAACTTTGGGTCCTGCTCGTTCAGCGGTACGTTCTTTTTAATGCCGTGAATGTCGCACAGGCCGTCCACCATACCCATGAACCACTGCTGGGTGGAGTTGGCCCAGGGAACGAGGGCACCATCTTCAATCGATTTGGTCCGGTCGATGAGCAGGTCGGGCTCAATTTCAATGTTATGCCCCAGGCCGGTGCAGGCCGGGCAGGCGCCGTACGGGTTGTTGAAGGAGAACATGCGGGGCTGCGGCTCATCTATGGACGTGCCGCAGTCCGGGCAGGCGAAGTTCTGGCTGAAGAGCAGTTCGGCACCGCCGATGACATCGATGGTAACGATGCCGCCGGTTAGCTTGGTGGCCGTTTCGAGGGAGTCAGCCAGGCGCTTGCCAATGTCAGCGCGAACCACAAGGCGGTCGACGACGACTTCAATGGTATGTTTCTTCTTTTTATCAAGGGCGGGCGGCTCGGCGGTGACGTCCATGACTTCGCCGTCGACCCGCATACGAACGAATCCGCCCTTGCGGATGTCCTCAAAAACTTTCTCGTGCTCACCCTTGCGGCCACGCACCATGGGCGCGAGCACCTGAATGCGGGTGCCTTCATCCATTTGCAGGATGGTGTCGACCATTTGTTCAACGGTCTGCTGCGAAATCGGCTTGCCGCAGGTGGGGCAGTGCGGCCGGCCAATACGGGCGTAAAGCAGACGGAGATAGTCGTAGATTTCCGTAACGGTGCCCACGGTGGAGCGGGGGTTACGGGAAGTGGTCTTCTGGTCAATGGAGATGGCCGGAGAGAGACCCTCAATATAGTCGACATCCGGCTTGTCCATTTGTCCGAGGAACTGCCGGGCGTAAGCGCTAAGCGATTCCACATACCGGCGCTGGCCCTCGGCATAGATTGTTTCAAACGCCAGGGACGACTTACCGGAACCTGACACGCCTGTAAAGACGATTAGTTTTTCCCGCGGGATTTCAATGTCAACGTTCTTCAGGTTGTGCTCGCGCGCACCCTTCACGATGATTTTGTCTTTCGCCAACTCAATGCCCTCCTCTGCCCCACGTGGCCGGAACGTCAACGCGGATTGTAACGTTACGATGATACCACAACTCGTCTCACAATGCAGACGCCGAAATTGTACCATTTCCGAACACAAGTTCGCAACCGAACACGAGCAAACAATGTGATACACTAGGGAGAGACTTCGTAAGCCGTATCGACTGGAGCAACATACATGTCTTACGTTCGAGACCTATACACAGACTTTATCGCATTCCCTCGTACAGTAAAGCTCTTCTATGTAACGGACATCTTTTTTGGATTTGCTCAGGCCATTTTCACCACGCTGTTTAACCTGCACATGCTGGATGCGGGATTTACCGCAGACCACATTGGGCAGCTCCAGGCGGTATCGGCACTGGTCATGGCGGCACTGGCCATTCCCGTGGGGCTCGCTTCCGACCGGTGGGGGCGTCGGTGGTTCTACGTGGCCGGGTCGATTCTGTTTGGCGTGCCGTACCTGGTTATGCCGTGGCTCGCCACATTTCCACTGATGATGGCGGCCTGGGTGGTCTTCTCGGTCGGCAACACGCTGATGTTTGTCAACGAGAGCCCGCTGCTGGCCGGCGAGGTGGGTTCGGACAAGCGGGCGGCCGTCTTCAGTTTCATGATGATCAATTTCTTCGTGTGGAACACCCTGGGGATTCAGTTGGCGGGGTTCCTGGTGGACTGGATGCCGCACGGAGCGTTGACGAAGTACCAGTGGCCGCTGGTCATGGCAGGCATCTTTGCGATTATGTCGGGCTCAGTACGGGCGTTCCTGCCGTTCCGGCCCCATGGCGTGGCAGGGACAGCGGCGCCAGGCGCGAAGGCGCTCCCCCGGCGGGTGCTGAACCTGAAGCCGACCCGCACCACGGTGATGATCGGTCTGATCAGCGTTTTCGGTGGCGCTTACGCTGCGCTGATGAATAACTTCAACAACGTCATCCTGTCACAGCGGTATCACTTCGAGTCGGAGTTCATTGCCACCGTCTTCGTTGTGGCCGGGATTGTGGGTTGGATCGGCTCAGTGCTGGTACCCTGGACAAGCAAGCGTCTGGGCGACTTCAAGGCTTATGTGCTCTGCATTGGCGCGCAGGGCGTCTTCCTTTTCCTGCTGGGCGCCGCCGCGACGCCTGTGCTCTTTCTGTCGGTCTTTTGGACACGGGCGGTACTGGGCACCATGCAAATGTCGCTCTGGAACGCGTTTTCCATGGGGGTCACCCCCGAGGCCGAGCGGGCCACCGCCAGCAGTTACGCCATGCTGGGCCGCAACCTGGGTGGCGCTGTTATGGCGAAAGTTTTCGGGGTGCTGCTGGCCGCCGGCAGTTACCTGAGCGCCTTCAGTTTGGCGGGCGTGCTGGCGCTGGGCGCCGCCGCATTTACTCTGCTCGCATTCCGCCGCGAGGGCCGGTTTGCCATCGGACCCGAAGGGGCATAATGAGTTCCGGGAGGTATTCTTCTGCTTGAGATGATTGAGGTAATTGATAGCCGCGGGCGGACCCTGACGCCCTGCCGCCGCAAGGTGGCCGAGCGCGAAGTGCGGCTAAACCGGGCCAAGTGGATTGGGCCTGGCCGTATCCGCCTCCGGTTTGATCCGTTTGCGTACCGCTACATACGCCTGAAGGTGTTGGAGCGGGACCGTTACATTTGCTATTGGTGCGGCGAGCCCGGGGAGACCATGGACCATGTGGTGCCCTGGTCAAAGGGCGGCCGGACTACAATGGATAACTGCATTTGCGCCTGCCAGGAGTGTAACGGCATGCGCGGCGATATGCCCGCAGCCGAATTCGCACGGCTGCGGGGGGTGGCTGTGCCGCGGCCCGGCGGCGCCGTAACGCCCGCGGAACCACCCCAGCCGAAGCAGCCCCTGCGCATTGCCAGGGGCTCGGTTGGGCGCCCGGTCGAGGCGCCGGTGGCACGGGCCGTGTCGGCAGCGGCCCGGGTCGCGGCGGCGTCGCCGGGGGCGGCGGCCGCTGTCGCCCTGGCGCCCAAGGCGAGCCCGGTCCTCCGGCCCACCCCAGTGCCCGTAGCCGTGCCGGCGCCCCGGGCCACTGCCGAGCCTGAGCCAGTGGCCATCCTGCGGCCCCACGCCATTCGGGACCTGCTGGACCCCTGGACTCGCCCCAGCTACCGGCATGGATGAGAAAGACTCCCCGCAGCCTTCGCTGCGGGGAGTCTCCATTTACTGCTTGTCTTACAGACCGAACCCGCCGGCGCCACCGAGAATGCTGCCAATCATGCCCACGAGCACGATGGTGAACAGCACAATCAGGCCGAACAGGACCGACGTAATGACGATACCGGCGACGGCGAGGCCCTTGCCGGTCTGCGTGCCGTTGGAAGCCTTAATCTGGCTGTTGCCGATAATGCAAAGAATAAAGGCCGCAAGGTTGGCGATCCAGCCGATCCAGCTCGTGAACCAGATCAGGACAATAAGGGCAATGGACATCCAGAAGCCGACCAGGGCGAGGGTGTTCGTCTTGGGAGCGGCAGCCTGGTACTGGCCATAGGGCTGCTGATACTGGCCCTGCTGGTATTGGGGCGGGTACTGGGCCGGCTGCTGCGGGGCCTGCGGCGCCTGCGGCGGTTGAGGCGGATAGGACACAAGCAACACCTCCATGTTTCAACGGTGAGTAATCCATTCGTGCTATAGACCAGTTTCTCCTCTTTGCACATGAAAAGGTTTTGTCGTCAATTAAGAAGCGCCTAATCATTCACGTCCCGCAACCACTGGCGAACTCTCGCCTGCACGGCCGGCGCATTGGTGAAGAAGATGTGGGGCTCGTTTGCATAGGTCACGGCTTCGAGATGGCCCAGGTAACGTTCGGCACGGGCCGGGTCCTGGCTATAGCCCAGGTCGGCACTGAAGGCAGGCACCACTTCGTCGCCGTCGGCCAGTCGCTCGGTCTTGTGAGTTGCACCCAGCCAGTCCTTGCGCTCGGTAATTCCGGTCAGCGTCTGCCGCCCACGGCCGGCCAGTACAAACTGGCGGACACCGTGGCTGCTGCCGTCCAGGATGCGGTTGTAGTACCCCGCGGCGCGGCCGGCCAGGTATTCGTTATGCGGGGCCAGTCCCTGCCTGACGGCGTCCGCATGACTCAGGGCACGACCGCCGCGGGTCAGGTAACCTTCCGGGTACAGTTCGAAGTACTGGCGGGCCGGGGCCAGGGCGTAGACGGACGGGTAGTTCTGCACCAGCATTTTTACGTCCTTCGGGGCGAGGGCCGACCATTTGGTCCCCGGCAGCTTCAGCCCCATGTCCCACCCATATTCCAGCGCCCGGTAGGCCATGGGCGCCCCGAGCCAGGGGGTGGCCATGGAGATGGTGGCTTCAACTTTGGCGGCGCCGCCCCGAACCACGTAATCACGGGCGATGAGGCCGCCCATGCTGTGGCTGAGCAACACCACCTTGTCGACATGGGTGCGGGCGAGGACCCGGTCGACCTCTGCGCTGAGTTGGTCCGCCGTGCGGGTCAGATCCTGCCGCCAGTCGTACGGAAAGACGAACAGGTCCAGCCCTTCGACGTAGCCTTCCTGCTTCAGGGCGGTCAGCATGCCGCCATAAACGTTGGTCAGGTTGCGCCGCATGATGTCGCCGGTACGAACCTGACTGCTGCTGTAATATGGAGTGGCGCCGTCAGCAGCGAGGCGCAGGGGCAAGAGCCAGGACATCTGAAACAGGTTCAGGATGGGGATCTGCGTGCCGACCAGGCGCCAGGTATTGACCCAGACCAGTTCGTTGTTGTTGTAGAGCTCGGTGCCGGCGATGCCGGGCACGAAAATGACGGGGGTCCTGGACGTGGTCGCGGCATGGGCACTATGCGGCAGCCAGGTCATTGCGAGGACTGCGAGCAGCAGGAGTGTCATGAGCCGCTTCATATAGATGAACCTCCCGTTATTTAAAGTGAACGTATGTTCATCTTACAGGGTGGGAGATTCCGTAAACAACGGCTAGATTTTGGGGACGGCAAAGGGCACCGGTGTCGAACCGGTGCCCTTCCGCTTGCTCTTCTAGTGATCGTGGACCCAGGCCGAGATATCGTTAACCACGTACTCAGGCACGTTGGCTGGCTTCTGGTATTCAGCCGGGAAGCCCAGCGGCCCCTCGCCCTCGGTGAACACATGGTTCAGCTTCGGGTAGAGCTTGAACGTGACGCCCTCGCGCCCGGCGAGCTCTTTCTGCCACATATCGAACTGACTCACCGGCACCTGCATGTCACGGGCGCCCTGGAAGATGCGTCATCAGCATCGCGACAATACGTCTCGTGACATGCGTCATCTGTGATGCTCCTCTCGGCTTGTGATATAGATATGTACCTTCCATGAGACCCTTAAAGTGTGTGAATCGTTCACAGGACGCAATGACCGAAGTTCGGTCGAGGGTGTCGCATCGCGAGATCGTTGCTGGACCGGATGCGCGACTACTCGCCACAACCGATGCGGCCTATGAAGCGCCATCGGTAAAATGGGAGGTGAAGAGACTCGCAACATGGGGGAGTGATGGCTGGCATGAAGCTGCGGCCTGTCTATGTGGGTTTGGTCCTGATTGCGGCGCTCGCCCTGGGGGGCTGTTCGGGCGCCGGTGCCTCGCACGATGCGGCTGCGCATACTGCGTCGACTCAGACGCCGGCCGCGGCAGCCAACCACTCCATGGATCATGGTCAGAACCCGCCCGGTCCGAAGCTGGGGCTCCAGCCGGCCGTGCTCGACGGTGTGGAGGAAATGGCCGACGCCGCGCTGATCAAAGATGGCGAACTGGTCGAGGCCGACCTGATCCGGGTGCTGGGCCTCGTGGACGGGATCTTCGGGCTGCCCAAGGAAGGGGTCGCGCTGATCCGCATTGAGGGCGTGTTCGTGGCCTGGTCGGAGAAGGAGACCGATTACCCGGTAAAGGGCACCGTTCTGGGCCCCATCACCCGGTACGAGAACCGGGTGCGCATGCCGGCTGAGCAACTGCGGACGATGTGGAAGCTCTACTACCCCGAAGGCACCGTGGGCGTAAAGGATGGTAAGCTGCACCTGACGACGGGCAAGCAGAAGAGCTAAGCGGAAATAGATGATCCCCACACCTGCAGCGGGTGTGGGGATCTTTTTTCGTCACCGATTTGGCACCTCGAAGTCGAGCTTTACCTGCTTGGGCTCGGGCGCCCCGGGCTCCATGACCTGCAGTTCAAAGAACCAGGCCCCGGGCTGGCTGATGAGCACCTGGTCGAACTGATACCGCCCCTCCCCCAAGTACGTTCCAGCGATTGTGTGCTTGCTGGTATCGTCGCCTGACCTGTATGCGGTCAGGTCGATTTTGGGCTCGGCGGGCAGCGGGGTGCCGTCATGGTCGCCGAGCTTCACTTCAACCGTGTGCCGCCCGGGCGCCAGGGGGTCCATGCGGAACGAGACCGCGTAGTCCTTGGTATGCATGCCAACGCTCAGCTTGTCCGGAAGCTGGGCGGCGGGGGCCGGTCTGTTGAGCAGCACGGTGGCGACAATGGTTACCGCAACCGCCACGACCGCCAGCACGGCCAGTTTTCCGCCTGTGAGTCCTTTCATCGCAACCCCTCCATCCTTCGTTCTTCAGACGCACTGAGAACGTCTATCAGTACGGATGAAGGGGCTGCGTGTGTCAGGCTTTCAGCACATCCACCTTGGTGTCGAGCTGTGCGCAGCCGGCGACGACCGTATCCATCAGGGGGGTGCCGCGCTGGAAGCCGTCATCCTGCCGGGCGAGGTCGTTGACCCGGAAGCCCGTGCCCCGGCCGGTGGCGTAGCCCGTGGGCTCCGTGCCCTGCCGCCGGAACTGGAACGGGGTGTGGCCGTAACCCTGGGCCGGCGGCACCACGACGCCGTCGATCACCATCTCCTTGGCACCGAAGGTGTCATGGCCGTAGCTGAAGTCGGCGCCCACCACGCCCGGGCGAATCCCTTCGGTCAGGTAGACTTCGGCCTCGACCTCGGCGCTGGCCGAACGGACCTTCACCCGGTCGCCGTTGGCCAGGCCCCGGGCGCCGGCGTCCTGCGGGTTCATCCAAACCGGGTTGCCGCCCCGGACTTCCCGCAGCCACGCATCGCCGATGGTCCGGTGGGTGCCCAGGTGGTTCGACTTCCAGTTGACGAAGTGCAGGGGTAGCGGGTCGTTGACCAGTTTGCGGCTGTAGTCCATGGTGCCTTCCATGCGGGGTGTGCCATCAAAGAAGCTGCCGTCGTACGAGCTGCGCCCCTTGGCCACCGCCTCATCGTACAGGTTGACCTGCCCGCCGAAGCGCATTTTCAGCCATTCGCCTTCGTACTCGGTGCCCGCCGGGGCAAAGCGGCCGCCCCGGTTCAGCACGTAGAGCACCTTTGCCCACTCGTCCGGTTTGACCGCCGCCCGCCAGGCGTTGTTGTCAAAGCCGTCGCCCAGGGAGATGGTGCGGGCCTGCAGGAAGACCTTCTGCTCCTCGGGTGTCGCATCGGGCACGGGTGTCTCGTCGAATGCGATGTTCGCGGCGATCTTCAGGTAGTAATCAACGGAGCTGTTCAAGCTACTGCCGTCGGGCAGAGCCTTATCACCCACGCCCGGGAGGCCCAGGCGCTTCGCCAGCTCGATGACGGCATCTTCCACCGGTCGGGGGCCGTCCATCACCTTGATGGCGGGCTGCAAGAGGTGGCTCTCCTTCAGGTTCTGGTTCGGGTAGATGGTCTGCAGGCCGAACCGTTCCAGGTAGGCGTTGTCCGGCAGGATATAGTCGGCGTACTGGCTAGTGCCGCCGATGACGATATCGAACGCCACCACCAGCGGAATGCGCTGCTCATCCTTCAGCATCTCCGCCTGGTACTGACCGCCCGCCACCGACTCCACGGGGCTGATGCGGTTGATGAAAAGCGCCTTGAGCGGGTATGGGTAGGCCTCGTAGGCGCTGGGAATCACCTCGTGCGTGGAGTTGCCAGCGAACTGCGACCAGCGCCGCTTGGCCGGGTAGCCGTCCCGTGCGAAAATCGTGGACTGTTCGTAGATGGACTTCTCACGTGTGATGGGGACGCCCCAGGCGGTGCGACCGTTCGGCACGGTGTTCAGATCGTACCGCTTGCCCTTCAGCTCGGCGTAGCGCACGGCGGACGAGTTCTCGCCGCCCTTCCAGTCGTGATTGCCAATGAGGAAGTTCAGCATGTTAATCGCCTGCACGGTGTAGAAACCGTTGGTGTGCATGGCCGGGCCCCGGTAGGCCATGGCGACGGCCCGCTTGCCGTGCGAAGTAAATTCCTTCGCCATCTCGATGATGATCTTCTCGGAGACGCCGCACATCTCAGCGTACTCGGCGAGGGTGTGCTCCATGGCCCGCTCCTTGAGCAGGGTGAAGGCCGACTTCACTTTGATTCCCTTGATCTCGGTGTCGACTTCGAGCTGCCCCTCGGGCGCCGAGTCGGAAATGGCGGGCTGGCCCTTGGCGTCGAGCACCACGAACTGCTTGTCCGTGCCGATGCCCAGGTCCTTCGCCTTCAGCTTGGGCTTGCCGGGGGCGGACAGGTTGACCAGATGCGTCGCATCCGACCAGGTCGGCTCGCCGTCGGCCTTGGCGGCGGCAGTGTTGGGGTTGGCCAGGTAGCGGGCGTCATACCGCTTATTCTCGATGATCCAGCGGATCATGCCGAAGGCGAGGGCGGCGTCCTGGCCCGGCTTCACGGGCACCCAGAGATGCGCCTTCTCGGCGGTCTTGGAGAGCCGGGGATCGACCACGACCATTTTCATGCCCCGCTCGATGGCGTTGGTCAGCCGGGGCGCCAGCCAGGTGGGGCCCTTGTTGGCCGTCATGGGGTTGGTGCCCCAGGCGATCAGGTAGTCGCAGGCATCAATATCCGCATACTGCCGCTTGCGGGCCTGGTTGCCGTTGTGGGTCCGCACGTTGGCCAGCACGCCTGTGGAGCCGCAAATGCCGCCGTGGTCGAACTGGTTCATGGAGCCGAAGGTCTGGCCAACGAGGCGGGCCATGAAATCGACCCGGTTGCCGTTCAGAAAAGCGACCTGGTTTGACTTCGGGCCAAGGTCAGGGTGTTTCGTGTCGATGAGGACGTCCTTGTACTTGGCATCGAAGTTGGCCTGGGTCATGGTGCCAGCCTTTACTTTCGCCCAGTCGGCCATGACCGGCTCCTTCGGCGCCCAGGCCATGGTGGGCTGGATGACGGCGGCGATTTCGGCAAGGGCCTGATCCCACTCCAAGGAGACCCACTGGCCGCTGCCCCGGGGGCCGACCCGCTTGAGCGGCTTGGCGAGGCGGTACTCATCGTACGCCGTCTGTATGCCGGCCTGCCCCTTGAGGCAGGTGCGGCCGCCCCGGTGGCTCCGCCCCTCGGCGGACAGGTTCCCATCGCCCTTGGCGGCGACGGTGGGGTCGGTCTCGTAGGCGATCTGCCCGAAAGGCACGGTGCTCAGGGGGCTGTAGGGGTTCCCCGCAATCTTGCGGGCGTAGCAGGTGCCGCCGGTCTTGGCCGGGTCGGTCACGCCGACCTTAATGGTGCAGTAGGTATTGCACTGCTCGCACGTCGTGTAGATGATGCGGTTGGCCGGCGTCTCCTCGCCGTAGGTGCCCACGCCGTGGACGGGCTGGTCGGCAAACGGATCTTCAAGCGCCTGGGCCAGCTTGCGGCCCAGCAGCGGCATGGCGGCAATGGCGCCGGCGGCGGTGGTTCCAACCACGAACTGGCGGCGGGTGAAGCTGAATTCGTTAGCCATGCGTGGTACCTCCATTCTCATCGAGCGGCAGCACTTCGGCGCCGAGGGAGAAGATGAGCAGGCCAAGGGCGATCAATCCGGCGCTGCTGGCCCATTCGATCAGGTTAGGCGCATAGTCGCCGGCGGGCAGCCCGGGCAGCAGGGGCGGAATCAGGGCCGGCACGACAATGTTGAACCGGACCCCGACAATCCCAATGACGACGGCGGCGGCGGCCACGGTCACCCACTGCCAGGAGCGGCGCAGGCTGCTCAGGAGGATGATGGCCGGGCCTACGAAGGCGAGGCCCACCTGGACAATCCAGAACGACCAGGCGAAGCGGCCTGACATCATCGTGTGGATAACCTCTTGTTCATGCGGATTGAGCGAGAGCATCGGGACCAGCATCTCGTAAAAGAAGAGGCCCATATCGACCATGAGGAAACCGGCCAGAAGCTTGCCGAGGTCGAGCACCAGGGCCTTGTCCACAAGCAGGCGCCGGGCCACCTGGCGCACCACGTAGAAGAGCGTCAGCAGCGCCGTGCCCGAAACCAGCGCCGACAGAATGAAGACGATGGGGAACATGGGGCCGAACCAGACACCCCGGGCCTTGACCACGGCGAAGATGGTGCCCGTGCCGCCGTGGACGCCGAAGATGGCGATGGGAATGCCGATGGTGCCGAGGATGCGGAGCCAGCGATGGTCCTGCTCGCGGCCACGGACGGCCAGCCAGAGTTCCGCCGCCAGCAGGGCGATGTAGACGGCGTAGAAGCGGACTTCCCAGGCGAGCGGCGACATCCAGTTGAAGCGGAGCATGGCCGTGAACGCCCGGTCGACCCGGCCCAGGTCGAGCCCAATGAAGGCCAGGGCCACGATCATGGAGACGAGGGCGGTCAGCAGGGCCATTTTGCCGACTTTTTCAAAGCGAACCATGCCGAAAACGTAAATGAGGCTGGAGAGCAGGAACGCACCGGCCGACAGGCCGACGAAGTAGATGTAGAACGCCACCCAGGCGCCCCACGGCATGACGCTGGTCAGGTAGGTGGTGCCGAGGCCGCCCATGAGGCGGTAGAGAATCGCAGCACCACCGCCGATCAGGATGAGGGCAAGAGCGATGTACCACACAACCTTTGCGGTCGGCCGGGTCGTTGCGGTGGGGATTCCTGTCAAGGTAGTCATTTCGCAGCCCTCCTTACTTGAGGTAGATCACGTTGGGCTTGGTGCCGAGCTCTTCCTTGAGCCGGAAGGCTCGGGGGCTTGCGGCCAATCTGGAGACGACCGAGTTCGGGTCGTTCAGATCGCCAAACCAGCGGGCATCGCCGATGCAGGTCTCCACGCAGGCCGGCTCCTCGCCCCGGTTGAGGCGGTGGTAGCAGAAAGTGCACTTGCGCACCGTACCGATGGGGGCGGCGTTCTTCTTTCTTTCGCTGCGTTCCACGCCCTGTTCGGGCGCCTGCACCTGGTTGTACCCCTTCATTTCCGTGTAGGACTCGCCGAAGTCGAAGCTGCGGGCGCCGTAGGGGCAAGCGGTGATGCAGTACCGGCAGCCAATGCAGCGGGACTGGTCGATGGTGACGATACCGCCGGGGCCCTTGGTGGTGGCACCCACCGGGCATACGCCGGCGCAAGCCGGGTTGTCACACTGCATACAGGGCCGGGGCAGGTTGGCCTTGCGAGTGTTGGGATACTGGCCAATTTCCGTCTCCAGAACCACGTTGTAGCTGACGCCGGGCGGCGTCCGGTTCTCTGCTTTGCAGGCCACGGTGCAGGTGTCGCAGCCGAGGCACTTCTGCAGGTCGATGACCATGACCCAGTGGGGCTCGTGCTTGCTCGTCGCCTCGCTCATGGACCTCACTCCCCCATGTTCGTTCTTTCACAGCAGGGGAGATGCAAGGGGCGTGCCAACGATTTTGGGCACAAAACAGGGCCGGAAGGTGACAGTTTGTCACGTTCCGGCCCGGCAGGGTGCTGTCATTTTGTCACGGTGTCAGGGTGTCAGGTCGTAGGCTTCGATTTTGCGATAGAGGTTGCGCACGCTGATGCCCAGGAGGTGGGCTGCCTGGGCCCGGTTCCAGCCCGCCTGGGTCAGGGCGCGGGCGATGTGGCGCCGCTCGACTTCTTCGAGGGAAGGAAAGCTTTCGCTGCTGCTGGGCTCCGGGGGCTTTTCGGGGGTCAGGCCAAGATCCTCGGGCGCGATGAACCGGTCGGGGCTCAGAATGGCACCGCGCTGGACCAGGTTGAAGAGCTCCCGCACGTTCCCCGGGTAGCTGTAGGCCGTCAGCGCATCCAGCGCCTCAGGGGTCAGCTCCTTGCCGGAGCCAATCCGGCCCAGGAAGTGCTGGACCAGGTCGGGAATATCGTCCCGCCGTTCCCTGAGCGGCGGCACTTGCAGGGCGACCACGTTGAGCCGATAGTACAGGTCTTCACGGAAGCGGCCGGCCTTCACTTCGTCGGCCAGCTTGCGGTTGGTGGCCGCGACGATGCGCACGTCCACTCGCTTGAGCCGAGTGTCGCCGACTCGCCGCAGTTCCCGGCTCTCCAGGAAGCGGAGCAGCTTGGCCTGCAGTTCCAGGGGCATCTCGCCGATTTCGTCGAGGAAGAGCGTGCCGCCTTCGGCCATTTCCGCCAGACCGGGCTTCGCCTCCACGGCGCCCGTGAAGGCGCCCCGGGCGTGACCGAATAGCTCGCTCTCCAGCAACTGCCCCGGCAGGGCGCCGCAGTTGACGGGCACGAACGGCCCCGCCGCCCGGGCGCTCAGGGTGTGCACGGCCCGGGCGACCAGTTCCTTGCCGGTGCCGCTCTCACCTTCCACCAGCACGGCGGTCTCGCTTTGTGCGACCCGCTCGGTCAGCTGCAGCAGCTTTGCGATCGCTGTGCTGCCACCCACGATGTGGAGGTCGCCCTCCTGGCGGCGGAGCACGGCGCGCAGGCTCTGGTTTTGGGACTCCAAAGCCCTTCGCTCCAGCGCTTTCTGCAGCAGCAGCTCCAGTTCAGTCAGGTTGCAGGGTTTGGTCAGGTAGTCATATGCGCCGGCCCGAATCGCCTCAATCGCCGTTTCGATGGACCCGTGGCCGGTGAGAATCAGCACGGGCAATGTCGGCTGCACTTCCCGGGCCTTTCGTAGCACGGTAATGCCGTCGGCGCCGGGCATCTTCAAGTCGAAAATGGCCGCATCAAATTCCTCGGCCGCCAGGGCGGCAAGGGCGCCGGTGCCGTCCGCCACGGCCGTGACCGTGTAGCCCTTGCGCTGAAGCCGTTGCCTCAGCAGCTCACGGAACCCCTCTTCGTCATCAGCCACGAGGAGTGACCAGGTACGTACCATGGCTGCTATTCCCTCCAGACGGGCAGGGTGAACGTGACCGCCGTACCCTTGCCCGGTTCGCTGTTGATGGAGACCTGGCCGCCCAGGCCGGTAATGATGCCGTAGCAGGTGGAAAGCCCGAGCCCCGTGCCCCGCCCAGGGGGCTTGGTGGTGAAGAAGGGCTCCATGGCCCGGGCCAGGGTGGCCAGGTCCATGCCGGGGCCGGTGTCGGCCACGGTCAGGCGGACCTGGCCGCCTGCACCGGCGGGGCTTCCGCCGCTGTCGCCGCTGCCGGCGTCGTCGCCGGGCATCCCGCCCCCGGCGGCGCCGATTCCGCCGCTGATGGTGATCTCCCCGCCCGCGGTCTCCTCCAGGGCGTCCAGGGCGTTGGTGACCAGGTTCAGGAAGACCTGCTGCAGCTGGTCCCGGGTCGCCCGCACGGGCGGCAGGCCTTCAGGCAGCGCTGCGCGCACCGAAACGCCCGCCCGCCGGGCCCGGGCGCCGACCAGGGCCGCGGTCGCCTGCGCCACGGCGCCCGCATCGACCGGCTCCGGCTCGGCCGGCCCCCGCCGGGCAAAGTCCAGCAAGTTCGTGGTAATGCCCTTACACCGTTGCGCCTGCACCTGCAACTGCTGCAAGTAGGCCGCCAATTCGCCCTGCTCCTGCAAGGCTGCGGTGCCTTCTTCCTTCAGCCGCTCCTCCAGGTCCTGGGCGTAGGCTTGAATCACAGCCAGCGGGTTATTGATTTCGTGCGCCACGCCCGCGGCCAACTGCCCGACCGCTGCCAGCTTCTCCGACTGCAGCACCATCGCTTCCATGGTGCGCCGCTCGGTCACATCTTCCACAACTGCCAGCCGGCTCGGTTCACCGGGGCGGGCATCGCCCCCGAGCGGATAGGCGGTGTAGCGCATGCGCCGGGGACTGCCGTTCACCATCACCTGCTGCTCGACGCCGCCGGTGCAGCACCCGCCGCCGGCAGCGCCCGGGCAGTTCTGCCGGCCCAGTGCCTCCCAGCAGCGGCGGCCCAGCACCGGGCCCGAAAACCAGCCGGACAGCGTGCGGTTGACCCAGAGCACTTGCCCACCGGCATCGATCAGCGCCAGGCCCACGCCCACGGCCGTGACCACCGTGTCCAGTTGGTCACGCTCTTTACGCAGCGCGTCGCTCTGCGCCTGCAGCCGCTCGGTCATGCCGTTGAAGGCCGAAACCAGGCGGCCCAGTTCATCGCGGCCGCCGGCCGGAATGCGGTAGTCCAGGTCGCCCTGGCCGATCCGGCGGGCACCGGCTTCCAGCCGCTCCAGCGGCTCGGTCAACTGCAGCCCAAAGACCACAGAAACGGCAAAGACGAGCAGCATGATCACCACCGCCCCGCCTGCGTAT
>Ga0196970_1001051_pt1 | contig 21949 bp, 17 predicted proteins | sample S1v_513CmetaG_FD_148672 | JGI IMG/M metagenome (GOLD analysis project Ga0196970, IMG submission 148672) | Soil microbial communities from Anza Borrego desert, Southern California, United States - S1+v_5-13C | ecosystem: Environmental > Terrestrial > Soil > Desert | place: USA: California...
ACCGGCTGAACGGCTCCCAGGACTGCGCCAGCCCACCACGAGATAGCCCAGCATCTCCTCCCGGTGGACCAGGGGCAGCCGCTCACGCCCGCCCGGCTCCTCCCCTGCTTCCGCCGCCAGGTGGTAGTCATCGCCCTCCCGCAGCAGGATCGCGGCATAGGGGAGCTTCAACGACTCCTTCACCGCCTGGATGATCGTCGGCAGCACCTGGTCTAGCTGGAGAGAGGCGCCGAGCCGCTGGCTCAGTTGAGTCATCACCTTATATGGCTCCTCGCGGTCGCCGTACATCAGCCGGTTGGTGGCTTGCTGGAGGCTTACGCGGAGCGGGTTGACCAGGATCGCCACCAGCCCGGTACCCACCAGGGAGATGATCAGGTTCCCCTGCGCCTGAAAGACCAGCCCCAGCAGCAGGACCACGAACAGATACAGCCCCGTCACAACGGCGGTCAGGCTGCCATAGACCAGCGTCCGGTTGATGATCAGGTCGATCTCCCACAGCCGGTACCGCATGATCGCAAACCCGAATGAGACCGGCACGGCCAACTGGAGCAGGTAGGCGAACACCAGGGTCGCCACATAGGTGGCGACAGAGACCTGAATCCCGGCGTTGAGCAGCGTGTTTCCCAGGAGGAAGCCGATGACCGAGAGCGAGAGGCCAAACAGCACCCACTTTGTCTGCTGGCGTTGAAGGGGGTCAGCGACGTACCGGTACCGGTAGATCGGGGCGTACAGGGTCGCACCGAGCAGGAGGATCGGAACGATCGCCTGAAGCCAGGGGGGCCATGTTGTGAGGTTGAGGGGAGAGTCCGGGAAGAAGGCGATCGGGATCTCCAGGGCCGCCCAGGCAGCCATGAGCGGCACGGTCCAGCGCGGGACAAACCGACCGTCGGGGAAGACGCAGCAGAAGATCTGGAACAGGTACCATCCTCCCAGGGCGAACAGCGTCCCAAGGCCCCACCAGGCCCCAAAGATCTCCTCCATGGCGCGAACATCGAACTGGTAGGTTGTGCTGAAGACCAGAAACATGACAGATGAAAGAAAGGCGACTCCCCGGTTGGCCTCGGTCGAGCGCCAGAAGATCAGGCTCGCCATGATTACCCAGACAGCGGTCCAGGCGATCTCCAACAGGTAGAAGTGGCTGGTGTAGAAAGCGGCGTATAGACCCCATTTCGTGATCCGCAGGGCCTCCTCGCGCGTGAGGGCAGACAGCTCACAGCCCACCTCCAGGCAGAATCGCTCGAACTCCTGGACCCGAGCGGGAAGGGCGGTCGCGTACAGAACCAGAGCGAGGGCTGCAATCGCCAGCCAGGCAAGCCGGGTGACCAGAAGCCTCATGGAGCCCCTCCTTTCAGATCCTTAGAACTTTTCTGCGGCGCCGTGCCCTTTCCTTCCGAGTATAAGGGACGACCGTCCCGGCCAGATTGGGGCAGGCGTCCCAAAAAAGCTCCTTCCCACCGGGACGCTCCCTGGGGACGAGCGACTCATTCCGGCTGGGGCGCGGGACGGGTAGGCTGAAGGTGTCGGGTTCAACCGCACATGCTCACCCGCGAAAGGAAGGTCTCGTCATGAAGTCATCAGTCGCCCGTTCCGTGGTTTTCGCCGGCCTGCTTGCCCAGGCGGTCAATATCGGCTATCTGCTGGTCCGCTCCCTCGGATTGATCGGTGCCTTGAAGCTCTTTGTCACCCCTGGTCCCGAGCTCGTTTTGGCAATCGCCTGGCTGCTCTGCCTCGCCTTCGCCCTCCCGGTGGCTAAGGGAAAGGGCTGGGCGGCGATCGCCTCCATGGTCACCCAGGTGCTCGTGGTGTTGCTCTTCATGCCCCCGTTCATCTTCTGGTTCGGTAAGCCCCATGGATTCGTGGACTGGGCCACCTTCACAGGCGCCTTTACCATCGCCTTCGTGGTGATCGGCTACGGCGTGGTCGCCTTCCGCGAGGCTCGGGGCAAGGTGGAGCCCGCAGCGTTCAGCGTCAGCTCCCGCCAGACCCGTGTCCTGACTGCGATCGGCAGCGGTGTGGCCGGCATGCTGCTCCTCGCCGCTGCGGTGGCCATGGAGCCGAAGGCGGAAGCCGCCCTGACGGAGGCGCCGGAGAACATGATCGCCGTGACGATCAACGGCATGACATACGAGCCCGCCGCCTGGCAGCTTGAGGCCGGCAAGGCTACCGCCATATTCCTGACCAACAACACCGAGATCCCCCATGACCTGGTGATCGATGAGTTGGGCGTGAAGACCTCGGTGGAGGCCGGGACAACCGGTGTGGTGATCGTAAAGCCGGAGAAGGCGGGCACAATCCACTTCTACTGCTCGCTCGATGGACACCAGCAGAACGGGATGCACGGCACGATCGAGGTCAAGTAGCGGGGGCAGATGTCGCCCCTCCTCCTTCAGCCCCTGGCGTGCAGAGACGAGGCGAGTTCGTGGCGATCAGAAAGGGGCAGCGGCCAACCGGCCACTGCCCCTGCTCTCTTATACCGCTTCGAAGAACTTGAACTGTGCCTGAATCAGGCCATAGTAGACGCCTTGCTTCGCCATGAGCGACTCGTGATCGCCCATCTCCACGATCCGCCCGTGATCCAGGACGACGATCTTGTTGGCCTCCCGGATCGTCGAGAGCCGGTGGGCGATCACGAAGGAGGTCCGCCCCTTCAGCAGTCTGCCCAGCGCCTCCTGGATCAGCAGCTCGGTCTTCGTATCGATCGAGGCGGTCGCCTCGTCCAGGATCAGAATTCGGGGGTTGGCCAGCAGCGCCCGGGCAAAGCTGAGCAGCTGCCGCTCGCCCATGGAGAGGCGGGCGCCCCGCTCCTTCACCTCGGTCTGGTAGCCCTGCGGCATCTTCATAATGAACTCGTGGGCCCGCGCCGCCTGGGCCGCAGCGATCACCTCATCGTCGGTGGCGTCCAGCCTGCCGAAGCGAATGTTATCCATGATCGTCCCGCTGAAAATGAAGGTATCCTGCAGGACAATCCCGATCTGCCGCCGCAGCGAATCCAGGGTGACCTCCCGCACATCGTACCCATCGATCCGCACGGCGCCCTCCTGCACATCGTAGAAGCGTGTCAGCAGGTTAATGATCGATGTCTTGCCGGCTCCAGTATGGCCGACCAGCGCCACCGTTTCACCCGGCTCGATCGAGAGCGAGACCCCATTCAGGGCGGTCCGCCCCTTCTCGTAGGCGAAGACGACGTTGTCCAGCTCCACGGCGCCCTTGATCGGCGGCAGCTCCTTCGCCGCTTCCTGCTCGGCAACCGTGGGCTTGGTGTCCAGGTACTCGCCGATCCGCTCGCTGGAGGCCATGGCTACGAGGATATTCCCGTACATCTGGGTCAGCCGCTGAATCGGCTCCCAGAACTGGCCGAGGTAGGTGACAAAGGCGACCAGCACGCCGACCGTGATCGCCCCGTGCTGGAGGACATAGGTCCCGTACCAGTAGATCACCATGGTGCCGATCGCCGCCATGACCTCGACGATCGGGTTGAACCAGGCGTTCAGCCGGAGGACGTTCATCCAGTGGAACCGGTTGTCGGCATTCATGTCGTTGAAGAAATCCTTGTTCGGCTCCTCCTGGTGGAAGGCCTGCGTCACCCGCACCCCCTGAATCGCCTCCGCGATATGGGCGGTGAGGCGGGACTGCTTCACCCGGACAGTCTGCCAGCCGTGGCGGACCTGGGTGCGCAGCCGCCCCGTGACGATCAGCACGAAGGGCAGGAATGCGAAGACCACCAGCGCCAGGGGCAGGTGCATGGTCACCATGATCACGATAATGCCGATCAGCGTGAGGATATCCTGCAGCACGGCGATAATGCCGTTGGTGAACAGGTCCTGCAGCGAGTTGACATCGTTGGTGATTCGGACCAGGATCGACCCCGCCGGGCGGGAGTCAAAGAACTTGAGCGAGAGGGTCTGCACGTGGGAGAAGAGCGCCTGGCGCATATCGTAGAGCGCCTTCTGGCCCACATAGTTGGTGAAGCGGATTCGCAGGGCGTTGGCCGCCCAGTTGAGCAGGTGGACCGCCACCATGATCCCGACCAGAATGTTGAGCCGGGTTCCCTTCTCGAACCCCATGAGCCACTTCGCCCAGAAGGCTGGCACCTCACCACCCGAGAGGACCACGTCGATCGCCTGCGCGATGATCGCCGGGACCGCCAACCGGGTGACGGTGGCCAGGAACATCATGATCACCGCTGCGATAATCCAGCCCTTGTAGGGGAGCAGGAAGGCGCCAAGCCGCCGGGCCTGTGCCCAGTCAAACGCCTTCTCAAAGACAACCTCTTCCTTGTAGTGGAACCGCTCGGCGTTTTCGCCCGCCTCCGGCTTCGTCTTGTGGTGAAGCTCCCTGGCGGTCCGAAACTCTCCCATGGCCATTACCGCTCACCTCCATTCCCGGCAGCGGCAATCTGGCCGACCTGCTCGTCGCGGGTGATCTCGCTCTCCCGGTCCCTGAACTGGATCTCATAGATCGCCCGGTAGGCGCCCTGCTTGGCGAGGAGCTGCTCGTGTGTGCCCCGCTCGATCACCTGGCCGCCTTCCAGCACGAGGATCTCATCGGCGTGCTTCACCGAGGAGAGCCGGTGGGCGATCACAAAGGTTGTCCGCCCCTGCATGAGGTTTCGCAGCGCGATCTGGATCTCATGCTCGGTCTCCATATCGACCGCCGCCGTCGCATCGTCCAGGATCAGGATTCGGGGGTTGTTCAGAATCGCCCGGGCGATGGCAATGCGCTGCTTCTGACCGCCCGAGAGGCCCATACCCCGCTCACCGACCACCGTCTCATAGCCCAGAGGCGTCTCCATAATGAAGTCGTGCGCCTGGGCGAGCTTGGCGGCCTCCATGATCTCCTCCATGGAGGCGGATCGGCGCCCATAGGCGATATTCTCCTTGATCGTAGCCGACCAGAGGAATGTCTCCTGCAGGATCACGCCAACCTGGCGCCGCAGGTCGACCAGGTCGATCTCCCGCACATCGACCCCATCGATCGTGACGCGACCGCGGGTCACATCGTAAAAACGGGGGATGAGTGAGACCAGCGAGGACTTGCCGGATCCGGTGGTGCCGATCAACCCGATCACCGAGCCGGGCGGGGCGTCCAGGTTGATCTCGGAGAGCGCCGGGAAGTCAGAGACCTCGTCGGTGCCGGGCCGGGGCGACTCGTACTGGAAGGTGACATCTTCGAAGCGGACGTGGGCGCGCATCTCCGGCATGGGCACCGGGTTGGCCGGCATCCTGATATCGACCGGGTGCTCCAGCAGCTCCAGCAACCGCTCGCCCGATGCGATCGCCTGGATCATGTTGTTGATCTGGTAGCCCACCTCTCGCATGGGCCAGATCCAGTACCAGATCAGGCTGAAGAAGGCGACCAGCTTGCCGAGGGAGAGCTCCTCCTTCAGCACCATGCTGCCGCCGTACCAGAGCAGCAGGGTGATCGCCAGGTTGGAGAGGAGCTCGATCAGCGGGAAGAAACTGGCCCAGAGCTTGGAGGCGCTCAGGTTCGCCTCCACATACTCCTGGTTGCGGCTGGAGAACTTGGAGACCTCGAAGCCCTCCCGGGCGAAGGACTTCACGGTCCGCATGCCGTTCAGGTTCTCCTGGGTGGCGGTGGTCAGGCTGGCCAGCGCCTCGCGAATCCGGGTGAAGGCCGGGTGGACCACCCGCTCGAACCGGAGCACCACCACCAGCAGGAAGGGCATGGTGGCGAGCGTCACCAGCGTCAGCTTGACGGACATGAAGAGCATGACCCCCAGGGAGAAGAGGGTCATGAAGAGGACATCCACGAGGTGGACAAAGCCGAAGGAGAGGAACTGGCGGAACGCCTCGGTGTCCGCCGTCACCCGGGACATGAGGTCACCGGTCTTGGCGTTGTCGTAGAACTTGAAGTGCAGGTACTGAAGCTTGTCGTACATGGCGTTGCGCAGGTCAAAGGTCGCATTCTGCCCGAAGACCTGGCCCAGGTACTGCCGGCCAAAGTTGAAGACCGCTCGGACCAGGGCGACAGCGATCACCGCCAGCGCCCAATAGGGAAGCTCATTGAATCTGGACCCCTGAATGACCCGATCGATCAACTGCTCCAGCAACCAAGGACGGGCCAGGCCAACTGCGGTTAGCAGGCCCATGGAGATCACCGAAGCAATCCCCCACCAAATGTAAGGTACGTAGAATCGTTTGAGCTTAGCGAATACCGACACTGACCTATTCCCCTCTTTCGTCCCCACCGCTCGGCTTGGGGCTCTTTCTCTCTCTGCGTTGCTGAAAGATTCCGCAGGCACATGCCGATATCCTTCGGATTCCGCAAGGTCAATGGGGTTCGCAATTAACGGACATTAGCTTCCGCCAGATCCTGGCCCCGGCGGCGCTGGTCGCACCCACCCAGCCATGAGTTTCGTCCATCGGGCAGATGTTCTCCAACCAATCGCTTGATGCCATTACCCTAACATAGTATCATGGACGTTATAGGGCCACAGAAACTAGAGAGGTGTAGCCATGCAATATCTGCGAAGGCACCTCTCGGCCGGCGGCCTCGTTTTGAACAAGGGCTCGATCCTCTTGATTCGGAACCGCCGGGGACATTGGGGGTTGCCCAAGGGTCATTGGGAGCCCGGTGAACTGCTGGCGGAGACCGCCGTGCGTGAGGTGCTCGAGGAGACCGGGCTGAAGGTGGAGGTGGGTGACCTGGCCTTCATCACCGAGTTTCGGAACCTCGAGGCAAGGGAGCATCTGGTTCAGTTCTTCTTTTCGGCAAAGTTGATCGGCGGGATGATCGCACCCCGCCCCGGCGAGATCTATGGGGTCAAGTGGGTGCCGGTCGGGGAGATCGCCCAGTACATTCGGTGGCGTCCCTGGCTGGAACCGCTCACCCACTGGCTGGAGGGCGGGACCCAACGGTACCACTCCTTCCCCGATCCGTCGCGGAACCGGATTCGTTGAGAGTCAAATGCCGAGGGCAGCCCTGCCCCCGGCATTTCTCGTTCTTCGCCCTACCCTTCCACCCGGATCGGCCGCTCGCGCCCCACCTGGATCCACTGCCCGCCCTGCTGATCCTGCCAGTGCCGGCGAGCCACGGGCTGGGGCTGAGCGGTCAGCACGCCAGCCACCGCCAGATCACCCTCCAGGTGAGCCCGCGCGCAGAGCGCCAGGTAGTCGCCCTGGGCGGTCTCATCGGGCACTTCGGTCACCAGTTCGGCGGCGGTGATATGCGGGAACCGGCCCACAAAGGTCCGGGCCTCGGGGCCATCCGCCGTGCGGCGGGTGAGGGAGATAAAGCCCTTGTGCTGCTCCAGGGGGAACTTGGCGGGCACGTAGCGCTGTCCATAGGTCACGTAGCGGCCCAGCAGGGTCTGGGTGTAGGACTCGATCGCCCGATCAGCGGTCAGCCGGTCGGCCAGGGCGTCACGAATCCGCTCCTGCACGGCGTGGTTGGCCGGGAAGCGCTCGGGGTCCATCCACCGGTAAATGCCGTAGATCAGGGCGTTGGGCATCCACCAGGAGGTGGGGAAGTAGGGCGGGGAGTTCCACCCGGAGAAGGGCTGCACCCACTCGTGGGAGGGGTAGCCATGGTCGTCCAGGACCACGTCCGGCAGAGAGGCCCGCCACAGGGTGGGCAGGGTCCGGCTCTCGCCGAAGCGCGGGTTCGGGTCAAAGCAGTCGAACCCGAAGTCGACCCCAGCGGCGTTGAAGCGGGCGGCGTGGAGCTTCCAGTTCGGGTGCTCCTGCATCATGGCGTAGTGAACGGCGGCGCCGTCGGCGTTCTCCATGGGGCTCAGGACGAGGTTTAGCCTCCCACTCAGGCCCGTGGTAGCGGCCAGTTCGGCCAGCTTGAGAATCGAGTTGGTGGACGAGACCTCGTTGGCGTGGCGGCGGGCATTGACCAGAAGGGTCGGCCGCCAGGCGGCGAGCTTCTGGGGCGGGGCGATCCGGCCCGCCGTGGGAGCGGTGACGCTCAGCGCCCAGGTAGCCCGCCCGCCGTAGGAGAGCCCGGTCCGCCAGACCCGCACACCGGGCAGGCCCGCCAGGTAGGACAGGTAGGGCGGCAGCTGCTCCGGCCCAATCACCCGGTCCATGGGGATCCCGGAGGCCGGCTCCGGCAGGCTGGCGGCGACTTCAGGCGTCTGCGCCGCCAGCGATGGCGGGCTGCCGGCCGCTCGACCGTAGAGCCGGACCCGCAACTGCGGCCCGGCTTCGCCGGGGCGGACCCAGGGCTCCACGGCGCCAGGGGCCGGGTAGCCCTTGCCAACCAGGCTGACCCCCAGCTCGTTCAGGTAGTCGAGGGTGTAGAAGTAGAGGTCCTCATGGAGCGCATCCAGCGGGGAGAGCTGCTCCTCCCGAATCCCCAGCCGCCGGTCTTCCTCGCTGAGGCTGGCCTCGATCTGGAGGACGCCGAAGAAGGGCTGCTCCGCGGGGTCGGGGGCGCCGCCAAACGACTCCAGTAGCTGCCCCCTCAGGGCGGGCAGGACCTGGGTCTGGTAGAGCGACCAGAGCGCCTCGGAGTCGGTCTCCAGCCGCTGATCCAGCAGGGGTTCACCCCCCTGCTCCACCCGGAGCCATCCTGTCGGCGGGTGCACCCAGCCCCGCTGCGGGAACTCCGGCAGGTAGGGGCGGGCGGCGACGGTCGGGGCAAACCCTTCCTGGAGCAGCACCTGCCCGCTGGCGTCGTAGGCGGTGAGCTGGTACGCCTCCTCCCCCTCGCCCGCCAGGCCCACATCGACCGGCACCCCGAGGGAGCGGGCCAACAGCTCATCCGCCGGGTAGAGCTCCTGGAGCCAGCGAATCACCAACTCCAGCGGCCCCCCGTCCCGGGGGCCCTCCCCACCAGCCGGAGCCTCAAAGCGGGGAGCGGTCACCGCAACACGGGCAAGGCCGGGCAGGGACTGCAGGCGGGGAAGCGCCTCCTCCTCCAGCCAGTGGAACCCCTGCTTGTAGGCCGACTGCACCCGCACGGTGGAGCCGGGCGGCAACGAGCGCTCAAGCTCTGCCGCCAGGGCCCGCCGCACGGCCAGCGGCTCGCTCAGGCGCACGGAGACGCTGGCCGGCACGCCCGGCCGCAGCCTGGGCTCCACCTGAGCGGCCCAGAGTTGGCGCAGCCGCTCCACCTCCCACTGAAGGGCGAAGCTCAGGTCGATCACCGGCTCGCCCCGTTCCACCAGCGCCTCGGGCAGCGCCGCCCGGCGGGTGAAGAGGGTGGCGTGGAGCCCGTCTACCAGCCCCGCCTCGGCTGCGACCAGGCGGATTACCTCCGCCCGGCCCTCCGGCTGGCCAGCGACCAGCAGGCCGCCTTCCCCCCAGGCCAGGCTCGCCTCCGAGCCCGCATGGACCTGGCGCCACTCCGAAGCCCCGTGCGGCTCGGCCGCCAACTCCACCCGCTTCGCCCCAGGCTCCACCTCCTCAGCCGGCACGGCTACCGGGAAGCGGAGGCCGGTGGACTCCACGCCCACCCGGGCCGCCAGCTCGCAGAGGGCGGCAAGCTCCTCCGCCGTCAGCGCCGGATCGATCACCACCTGCCAGTGGGTCCGGTCGGGCTGGGCCGAATCGCTGGAGCCCAGGAGACCATCCACCGTGAAGAGCCGGTCCGGCCCCGGCGGGGGCAGATCCCCCGGTGCGGCGGCCCGAAAGGCGGGCTCCGGGGGCGCCCCAACCACCGACACCTTGTCCGGATGCGCCTCAGCCGCGACCTCATCGCACTCGATCGCAAAGACGGTCCCCTCATGAATATGGACCGCACGGACCGGCAGCCCTTCGGCCATCTCACTGAGCAGCGGCCCGCCGGGGGCGGCGTAGGGAAAGGTGGATGCGAGCCACCGCGCGGCCATCCAGCCGGACTCCAGGTCGGCCCCCGTCACCACCAGCCCCTGCGAGGTGATTGCGACGATCCCGCACCCCGGCTCCACCCGCACGCTCGGGCAGGCCGGGTTGTCCGGCCCGAAGAGGACCGGCACCGTGCCCGGGGTGGGAAAGGGGATCAGCCCCGCCCCGCCCGCCACGGCAAAGCCCGGCGAAAAGGCCGCCGACTCAAGGCCGAGCCGGGCGGCCAGATCGATTGCTCCGGGGGTCCGCCCCACCACAAACCGGCAGCCGAAGCCATCCGGCTGGCCGTCACCATCGCCGTCGGCCAGCAGGCCGAATGGCGTATACAGCTCTGTCAGAGACCTCATGCCCTCGCTCCTCCCTTCGCGGCCGCCTCGAACTCGGCTGGCTCCATTTGCCAGAGGGCGGCGCTGCTGGTCGAGATCCCCGATGCCCCCGCCTGCAGGGCGCGCCCCACCTCACGGGCAGAGCGAACCAGACCGCCGGCTATGATCAGCGTCTGCGGCAACTGGGCACGAATCGCCCCAATCGCCCGCGGAACGATCCCCGGCAGGACCTCCACCACCTCCGCCCGGCTGGCCCGGGCCGCCTCAATCCCCGTGTGCACCGACTGCGAGTCGAGCAGGAAGAGCCGCTGGAGCGGAATCACCCCGTGGCGCCGGGCCGATTGGACCATGCCGGAGCGGGTGGTGATCAGCCCGGCCGGGTGGGCCGTCCGCACCAGGTACTCCAGGGCATCCTCATCCCGCCCCAGGCCTGCCACGAAGTCCAGGTGTACGAAGAGCATCTTCCCCGCCCTGGCCACCGCCTGCCCGACCTCATCCAACCGTTGGATCGATGTAGCCAGGAGAAAGATCGACCGGCACCGGGAGTCCAGGGCCGCCTCCAGACTCCGCTCATCCCGGACCGATGCGATCAGCGGATGAAGTCTGAGGGCCTCACCCAGCCGTTCCGCAGCGCCGAGCCCGGGCTGCTTGCGCTCCGCCACAACTATCACCCTTCCGTACAAGAAAGGCGGACCCGGTCGGTCCGCCTTCGTCTCAGGCCAGTAGGTCATCAAGCCCCTTGGCGTCGTAGCCGATCACCACCTGGTCGCCCCGCACCACCACCGGACGGCGCCAGAGCCCTGGCTCTTCCGCCAGCAGTGCGATCAGCTCGGCCTCGGACAACTCCTTGTCGGCCAGTCCCAGCTCCTTGAACCGCCGGCTGCGGGTGGAGAGCAGCTCCTTGGCCCCGCCCGGCAGGCGGCGGACCAGATCCTCAACCTCCGCCACCGTCGGCTTCTGCTTAAAGTACTGCCGCTCCGCGAGCTCAATCTCCTTGGAGGCAAGCAACTGCTTGGCCTTCACGCAGGAGCTTCAGGTCGGGTAGGTATAAAAGGTTACGTTCTTGCCCACGAGCGCATCACCTCTCTGCTCTTTTCCACTCCCGCCCCGGTGATTCCTCCAGGCACCGGCAGAGCGGTTTACGAGTACCGCCTGTAACCCCCACGGTGCACCGCAGCCGCCGTGGGAAGCTGACCGGGCTGCACCTCCTGCAGAAAGGCGGCCACCACCCGGTTGAACTGGTCCGGCCGCTCCACCATGGAGAGGCAGCCCGCCTCCCCAATGGTCACCCGCTCGCCGCGGGGCGCCTCCAGCGCCAGGCGGGCCGTATACTCCGGCGAGGCGATCGCATCGTGCTGCCCTCCGACCAGCATCGTCCGATGCCGGACCCCCTGAAGGGCGTCACGCAAGGGGTAGCCCGCCAGGGCCAGCAGGTCGGCGTGCCGCACCGTGGGCGAGGCCATGCGCCAGCGCTTCGCCTGCTCGCTCTTCAGCCGGGGCGAAGCCGCCCCGCTGAACATGCGCTCAACGAACTCCGCCGGCGCCTCTCCCAGCGATGTCCGGTGCCGAATGGTGGCACAGGCCCGGCCGCCCTCGTGCAACCCCGCCAGCACCAGCCCCGCCACCCGGTCGGGGGCGTGCAGGGCCAGGTCCACCGCGATCGCCGCGCCCAGACAGACCCCCGCCACCAGCACCGGCCAGCGGATCGCCAGGGCATCCAGAAAGCCCAGCATGGCCCGCCGGTACTCCGCGATCGTCTGGAGGCCGCCCCCCTCCGACTGCCCATGCCCCGGCAGGTCGGGCACCAGGCAGCGCGCCTGCTGGGCCAGACCCGAGAGCTGGCCGCTCCAGGTCGCCCCGGTGCCCCCGGACTCATGCAAAAAGAGAATGGCTGCCCCGGACTCCGCAATCCCCGAGGCGGCATAGTAAATCGATTCGGAGCCCACCTGGACAGAGCCGGCTGAGAGAATGGCGTCGAGCGGTCTCCGGCCCCAGGGGTGACCCGTCCGTGCAAGGTTTGCCACGCTACCCGACCTCCACCGGTTGATCTGTGCGAGGCGATGCCTACCCCTGAGGGTACTCCCCCAGGAAGCCACGGCCGGCCTTGCGACCCAAGTGGCCCGCTCGCACCATCTGCTTGATCAGCATGGGAGGCGCATATTGCGGCTGACCGAACTCGGTCCAGAAGTACTGCAGCACGTTGTGGCAGACATCCACGCCGGTGAAGTCTAGCAGTGTGAAGGGACCCATCGGGTGGTTCAACCCGAGGGTAATCGCCTTGTCCACCTCGGCAGGGGTGGCGATCCCCTCCTCCACCACCTTGATCGCCTCGGCCATCATCGGGAGCAGGATCCGATTGACAATAAAGCCCGGGCTGTCCTTTTTCACTTCGATGGCGGTCTTGCCGAACGACTCCGCCAGCGCCATGGTGGTCCGGACCGCCTCGTCCGATGACTGCAGCCCGTGGATCACCTCTACCAGCCGCATTACCTGGGCCGGGTTGAAGAAGTGCATGCCGACCACCTGCGCCGGCCGGCTCGTGGCCGCAGCGATCTCCGTGACCGACATGGATGACGTGTTGGTCGCCAGGATCACGTCCGCCCGACAGATCCGGTCGAGATTCGCAAACAGCTCCTTCTTCAGGGCCAGATCCTCAAAGATCGCTTCGATCACAAAGTCGGCCTCTGCAAAGGCGTTCAGGTCGGTCACGGCGGTCAGGCGAGCGAGGGTGGCGGTCCGCTCCTCGTCGGTCAGCTTTCCCTTGGAGACCGCCCGCTGCATCAAGCTATCCATCTGGGCGATCGCCCGCTCCACCCGTGGGAGTTCCAGATCCCGCAAGATCACCCGGTAGCCGGCCTGTGCCGCCACGTGTGCAATCCCGGTTCCCATTGCCCCCGCACCACAAACGCCAATCGTCCGAATCTCCAATGCTGTTGCCCTCCTGCCGGCCGAATCTCCCCTCGCTGGCTCCGCGCGCAATGATAGAATCACACTATTCTCATTGCTATACCCAAACACTGTTCGTCCTGAAAGTCGATCAACAGTACCGTCCCAGCCGCCCCGTGGGGAGCCAGTGCAATCGGCATCGACTCATCCCTTCTCATGCATATCGGTCGACACTCTTCGACATACTGGGGGGCCACCTGGTCCGCGCGAGCCTCCGCGCTTTCACTTCGAAACTACATGGGCCTCCGCGCTTTCACTTCAAAACCACATGGGCCTTCGCGCTTTCACTTCGAAACCACATGGGCCTCCGCGCTTTCACTTCGAAACCACGCGGGTCGCGCAGACATGCGAAAGGGCCGCGCCCCACGAAAGGCACGGCCCTCGATTCAGACTTCCCCGCTTACGACCGCCAGCGCCGGAAGAGTGCCGGCGGCACCGCCAGTCCCGCCGCCAGCGATCCGGCGTAGAAGAGCGCCCGGGTAAAGGCCTGCGCTGCACCGGCCATCTCCTCGCGGGCCAGCAGCAACATGCCGTTGTAAGCGATCAGCCCTGGCACCAGCGGGAAGAGACCCGGAATTATGAAGAGGATCGCAGGCTGGCGCAGCCACCGGGCCAGCAGCTCCCCCACGGTGCCCAGCAAGAGCGCCCCCAGGAAGACCGCCATGACCGCGGGCGCACCCGCAAGCCGCGAGAGGTCGTAGCCGGCCCAGCCCATCATGCCCGCAAACCCCACCCAGAGAATGGTCCGGCTGGGTGCCCGGAACGAGACCGCAATCGCGGCAGATGTGAGATAGGCGAAGAAGTAGGTGATCACAGCAGCGTCCCTCCCCCGAAGAGGTAGAGGGCTGTGCCCACGCCCGACGCCAGCGATGCGGTCTTAAGCGCCGCCTCCAGCGCCCGAGCCCCCGCGCTGACCAGGTCGCCGGCCATGGCGTCCCGGACCGCCGCCGTAAAGGCGATGCCCGGCACCAGCACCATGATCCCGCCCGCCACCACCGGCCCGACCGAGACCCCCAGCCAGGCGTTGAGCGCCATGGCACAGGTGACCGCATTCGCCCCGGCCAGAAAGTCGTTCAGGGCGTCCGGCAGCCGGAGCCACCGGCTAAACCGCTCGCCGCCCTGGACCACCAGGTTGGCGAGGAAGGCCGGGAAGAGATCCCCGAGCGTCCCGCCCACCAGCATGGTCGCGGCCGCTGCAGCCAGGCCGCTGAAGGGCACATCAAGCCAACTGGGCACGGGCGGCGGCTGCTCCTCGATCGCCTGGATCCGCCGGAGTGCCACCGCCGGCTCCATGGGGCGGGTGGCCAGCTCACGGGAGAGGGCGTTGAGGGCGCTCACCCGGTCCAGGGCCATCGTCCGGTGGTGGACCCGCTTGATCACCGTGATATGCGGCTCGCCCCCCAGGCTGACAAAGATCCCGGTCGGCGTGGCGTAGATCTCCGCCTCTTCGATCCCGTAGGCGCGGGCAATGCGAGCCACCGTGTCCTCCACCCGGGCCACATCGGCGCCGCAGCGCAGGAGCAGGGCCCCCGCCTCCGCGGCCACAGGCAGCACGTCAGATGCGGCAATCAGCGTCACGTCACCTCGTACTGGAAGGGTCCCCCCGGCCATGCTCTTCTACCCCCGCGGCAGAAACCAACTGCCCGTCTCATCTTGTTCAAAGCGAGCCCGGCCCCGGACCACCAATAGGTCCAGGTGGGCCAGGACCTCCGAGAGCGCCAGGAAAATGTCGAACTCCCGCACCCGCGGGTAGACCTCGCGGGTCAGGTCCCAGGCCTTCCGCCCATTGCCCAACCGCGCCAGCAGCGAATCGAGCCTCCGCTCGTGCTTCGCCCTGTAGTTCGCCGCCACCGCCCGGTGGTCCGTGATCACTGGCCCATGGCCCGGCAGGACCCGTGCCATGTCCATGGCCGCCGCCTTCTCCAGCGCCTCCAGGAACTGGCCCAGGGTGAGCGCCCGGATCGGGTCATGGGGGACCGCCGCCGCATGGCCGGGCTGGACCGGCTCCATGATCGGGTTGGGCGTCACCTTCTCCAGCAAATGGTCCCCGCCAATCAGCGTCCCGGTGGATCGATCCAAGAAGCCGGTATGGCCAAGGGCGTGGCCGGGCAGGTGGACCGCTTTTAACTCCCCGCCCTCAAAGGCGAAGGTGTCGCCATCGGCCAGGGGGGTCCAGCCGCAGACCGGCAGGAACATGCGCTTCCCCAGCCGCCAGTAGAAGTCCATCTGCTGGCGCTCCTCAGCGCTTGCGCCCGCCTCGGCCAGCACCCGGTCCCGCCCCTGCAGCCACCAGTTGGGGCTGTCCGCCTTGCCCACCTCATCGGCGTGGAGGTGGACCGAAGCGCCCGAGGCCTCGACCAGCGCCGCCGCCTCGCCCATGTGGTCCAGGTGGGCATGGGTCAGCAGGATCCGCCGAATGTCGACCACCGCCAGCCCCAACTCCCGCAGGCCGGCATCCAGTGCGGCGCGGGATTCGGGTGTATGCAGTCCGGTGTCGATCAGTGTCACCGGGTCTTGTCGAATCACGTAGACATGGACCGGTCCAACGGCCGGCCAAGGGGTTGGCAGCGAGATCTGGTGAATCGGCAGCAAAAACAGTCACATCCTCTTGGCAGGTCTGCTCCATAAACAGGGGCGCCGTGGCCAGCACGACGCCCCATCCTTACAATTTACTCCTTTTCCGCCGACGCCGCAACAGCCGTCTCGGGTCCGCCAACCGACTTCAGCAGCATCTCCGCCAGGTCGAGCACCCGGAGTTGCTCGCTGTTGTCCATGGTCGCCACGCCGTCCGAGATCATGGTCATGCAGAACGGGCAGTTGGTGGCCACCGTGGTCGCACCGGTGCTGACCGCCTGCTGGCTCCGCTCCACGTTGACCCGGGTGCCGTGGTGCTCCTCCATCCACATGCGGGCGCCGCCGGCGCCACAGCACATGGCCGTCTCACGGTTCCGCTCCATCTCCTTCAGCTGCACGCCCGGGATCGCCTGGAGCAGCTGGCGGGGCGCATCGAACTCGCCGGCGTAGCGGCCCAGGTAGCAGGAGTCGTGGTAGGCGACCGGCTCATTCACCGCAACGGTCGGCTTCAGCTTGCCCGCCTTCACCAGGTCGTTCAGGATCTGCGTGTGGTGGATCACCTCCACCTCAAAGCCCATCTCCCGGTAGTCCTTGGCAAAGGTGTGGGCGCAGTGCGGGCAGTGGGTGATAATCTTCTTCACCCCGTAGCCCTTCATGGTTTCGATATTCTCCGTGGCGAGCTGCTGGAAGAGCATCTCGTTGCCAGCCCGCCGGGCCGAGTCGCCCGTGCACTTCTCCTCCTTGCCCAGAATGGCGAAGGAGACGTTCGCCTGCTGGAGCAGTTGGACAATCGAGCGGACAATCTTCTGCCCCCGCTGGTCAAAGGCGCCCGAGCAGCCCGGCCAGAAGAGGTACTCCGCCTCGGCGCCATCGGCCATGACCGGGACGTTGAGATCCTCGGCCCACTTGGTTCGGGTGTGGGCGCCCATGCCCCACGGGTTCCCCTGCCGCTCCAGGTTCTTGAAGACCTGGTTCAGCTCCGCCGGGAACTCGCCCTGCAGCATCACCTGGTGGCGACGCATTTCGACGATCTTCGGCACATGTTCGATATAGACCGGGCAGTTGTCCATGCAGGCCCGGCAGGTGGTGCAGGCCCAGAGCGCCTCGGGGTCGATCACCGGACCGACCAACTCCGACTCAAACGGCTGCTCCGCCGGCCGTTCGCCCTTCATAGCCGCCAGGTAGAGGAGCGGCCCCTTCTCATGCAAATGATGCTGCAGGTCCAGGATCAGCGCCTTCGGGTTGAGCGGCTTGCCGGTCAGGAAGGCCGGGCAGTTCTCCTGGCAGCGGCCGCACTCCGTGCAGGCGTCCAGGTCGGCAAGGTCCTTCCAGGAGAAGTCCCAGAGCGAGGCGGCACCCAGCACGGGGGTCTCCGACTCCAGGTCCACGTTCTTCAGGTAGCCCTTCGGCCGCAGGTCGCTGAGGAAGATGTTCGCCGGGCTGGCCAGCATGTGCATCATCTTCGAGTAGGGCAGGTAGGCGATAAACGTGAAGGAGATCGTCAGGTGGAACCACCAGAGGAACTTATGCAGCACCAGCATCGCATCGACCGACATGAAGGAGGCGAGCAGCTGGCCGTGCAGGTAGCCCATGAACGACCAGGTCCCGTACGGGTCCTGGGTCGCCACAATCCGAATCCCCTCGGTGAAGAAGCCGGTCCAGAGGATCGCCACGATATGGGCGAGGAAGACCCAATCATCAAGAATCGACGGCGTATTCTTCCCCTGGGTGATCGCTCGCGGCCGCATGACCGACCGGCGGACCCATCCAATCACCGTGCCAATCAGGGCAAGGGTGCCCGCCAGGTCCAGGGTGAGCGACTGGAACCAGAGGTAGAAGCCGCCCTGCATGATCCGGATCTTCAGGTCCTCATGGACCATGACCACCAACGTGCCAATAAAGAGGATGACAAAGCCCCACGAAAGCCAGATGTGAAAGAGACCAGCCAGCCTGTTCTGCTTCAGCCGGTTCTGTAGAACGGCGTGCTTCAGCACCATCTTCACCCGCTGCTTCACCTGGTCCCACCGGACCTCCGGCTTGCCGACGAACCAGAGCCGCACCCGGTTCCAGATCCCGTAGGCGAAGATCGCAAAGGTCGGGATCAGCATGAGGTACATAATGAGATAGGCGCCTTCAATGTTCCAGTAGACGTGGCGTGTCGCGTTGGCTAGGGCAAGCATGGCGTCCTCCTATCCCAGCAGCGCCCGTGCGATCACGAGCCGCTGGATCTGATTGGTCCCCTCATAGATCTGCGTGATCTTGGCGTCGCGCATCATGCGCTCCACCGGGTAGTCCTTCGTGAACCCGTAGCCGCCCAGGATCTGGACGGCATCGGTGGTGACCGACATCGCCGTGTCAGATGCCATCATCTTCGCCATGGCCGAGATCTTGTTCACCTCGGTTGGCAGGCGGCCCCGCACCTTGCCCTGGCCGTCGATCAGGGCGGCAGCCTTGTAGACCAGGAGGCGGCTGGCCTCCACCTTGGCCGCCATGTCGGCGAACATGAACTGGAGCCCCTGGAACTCTGCGATCGGCTTGCCGAACTGCTGCCGCTCCTTGGCGTACTTCACGGCGTAGTCCAGGGCGCCAGCAGCGATTCCCAACGCCTGAGCGCCGACCGCCGGGCGGGACTGGTCCAGCGTCATGAGGGCGATCTTGAAGCCATCGCCCTCACGGCCCATCAGGTTGGCGGCGGGGACCCGGCAATCCTCCAGGATCAACTCCACCGTGGGCGACCCACGAATCCCCATCTTCTCTTCGTGCCGGCCAATGGTGAGCCCCGGCGTACCCGCCTCCACGAAGAAGGCGCAGATCCCCTTGGCCCCAGCCGATGGATCGACCGTGGCGAATAGGCTGAAGCCCCCGGCCACCGACCCATTGGTAATGAAGACCTTCCGCCCGTTGAGTATGTAGTGGTCGCCATCCCGCACGGCGGTGGTCTTCAGGGCGGCGGCGTCCGACCCGGCCGATGGCTCGGTCAGGGCGAAGGCGATCAACTCCTGGCCGGAGGCGAAGCGGGGCAGCCACCGCTTCTTCTGCTCCTCGCTGGCGCCCACCAGGATCGGCAGGAGCCCCAGCTCCTGGTCGGCGATAATCAGGGCGCTGGAGGCACAGGCCTTGGCTACCTCCTCGATTGCGAGGCAGCAGGCGAGCACGCCCATGCCCGCCCCGCCGTACTCCTCCGGCACGGCGAGCCCCAGAAGCCCCATGTCCCGGAACTGGTGAGCGATATCCCAGGGAAACTCGGCGGTCCGGTCGATCTCTGCGGCCCTCGGCCAGACCTTGTCTCGGGTCAACTCCCGTACGGTATCCCGCAACAACTCCTGCTCCTGCGTCAAGGCAAACTGCATGCAGATACCCCCCATTTAGACCAAACGGTCGGTGGATGAACCATACGAGTCCGGCTCTTTGCGCTGGCTATATTCGTTTCTATCTGCACAATGTCCTCTCTGCTCACTGTATTCGGAGCACGCGGCCAATTTTCTGATCTTCGGTCAATCACCAGGCGACAAGCGAGCGGTTCCGGGCATAGCCTGGGAGGGAATCCCGAACATAATGAGGTGCATGGACCGTGCAGCAGCCCGTAACGACGACGAGCTTCGGTTTCCCCACGACTGGTACCGCCGGCCTCACCTGCCTGACCGGCAGGGTCAACCTGTTCCGCTTCTTTCAGGCTCCGCAACCCGGCGATGCGATCGGCGAACTCCAACTGACCACCGGCGGCACCGTTCCGCTGACCCAGAGCCAGGTGAGCGGGACCTCCCTCGCCTCCGCCGAGGGTCAACTGGTCACCGTCTGCGGCCGATTCCGGCAGATCCGCGGCCGACTCGTGTTCGATGTCGTCCTGGTGATCCTGCAGCCCGCACCCACACCGCCCTTCCCCATTCCACAGCCGCAGCCGAACCTGCAGAACCTACTCCTGCTGCTGCTGCTGCTCCAGTTGCTCGGGCGCGGTGGGGGGTTCGGCTTCGGCGGGCTCGGTGGGCTTGGCGGCCTGGGCTTGGGCGGGCTCGGTGGCCTCGGTGGGCTTGGCGGCCTTGGCGGCCCGGGCTTGGGCGGCCTCGGCGGTCTGGGTTCGATCTAGCCGTTCACACATTGGAAGAAGCGCACATAGACTGACCCGGGAGGTGAGTCGCATGTTCTCCCCCTACGGACAGACTCGCGACCGGGATCGGGACTGGGATCGTGACCGGGACGGCAGGGACTGGGACTGGGACCGGGGACAATGGGGCAAGGGCCACTGGGGCAAAGGTCCCTGGGGCAAAGGTCCCTGGGGCAAAGGTCCATGGGGCAAGGGACCCTGGTGGAGGCGCCACCGGCGGCGCCACTGGGGACCAGGCCCATGGGGCGGATGGGGCCAGGGCAAAGGCAAGGGCCCCGGCTCCTGGTAGCCACCCCTCCAACCGATGGCAAAACCCCACCAGCGGCCGCTGGTGGGGTCTCTTTATGCGTCAGATGCGGGAGCCCGAGCCTCCGCTGCCGCTGTCGCTGCTGCCACTGTCGATGCTGCCGTGGCCGCTGGCGGAACCGCTCGAACCTTGTCGATGCGGTGCCCCTCCATCGATTCGACAACCAGGCTCCACCCGTCGATCTCCACCCGGGCGCCGACTCCAGGGATCTCGCCCAACTGCTGCAGGATATACCCCGCCAGCGTCTCGTAGGTCGGGCTGGGGGGGATCTTCACCTCCAGCAGGTCGGCGACATCTTCCACGGGGTCGGCCCCGTCGATCAGGCGCTCCGCCACCCGCTGCTCGGGGGTCAGCCGCTCCTCGGCCACATCGCCCACGATCTCCTGGAGCAGGTCCTCCATGGTGACCAACCCAGCGATGCCGCCATACTCATCGACAACGATCGCCATTTGCTCGTCGGCGACCTGCATCTCCTTCAGCAGTTCGAGCGCCCGCTTCGCCTCCGGCACAAACCTGGCCGGCCGCATGATCTCGCCCATGGTGACCGAATCCGGCCGGTCGGTCACCCGCTGGACCAGATCCTTCACCGTCACAATGCCGATGATATCATCGTAGTCCTCCCGGTAGACCGGGTAGCGCCAGAAGCCGTGCTGCCGCACGATCGAGAGCGCTTCGGTGAGGGTCGTCGTCTCGTGAATGCACTCCATTTCCGGCCGGGGGATCATCAACTGGCGGACAAGCCGGTCGCCGAAGTCAAAGACGCCTGCGATCAGCCGCTTCTCCTCCTGGTAGAGCTCCTGGTGCTCCTCCACGTAGAAGCGCAACTCCTCCTCGGAGATTGTCGATTCCTGGTTGTCGGACCTGCCGCCCAGCAGTCGGACCACGAGATTTGTCGAGTAGGTGAGCAGGGCAATGAACGGGCGGGTTGCCCGAGAGATCCACTCAATCGGCCGGGCAGCGAAGAGTGCAATACGCTCCGGGGCACCGAGCGCCAGCCGCTTGGGGACCAACTCCCCCAGCACCAGGGTGGCGTAGGAGATCAGCAGGGTTACGACAAAAAGCGCCAACGGCTGAGCCATGCCGGGGGGCAGACCCCACCGGCCCAGCAGGGCGGCTACATCTGCTGCAATGCCCACCGCAGCCGAGGCCGATGCCAGGAATCCCGCCAGGGTGATCCCGACCTGGATCGTCGCCAGGAATCGACTGTGGTCGGCGGTCAGCCGGAGCAGTGCCTGCGCGCCACGGTTGCCGTCATCGGCCAGCTGCTTGATCCGGAGAGGCCGGGCGGAGATCGCCGCGATCTCAGCGGCTGCGAAAAATGCGTTGAGGAATACCAGGCCCAAAATGAGCAGGATCTCGTCCCAGTACGCGCCCACGCTCATCCCCCTCCCCCTCGGTAACCGGGTGCATGAGGACCTCGGTCTCTGTCACCTGGCCCGCGTGCATCCGAATGCCGAACTGGCCTGCGTCCTCGTAGCCTTGCTTGTAGCAGAGGAGCGAGAGCCCGCTCTCTGCCGGGGTGATCCGCTCCGGGGCGGCGCCTTGGGCATCTGTCACCAGCCGGTCGCCGGTCTCGCCGATCACGCAGGTGGCGCCGGGTATGCCAGCCATGGACCGGGCGTCCCGCACCGTCAACCGCAGGTGGGCGCTCCCGACGCCCACGGCCCGCAGGTAGAGGCGGCGTAGCGTGCTCTCCAGGCTTGCTGTTCCGCTGTGGAGGGCGAGCCCCACGGTGCCAAGGGCGATGAGCAGGAGCGTGACCAGCATCCACCTGGCTGTTCTCGGGTATGGCATTGGGCGAACCCCCTTTGCGCCCAATCATTCCCTGCCAGGTCCCCAACCATACCCCCGCCCGCCTCCGCCCGCCTCCGTTTGCCTCCGCTTTCCTGCGCTTTCCTGC
>Ga0196970_1001052_pt1 | contig 21919 bp, 18 predicted proteins | sample S1v_513CmetaG_FD_148672 | JGI IMG/M metagenome (GOLD analysis project Ga0196970, IMG submission 148672) | Soil microbial communities from Anza Borrego desert, Southern California, United States - S1+v_5-13C | ecosystem: Environmental > Terrestrial > Soil > Desert | place: USA: California...
AGCTGAGCAACCCCTTCACCCCGGGTGCCCTCGACTGGCAGGAGGTCCGCACGGTCATCCAGCGCTCGCGCAGCGGGCTCGACGGCGTGGTGTTCTCCGGTGGTGAGCCGACGCGGCAGGACGGCCTCGCGGACGCCATGGAGCAGGTGCGCGCGATGGGCCTGCCGGTCGGGCTGCACACGTCGGGCTCGTACCCGCAGCGGCTGGCCGCGGTCCTGTCCCTGGCCGATCGGGTGGTGCTCGAGATCAAGGCGCCCGCCACGCTCTACAGCGTGGTGACCGGCGTCGGCGCCTCCGCCCACAAGGCCTTCGCGTCGCTGCGCCTGGCCCTCGACGCGGGCGTGGACCTCCAGGTGCGCACGCTCGCCGACGGGGCGGTCATCAGCGCGGAGGCGCTCGAGGGCCTCAAGGCGAACCTGGCCGCCATGGGCGTGCACGACCACGTGGTGGTCGAGGTGGGCGGCCCGGCGTCCTGAGCGTCGCGCGTCCGCGGTTCCGCGGCTCCGCCAGCGGGTGCTGATCAGTCCCGTTTGGTTGAATGAGTCACACCCCCGGACGGGCCGCCGCCTGCGAACCCGCGGGGGCCACTGAGGAGGCCGTCGTGGAGGTGTCCGTCACCAGCCGTCCGAGCGGTGAGCGCACGGTGGTGCACGTCACGGGAGAGATCGACGTCTACACGGCGCCGGTGCTCCGGGAGGAGCTCGCCAAGCTCGTCGACGGCGGGAGTCACGACCTGGTCGTGGACCTGACCGGAGTCCCCTTCATGGACTCGACCGGCCTCGGTGTGCTCGTCGGTGCCCTGAAGAAGGTGAAGACCCACGGCGGCGACCTCGCACTGGTCATCGACCAGGAGAAGGTGCTCAAGGTCTTCCGCATCACCGCCCTGACGCAGGTGTTCCCGATCTTCGAGACGGTCGACGCGGCGCTGGGAGCCTGACCGCCGAATCTCAGGGCAGGTACTGCCCGACGACCTGCTCGACGACGCCGGCGCGCACGTCGAACCAGTAGACCTCGTTGCCCCCGTGGCTGAGGGCGGCGCCCAGCCCGCAGGTCGTGTCGCCGTTCGCCGGGGCGGCGGCCCACGCGGCGAACGGCCGCTCGACCATCTCCAGGCCGGCCCCGCCCGTGCACCAGTCCCAGATGCGCGCGTCGTCGGCGAGCGGGAGGGTGCGGGTGGTCGCCGACTCGTTGACGATGACGACGTCGTTCGGCGGCGGGTTCTCGGCCGTGGGGTCGTTCGCGGCGAGGTAGTCGACGGCTGCCTGGCCGGTGTACATGATCTCGACGTCGAACGTGACCGTGCGGGCCGACGTGTCGACGCCGGTCAGGTGCGCGAAGTAGTCGCCGTCGGGCAGCTCGGGAGTCGTCGGGATGGCGGAGACGCCGTCCACGAGCCGGGACTCCTCCGGACCCTTCAGTGGCATGGTCGACGCGTCAGTGGCGTCCTCGGTGGGAGACGCGCTCACCCCGCCCGTGGGTGTCTCCGGCGCCTCGGCGCCGTCACCGTCCGTCGGTTCGCTCGTCGCCCCCGGCGTGGCCGTCGGGCCGTCGTCGACCAGCCGCCACACCAGCAGACCGAGAGCGGCGACCACCAGCACCCCGACCGTCCACCAGAGCCACGAGGGCGCGCCGCCCGGACCTCGTCGAGCGCTCATCGCTGCACCTCCCGAAACGCTCCGGAGGCAGCACCGGAGCTCTCCTGATCATCGTGACGCCGCCCACGGCGCGACACGCCGTGGGCGGCTTTCGCGGTCAGCGCCGCGCTCGGGTGAGCCTCAGCCCTCAGGGCACCCACTGGCCGACGACGCCGACCACGACACCGTCACGGATCCGCAGCCAGTAGTACGTCGTATGGCCCAGCTCGGCTCCGGCCGAGCAGTCCGTGGGTCCGTTGGGCAGGCCGTCCCACGAGGTCGGGGCCGACGCCCACTCGGCGACGGTCCGGGGGAAGTAGCCGGGCGCGTCCTCGTCGAAGCAGTTCTCGAAGACCGGAGCGTCCGCGGCGAGGGGGAGCGTCGTGCCCTGCTCGACGTCGTTGACGACGTAGTAGTCGTTCAGGACCTCCTCGCCCGGGGCGTTGGCCGCGACGTACTCCTCAGCGGCGGGTCCCCAGTACGAGACCATGAGGTCTACGTCGATCGTGGCGCCCGCGGCATCGACGCCGAGGAGAGCGGCGAAGTAGTCGCCGTCTTCGAGCGGCGCACCCTCTCGGAAACCCGCGCTCACGTCGTGCGTGAGGTCGTCCGGCGCGATGGTGGCGTCGTCGGACGGGGCCGTGGGGCCGACGTCGGTCACGGTGAACGGGGCGCCCTCGCCGAGCAGCAGCGCGTTCGTCTGCGCGTCGTGGACGAAGAGCGTGATGGCCGGGTACAGCACGTACTCCCCGGGCATGAGCGGGGCCGGGAGGCCGTCGGGGGCGTCGCAGGCGTCGATCGCGACCGAGCCGTCCATCACGTTCTCGTCGTTCGGCGGCGTCCAGGTGGTGCCGTCGCCCAGCCCGACCACAGCACCGTCCTGCACCACGATGAACACGGTGTCCGTCGGGTAGGAGTCCGGGTAGGCGATCGAGAAGGGGGCCGTCATGCCGGACTCGCTCACGAGTGCGAGCCCGACGTCGAGCGGCTCGCCCATGGCAACCGACGTCGCCCGCAGCTCGGTGCGGAGGTCCAGATCGTCGCGCTCCACGACCTTGAGGTCGTCGAACCGGATGCCGCAGCTGGGTTCGAGCACGAGCCCCGTGACGGTCGGGGACACGCTCGCGGCCGGCTGCGCCACGCCGTCGCCGAGGTTCCGCACCGCAGCCGCACCGCCGAAGCCGCCCCCCACGACCGCCGCAGCCGTGACGACCGCGACGGCCGCCGTCCGTGCCCGCCGGTTCCGTCGCGCCACGGCGACCATCGCCGTCGTCGGGAAGCCACCGGCGTCGGAGTGAGCCGCGGCGGCGCGCGTGTAGAGCTCGTTCAGGCCTGTCTCGAAGTTCTCGCTCACCGCCGTGCTCCTTCCGTGATGACGTCGACGTCCTCGGGCTCGCGGTCGCCCAGCATCGGGGCGAGCCGGCGCCGCGCGTCGGACAGGTATCGCTTGACCGCGCCGTCGGACAGGTCGAGCCGGACGGCGATCTCGTGGACGGGCAGGTCCTCGAAGTGGCGCAGGACGACGCACGCGCGCTCCCGCGGGGTGAGCCGCGCCAGGGCGGCGTGCACGTCGGCGCGGTTCGCGACGACGGCGTCCGGCGCCGGGCCGTGCTCGTCACGCGCCACGAGGTGCAGCCGGCCGCCCCACCGCGCGGAGCGGCGTCGTGCGTTGAGGTAGCCGTTGAGGATCGCCCGCTTCACGTACGCCTCGAGGAACTCGACGTCGTCGCGCGTGCGGCGCGAGAACGTCTGGATCAGCGCGTCCTGCGCCAGGTCCTGGGCGCTCGGCAGGTCACCGGTCAGCAGGTAGGCGTAGCCGACGAGCGCCGGCCCGCGCTCGCGGGCCAGCCGCTCCATGTCCTGCTCCCACGCCATCGGGGCCTCCCGCCGAGCCACGTGTCCATCCTTCTACTGACCAAGACACCGCAGGCGGGAGTTCGGTTGGGGTGCGTCAGGTGGTGCGGACGATGAGGTAGTCCCCGTACCAGCCGGCGCCGGTCGTGTTCGTGTCGACGTGCACCCGGAGGCCGTCGCGCGCGAAGTCGCCCCAGGCCCAGCCGTCCGGGTGCGGCTCCGCGTCCTCGTCCACGACCGTGAACCCGGCGGAGACGAGGGCGGCGCGGGCGTTCGCGTAGGCCTGCTCGCCGCTGGTCTCGAAGTACACGGACACGTCCCAGCGCCGACCGTCCTCGTAGGCGCGCACGCCCACCGCGGCGTCGGCGCCCTGGAGCGCGACCGGGACCTCGGCGGGGACGGCCGAGAGGTCCGCTTCGGACCAGCCCTGTTCGCCCATGTCGGTGTAGGTGACCGGGCCGTAGAGCTCCGGGTCGCCGGGCTCGTAGACCGTGAACCAGGTCGAGCCGACGCCCGGCGTGTACGTCGTCGGGGTGGCGCCGGGGCCCGCAGCGCCGCTGGTCACGACCCGGGTCCACAGGAGGTACTCGCCCGCGGGGAGGCTCTCGCCCGCGGTCCCGTCGCACCGCAGCATGCGCGTGGTGAGCTCGCCGCTCCGGACCTCCCCGGTGGGCCAGTCCTGCGGAGCCGGGTCGCTGTGGCCCCCGAGCAGCTGAGCGACGACCGCCCCGTTCTGCAGGATCACAGCATCGACCTGGATGCCGGATGCGTCGTACAGCTCTGGACCTTCGTTCGTGACCTCCACCTCGATCGAGAGCGTGTCGCCGTAGCCCTCGTGGACGAACGCCCCGCTCTCGGGATCCAAGCGCCCCACCCGGACACGCGTCCCGGTCACAAGGGGCGGGCCGCTCGCCGACCACTCGACCGGGCCGCCGCCGCACGCGGGCAGGTCGGCGACCACCGGCCCGGCAGCGGCCACGCTCAGCGGAACCCGCGCGGTCGCCAGCAGCCCGTCCCGCCCGGGCTCCGTTGCCGACGCCGGCAGAACCGTCATCAGCGAGTACTCGCCCGCGGGCACCGGACCGCCCGCGCAGGACCGCGCGTCGAGCGCGATCGGCGTGCTGCTGGCGAGCCGCCCGGAGAGTCCCTGGGCGTCGACCGCCTCGTTGCTCGCGGTGGCGACGACCGCGCCGGCGTCGTCCACGAGCCAGTACTCGACGGCCGCGGCGAGGTCGGTCGGCAGGTCATCCGGGCCGAGCGTGCCGGCGCTGTCGGCCACCGTCACGCGGCCGGTGATCGGCACCCCGGCTTCGACTGGGGCGCCGAGCCGGTCGAGCTCGACCTCGATGACCAGCGGGCTCTCGAGGAACTCCTGCTCCGCCACGGTCGTGCCGCAGCCCGGCGCGGTGTCGGTCGGCGTCGGCCCCGTGGTCTCCGCGGGCGGCTCGGGCCGCTCGGCGCGGTTCAGGGCGGCCCCGCCCAGCACCAGCGCGCCGACGACGGTCGCAGCGGCCAGGCCCGCGCCCGCCTCGACGCGGGTGCGACGTCGTCGGGCCGCAGCGTGGACGTCCGCGATCGCCAGCCCGGCGCCCGTGGCCTCGCGGCCGGCGTGCGCTCGGGACGCACCCGCCGCGATTGCCTCGAGGGCCGCCCCGAGCGGGTGGCGGTCGGGGACCCCAGGCCGATGCGTCGGGTTCATCGCCGGCTCCTTCCGGGTCGCACGTCGATCAGGTCGTCCGCGTCGTCGTGGGCGGCCCCGGTGCCCAGTGCCGAGCCGAGCCTCCGGACGCCGTCGGACAGGTAGCGCTTCGCGGCGCCCTCGCTGATGCCCAGGCGCTCGGCGATGGCGGGGACCGTCAGGTCGTCGTAGAAGCGCAGGACGACGCACGCCCGTTCACGCCGGGGCAGGTCCGCCAACGCCTCCTGGACGTCGACGTGGTCGGCGGTGCGCGCGGCGTCGTCGGCCGACCCCTTCTCCGGCACGACGAACAGGTGCCGCACCCGGCCCCAGCTGCGCTCCCGGCGGTAGGCGTCGAGGTAGATGTTGAGGATGACGCGGCGGACATACGCCTCGAACCAGGCCATGTCCGCGGCGCCGCGCGGGCGGCCGAATGTCCGGATCAGGGCCTCCTGCACGAGGTCACGGGCGCCGTCGAGGTCGCCGGTCAGCAGGTACGCGTACCCGACGAGCGCCGGCCCGCGCTCAGTGGCGAGCCCACTGAGGTCGTCGCCCCACGCCATCGTCCGCTCCGCTCCCCGGTCCGGTGCCTGTCACCGTCCCCAACGAGTTGTCGGCCCGAACCGTTGGGCGGGTGAGCGAACCGACCCGACGGCTCTCAGGGCCCGGGTGTCGCGTCGCCGGACGGGCGTTCCACGACCACCGGGAACGGTCCGGCCGCGACCGTGCGGCCGCCCGCGGGGTCGTCGATCGGAGCGCCGCGCGGGAACACCTCCTGGGTCACGTAGAGGTCGTACGTGCCCGGGTCGAGCGGCACGGGACCCCGCCCCCGCGTCTCGCAGCGGATCATGTCGAGGAGCTCGGGGCCGGACTCCACGCCGGGTTGCTCGTTGCTCCAGTAGAAGACCCCCGACTGGCTGTCGTCTTCGTGGTTCTCGATCCCGACGACGATGCCGTCCCGCACCAGGAGCAGCGACGGCCGGGTCGCCATCACGGGGAAGTCCTCGGGTGCAGTGAGGGTCGAGCCGCTGAGCTCCAGGACGCCGCCCGCCACCATCGGCCCGGTCGCCCACGCATCCTCGATGACGAGCACCGGCTCGCCGTCGGGCACGAGAAGGGCCGGCATGGCCTCGCCGCACCGGGGGGTGGGGCCGTCGAGCGTGATCGCCGGGGGCCACCCGGCCGCGTCCGGCGTCCACGAGGGGGTGGCGGCCGGGGGCGGGGCGGCGTCGACATCGGGCAGGGCCACGGCGGCCACCGTGATCGCCGCGACGGTGGCCAGCGCGACCGAGCCGGCGACCGCCACCCGGGTGGCGCGACGGCGTCGCGCGCGGACCCGCAGGGTCGCGACGGGGAGGTCGGCAGGGATGGCGCGTTCGGCCGCACCGAGGTCGCCGAGCCCTGCGCGCAGGTCGTAGCTCATGAGTGCCTCCCGTCGAGGGATGCGCGACGTGCCGCGCCCGACGACGCCCCGACCGTGACCGGGACCGCGTCTGCAGGCTCCGCGATGGGTCCGAGGCGCTCCCCGAGCCGGCCGAGCGCGTTGCTGAGGTAGCGCTTCACCGTCCCCTCGGCCAGACCCATGCGGTCGGCGATGTCGGGGACCGTCAGGTCCTCGTAGAACCGCAGCACCACGACGGCGCGCTCCTGCGGCCCGAGGGTGCGCAGCGCGGCCCGCAGGTCGATGCGGTCGGCGCTCGCGGCGTCGTCGGACGCGCGGCGCTCGGGTTCGGCGACGAGGTGCGCGAACGTGGCACGCGTCCGGTGCCGCCGGAAGCCGTCGATGTAGAGCGTCAGGATGGCGCGCCGCACGTACGCCTCGGCGACGTCGGGCGCGAAGCCGGTCCGCATCCGCCCGAACACCTTCACGATGGCGTCCTGCACCAGGTCCTGGCCGGTCGCCCGGTCTCCGGCGAGGAGCGTGGCGTACGCGACGAGGTCGGTGCCGCGCTCCCGCGCCAGCACGGCGAGCGCGTCGCCGTCCCGATCCGCCATCGTCCGCCCCGTCCGGTTCGCCGAGCCCCTACCCCGGGCCTCGTTCTACCGCACTGACGCGCGAGGCCTGCGGATCGTTGCATCGGCGGGAGCGCGGCTCTGGTCAGCGAATGCCGCGGATATGGCGGCATTCGCTGACCGGACCGGCGCCGTGCCCGGTCAGGGCATCGGCTGCCCGCCCGCGACGCCGAGGCGCTCACCGGTCACGTAGCTGGACTCCTGCGAGGCGAAGAACACGAAGGCCGGGGCGAGCTCCGCGGGCTGGCCGGCACGCCCCATGGGGGTCTGCTCGCCGAAGCCCTCCATCTTCTCGTCCGTCATCGTCGCCGGGATCAGGGGCGTCCAGATGGGTCCCGGGGCGACCGTGTTCACCCGGATGCCCTTCTCCGCCAGCTGCTGGGCGAGGCCCTTGGTGAAGTTCACGATGGCGGCCTTCGTGCTCGCGTAGTCCAGCAGCTGCGGGCTCGGCTGGTAGGCCTGGATGGACGAGGTGTTGATGATCGACGCCCCGGGCTGCATGTGCGGCACCGCCGCCTTGCAGAGCCAGAACATGGCGTAGATGTTCGTCTTCATCACCCGGTCGAGCTGCTCGGTGGTGATGCCGAGCAGGCCGTCGTCCTGCGCCATCTGGTAGGCCGCGTTGTTGACGAGCACGTCCACCCCGCCGAGCTCGCTGACCGCCCGCTCGACGATCTGCGTGCAGTGGGACTCGTCCCGGATGTCGCCCGGCACGAGGACGACCTTCCGGCCGGCGTCGCGCACGTGCCCCGCGGTCACCTCCGCGTCCTCCTGCTCCTCGGGCAGGTAGGAGATCAGGACGTCGGCACCCTCGCGCGCGAAGGCGATGGCGACCGCCCGGCCGATGCCGGAGTCGCCGCCGGTGATGATCGCGCGCTTGCCCTCGAGGCGGCCGACGCCGACGTACGTCTCCTCGCCGTGGTCCGGCTCCGTCCGCATGTCCTCCGTGAGGCCGGGGTGGGCGATCTTCGGCTCGTCCGTCGGCTGCTCGTACTGCTCGGTGGGGTCGGTGGGTGTGGTCTGGTCGGTCATGGTTTTCCCCTCGTGTGGGTGGTTCAGGTCCAGGCGAGCGCGAGCGGGCTCGCGTCCAGGTCGCGCAGCAGGTGCCGCGCGTCGTCGAACACCGCGACGGCGCCGGCGGCCATGAGCTCCGCCTGGCTGACGCCGCCCGTCAGCACGCCCACGCAGGGCACGCCCGCGCGCGCGGCCGCGACGACGTCGTAGACGGTGTCCCCGAGCATCACCGCGCGCGAGGCCGGCACGTCGGCCACGCGCAGGGCCGCCTCGATGAGGTCGGGGGCTGGCTTGGCGTCCCCGACGTCCTTGTCCGACGTGATGCCGACGACGACGTCGTCGAGGTCCAGCACGGCCCGCAGCTTCTCGACCTCCGCGGGCGCCGCCGACGTCGCCAGGACCGTCCGGGCCCCGCGCTCGGCGACGGCGCGCACCAGCTCGCGGGCGTCGGCGAACGGTCGCTGCAGCCCGGCGAGCTCCGCGTAGTGGCGGGAGTGGGCCTCCTTCACCGGGTCGGCCAGTCGGTCGGCGTCGTCGCCGAGCAGCTCGCCGAGCAGCAGGGACGAGCCCATCCCGACGCGGCGGTGGACCCGCCACGCATCGACGACGCGGTCGTGGTCGCCGAACGCCCGCACCCACGCGAGGACGTGCAGGTAGTTCGAGTCGACGAGCGTGCCGTCGATGTCGAACAGCACTGCCCCGGGTGCGTCGGTCACCCACCAAGGCTCACCCGGCGACGCCGGACGCGCGCGTCGAGCCGTGGCAACCGGCGTCGGGCCTGCAACCGGCCCCGTGCCTTCGGGTCAGTCGTACGTGACGTCGACCGGGGCGCTGACCACGGTGACGTCGCGCGTTGTGCCCGCCGCGGGTCCGTCGAGGTCCGTCACGCTCGCCGACAGCACCGCCCAGGCCTGGTAGTCGCCGGCGGGCAGGCGGACCTCGGGTGCTGCCCCGCCGGGCAGGCCGCAGACCTCGAACCACTCGGCTGTCGTCAGTCCCCAGCTCGAGCCGGGCTCGATCTGGATCGGGTCGGACCCGGCGGGGCGTCCTGGTGCCTCGCCGGTCGCCACGACGATGCCGTCGCGCGTCAGGACGATGAGCGCCTCCGACGTGAGGCTCTCGACCAGCTGGGGTCCCACGTTGTCGACCGTGGAGTGCCCGTAGAAGTGCTGGGGGCGCGGCCGCTCAGGTCGCGGGGTCATGGAGAGCCCGACCCGCACGGCGGAGTCCTCGAGTGCGCCCGGGACGAGCGTGCTGCCGCAGGTCCCCGGCGCCCCGCCGGAGCCGGTGTGCGCCGCCGCGATGATCGCGGCGACCGCTGCCTGGGCCGCCGCCTCGTCGGCGGGCTCCGACGTCCACTCCGTGACGACGATGGGAGCGCCGACCTGCAGGAGTCCGGACCGGCCGTCGCCGACGTCGTAGAGCATGGAGGCGATGGCGGTGTACTCGCCGGCCGGGAGTCGCTCGCCGCCGCAGGGCTCGAGGACCAGCTCGGCGAGGAACGGGGTCCCCACCGTGAGCCGACCTCCCTCCGTGGCGAGGTTGACGGTCGTGCCGCCGCTGGCCTTGACCGTGCCGCCCGACATCAAGGAGACGATGATCCCTTGGTTCGCCAGCTCGGTCGCGTCGGTGGCGTCCACCTGGCCGGACAGGACGAACGGGTCCCCCTCCCGCCACGTGGCGGGGAGCTGGACGTCGAGACCGACGCCGCCGACCTCGGCGACCAGGGTGTCGGGCGCCCAGCTCCCGCAGTTCAGGCCGTCGCCGGTCACGGTGGGCTCCGTGCCGGGCGGCGGCTCGGAGGTCGAGGGCTCGAAGGAGGGCTCCGTCGTCGGCTCCGTGGTCGTGGCGCCGGCGGTCGCCACACCCGTCGCGGGCCCGCGACCGTCGAGCGCGACGGCGCCGAGGGCCACCGCCGCGACCGTCCCCATGCTCACTGCGCCGGTCGTCACGGCGCGGGCCGTCCGACGGCGGTGGACGCGCGCGAGGAGCTGCTCCGTCGGTGCCGTGCGGCGCGCGCCGCTCTCTGCGAGCGTGCCGAGCGCGTCGTGCAGGTCGATGTTCATCTCTCCTCCTTCACCAGGACGGGTTCGACGGTCGAGCCGGGTCCCATCGGGCCGAGCGCGTGCTCGAGGCGGTCCATCGCCATGCTCAGGTAGCGCTTGACGGTGCCTTCGGCGATGCCGAGGGCCGCAGCGATCTCGGCGATCGACAGCTCGTCGTAGAAGCGCAGGACGACGCAGGCCCGCTCCCGCCGGGGCAGGGCGGCGAGCGCGTCCCGCACCTCGGCGGCCTCAGCCTGGCTCTCCTCCGGGCCGTCGACGGACTCGGGGCCGGCCACCAGGTGGAGCCGTGCGCGCCACCGGCCGCGCCGCCGGAACCCGTCGATGTAGGTCGTGAGGATCGCCCGCCGCACGTACCCCTCGACGGCGGTCGCCTGGACGGACCGGCCGCGGGCGAACGTGCGGACGAACGCCTCCTGGACGAGGTCCTCCGCCGCGGCGCGCTCACCGGTGAGCAGGTAGGCGTAGCCGGTGAGGGCGTGCCAGCGCTCCCGGGCGAGGTCGACGAGCGTCTCGTCGGCCGGTCTCCGGCCCTCGCCCATGTCGGCCCCCTTCGTCGCGGTGGCCTCCGCACGGTGGCCGTCACAGGCAAGGACGAACGACGTGGCGTCGGCGTTGTCTGCCGGCGTCGAGTCTTGCGCACGCCGACGACGGCGTTCCCCCGGATGCGCGGGGACCTCGGGAGGTTCTCGGACCTGTGCTGTCCGAGAACCTCCCGAGGCCTGGGTCGTGCGGTCGTGCGCCCGTGCGGCGCGGGTCAGCTGCCGAAGGTCAGCCAGTTGAGGTTGACGAAGTCGGCGGGCTGGCCGGAGTCGAACGTCACGTAGACGTCGTGCACCCCTGTGGTGGCACTGATGACGGCCGGGACGGACCGCCAGGACTGCCAGCCGCCGGTGCTCCCGATCGCGAAGCTGCCGATCGACGGCCCGCTGCGGGAGTCGAGCCGGATGGTCACGAGCCCGCTGACGCCGCCCGCTGCGCCCGAGGCGACGCGAGCGGTCCACGTGGTCAGCGGCGTCGTGCCGAAGTCGACGTCGCCGAACCGCACGTAGTCACCGTTCGCGAGCGAGCCGATGTTCTGGCCGCCCCCGGTGTCCGTTGTCGCCTCCACGACCACGCCCGACGCCGACGCGAAGGCCTCCGCCTCGATGCGCGAGGTCGCGGGGGTCCCGCCGGGGTCGGTGGGGTCGGTCGGGTCGGTGGGGTCCGTCGGGTCCGTCGGGTCCGTCGACCCGTCGCCGGTGCGGGCCGCGACCGACCGCGCCGGCACCGTCAGCTGCACGCCGTCGGAGAACGTGACGGTGATCGGCTGCTGGCCCATGTTGGCGGCCTCGTAGGTGCGCACGTCGCCGGAGCGGAAGACCGCGTGCAGCGGGGTGTCGGCCGTGACGGACCGGTCGACCTGACCGAGCCCGGCCAGGGACGCGAGCCAGTAGAACGTGTGCGCCCGCGACTCGCCCTCCTCCACCGCGTACGTGCCCGCCTGCGCGCGGAAGTCGGCGAGTGCGCCCGGGCCGTCGGCCAGTGCCTCGAAGGACCAGATGATGTCCTGCCACACGGTGGCGGGCCCGCCGTTGTTCCGCTCGAGCTCGGCGATGTTGCGGCGCACGTACGCCGGGTCGTAGCCGAGGTACAGGTGACCGGCCGTGCTGGGCAGCAGGTTGATCCCCTGGATCATCTCGGGCTCCGCGCTGAACCAGGTCGAGTACGCCCCGCCGTCGCCCCACACCATGCCGACGGTGGAGTGCCCGAAGGCCGCCGGGAACGCCTCGTCGTCGGTGTCGAACCAGTAGTTCTCGATGGCCGACGCCTGGGTCGTGTAGAGGTAGATACCGAGGTCACGCATCTGCGTGTCGCCGGTCGCGGTGCCCCACTGGATGAGGCCGCTGGCGAAGTTCATGCCCTCCGACGACGACTCCTGGTTGTTCCCCGCACCGAAGGCCCCGTGGCCCGAGGCCCAGTCGTGGCCCGCGTAGATGTCGAAGTCGCGCAGGAACGGGAAGCGGGTGTCCGTGCGGTCCCAGTTCGCCGCGTCCTTGACGACGGTCTGCACCATGCCGCCGTAACGCTGCGCCCAGCTGGGGTCGTACTGCGCCACCGTGGCGGCGGCGACCACGTAGTACCCGTAGTGGAAATGGTGGTCGTTGAGGTCGGTGTCGGAGCCGTAGGACGCCGGGTACCCGATCAGCGTGCCCCAGGCCGGGTTGTACCAGAAGGCGCGCCCGGTCTCCCCGGGCGAGGCCGTGAACCAGTCGGTGAGGCGGGCGCGCATCGCGCCGACGAGGCTGTCCCGCGCCGCGGTGTCCCCGGTTGCCTGGGCGATGTTCGCGACCTGGGCCGCCCGCCCGAGGGCCTTGCCCGTCCAGTAGGTGTCCTCTCCGAAGCCGGCGAACGGGTCTGCGCCTGCCACCGCCGAGACGTAGCCGGCGAGCTGCGCGGCGTCGGCCGAGCCCGCCGGGAACGCGGTGTTCGCGAGCTGCGGCAGGACGCCGTTGAAGCGCGCCTGAGTCCGGAACTGGGTGGCGCCGACGACGACGCTCATCGGCCCGCGCGGGGAGGTGTACCGGTAGGCGCTCGGTGTGGTGCCCGTGAGCTGGTCGCGCTGGTGCGGGTAGAGCGCGAAGACGGTGCCGGTGCCGTCGCCCTGGCGCGACGTCGTCTCGAAGGCGTACGTCGCCGTCATCGTCGCGGCCGCCTCGTCGTACTGCCAGGACACGGTGGTCCCGGTGACGTGGTTGTGCGCGTAGGGCGCGAACGCGGCGAGGGCGGCGGACCGCTGGGCGTCGGTGGACTCCGGCGTCGTCGGGAGGACGGCGACGGAGAAGAAGGCGCCGCCCGCGAGCGCGGAGCGGATGGTCGTGCCGGAGACGCTCCACGTCGCGCCGGCCGGCGCGAACGCGGCGTAGTCGTCCCCGTTCGCGGTGAAGCCGATGGTCGCGCCCGACGACGACCAGACGCGCGGCGTCCCCGTCGTGGTGAGCGTGGCGTCGGCGGACCCGGTGCGGGTCGCGTAGACGAAGGGCAGGCCGTGCCCGAAGGTGGTGCGGAGGCTGGTCGTGCCGTCGGCCCAGAGGGTGCTCACGGTCCAGTCGGAGTAGTCGTCGACCTTGCCGTCGGCGTCCAGCCCGGCGAGCCCGATCCGCAGGTCCTCGGCGTACGGGTAGTGGTACTCGCCGACGCCGGTCGCTGTGCCGGAGACCTGCGGCGTCGTCGGGTAGCTCAGGCCCAGGCCGTTCGTGAACGCGTGCAGCGCGAGCGGGTGCGCCATGAGGTTCTCGGAGACGGCCGAGCAGCTGAACTTGCGCCAGAGCAGGGACGTCCACCAGTCGTTGGTGGGGATGGCTCCCGCCGGGAAGTTCGCGGTGGTGTGCGCGCGCGGGTTCGCGACCGGGGTGCCGTTGCACTCCGTCGGGACGGCGCCGCCGGGCGGCGTGCCCTCCGCGTAGCTGCCGTCGCCGACCGGGACCGCGGCGGCGGGCGCAGTGAGCACTGCGGCGGGTCCGAGGCCCGCGACGACGGCCGCGGCGATCGTGAGGACGGCGAGGAGGCGAGGCGGTGATCCGGGCACCGCGATACGTGGGTGGAACAGGCGTGCGTGGGTAGACATGCACCCTCCAAGGGTTCGGTGACCTGCGCGGTTGTCCGGCAGGGACTGTGGACCCCGGGGGATGGCGCCGAACGGGTCGGCGGGGTGGTGTGTGGTGGTGTGCGGCGATCGGCTGCGATCTGTGCAGGTTCGTGGTGATGACTCGTGTCACCCGCAGGGCACAACCTTTGCCGCCGAGCGCGGGGGATGTCAAGAGCGCGCCAGGCGGGCGCCCGTCCCGGGCGGGGGGCGCGGCGTCAGAGCAGCGCCGCCGCCGTCACGAGAAGGACGAGGCCGCCGAGGAGGGCCAGCGCAGCGAGCGCTCCCGCGACCGCGGGGACGACCCGCCCGACGAGCAGGGCACGGGGTGCGGTCCGCATCGGTCAGCCGATCGTGATGTCGACGGGCCGGCTGCGGACGACCACGGGCTCCCACGGGCCGCGCTCGACGCCGTCGGCACCCGGCACGTCCACCGTCAGCGTGAAAGTGGCGTACGCCTGGTACGTGCCGGCGGGCAGAGGCGTCTCGGACGGCGCGTCGGCGCCGGGCAGGCTGCAGATCAGGACGGCGGCGGGGGCACGAAGCGTCCCCGTGCCGTCCGGGCCCAGCTCGATCGGCAGCGCGTCCTCGGTCGCCGCGCCGCCCACGACGACGCCGCCCCGCGTGAGCACGATCTGGGGGTGGTTGGCGGTGAGCTGCGCGTCCTCGGGCACGGCGTCGCTCGCCACCACCGTCACCGGGGCGGCGAAGGCCTCGCCGGCCGCGTACACCCGGTCCTCGAGCGTGAGCGTCAGCGCGACGGGCGCGTCGGCGTCCGGTGGGACCACCGACCCGCAGACGCCGAACTCGTCGGCGCGCACGCCGGCGGTCGCGACGATCTCGTCGACCGCATCGAGCCCGGCGGTCTGCTGGTCCAGGGGCGTCTGGTCCGACCCGGTGATCCGGAAGGGGACCGCATCGCTGACGGCGGTCCGCGTCGTGCCGTCGCTGAGGTCGAGCCGCGCGGTCGCGACGAGCGCGTACTCGCCCGGCAGCAGCGGCGAGTCGCCGACGCACGGGGTCACGGTGACCTCGGACTGGCTCGGGTCCACGCCGTCCGTCAGACCGAACGCCACAGGGTCGAGCTGCGCGGTCCCGACGACGACGCCGTCCTGGAGCACCGCGACGTCCACGGGTGGGTAGCCGGCCACCGACATCGACAGGACGTTCACCAGGAAGAGCTGCAGCTGCACCGGCTCGCCGTACGCGATGGTGTCGGGCACGGTCGCCTGGAGCACCAGGTCCGGCGTGTCCGTCGGCGTCGGCGCCGGCCCGTCACACGCCTCGGTCGGCGCCGGCGACGGCGGTTGGGTCGCGACGGGCCTGCTCCCCTCGCCCCGGTCGGCCAGCTGCACGCCACCCACCACCACGGCCGCCGCGGCGCTCATCCCGATCACGCTCGTGCCCGTGTACCGCGCCGCCCGACGCCGCTTGATCTGGCTGACCATGCGGTACACCTGCCCGTTCATGCGCTCCGCGAGCGCGTCGTCGTGCACGGACCGTGCGAGCTCGTCCAGCGAGCGCTCCAGGTCGATGCTCATCGGGCCTTCCCTTCGCTCGTCATCAGCACTGCCACGTCGTCGTGCGAGTCGGTGCGGTCCGGACGTCCGGCCACCGGGCCGAGGACGGGCCTCCAGCCGCCGGACGCCGTCGGACAGGTACCGCTTCACCGCGCCCTCCGACAGCGAGAGGGCGTCCGCGATCCGCGCCACCGGCAGGTCCTCGTAGTAGCGGAGGACGACGCACGCGCGCTCCCGCGGTGGCAGGCCGTCGAGGGCGGCGCGGACGTCCACGCGGTCGCCGACGGTCCCTTCCTGGCCGGGGACGAGGTCGTCCAACGCGACGAGGTGCCGCACCGCGGCCCACCGCTTCCGGCGTCGGAACCCGTCGAGGAAGGTCGACAGGATCGCGCGGCGGACGTAGGCCTCCATGCTGTCCGGACGGGTGCCGAGGCGACCGCGCGCGAAGGTCTTGACCAACGCGTCCTGGACGAGGTCCTCGGCCTCGCGCCGGTCGCCGCACAGCAGGTAGGCGTAGCCGACGAGGGCGGTGCCGCGTGTACGGACCAGCTCCTTGAGGGACTGCTCCCAGGCCGCCATCCGTGCTCCTTCTCGCGGGGAGCACGTGCCTGTGCACCGCTCTCACTGAGGATGACGCCGCAGGACCCCAGAACGTTGGGTCGGCGCGCGACGTCGCCCCGCCGCACGAGGTCCAGGGCAGGGGCACGAGGCCGTCCGTGGGCGCAGCCGTGGGGGGATGCGTCGTCGGCGCGCGACGAGCAAGATCGATCCTGCGATTGCGGGACGGACGGTCCCACGTAGACTGCGCTCTTTCCCGCGGCTCGCGCCGCTCGCCGCCGGCAAAGGTGCCGGGTCACGACGACAAGGAGAACGGATGCCTGAGCTCGGTACGTCGAGCCTCGTCACCGTCAGCGTCATCGCCGCGATCGCGGTCGCGTCGCTGGCCTTCGCCGTGGTGCTGCGCCGACAGGTGCTGGCCGCGCACGAGGGCACACCCCGCATGCAGCTCATCGCCCAGGCCGTGCAGGAGGGCGCCGCGGCGTACCTCAACCGCATGTTCCGGACCTTGGTGCTCTTCGCTGCCGTGGTGTTCGGTCTGCTGTTCCTGCTGCCGGGCGACGCGGGCATCCGCATCGGCCGGTCGATCTTCTTCCTCGTGGGCGCCGCGTTCTCGGCGGCCATCGGGTACCTCGGCATGTGGCTCGCGGTGCGCGCCAACGTGCGTGTGGCCGCGGCGGCGGGCGAGGCGGGCGGCCGGGTCACCGGGGCGTCCATCGCGTTCCGCACGGGCGGCGTCGTCGGCATGTGCGTGGTCGGCCTGGGCCTGTTCGCGGCCGCCGTCGTCGTGCTCATCTACCGCGGTGACGCCCCGGCGGTGCTCGAGGGCTTCGGCTTCGGTGCCGCGCTGCTCGCGATGTTCATGCGGGTGGGCGGCGGCATCTTCACCAAGGCGGCCGACGTCGGGGCCGACCTCGTCGGCAAGGTGGAGCAGGGCATCCCGGAGGACGACGCGCGCAACCCGGCCACGATCGCCGACAACGTGGGCGACAACGTCGGCGACTGCGCCGGCATGGCGGCCGACCTCTTCGAGTCCTACGCGGTCACGCTGGTCGCCGCGCTGATCCTCGGCAAGGTCGCGTTCGGCGAGCAGGGGCTCGTCTTCCCGCTGATCGTCACCAGCGTGGGCGCCATCACCGCGGCGGTCGGGGTGCTGCTCACCCGGATCCGCGGCAGCGAGAACGGTCTGACGGCGATCTACCGCGGGTTCTACCTGTCCGCCCTCGTCGGCGTGCTGCTCTCGGCGCTGGCTGCGTTCGTGTACCTGCCGTCGAGCTTCGCCGAGCTGCGGGGCGTGAGCGAGTCCCTGGTGGACCACGTCGCGGACCCGCGGGTCGTGGCGACGCTGGCGGTCGCGATCGGCGTCGTCCTGGCCGGCGTGATCCTGTGGGTGACCGGGTACTTCACGGGCACGACGTCGAAGCCCACCATCCACGTGGCCCGCACCTCGCTCACGGGTGCCGCCACCGTCGTGCTCTCCGGCATCGGGGTGGGCTTCGAGTCCGCGGTCTACACCGCGGGGATCATCGCCGCGGCCATCTGCGGGGTCTTCCTCATCTCGGGCGGGTCGATCATGCTCGCCCTGTTCCTCATCGCGCTGGCCGGCTGTGGGCTGCTGACGACGGTAGGCGTCATCGTCGCGATGGACACGTTCGGGCCGGTCAGCGACAACGCGCAGGGCATCGCCGAGATGTCCGGGGACATCGACGCCGCCGGCGCCCAGGTCCTCACGGACCTCGACGCCGTCGGCAACACGACCAAGGCGATCACCAAGGGCATCGCGATCGCGACGGCCGTGCTCGCCGCCACCGCGCTGTTCGGCTCGTACGCCGACGCCGTCCGGCAGGCGATCGCGGAGCTGGGCGACGCCATCGACCACTCGCCCACGGCGATGGCGATGATCTCCTACGAGGTCATCTCCCCGATCACGCTGGTGGGCCTGATCCTCGGGGCTGCCACGGTCTTCCTGTTCTCCGGGCTCGCGATCGACGCGGTCACCCGGGCGGCGGGCGCCATCGTGTTCGAGGTCCGCCGGCAGTTCCACGAGATGCCGGGCATCATGACCGGCCAGACGCGGCCCCACTACGGCAAGGTCGTCGACATCTGCACGCGCGACTCCCTGCGCGAGCTCGCGACGCCGGGGCTCCTCGCCGCCTTCGCGCCCATCGCGGTCGGGTTCGGGCTGGGCGTCGGGCCGTTGGCCGGGTTCCTCGCCGGCGCGATCGGCGCGGGCGTGCTGATGGCGGTCTTCCTGGCGAACTCCGGGGGCACCTGGGACAACGCGAAGAAGATCGTCGAGGACGGGCAGTACGGCGGCAAGAACTCCGAGGCGCACGCGGCCACGGTCATCGGCGACACGGTCGGCGACCCGTTCAAGGACACCGCCGGGCCGGCGATCAACCCGCTGATCAAGGTGATGAACCTGGTCGCGCTGCTCATCGCGCCCGCGATCGTCCAGGTGAGTGTGGGGTCGGACGCGAACCACGGCGCCCGGCTCGCGATCGCGATCCTGGCCGCCGGCATCGCGTTCGGGGCGGTCATCGCGTCGCGGCTGCGGGCCGCCTGGGTGGACCGGGAGGGGCGGCTCGAGCGCGAGGCCCGGCTGGTGTGAGCCGGCGCCGCCGGCGTCCGGCGGTCGCTACAGGCGGTGCAGCTCGGTCGTGTACATGCCCATGTCCAGGCCGGCGGCCACAGGCGTGACGACGAGGAGATCGGCGGTGCAGGTGTACGTGACCATGCCGCCCACCGCCATGCCGGCCAGCATCAGGTCCTCGTAGGCGGTCATGTCCATGGGTTCTCCGTCCACGGTGTTCTCCATGGTGATCTCGAGGCCGGACGCGTCCGGCGAGACGAGGACGATGTCGGTCTCGGTGGCGGTGTACGAGGCCGTCAGCGTCCCGTCGTACCTCTGAACGCTGAGGACCTGGCTCCCGTCGACGTCCATGACGGTGGTGGAGACCTGGTCGACGTAGCTGGTGGTGACGCGCGTGCCGTCGTAGGTGCTCCGGGCGGTGCCGGTGACGGTCACGTCGCCGATCATGCCCTGCTCCGCGAGCAGGGCGCGGGCCGCTTCGGCCTGGACGTCGCTGTCCCCTTCCCAGGTGCCGATCAGGCAGTCCGGGCCCGTGCCGACGGCGGTGTGGTCCGGCTCGGGGTCCGGGTCGGGCTCGGTGGTGCCGGTGGGGTCGTCCGCGCCGCCCTTGCTCTTGTCGCCGCCCGAGTCCTTGTCCTTCGTGCGGTCGGGTGCGGAGGCGTCGGCGCTGGGCCGCGTGTCCTCGTCCGTGCCGGACGGCGTGCAGCCCGCCAGGGCGAGGAGCAGCACCGCCGCCGTCGCCAGGGCCGTCGACCTCGTGGTGGCGCGCATGGTTCCCCCGCCGCTCATGGGCGGCGCCGTCGCCTCCCGCGTGCCCATGGTGGCAGCGCCGGGGGAGGTCCGACGTGGGCCGTTCGGGTGCTCGTGCCCAGGTCAGCGGGTCACCGGCCGGTCAGCGCCGGTGCAGCACGGTGACCATCCCGGTGGTGTCCACGCCCTCGACGACGGGCGTGAGCTCGAGGGTGTCCTCCGTGCAGGTGTAGGTGGACGACCCGCCCGCCTCGAAGCCCGTCGTGACGATGTCCTCGGCGCCGGGCATCTCCAGCGGCTCCTCGTTGATCCACGTCGTGTAGTCGAGGGTGAGCGCGCTGTCGTCCACCTCGGCGAACGTGACCGTGGTGTCGTCCACGTCGACCGTCCCGTTCAGCGTGCCGTCGAACGTCATGACCATGCGGACGTCCTGGCCCTCCATGCCCCAGGTGACCTCGGTCGTCAGGGCGTCGTACTCGACGGTGAGGGCGTCGCCCGCGAACGTCACCACCGAGTCGCCGGTGACCGTCGCGGTGGCGCCGAGCTCCGCCATGCCCGCCGAGCTGCCGAGCGCGGACGCCATGGCGTCGTTGTCCGACGTCCAGGAGCCCTCGAGGCATGCCGCGCCCGACGCGTCCGGGGTGTCGGCGCCGTCGTCGGAGTCGTCCTCGGTCGGGTCCGCCGACGGCGTCTCGTCGGCCGTCGGGGTGTCCACGGCGGCGTCGGTCGGCTCGTCGTCACCGCCGCCGGAGCACCCGGCGAGGACCAGCCCCAGTGCGGTGAGGGGGGCTGTCGCGAGCAGGAGCCGGGAGCGCGAGCGGGTCGGACGCATGGGATCTCCAAGGGCGACGGGTGCACGTCGAAGCGCCCATCGTGGCATGTTCGTGGTGGGACGGCGAGGCATGGGGCGGCCAGGCAACCGACTCGCACTCGTGGCGAAACCGGGCTCAACCGGGCGCCCGGAGAGGCCGACAACCATGAGGTGCCGGATCATGATCGGTGTCGGCATGGGCGCGGTGCGCCCGGGTGGCTCGACGGGGGAGCGTGATGGACCGGGTGGCTGGGCTGCGCGTCATGACCTACAACGTGCGGCAGCTCAAGGACGACCGCGCGGCGGTGGTGCGGGTGCTGCGTGCCGCGGCACCCGACGTCGTCGCACTCCAGGAGCCCCCGCGCGGGCCGCTCGGCCGCCTGCGGCTGCGCTGGGTGGCGGAGGCCGCGGGCCTGGAGCCCGTCGTCTCCGGCGGCGGCGCCCGCACGACGGCGCTGCTCGCGCGGCCCGGGCTCACGGTCACCGGCGCCTGGGCGCGCACGCTGCCGTGGCGGCCCGTGCGCACCCCGCGGGGACTGGCGATCGCCGACATCGCAGGTGTCCGCATCATCTGCGTCCACCTCGGCCTGTCCGCCCCTGAACGGGCCGACCAGGTGACCCGCATCCTCCCCATCGTCCGGGCGGCGCCGGGAGCGGGGTGCATCGTCGCGGGGGACCTCAACGAGCTGCCCACGGGTGCTGCGTGGCGGCGGCTCGGCCAGACGCTCCGCGACCTCACGGCATCGGCCGGGCCGACGTACCCGGCCACCGCGGCCGTGAAGCGGATCGACGCCGTGCTGGCCACGGGTGGCCTGGTCGGGACGGCGCCGCGCGTATCGGCCGACGACGACGCGCGCCGGGCGAGCGACCACCTCCCCGTCGTCGTGGACGTGCGGTGGGTGTGACCGCGCCGCTCGTCGGACCGGGCGCGGCGGCCGCGGCCCTCGACGCGTTGCGGGCCGACCTGGCCGCCGTGACCTCCGAGGACGTCGAAGCCGTGCTCGGGCCTGTGGCGACCGCGGCCCTCGCCCGGGAGCAGCCGGTCCCCGCGCTCGTCGCCACGGAGCAGGCCGGTGGCGTCCCGGCGGCGACCCTCCTGCGCCTCTTCGTGCTCGGCGTGCCCGTGCCCCGCGCAGCGCTCGACCGCGCCCTCCCGCGGGCAGGGACGGCGGGGTGCGTCGTACTCGGTCTGGTGACCGCGGCCGGCGCAGACGCCGACGACCCGGTCCGCGCGCTGGTCGACCTCCAGCCGTACGCGACGCAGGACGCGGCCGGTGACGTCCAGTGGTGGCTCGCGTCGGATCGCGGCGAGGTGGCGACCGGCGAGGCGCTGCACGCCGATCACGTGCTCGGGATCGGCGGTGCGTCCATCTCGCTGGCCCGGGCGACCATGCGCACGCCGCGCCGCCGCACCCTCGACCTCGGGACCGGGTGCGGCGTGCAGGCCCTGCACGCGAGCCGGCACAGCGCCGTCGTCGTCGCGACGGACGTCTCCGCCCGTGCCCTCGCGTTCGCCCGGTTCAACGCGGCGCTCGCAGGCGTCACGCTGGACCTCCGGCAGGGGTCGATGCTGGAGCCCGTCCGGGGTGGGACGGCGCTCTTCGACCTCGTCGTGTCGAACCCGCCGTTCGTCATCACGCCGCGAGCCGCCTCGGTGCCGCACTTCGAGTACCGCGACGGCGGGCGGTCCGGCGACGACGTCGTCCGCGACCTCGTCACGGGCGTCGGCAGCGTGCTGGAGCCCGGCGGTGTCGCGCAGCTGCTCGGCAACTGGGAGCACCGGCTCGGCCAGGACTGGCAGGAGCG
>Ga0196970_1001054_pt1 | contig 21910 bp, 16 predicted proteins | sample S1v_513CmetaG_FD_148672 | JGI IMG/M metagenome (GOLD analysis project Ga0196970, IMG submission 148672) | Soil microbial communities from Anza Borrego desert, Southern California, United States - S1+v_5-13C | ecosystem: Environmental > Terrestrial > Soil > Desert | place: USA: California...
GGGGGTAGTAGTCGGGGTGCCCGTAGACGACGACGGCGCGATGCCCCAGCCGCGCGGCCTCCGCGAGCGTGTGCCGCATCAGGGCACTCCCGACGCCTGAGGTCTGGTGCTCCGGCAGGACGCTCAGCGGCCCGAACGTCAGGACGTCCCACGCACGGTCCGGCCCGACGACCTGCGCCCGGGAGTACACCACGTGCCCGACGACGACGCCGTCCAGCTCGGCGACCCAGTCGAGCTCCGGCACGAACGAGGCCGACTCCCGCAGCCGGTGCACGAGCAGGTGCTCGTTGCAGCCGGGACCTTCGGTGCCCCAGAACGCCTCCCGGGTGAGCTCGGCGACAACGCGGTGGTCGGACGGCTCTTCGCGCCGCAGGGTGATCGTCACGGCGGCAAGCATGGTGGTCGGGCGACCCCGGCGCACCGCATTTCGCGGCACGGGAGTCTGCAGGCCTCAGCCGATCGCCCGCCGTGTGGCGCGGACCTCGGCGACGAACAGCTCGGGCTGCTCCCAGGCCGCGAAGTGGCCGCCGCGCGCCGGCTCGCCCCAGTGCACGATGCGGGTGAACCGGCGCTCCGCCCACCGCCGGCACGGACGCGGCACCTCCGCGGGGAACACGCTGCACCCCGTGGGGACGTCGACGACCGGACCGTCGCCGCCGCGCGCCGTGAACCACCGGCTGACCTCCGCGATGCTCTCCCAGTACAGCCGCGCCGACGACGCCGCCGTCCCGGTGAACCAGTAGACGCTGAGGTTGTCGAGGAGCTGGTCCAGGCGCACGCCGGTCGCGTGGTCGTCACCGGCGCCGGCGTCGTGGAGCCCGGAGTGGTCCGACCACTCCCACACCTTCTCCCCGAGCCAGGCGGCGAGGCCGGCGGGCGAGTCCGACAGGGCGTAGCCGATGGTCTGCGGACGCGTGCGGTGCACCTCGCCGTACGCCGACCCTGTCGCGGTGCGCTCGTCGAGGTCGGCGATCGCCTGACGTTCCGCCGGCGTGAGGTCGGCGGCGTCGCGGTCGGGGGCAACCAACGGCGGCACCAGGTGCAGCCCGACCAGACGCTCGGGCGCCTGGAGCGCGATGGACGTGGAGATGCTCGTGCCCCAGTCGCTGCCCGCGGCGAGGAAGCGGTCGTACCCGAGCCGTCCCAGGAGGACGCACCAGGCGCGGGCGATGCGGTGGACGTCCCAGCCCGGCGTCGTCGGCCGCCCGCTGAACCCGTAACCCGGGACGGACGGCACCACCACGTGGAACGCCGGCTCGCCGGGCGGTGGGTCGGTGAGCAGCGGCAGGGTCGCCTCGAACTCGAGGCACGACCCTGGCCAGCCGTGGGTGAGCACCAGCGGCGTCGCGTCCCGCCTCGTGGAGCGTGCGTGGAACGCGTGCACGCGCACCCCGTCCACGTCCGTGATGACCTGCGGGATGCCGTTGAGGCGCCGTTCGGTGGCCCTCCAGTCGTGGTCCTCCCGCCAGGCGCGGCACCACTCGACGACGACGTCGCGCGGCACGCCCTGCGACCAGTCCGGCACGGTCTCCCGGTCGGGCCAGCGGGTCCGGGCCAGCCGCTGCCGGAGGTCGTCGACGTCGGCCTGCGGCACCGCGATCCGGTAGTCGTCGACGCGGTCGGTCATCGTTCCATTGGACCGCACCGCCCGCGCCCTCGCCCGCACGGCCCTCGCCGGCGGTCCCTACGCCCGGCCGACGGCGCCCGCTAATGCCGATGTGCGAGCGGGACAAGTGCTGCCCGGCGCCGGGCTCCAGCGTTCGATCCCACGATCAGGTCGAGCGCGTCGTCAGGCTCGCCACGTCCCCGGTGATCACCGAGAGTTGCTCCCCGGGATCGAGAGTCAGGTCGGCAGTTGCCACCCACCCGCCGTTACCCGCGGCACCCGTGCTGCAACGACGCAGTCCCGAGTCAGCATGGCGGTGCATGTCGCCAGCGCAGCGCAGGTCGGACGTCGCAACGCCCGCGGCAGGGTGGCCTGCGGTGGGACACTCGAGCGATGAGGCGCCAGGTACGCGTGGGCGGCGCCGCGGCGCTGCTGCTCGGTGCGCTCGCGGCATGCGCGAGCATGCCGGGGACGGACGACGACGGGTCGACCATCACGCTCGCACGGCTCGAAGGTCATGACGTCACCGAAGGCCGGTACACGTCCGACCTGCTCGAGATCGCCTACGACGAGATCACCGCACAGCGGCTGTGGGACGAGCAGGTGACCGGCGACCTTCCCGAGACCTCCGGCGCACCCAGCGAACCGGGCCGGTACGGCGACCTGTCCGACGTCGACCTCGACACGCACGTCCTCGCGCTGTGGTCCTCCGGCGCCTCCGGCTCATGCCCGACCTGGCTCGCCGGCATCACCACGACCGACTTCGGCGTTCGCGTGGAGCTCGACGGTGCCGGCGGCGACGGTGACATGTGCACCGCGGACGACAACCCCTACCGTCAGGTCATCGCCATCCCCCGCGACGCCGCACCCGACCGAGCTGCACTGCCGCAGCCCATCGTCGGCGTCGGGGTACCCGGCGAGCACCGGGTCCGCGCATACGGCGGATGACCCCAGCGACCACCGCACACCGCTATCTCAAGGAGCACCCGCTCCGCCCGCGCGGCCGCCGGTGTACGCCGCTGGCTCACCCAGCCCAACTGCGCGCAGGCCCCGCCACCACTAGAGCGAGCTCCTCGGACCCAGTCGGTCGCCACATGGTCACGATTTCCATGCCGACATGGTGTCGGTCGAGCCCCCGGACGTGCACCGGCTTGTCGCGCCGGGCCGCCGCGGCAACGTCCGGTCATGCCGCCGACCGCGCTCATGACGATGATCAGAGAGCGACTTGGGGCGGCAAGGGTCGGTCCGCTGGTCGACGTCCACGGGTTCGTAGGCTCGGCACCGTGACGACCGACCCGTACGGCGACGCCGACCTGGTGGCTCTCTATGACCTCGACAACCCGGCCGGTGCTGACCACGACTACTACTGTCGACTCGCGACGTCCCTCGACGCGGTTCGGATCGTCGACCTGGGCTGCGGCACGGGGCTGCTGACCCGCGCTCTTGCGCTGGCCGGACGCTGCGTCGTCGGCATCGACCCAAGCCGGACGATGCTCGACTGGGCGCGGCGCCAACCGGGCGCCCGAGGCGTCACGTGGATCCTGGGCGACGCGACGTCCATCCCTGCGACTGGAGACGTCGACCTGGTGGTGTGCACCGGCAACACCATCATGCACATGGACGGGACCCAGCTCACCGCGGCCCTGACGAGGATCCACCAGGCACTGCGTCCAGGTGGAGTCGTGAGCTTCGAAGCACGGAACCCGTCGGCGCGCGAGTGGGAACGGTGGACCAAGGAGGCGACCTGGGGCCAGCGGGACACTGCGCTGGGCCGCCTCGTTGAGTGGCTAGAGGTGACAGACGTCACCGGCGACCGGGTGACCTTCGAGGCGCACAACGTGGTTCCCGGCGGCGAGGACCGGGTGTACACGACCGTCCTGCACTTCCGTGACGCCGGGTCCTACGAGAGAGCGCTGGTGGACGCCGGCTTCGACGCGATCGAGACGGACGGCGGGTGGCAGGGTGAGGACGTCACGGACAGCTCACCTGTCGTCGTGTTTCGAGGGCGGTCCGGCAAACCGCTCTGACGCCGCACCGTGGGCTGCCCGACCGCCCCCGCAGCCGGCGCACCACGGCGGCTCGCACGTACGGCCCGCCGGACGGCGGTACCGTGCGACATCCGAGTACGTCCGCTCCAGAGCGGACGTGCCCTGGACGAGTCGGCGCAGGTGGCGCGGCAGGGGGCGGTGCGGCGAGAGGAGCACGATGGCCGGGACCGGGGAGCGGGCCGCGCGCCGCCCGCGCGAGCGCGCCACGACGACGAGCGGCCAGCGCAAGCGCGAGCAGATCCTCGACGCCGCGGTGCGGGTGTTCGGCACGGGTGGCTCCGTCGGGGTCACGCACCGTGCCGTCGCCCAGGCGGCGGACGTGCCGCTCGGCTCGACGACGTACTACTTCACCGACCGGGACGACCTGCTGCTGCAGACCATGGGCCACGCGCGGGCCGCGGAGTCCGACCGGCTCGCGGCGATCGTCGAGGCCGTCGACGGCCCGCTGGACGTCGACCGCTCCGTGGCGCTGCTGACCGAGATGTTCTTCGACAAGACGACGGCGGACCCGCTGTACGACCTCGCCCTGTTCGAGATGTTCATGGAGGCCACGCGCAACGACGCGCTGCGCCCCGTGACGCGCGCGTGGTCGGAGATGATCGGCACGCTGGTGGACCGGGTGCTGCCGCCCAGCGACCCCGAGGTGCCGCGGGACCAGGTGGTGCAGATCGTCGCCTGCCTCGTCGACGGGCTCATGCTCGAGGCGGTCTCGAACGCTGAGCTCGAGGTGCCGGACCTCGCGGCCCGGCTGCGCGTCGTCGTCGAGCGGCTGTGCCCGCCGACGGATCTCACCCGCTCCTGAAGGCTGCGGGGGACGTAGGTCCCTAGGCCCGCACGCCGTGACTTGTACGTTTGTACATGTCGAAGTTGTACGTCTGTACAACTGACTTCCAGCGGCACTTGCAAAGGAGCACCCATGGCCGCGCAGACCGACAACCCCCCGGTCAGCCCATCCGGCACGAGCGGCACGACCGCCCGCCCCGCCTTCCGCATGTTCGACATGGTCCTGTTCTCCGTCGCGGCGATGCTGCTCCTCTCGCAGCTCACGGTCACCGCGTCCGTCGGGCCGACCGCGATCTTCTGGACCGTGCTGATCATCGGGGCGTTCTTCGTGCCCTACGGCCTGGTCACCGCGGAGCTCGGCTCGGCGTACCCGGACGCCGGCGGCATCTACGCCTGGGTCGTGCGGGCCTTCGGCAACCGCTGGGGGAGCCGGGTGTCGTGGTGGTACTGGGTCAACGTCGGCCTGTGGGTGCCGAGCGTCTACCTGATGTTCTCCGGGGCGATCTCGTCGATGTTCTTCGACGGCGAGCTCAGCTTCTGGGTGCAGATCGCGATCACGGTGGCGCTCATCTGGATCAACTACTGGGTGAATGCCCGCAGCCTCGAGACCGGCACCTGGGTGTCCAACCTCGGCGCCGGCATCACGCTCGCCGTCATCGCCGCCCTCGCCGTGGCCGGCGGGATCTTCGCCGCGCAGAACGGCTCGGCCACCGAGTGGTCGTGGAGCTCCGTGCTGCCGACCGACGCCGGCCCCGCCTTCGCCGCCGCCCTGCCGATCGTCATCTACAACTTCCTCGGCTTCGAGCTCATGTCGTCGGCGTCGACGCAGATGGAGAACCCCAAGCGCGACGTGCCCCGCACCATCGCGATCGCCGGCGTCCTCATCGGCGGCTTCTACCTCATCGCCACCGTGGGCATGCAGCTGATCTTCCCCGCCGAGGAGATCTCCGACACCACCGGCCTTCTCGACGCGCTCCGGCTCGGCTTCGGCGAGTCGACCGTCGCCGACGTCGTCGTGACCACGCTCGGCATCGGCGCACTGTTCTGCTTCTTCGCCTGCCTCGTCCCGTGGACGATCGGCGCGAACCTCGCCGCCGCGGAGTCCGCCCAGCAGGGTGACCTGCCCAAGGTCTTCGCCCGCACCCACCCCGAGCGAGGGACGCCCGTCGGCGCCGCGATGCTCTGCTCCGTGGTCGGCACGGTCTTCACGGTCGGCTACGCCGTGCTCTTCTCCTTCACCGACGGCGCCATCGACGACGTGTTCTGGAACCTCTTCGCGTTCTCGTCGGTGATCTTCCTGCTCCCGTACATCGTGATGATGCTGGCGTTCGGCAAGCTCCGCCGGATCGACCCCGACCGCGCCCGGCCCTACCGCGTCCCGGGTGGCGCCGGCCTCACCACCGCCATCACGTGGGTCCCGACGGTCCTCCTCGGGCTCGCGGCGGTGTTCTTCGTGTGGAACCCGTGGGACTACTCGTGGGGCGTGACCGGCTCGATCCTGCTCGGCCTCGCGGTGACGGTCGCGCTGCAGGAGTACTTCTGCTTCAAGTCCCCCGGCTGGACGCGCGCCCGGGCCATCGAGCGGGGCGAGGACCCCGACACCGCCCGGCAGTTCGCCGACGCCCCGCACTGACCGACCGGCGGGTGCCGCCGCGACCCGGCGGCACCCGCCCCCACCCGAAAGCTGGTCATCATGGTCCACACCATCGACTCGACCCCCGCGGCCGACGGCTACCGCATGCCGGCCGAGTGGACGCACCACACCGGCTGCTGGCTGGTCTGGCCGGAGCGCCCGGACAACTGGCGACTCGGCGCCAAGCCCGCCCAGGCGGCGTTCACCGCCGTCGCGACGGCGATCGCCGAGACCGAGCGCGTGACGGTCGCCGTCTCCGCCCGGCAGTACGCCAGCGCCCGCAGCCAGCTGCCCGCCCACGTGCGCGTCGTCGAGATGTCCAACGACGACGCCTGGATGCGCGACATCGGCCCGACGTTCGTCGTGAACGACGACGGCGACGTCCGCGGCGTCGACTGGGACTTCAACGCGTGGGGCGGCCTGGTGGACGGCCTCTACTTCCCGTGGGCGGCCGACGACGCCGTCGCGCGCAAGGTCTGCGAGATCGAGGGCGTCGCCCGCTACAAGGCGCCGCTCGTGCTCGAGGGCGGCTCGGTCGACGTCGACGGTGAGGGCACCGTGCTCGTCACCGAGGAGTGCCTGCTGTCCGAGGGCCGCAACCCCGACCTGTCACGCGACGAGATCGAGCAGCACCTGCGCGACTACCTGGGCGTCGACGTCGTCGTCTGGCTGCCGTACGGGGTGTACCTGGACGAGACGAACGGGCACGTCGACAACTTCTGCCGCTTCGTGCGGCCCGGCGTCGTCATGCTCACGTGGACCGACGACGAGACCGACCCGCAGTACGAGCGGTCCGCGGCGGCCCTGAAGGTCCTCGAGGCGACGCGGGACGCGCGCGGGCGTGCGTTCGAGGTCGTGAAGATCCACCAGCCCGGCCCGATCCTCATCACCGAGGAGGAGTCCGCCGGCGTCGACTCCATCGAGGGCACGCTCCCCCGGGAGGCGGGCGACCGCCTGGCCGGGTCGTACGTGAACTCCTACATCGGCAACGATGTCGTCGTCCTGCCCGTGTTCGACGACCCGCACGACGACGCCGCCGTCGCCGCCTACACGGAGCTGTTCGCGCCCCGGCGGGTCGTGACCGTGCCGGGCCGGGAGATCCTCCTCGGCGGCGGCAACGTGCACTGCATCACCCAGCAGCAGCCCTCCGGCCGCTAGCCGATCGACCCGCGCGCGTAGTCGCGCCGCCCACCGGCGGCCCGGCCGCTGCGCCCTGCCCGCACACCGACCCCGGGAACCGACCCCGGAGACCGACCCCAAGGAGCCGACGATGACCGTCCGCCACTTCATCGACACCCAGGACCTCACGAAGGCCGAGGTGCTCGACATCGTCAACCTCGGCATCACGCTCAAGAGGTGCGTGGCGGTCGGGTACTTCCCGCCGCTGCTGGCCGGCCGGACGCTCGGCATGATCTTCGAGCAGTCGTCCACCCGCACCCGCGTCTCCTTCGAGACGGCGATGACCCAGCTCGGCGGCCACGCCCAGTACCTGGCACCGGGCCAGATCCAGCTCGGCGGTCACGAGTCGATGGAGGACACCGCCCGTGTCCTCTCCCGACTCGTCGACATCGTGATGGCCCGTGTGGCCCGCCACCACACGGTGGTCGGGCTGGCGCAGCACGCGACCATCCCCGTGCTCAACGGGATGTCCGACTACAACCACCCCACGCAGGAGATCGGCGACCTCATCACGATGGTCGAGAACCTGCCGGCCGGGAAGCGGCTCGAGGACTGCAAGGTCGTGTTCGTCGGTGACGCGACGCAGGTGTGCGCCTCGCTCATGATGGTCACCACCAAGATGGGCATGGACTTCGTGCAGTACGGCCCCCAGGGCTTCCAGCTGAAGCCCGAGATGCAGGAGATCGGGCGGGCGAACTGCGCGGTGTCCGGCGGCACCATCACGGTCACGGACGACCGTGCGGCGATCGAGGGAGCGGACTTCGTGTACACCGACGTCTGGTACGGCGACTACGAGGCGGAGCTCGGCGAGGCCGAGCGGCTCGCCGTGTTCATGCCCACGTACCAGGTGAACGCAGAGCTCATGGCGACCGCCGGCCCCGGCGCGCGCTTCATGCACTGCCTGCCCGCGACGCGCGGCGAGGAGGTCACCGACGAGGTGCTCGACGGCGCCTCCTCGCTCGCCTTCGAGGAGGCCGGCAACCGCCTGACCGCCCAGCGCGCCCTGCTCGTCTACTTCCTGCGGCCCGCGCCTGCCGACGCGGCGAAGGTGGAGGCCGCCAAGGCCGAGCTGGCGACCCTCCTCGCCGGGATCAGCTGATGTCGCGCATCGTCATCGCCCTGGGCGGGAACGCCCTGGGCAGCACCGCCGCCGAGCAGCGTGCCCGGATCGACGCCGCGGCGCCGTCCCTGGTCGGGCTGATCGCCCAGGGGCACGAGATCATCGTGTCCCACGGCAACGGCCCGCAGGTGGGCGCGATCAGCCTGGCGTTCGAGACGGCGGCCCGGCACACCGACCGCGTGCCCGTCATGGCGCTGCCCGAGTGCACCGCCATGAGCCAGGGGTACATCGGCTACCACCTGCAGCAGGGCATCGCCCGGGAGCTGCGGCGGGTCGGCATGCCGTGGCACGTGGCGTCGGTCGTGACGCAGGTGGAGGTCCACCCGGACGACCCGGCCTTCGCGAACCCGACCAAGCCGATCGGCGGCTTCTACGACGAGGCGACGGCGCGCGCGATGATGGCGGCCGAGCCCGGCCTGGTGATGCGCGAGGACTCCGGGCGCGGCTGGCGTCAGGTGGTCGCGTCGCCGCGACCGGTCCGGATCGTCGAGCGCGACTCGATCCTCAACCTGCTCGACCACGAGTTCATCGTCGTGGCCTGCGGTGGCGGCGGGATCCCGGTGGTCCGCACGCCCGACGGCGACCACCACGGCGTGCCGGCGGTGATCGACAAGGACTTCGCCTCCGCCGCGCTCGCCGAGGCCGTCGGCGCCGACTACCTGTTCATCCTCACGACGGTCGACCGGGTTGCGGTCGACTTCGGCACGCCCCAGCAGCGCGACCTGGACGACCTCGACCTCGAGACCGCCCAGCGCCTCGTCGACACCGGTCAGCTGGGCGTGGGCTCGATGCTCCCGAAGGTCCAGGCCGCGATGGCGTTCGCCGCGAGCGGCCCTGGCCGACGGGCGGTGATCTGCTCGCTCGAGAAGGCCCCGCTCGCCATGAGCGGCGCGAGCGGGACGGCGATCCACCGGTAGGCGCGCCCGCCGGCCCAGCCCGGCGAACCGCCCGGGTCACCCGTGGAGGTGGACACGGGTGACCCGGACGGTCTCGGTCAGACCGCCGACGCCGGCGCCGTGGGGGGTGCCGCCGGCATCAGGTCGGTCTCGTTCACCAGGCGGTACAGGAACGCCGCCATGGCCTGCCGCTCGATGCTCACGCCCGGCCGGAACGTCCCGTCCGGCCAACCCGCCGACAGACCCTCCGCCTTCAGCCAGGCGATCTCCCCCGCGAACGGGTGCGTGACCGCCACGTCGACGAACGGCCTGGTCGCCGGCTTGGCAGCAGCGTCCTCACCGGTCACGAACCGGTACACGAACGCCGCCATCGCATCCCGGGCCACCGGCGCCGACGGACGGAACGTCCCGTCGGCGTACCCGCCCGCGATGCCCTGCGCCTTCAACCACGCGATCTCCCCGCAGAACGGGTGCGAGGCCGGCACGTCCGGGAACGCCGCCGCCGTGCACCCCGGAGCCGACCGCTCCCCGGTCGCCAACCGGTACAGGAACGCCGCCATCGCATCGCGGTTCACCGACGCCGTGCCGCGGAACGTCCCGTCCGGGTACCCGGTCGTGATGCCCTCCGCCGCCAGCCACGTGATCGCGTCGTAGAACGGATGACCCGGCTGCACGTCGGAGAACTCCACCGGCTCCACCACGGCGCCGATGACCCCGGCGAGGAGCTCGGCCGTGTCCCCGGCCCGCCCCTGCATGAGCGCCTGCTCGGCGTCGGCCGTGGCCGCCACCGGGTCGGCGCCCTGGGCGGTGCCCGCCTCGAGCGCTGCCTGGGCGAGGTCCCGCAGCACCGAGACGACGGCGTCGGCGCGGACCAGCGCCACGTCACCCGTCCCGTCGAGCAGGGCTGCGGCGTTCGCGAGCAGGTCCACCGCCTGAGCGCGGGCGTCGGCGTCCTCGGACACCGCGTCCCCGGTCCAGACAGCCGCGTCGAGCACGGCGGTGACGGCGTCGCGAGCCGCACCGGCCGGCAGCGCGTCCCGCACCTCGACGAGCCGCGGCCGTGCGGCGTCCGTCCGCAGTCCCCAGCCGTAGGGGAACAGCGGGTCGTACTCCGCGTCGCCGACGTTGATCGGCACCTGGTCCGCCGACGCCGGCCACGTCACCGGGAGGCGCCCGGTGAACGGCTCGGCACCGAACAGGACGTCGGCCACGCCCGCGCCCTCCGAGCCCGGCAGCCACGACGCCACGAGCGCGTCGATCTGGTCCATCCGCTCGGTGACCAGCTGCGTGCGACCCGCGACCACCAGCACGACGCAGGGCAGGGCGCCGCAGACCGCGTCGATCGCGGCCCGGTCGGCGGCCGGCAGCTCGAGGCTCCGGCCGTTGTTGCCGACGTCGCCCACGCCCTCCGCGTAGGGCGGCTCACCGACGACGACGACGCCGACGTCGGCACCCGTCATCGGTGCGGACGCGTCCTCGGAGTACGTCACGACGCTGCCCGGGGCGACCTCCTCCAGGCCCTCGAGAATCGTCGTCCCCGTGGTGCTCGTGTTCCCCGAGGTGCCCTGCCAGGAGATCGTCCAGCCACCCATCTGGTTGCCCAGGTCGTCGGCGTTGGAGCCGGCCACGTAGAGCTTCGTGCCGGCAGCGAGCGGCAGCAGGTCGCCGTCGTTCGCGAGCAGCACCTGCGACTCCGCGACGGCCCGCCGCGCGATGGCGCGGTGTTCGGCCGAGCCGAGCTCGCCCGCCAACGTGCGGTCCGCCAGCGGCGTCTCGAACAGCCCGAGGGCGAACTTCTGGGTGAGGATGCGGCGGACGGCGTCGTCCACCCGGTCCTCGGAGATCGTCCCGTCGCCGACCTTCGCAGTGACGGCGGTGATGAACGCCCCGAAGTTGTACGGCGCCATCGCCATGTCCAGGCCCGCGTTCACGGCCCTGGCCGCCTTGTCGGCGTACGTACCGCCGGGCAGCTTGTCGATGCCCTCCCAGTCGCTGATGAGGAACCCGTCGAAGCCCAGCTCACCCTTGAGCAGGTCGGTGTTCAGCGCGCCGTTCTCGTGCATCCGGACCGGCCCGGCGCCGCCGATGTCGACGGCCGAGTAGGACGGCATGATCGAGCCGACGCCGGCGTCGACCGCCGGGACGTACGGAGCCACGTGCAGCTCGAGGAGCTCGGCGAGCGAGTCGACGTGCGTGACGCCCTGGTCGATGGGGTACCCGGATCCGGCGAGCGACGGCTCGTACCGGGTGCCACCGTCGCCGACCCAGTGCTTGGCCGTGGCCAGCAGGCGGTCGGGTCCGGACAGGTCGCCCGGCTCGTCGCCCTGGAAGCCGACGACGGCGGCGTTCGCGAGCGCGGTCACCAGCGCCGGGTCCTCACCGAGCGACTCGTAGCTGCGACCCCACCGCTCGTCGAGCGTGACGCACAGGCACGGGGCGAACGTCCACGGGACGCCGGTCCCCCGCACCTCCACGGCCGTCGCCTGGTTCACCTCGCGCACCAGCGCCGGGTCGCGCGTGGCGCCCAGACCGGTGTTGTGCGGGAAGATCGTCGCCCCGACCACGTTGTTGTGGCCGTGCACGGCGTCGACGCCGTACAGGAGCGGGATCTGCAGGCGGGTCGAGAGAGCCTGCCGCTGGAAGTCGTCCACCATGTCCGCCCAGCCGGCGGGCGTGTTGTCCCGCGGGACGGAGCCGCCGCCGGAGAGCACGGACCCGAGGCCGAGGTCGGCGATCTGGTCCGGCGTCTGCAGGCCCAGGCGCTCGGCCTGCGTCATCTGGCCGATCTTCTCCGCCAGCGTCATGCGCGACAGCAGGTCCTCGACGCGCTCGGCCGTCGGCAGGGTGTCGTCCAGGTACGGCGCGCCGACGGCGTTGAGCACGATGCGTGCGGAGCGCGCCTCGGCCTGGTCGGACGTGAGCGTGAGCTCGAGTGTCCGGGCGTCGTCGCTCGTGGCCGCCGTCGTGGCGACCTCGACGACCTGCTCCGCGCCGGACGCCGTGCCCGCCGGGAACGTCACCGTGCCCGAGGTGCCGGTGTAGTGCGTGCCGGCGAGCGCGGTGCCGTCGGTCGTCGCGTACGCGACCTCGACGTCCTCGGTCAGCGGTGCGCCGTCGGTCGTGGTGACCCGCACGGGGATGGACGCCGTGGCGCCCGGGTCGACCAGGTACACGTCCTCGACCGGACCGACCGTCATCGTGACGGGCGGCGCCGCGGACCCGTACAGCCCGACGTCGTCGATCGCCCACGGCACGGTGGTCGCCGTGCCCGGCGCCATGGTGATCGCGTAGCCCCACGCGGACGTGAGGTCGAGGGTGCCGTTGCGGGTCGCCGCGTCACCGGGTTGGTAGCCGCTCAGCGTGAACTCGGAGAACGGGATCTCGATGAGCGACCAGCGGCTGCCGTCGGGCGACCACGTGTCCCGGAAGGAGGCCGCCCAGAGCTCGGAGTGCTCGCCGTCCGGTCCGCCGTCCTTGAGCTCGACCTTGATCATCTCCCCGGCGGTCGGCGACGCCGGCCGCGTGTCCTGCGACGCGTACCAGAGCAGCCGGATGCCGGCGAACGAGCTCCAGTCCTGCGGTGCGGCGAGGTTCTGGCTGTAGCCGCCCCAGCCGCCGGAGGGGATCTGGTACGTGCCGGCGAGCACGTGGTTGCCGGCAGGCGCGCCGTCGCGGTCGCGGGCCTCGACACCCAGGGAGACGAGGTCCGGCGCGGAGCCCCACGTGAAGATGCCCACGGTCTCACCGGGTGCCGCGATCGGCACGTCACCCTCCGCGTCCTCGACGATGACGAGGCGGTGGTAGAGCGAGACGTCGTCGACCAGCCACGTGCCGGCGCCGAGGTCGGTCAGGGTGACGGCGAAGCCGGTGGCGGCGCTCGGGTCGAAGCGGGCGTCCGAGGCGGGGTCGCCCTTGAGGCGCAGCAGCGCGAACGGTGCGGTGACCTGGCGCCAGCCCTCGGCGTCGTCGACGACACTGCGCTCGAACAGCTGGCCGTTGCTCTTCACCTCGTAGCGCAGCGTGCCGCCGCTGCCCGTGCCGTAGAACCAGAAGGCGAAGCCGTCGTAGTCGGACCAGTCGGCGGGCGTCGCGAAGTCGTGCGTGAAGCCGAACCAGTCGCCCTCCGCGGCCGGACCGGTGACGACGGCCTGCAGGGCGTGGTTGGTCGGGGCACCGTCGCGCGGCGCCTCGACGACGGAGAGCGCCGGCGTCACGGACGCGTTCACGCCCCACGGGAAGTACCCGCTCGGCATGCCGGACTCGAAGTCCTCGATGACGTCGGCGTGGCCGACGTCGGGCAGCTCGCCGTGTGGCACCAGCGTCACCGTGGACGTCGTGCGACCGCCGAGGGTGAGCCCGGCCGAAGGCTCGGAGAGCGTCAGCTCCACGGTGGTGACCGGGGCCAGCGGGCCGTGGTCGACGGAGGTGAGCGTCACGTCGAGGGCCGTGGTGCCGGCCGGGAAGGTGAGCACCTGGTCGACGGGCGTGTAGTCCGTGCCGGGGATGGCGGAGCCGCCGCCGGAGGTGACGCGGACCGTGACGTCGGTCGCCGCGGGGGCGCTCAGCACGACGGGAACGACGGCGGACTCGCCGGCGGGGACCGTCGTCGTCGCGCGGCCGAAGACGGCTGCGGGCTGAGCGGGCGTGCCCTGCACGGAGACGGTGTAGAGGGAGTAGCCGTACCAGTGCGGACGGGCCGGGTCCCAGGTCATCGCGACGCGCTCGAGCATCAGCACGCGGACCCAGCGGGCCTCCACGGGTGCGGCGAGCATGATCTCGTCCGTCCCGCCGTCGCTCGCGGCCTCGGTGTGCACCGTGGTCCACGTGCCGCCGGCGGCCGGGTCGACCGTGGCCACCTGGACCTCGTACCGGGCCGCATACGCCGCCTCCCATGCGAGCGTCACCGAGTCGACGGTCGCTGGTGCCCCGAGGTCCACCTGCCACCAGGCGGTGAACTCGACGTCCTCGTCGGGGCCGTTGCCGCTGGCCCACCGGGTGCCCGGGTCGCCGTCGATGGCCAGCCCTGGAGGGAAGGAGCCGTCCTGGTCGTCCTGGGACTGGGAGGCGCTGGCGACGCCGGCGAGCGCGAGGTCGGTGACCGCCTGAGCGGGCGCGGCGAGCGCCACGACGCCGAGGGACACCAGGACGGAGAGCGCGGCGGTGAGTGCGACGCCGCGGATGCCGCGGCCTCTCCCTCCCGTCACCGCCCCGCCGGGACCGGTGGGTGGGTGGTGCGGACGACGATGACGGATCACGGACTCACTCCCTCGTGAGACGGTGCGGGCTGAGCGGTGCTGGACCAGCGGTGCCGATGCATTCAGATCTTGGTTTCACTTACTGTCCAGTTAGTAACGTACGGTCCCTCTCGTCCGGCGCGCTAGACCCCGAAGAGCTCCGTCTCGCGTGTGAGCGCTCATCTTCGTCACGGCATACTCGGCGCATGACGCAGCCGCCCACCGCCCCTCCCGCCGGCCCCCTCGACGGCCTCCTGAGCGACCTGCTGGCCGAGGCGGAGTCGCACGCCGCCGAGCTCGCGGAGCTGCGCCACGACCTGCACCGCATCCCCGAGATCGGCCTCGACCTGCCCCGGACGCAGGCTCGGCTGCTCGCGGCCCTGGAGAGTCTGGGCCTCGAGATCTCGACGGGGCGGGGCCTGAGCTCCGTCGTCGGCGTGCTGCGGGGCGCCCGGCCCGGCCCGGCCGTGCTGCTCCGCGGCGACATGGACGCCCTGCCGGTCACCGAGGACTCCGGCGAGCCGTTCACGAGCGAGCACCCGGGCGTCATGCACGCCTGCGGGCACGACCTGCACGTCGCCGGCCTCGTCGGCGCGGCCCGGCTGCTCGCCGCCCACCGGGACGAGATCGCCGGGTCCGTCGTGCTCATGTTCCAACCGGGCGAGGAGGGGCCGCACGGCGCCCGCATCATGATCGAGGAGGGTGTCCTGGACGCGGCAGGGACGCGCGTCGTCGGCGCCTACGGCGTCCACGTGGCGTCAGGAATGATCCCGACCGGCGTCGTGACCGCGCGGGCGGGCACGCTCATGGCCGCCAACGACTCGGTTCTGGTGACCGTGCGGGGGCGCGGCGGCCACGGGTCGATGCCGCACCTCGCCGCCGACCCCGTGCCGGTGGCCGCCGAGATGGTCCTTGCCCTCCAGACCGCAGTGACCCGCCAGTTCGACGCGCACGACCCCGTCGTCGTGACCGTCGGCCGGATCACCGCGGGGACGACGGACAACGTCATCCCGGACACCGCGGAGCTCGCGGCGACCGTGCGCACGTTCTCCCCCGAGTCCCACGCCGCCGTGCCGGAGCGGATCACGCGCGTGCTGGAGCACGTCGCCGCAGCGCACGGGCTCACCGCCGAGGTCGACTACCAGCGCGGCTACCCCGTCACCGTCAACGACGCCGCCGAGGTCGCGCGCGTCGAGCGCGTCGTCGGGACCGTCGCCGGCCCGGGGCGGTACGTCACGCTCCCGCAGCCGCTCTCCGGAGCCGAGGACTTCTCCTACGTCCTCCAGGAGGTGCCGGGAGCGTACGTCTTCGTCGGCGCGACGCCGGCGGGCGAGGACCCCGCGACGGCGCCGTACAACCACGCGTCGAAGGCCCGCTTCGACGACTCGGCCGTGCCGCTCTCGGCCGCCGTGCTCGCCGCGCTCGCCCTGGACCGCCTCGCCCAGGGCTGACGCCCGTCCGCGCGAACATGCGCTCGCCCTGCGAACACCAGGAGTGCGCACACCGGCCACGTGTTCGCGTGACCGGGCGCGGTGATTCGCGGGCGCCCGCGCGGGCTCCTCCGGGTATTTAACCCGGCGCGCCCCGGCTCTTTGATGGGTATGAGCCCGCACGTCGACCACGGTCCCCTCCCACCACCGGCGACCTGCCCCATCGGCTGGCAGCCGCAGGCCCTCGCGCCCGTCTTCTGGGGGGTGCGGTCCCTCGGCCCCGCCGACGGCGCCCCCGTGGACCTGCGGATCTTCTTCCCCAGCCTCGACGGCTCGGTGGAGACCGCCCCGATCCTCGCCGGTTGTGGCCGCTACCCGCTGATCCTCTTCGCGCACGGCCACTGCTCCGGCGACACCGACCACTTCCGCCGCTGGTTCCTCATCCCCGCGATGCTCGCCCGCAGCGGCTACGTCGTCGTCGTGCCGCGGCTCGCCGGGAACGCCAGCGGGACCAGCCCGTCCGTGCCCGAGCACCCCGACGAGGCGACCCTCGACGCCGTCGCGACGTGGGCGCGCACCGCCTGGGAGCACGCCGACGTCCTCCTGCCCCCGCCGGCGACCGGCGTCGTCGGGCACAGCTTCGGCGCCATGCTCGCCGCACGCTACGCCGTGGGCCGCGACGTGCGCGCCTTCGCGGGACTCAGCGGCGGCTGGCAGGACTGGTTCGGCGCGGAGCCCTTCCCCCTCCCGCTGCTCACCGTCCCGAGCCTGCTCACCTGGGGCGGACCCGGCGACCTCTTCACCCAGCTCAGCGACGCAGGGTGGGAGGCGATGGCGCGGCCTCGGCACCGGGTGGTGTTCGAGGAGGGCGAGCACTGGGACTACCTGGGGACCACAGACATCCCGTGCCGCACCCCGGCGTCGTGCCCGGGGATCCAGGGGGCCGCGGCGGACCTCGTCACGATGTTCTTCGCGCGGTACCTGCCGCCCGAGCTCGCGACCAACCTCGTCGCCGACGTGCCGCCGTCCCTCGAGCCGCCCGCCCTCGACCTCACCCCGGAGCAGGAGTTCTTCGCCGGCGGGTTCCTCGGCGGCCTCGCGGCCCTGCAGGCGGACGCCGGGTGCCCGGTGACCATCACGTCCGCACCCGAGCGCCTCGTCGCCAACCGGCGCACCAAGGAGACCCACTCCGTCGACCGGCCGTGCGCCTGGGTGGACCTCATCTCGACGCGGAACCGTGTGCCCGTCGATGCGAAGCCGCCCGGCTACCACTGGTGCGACATGTGCTTCCCCGCCCGCGCCGACGGCTGACGCGCACGCCCGGGGATCGGCAGCCAGGACGGCGGAGGCTCAGCCCCGAGGCGCCCCGCCCCAGCCCGACGCCGCGAGGTCGGCCCACAGCGGCCGGGCGGCGTCGTCGGTGGAGCCCTGATAGGAGTAGAGCGCGACCGCCCCGAGCGCCTGCGCGGCCGCCGTGACCTGCGTCAACGCGTCCGCCGGCGCGTTCAGGTAGCCGGCGACACCGGGCACCAGGCGCACGCCCGTCCGCGCCGCGAGGTCCGCCTCGAACGCCAACCAGGTCCGCAGCCACGCCGCCTGCTCCGCGCTGCCCTCACGGAAGTAGTCCATGGGCAGCACGGCGTCCACCACGCCCGCCTCGGCCCAGCCCGGCCAGTCCTGCAGGGTGTCCCGGTAGGCGCGCGTGTCGGCGAAGGACGGCGTCGTCGGCCCGCCCGGGCCGTCGCCCCAGGCGATGACCGCCGCCGAGACGACGGCGCGGCTCCCCGTGGTGCGCACGGCGTCACGTGCGGTGCGCACCAGTTCCGTGACCTGCGCGCGGCGCCAGTCCGACCAGGCCGGGTCGTCCGGGGCGGGGGTGCCGACGGCGCCGGTCTCGGCCGCGTACCGGGCGAGCGCGGCCGGGTGGTAGCCGTGCGACGCGGAGGCGTACCGGACGTAGTCGAGGTGGATGCCGTCGACGTCGTAGCCCGCCGCGATCTCCCCGACGACAGCAGCCAGATGGTCGCGGACCTGTGGCAACGCGGGGTCCAGGTAGGCGTCCCAGGTGCCGTCGGCCGTGCGGGTGACCCAGCGGTCCGCCTCCGGGGCGGTCGTGCCGTGGTCGGCGGTGACCCAGCCCGGCGGCGCGGGCAGGCCCTCGTAAAGCTCGTGCCAGGTGGGCGCGACGGGGACCCACGCGTGCACCTCGAGGCCTGCGGCGTGCGCCTCGTCGACGAGGGTCGCGAGCACGTCCAAACCCGGCTCGAGCTCAGGGTCCGCGGTCCGCGGCAGCACCCGCGACTCGTAGTACGCGTCCTGGCGGCGGACCACCTCCGCGATCACCGCCGTGGCGTCGGCGGACACGAGGTCGGCGACCACGCGCCGGATGCCGTCCCTCGTCTTGAGCGAGGCGTCGAACAGGTGCACCCACACCGCGCGCTGCAGTGCGGCGTCGGGCGAAGGAGGCTGACGGGTCGGCGTCGGCGTCGGGCTCGGCGTGGCCGGGGCGGGCGGGAGGCTGCGCGTGGGTGACGGCGTCGCAGTCACAGGCGACGGCGTCGGCCCCGGCGCGCCCGTGCACGCCCCGAGCATCGCGACCGCGACGAGCCCGGCGAAGACGGCGGCGAGTCCCGGGGACCTCGGTCGCACCCGACCCACGGCTACCTCCCCACCGAGCCCAGCCCTGGGCACCACGGCGCGTCACCACAGTGGTACCTCAGGTCATCATCGTGCGCCGAGGTGGCACAGGATGTGCGCTACTCGTACCACTGTGGCCGGGGGGTGGCTCGCGGGGTGGCCCCGGGGGTTGGCTCGCGGGGTGGCCCCGGGGGTGGGCTCGCGGGGTGGGCTCCCGGGGTCGGTCAGGCGGTGGCGCCGCGGCGGCGGTTCGTGATCTTGGCGAGCAGCTCCTTGGCGCGGCGCTGGTTCTGCGGCTTCGCCGCCTCGCGCTTGATGATCTGGAAGGCCTTCGCCACCAGTGCGGACTTGAACATGCCTCGGATGAGCTTCGCCATGTCGTCGCCTCCTGCTCGAACGGGTCTTCGACGCTACGTGGCATGCGGAAGGACGGCGACTTGGGCCGGAAGTCCGCTGTCCTCAGGCGATCCCGGCCCTAGCGTCGGTTTCGGCGGCGTCCAACGGGGTTAATCCCTGGTTGGCCGCCCCGCTCGACCCGCCACCGCCGGCGCCGACAGCCTGACGGCGGTCGGCCCGGCCGCCCCGAAAGAGGTCCGACGTGAAGCGCATCGCTCGTGCAGCCACGGCCGTCATCGCCGCCGCCGCCCTGCTGACCGGCTGCGCCGGCACCACGGCCCAGGACCCGACCCCGTCGGCAGCCCCGGAGGCCACGCCAACGCAGGAGGCGACCACCCCGCCGGCAGAGCCCGACGCCATCCGTATCGCGTCGCTCAAGGGCCCGACGACCATGGGCCTGGTCGGCCTGATGGCCGACGCCGAGGCCGGCGAGGCCGCCCACAACTACGACGTCACCATGTACGGCAGCCCCGACGAGGTCGTGCCCCTGGTCGTCCAGGGCGAGGTCGACGTCGCCCTCATCCCCGCGAACCTCGCGGCCGTCATCTACAACCGCACGCTGACCGACGCCGGCCCGGCCGTCCAGGTCGCCGCGATCAACACCCTCGGCGTGATGGACATCCTCGAGTCGGGCGAGACCGTCCAGACGATCGAGGACCTGCGGGGCAAGACCGTCCTCGCCTCCGGCAAGGGCGCCTCGCCCGAGTACGTCCTCAACTACCTGCTGCGGAGCAACGGCCTCGAGCCCGGCGTCGACGTGACCGTCGAGTACCGCGCCGAGCACACCGAGATCGCCGCCCTGCTCGCCGCCACGCCCGGCGCCATCGCCATGCTGCCGCAGCCGTTCGCCACCGTGGTGAAGACGCAGAACCCCGCCGTGCGCACCGCCCTCAGCCTCACGCAGGAGTGGGAGAAGGTCACCGACGACTCCCAGCTGGTGACCGGCGTCGTCGTCGTGCGCACGGAGTTCGCCGAGCAGTACCCCGAGGCGTTCGCCGACTTCCTCGCCGACTACGAGGCGTCGACGCAGTTCACCAACGACAACCCCGCCGAGGCTGGCGTCCTCATCGCCGAGGCGGGCATCGTCCCGGCCGCGGCCGTCGCCGAGGCGGCCATCCCGTCGTCGTACATCACGTTCATCGCCGGTGAGGAGATGCGGTCCGCGTTCAGCGGGTACCTCCAGGTGCTGTTCGACGCCGATCCGGCCTCCGTCGGTGGGACCATGCCAGGCGATGACTTCTACTTCGGCGGCTGAGCGAGCGCCCCGGAACCTGCTGCGCAGGGCCGCACGCCCGCTGCTCGTCCTCGCCTTCTGGGTGGCGGTCTGGCAGCTCGCGGCGGTCCTCGTCGACCAGGAGATCCTGCTCGTCTCGCCCGCCGGGGCGATCAGCCGGCTCGGCGAGCTCGTCGTCACCGGTGGCTTCTGGGCGACCGTGTGGCACTCGTTCTCGCGGATCGCGGCCGGCTTCGTCGTGGCCGCGGCGGTCGGCGTCCTCGCGGCGTCGGCCGCCGTCGGCTCCCGCGTCTTCGACGCCCTGGTCACCCCGGCGCTGACGGCGGTGCGCAGCACCCCGGTGGTGAGCTTCATCATCCTGGTGCTCATGTGGGCGAGCAGCGGCCAGCTCGCGTTCGTCATCAGCTTCCTCATGGTGCTGCCGATCACGTACACGACCGTGCTCGAGGGCATCCGGCACCGGGATCGCACCCTGCTCGAGGTGGCGGCCGTGTTCCGCATCCCGTTCTGGCGGCGAGTCCCCGCGATCGACGTGCCCGCGGTGCTGCCCTACGTCATCGCGAGCTGCCGCGTCGGCATCGGCCTCGCCTGGAAGAGCGGCATCACCGGCGAGCTCATCGGGCTCACGGACGGCAGCATCGGCGAGCGCCTCTACGAGGCGAAGCTCATGCTGAGCAGCGCGGACGTGTTCGCGTGGACGGCCGTGATCGTCGCCCTGAGCTTCGGTTTCGAGAAGGCCGTGGTCGCCGCGCTGGAGCGGGCCGACCAGCGGCTGTCCCTGGGGAGGCCGGCGTGATCGGCCTCGTCGGCGTGACCAAGCGCTACGGCGAGCAGGTGGTGCTCGACGGGCTGGACCTCGACCTGCCCGACGGTCGCGTCACAGCGCTGATGGGGCCGAACGGCTCGGGCAAGACGACGATCGCCCGGCTGCTCCTCGGCCTGGAGCGCCCTGACGCCGGGACCGTGCAGGCCCCGCGGCACCGGTCCGCCGCGTTCCAGGAGGACCGCCTGTGCGGTCAGCTCACCGCGGTGCGCAACGTGCGGCTCGCGCTCGACCGGACCGTCGACGGCGCGGTCGTGGAGGCGGAGCTGCGCGCCGTCGGGCTCGACGACGACGCTCTCCGCAAGCCCGTGCGGGAGCTCTCCGGGGGCCAGCGACGGCGGGTCGCCATCGTCCGCGCGCTCATGCCACGTGCGGAGCTGACCGTCCTCGACGAGCCGTTCAAGGGCCTCGACTCGGCAGCCCGGGAGCAGATGATCGACCACATCCGGGCGGCGCACGCGCTCACGCCGGGTCGGGCGATGCTCCTGATCACGCACGACCGCCTCGAGGCGGAGTGGTTCGCGGCGCCCGTCGTGGAGCTCCCCGCCCGGCGCTGACCCCTGCCCGCCTGGAGCACCGTCCCGGCCCTCCCCTCAAGTGGAGCACCGTGGCGGCGAAACGCCCCGAGTGGAGCACCGTGGCGCCACGGTGCTCCACTCGGAAGAGGGCGGACGTACGCTCGTGCGATGACGCGCCCGGGCGACCGGATGGTCGACGTCGAGCTCGACGACGAGCTCGACGCCCCCGGCGCGGCGACGGTCGACGGGGTGCCCGACGGCGTCCGCGAGCCCGCGCAGGGCGGGGCCGGGAGAGGGCTCTTCGCCGGGCACGCCGGGCGGGCCGGGCCGGTCGTGCACGCCGGGCGGGCCGGGCGGGCCGGGCGGGCCGGGC
>Ga0196970_1001055_pt1 | contig 21906 bp, 22 predicted proteins | sample S1v_513CmetaG_FD_148672 | JGI IMG/M metagenome (GOLD analysis project Ga0196970, IMG submission 148672) | Soil microbial communities from Anza Borrego desert, Southern California, United States - S1+v_5-13C | ecosystem: Environmental > Terrestrial > Soil > Desert | place: USA: California...
TTCACGACACCGACCGGGCCAACGTGGGTTCACCCTGGTAGAACGCGGGCCGTCGCCGTTGGCGAGCAGAAACTGCCGCTCGCTGACGGCGCTCGACGGCGAGCGCCGCCCAGCGGCGGCAGTGACAATCCCACGCCTCCACCCAGGTGTGGGGCAGAACCAGGTTGGAGTCCCCTTGCGTTTGCACAGGAATGCCCGAGCCAGCCAAGAATTGTGCGGCCGACTCCTGCTCACTGAGGCCCCACAATCCGGACCAGTGCTGCTTAGGTATCACTACTTGTCCATGCGCGTAGCGCGCCGGGATGTCGGAACGCCGGAGCAGCGTGACCAGGAGACCGGCGATATCGGTGTCGTTCCCGGCTCGCTCGTCGAGGACAGCCATCGGGTACTTTTGGCGATCCATGTACCACTGAACCTGGATGTTGGCATACACCCAACTGGCGATGCGCCCCATGTCGGGACCTGTCTCGGTCAGAACCTCCACCACGACAGCGTCATCGATATCAGTTTCCTGGGCGAGATCCGCTTCGGTCGGGGCCCCCTGGGACAAGGGTAGCGTCAAAGGCGCCCCCAGTTCGGGAGCCGGCGCAATGCCCGCATCGCTGCGAGCCGGCCCGAAGGGCAGGACCTCGTTCCAGACCGGTCCCGCGCCCCGATGCCACGCCTCCAGGTTCTCCTGGAGCTCATAGACCGCCTCGGGCAGAACATCGCTTGACGCCGGTGACATGAGGGCCTGATTCAGGAGCGCCAGCGTCGTGCTTATGCGGCCACCGATCTGGTCCGCCAGCTCCTGGTGGCGGTAAAGCGCCGTGGCTGGCACCCCGCCCGCACTCATTTCATCTTTGTTCGATGCCCACTCAGACCGGACGCTCCCGACCAAGCCCTGAAGAGCAGACCGGTGTGCCCACAGTGACTCGTGCCACTGATAGAGCCCCCCGGGATCATCAGCCACCTTCACCAGGCCGGAGACCGTCTGGGTGAGGCTCTCCATCTCCGCAGCGAGTTCAAGGTTCTTCGTCCACGCTAACGCACCAATCGCGGGCGGCTCGACGGCCTCGGCGGCCCGCACTTTGGCGGGCCAGTCATCCCAACCGAGTCCCATAATCAGTACGACAGGAATCAGTACCGCTGCGACCTTGCGCAGCCCTCGGGAGATCACTGCGATCACACCCCTCACCGGAGGATCAGTCGGTTCCGCCAGGTGTCAGCAACTGCTTGTGGCCCCGAATGACAAGGTCGATGGAGTGTGTCGTTTGCCAGCGTTCAGTCTCCGAATGGGTCACAATCCGGGCCTCGCAGGTTGCGGCTTCCGGGTCAGTCGGCTCGAGGAGTGCGCAGACGTTGCCATCCTCGTCATCTTCGTCGATGCGGCCGTCGCCGTCGTTGTCATGCCCATCATGCCAGTGGGACCAGTTAATGGTCCGCTTGTGATGAGCCGTCACCGTCACCCGGTAGGTACCATCGGCGGGGCGATCGGAGGTCCAGGGAATCGTCATGGTGTACGAGAAGCTCCCCGAGCCACCTTCAGCCCAACCGTCCGGGTTCTCGACCCTGACCGAACTACCATCACCGAAGGAGATGGTGGTCGACTCTAGGACCGAGGGGATGTTGACCCAAACCTTCTCGGCCGTACTCGGGCAACTGATGGTCAGCACGACCTCTTCGCCACGGCGCGCCGGGTTGGGCGAGAGCGAGAGCGTCCCGGTAGAACCAGGCCGATCCACCACGACGATGTTCCGGGAGAATGGAGCGCTCCAGTTGCCACGGCTGTCCTTCACCTGCAACGTCACCTTGTAGGTGCCGGGCGAGCTGAACGAACTCCGCTTGCCGGTCCACTTCTCCTCCACGATCGGGTCCCCGTCGGGGTCGCGGCCCTTCGCGGTGTAGGTCACCGAGTCGCCGACCGTCAAGAAGGCCGGTGCTTCGAAGTAGGCCACGGGCTTCCGGTCCGGTCGGGCCACCACCTCGACCTCGCGGGTCGTCTGGGCCGATGCCCCCTCTGCATCCACCACCACCAGGGTCACGGTGTACCGGCCGGGCTGGGTGAAGACCGGCTCGTTGCCGGCCCACAGCCGCACGATCGTACCGCCCTCGGGGTCGTAGCTCATGTCGGTGTAGCTAACCTCCTCGCCCACAAAGACCGGCGAGGTCACGTTGAAGGCGGCGACTGGCGGGAGATTGCCCGGACCTGGGTGAATCGCCATCGCTTCCTCCCGGGGGATGCCGGTCACGATCTGCGCGTTGGGGTCCGGCTCGATGCCGACCGCCTCAAAGCACTGGCCCGCCATCGCCTGGACCACCTCGGTCTTGGGCATGATCGTCCCGGCGAGGGCAGCCCGAACCAGCTTCAGGTCGACGCTGAACTTACTAGGCTCAAAGGACGGGTCCTGATCCAGGGCGTTCAGCTCCTCAAGCAGTCCCTTCTCCTTCAGCGCCTGGACCCAGGCCGTAAACTCCTCGACCTGCAGGACCGCCTCGGGCGCCTGCGTGATCGGCAGCCCCTCACGCTTCAGGAAGGCGACCGCGGCCCGCCCCGATGTCATGAGCGGAGCCTGAAAGAAGTTCTGGGCGATGACCGAGGCCATCTCGCCGACCGTGACCAGCCCCTTCACGTTCCGCCCCTGCTGGAGCTGAAGCATCAGCTTCACGACGCCCATGCTGGGGGTTGATGTGCCGGTGAGGAGGCGGAGCATGACGGTGGCGCCCTCTGCAAAGGTGGCCACACGGTTGGGCTGAAAGCTGCCATCGGGATAGCCGGTGATTAGGCCACGCTGGGCGATCTCCAATATGTCAGCCTCGGCCCAGTGCCCGGAGACATCCGTAAAGGCCGGGCGTTCCGCTCGCAGCGGAATCCGCCGGCTGAAGGAGCGCATCACCTTGGCCATCTCAGCCCGGACCATGGACTGCCCCGGGCGGAAGGTTCCGTCGGGGTAGCCATCGACCGCCCCGGCCTGGACCAGGGATTCGATCCAGGGGAAATGGGGGCTGTCAGCGGGTACATCAGTAAACGATGGCGCGGCGGGACGGAATGGCGGCAGGCCGGCCGCCTGCGCCACCCACGCCACGAAATGCCCGCGGGGAAGCGGGCGATCCGGGTCCTGCTGGACATCCGTATCGCTAAGGAATCCAATGCTCCATAAGATTGATAAGGTCTCGCCGGCCCAGTGCTGATTCCACGGCTCAGGGAGCGGCTTCAGCGGAACATCCCACCCCGGGCCGGTCTCTCCAGAAGCGCTTCCGGCCAGGAAAATACCCAGCATACTCAGCACCAGTGAGAGCGCAATCCATCGACGCATCATTCCCACCCCCGAAGCTCAACGTTCGGATTCCTTCACCTGTTGCTCGTCCCGCAGGCTCTCAACCTGCTCCCGCCAATCGGGAGGAAGGTGGAAGATGTGGAGTTCGTTCTCTCCCGGATAGCCCACGGTGCCGTACACAATCCGGTCACCAACAGGAGACCAATCAGGCCGCACCATGGCAGTTCTGCTAATGCGGACTGGTGGCGCCTGGCCCATGGGATCAAGCAGGTAGAAGCCGGACTCCGATTGAGCACTGTACCGCGCGCCGATGAACTCCTCGTCAGGCGACCAGGTGAGTGCGCTGATTGTCCGCCCCGGCCAGGGAACACGCCACAGCTCTCGGGAAACGCCAGTACTGACCTCGATGACGGCTACTACCCAAGCGGTTTCACCGTCCTGGTATTCCACGGCAACGTAGCGCCCTGATGGACTCATGTAAGCGCTTAGGATTGTGGACCCTGCCGTCCAAAGGAAGCGGAGCTCCTCGGTCTTAGGATTGAACAGGTACACGTCCGTGGGTCTTTGCTTCTGCCCGTTCCTGGCGGGGCCTGGGCTGAGTGCAACAGCCGCTGACATCCCATCCCTAGTCCATGTGAAGTCGGCAATTCCATCGAGAGCAAAGAGCGTTCGACGGGAGTTGCCGATGCGGATGATGGTGTGCGGCGATCCTTGCCCAAGCCAAGAAGCATCCCGATAAACCTGCTGGTCACCCATCCACTGCGGCCGATCACCGCCGTGAATCAGCTCCTGTCTCGTCAGAAGTTCCCCAGATTCATTGCGAAGCTCCAGGTACTCCCACTGTTCGAAGTGCTCAACCAGGATCTTCTGCTCATCAGGCGACCACTTTGGGTTTGAGAAGCGTCCGCCGGTAGCTAGTACGGATGTGCTTGCGTTCGTCAGAATCTCCGGTTCTGGTGCTCCGACCGAACGCCCACAGCCCGCTAAAGCAAGCACTAGCACCATTAGCACCTGGAAGCTCCTCACAGCGTCTCCCCCTATCGAGTCACTGATCGGCCTGCTCCGACTCTTGTTCCTGCTGAAGCTTCACAACTTGCTCCCGCCAGTTAGTCGGAAGGTTAAGCATGCGGAGCTCGTTCTCACCCGGGTACCCCACCGTGGTGTACACGATCTGATCGCCGGTTGGAGACCAGTCCGGGAAGACCAGGTCGAGGGTACTGATACGCACTGGCGGAAACCGCCCCTTTGAATCGAGAAGGTAGAAGCCGGCCTCAGATTGGCTGGCTGAGAATCGTGCGCCGATAAATGCTTCATCGGGAGACCATGTTAGGTTGCCGATAGCTCGGCCTGGCCAAGGAACACGCCAGAGTTCACGGGACCGACCGGTTTCCACCTCAATAATAGCAACGACCCACGCCGACTCTCCGTCCCGATAGTCAACCGCCACATACCGCCCCGAGGGACTCATGTACGTGCTGAGGGCTGTGGAGCCTGCCGTCCAAAGGAAGCGAAGCTCCTCGTTGGCGGAGTTGAACAGATATACCTCGGTGGGCTTCTGCTCCTGCCCCTTCAGGGTATAAGCTGGGCTGAGAGCCACAGCAGCTAGGTTACCGTCCCTGCTCCAGGTAACGTGCGCAGTGCCCTCAAAGGTAAGCAGCGCCGACTTCTGACCGAATGCCCGGAAGATTGTGCGCTTGCGTTCTCCGGTCTGAGGGGGTTCTCTGTTTACAGCTTGGGTTCCCATCCATTGAGGTGGGCCAGCGACGCGGTCAAGTTTCTGACTCTCCAGGAGCTTGCCGGATGTGTCGCGAATCTCCAGGTACTCCCACTGCTCAAAGTGCTCGACCAGGATCTTCTTGCCATCCGGCGACCACTTGGGGAACAAGAACCGTCCACCGCTGGCCAGTAGCACAGTCCTCGCTCCCGTGAGGATCGCAGGCTCGGATGTCTCCATCGGGCGACTACATCCGGTCAGGACCGCAAAAAGCAGAAGGAGGGTACTGAAGTTCCTCACGCCATTGCCCCTCTCTGACCTCACTGGTCAGCCCGCCTGGGACTGTTGCTCCTCGCGGAGCTTCTCAACCTGCTCGCGCCAATCGGTTGGAAGGTGGAAGATGCGGAGCTCGTTCTCTCCGGGATAGCCCACGGTGCCGTACACAATCCGGTCGCCAGCGGGAGACCAATCAGGCCGAACCATCGCCGTAGCACTAATGCGGACGGGTGGCGCCTGACCCATGGGATCAAGAAGATAGAAGCCGGACTCCGATTGAGCACTGTACCGCGCACCGATGAACTCCTCGTCAGGCGACCAGGTGAGTGCGCTGATTGTCCGCCCCGGCCAGGGAACCCGCCAAAGCTCACGAGAATGGCCGGTGTCTACTTCAATCAGGGCGGCGACCCAGGCCGTATCCCCATCCTGGTACTCCACTGCCACGTAGCGCCCCGATGGACTCATGTAAGCGCTCAGGATCGTTGACCCTGCCGACCACAGGAAGCGAATATCCTCAGTCTCGGGGGTGAAGAGGTAAACGTCGACAGGCTTCTGCTCCTCCCCCACTGTGCCGGGTCCCGGGTTCAAGGCAACTGCAGCAATGCGCCCGTCCCTCGTCCATGAGAAGTAGGCACTTCCTTCAAGAGTGAGCAGCGGCGCATCCGGGGAGCCAAATGCCAGAATGCTTGTGCTGCGCCGGCCAGGCCCTGACTTTCGTGACTCCCTGTAGATGGGGTTACTGCCCATCCACTGCGGTTGGTCGCCACCACGCTGAAGCTTCTGGCTCTCCAGAAGCTCCCCGGATTCATCACGTATCTCCAGGTACTCCCACTGCTCGAAGTGCTCAACCAGGATCTTTCTGCCATCCGGCGACCACTTTGGATTTGAGAAGCGTCCACCGGCTGCTAGCACCGTTGTGCTTGCATTTGTCAGGATCTCATGTTCTGTTACTCCGTTGGAACGACCACAGCCAGCCAAGGCAAGCACTATCACAAGGAGGACCTTGAACCTCTTCATGCCGTTCTCCCCCCTTGTTATGGATAGGGATACCTCTGCGGGTACAGGGTCTTTGTAAACCAACCAACACCAGTGCTGCTGGGGTCATTGATCCAACGAGCCAGCTTGGTTTTGACTCTCCCCAAGTTCTCAATGGCAACGCGCATGTAAGGCGGATAGTTGTCGGGGTTCAAGAGCCCTGCTGCAGGACCAACACCCAGTGCGAGGGGAACGACAACCGAGCTCACAAAAGCTTGCTCGAACTCGTTCTCCCCATCCAGCGAAGCTTGGGCTTCATCTGAGTTATGTGCCACGAGAATTGAGTAGGAATGGGCAAGCCAGAAAGTGCTAGTATCGGGCGACTTGATAAACAGCAGCCACAGGTCACCGCCAGTACCCCCGGTATCACTCTGCAGGTTCTCCCAAGCGAACTCAGCGTTCAGCATGTCCTGCACCAGCATGCCGTTTGCCGTCCTCCAGTAGGGTGACTGTCCAAGACGACTAGACTCGTACTCCCATGTCGTGAAGTCCACAACCGCTCGGCCACAGCCGAAATGGTTAGGATAGGCACAGTCTCCCTGCCCGTAGGTTCGGAAGAACTCCCTAGTCTGCTCGAGCCTCTCCAAGGGAGTGCTCGCAGGTTGCTCGGGCCCACCTTCTTGACCCGAATCCCCTTCAGACCCCTCATCAGGCTCGGGAACAACCTCTCCGGCGTTCCTAGCCCAACTCACTGACGCAGCCCCCAGGAGAAAGCCCAACTCGTACTCCTCATTCGCCTGGTCTACCCCAGCGTCCGGGGCCGTCCTCAGAGTAGCTGCCTGCTCCATGACCTCATCGGACTCCACAGGCACCAAAACTTGCAGCGCCGGGCCGTACTCACGGAAGAAAGACTCCGCCGATCTTCCCTCCACGCTGCTTCTACCGTAGGAGAGGATTCCATGCCAGGGAGTGACGAAGCTGCTCGTCTCGTCAACCTCAGCGGTCAGGGCCATAGACGAGCCACTGTTGAGGCCACGGAAGAAGGCTTCGAACTGCTCGGAACTACCGTCCGTCACAGACTGCTGCACGTACTGACGTGTGAAGGCCAAGTCATCCTCCGCGGGTGCGGGGCTACTGGAGACTCCCTGCAACTGCTCGACCATGGCCTGTGCAATTGCCTGCTCGGCTTGAAACCTTGTGTCCTGACCCCACTGAAAAGGCTCTCGTACCGGCTCCCCTAGCGGATCGGGGCCGACCACGCCAAAGGAGATCTCGACCGCTTGGCCGTTGATCTCGTTCAAGGCAAACCGACTCGCGCCGGTCTTCGGATCGATCAGGATGTAGACATCCTCACCCGATAGCTGGCCCTGCGGCGTCACCACCATGAGATCCTGGTCTAGTGCCTCGCGGAAAACGGCTGTCGCTTCGCCAGAGAGATACAGGCTCTCTACCTCCGGCTGATACTCCTCACCCTTGCAAAGGAAGTGAACGGGAGCGCTTCGATGCGCTTCGCCAAGGAGTGGTAGCGTCGACTCTGAAGGCAGACCTGGAATGTCATCCAACACATGAGCCTCAGCGTAGGAGGCCGCAACACCTAGCATGAGAGTGGCGGCGTTCTCCTTCTCCTGATCCTCCACCGGGGCAACCGCCTGGGTAACAACCCTTGCCGCATCTAGGGTCTGGGCCTCAAGTCTGCCCAAGATAGGCGTCCCGAGGACTCGCACAGCCCCAGTGTCAAAAGCCGCAACAGCTACTTTGGGCCCCTGAACTACTGCCAGGCCGCTACGCTCGGTGATCTGCTCGTGTTCGCTCTGCAGGTCAGCCAAAAAGCGTAACCCAATTGCCCTCAGATTGCTCGCCATCAGCGCTTGACCGGATAACAACCCCTGCGACTGTCCCTGAAGTCGTGTTCGAGCAACAACTGGATCTAGGCGCCCCACCTGAAGAGTGATGACCGCTGTACTCCCAACTGTCAGGGCGCGAGTAACCTGCTCCTGGCTGGTTCCCATGATCAAGTCGAGAGTCATTGTCTGCGGTTCAGCCAGAGACAGGGCCGAGTCGGGGCCTCCCTGCGCCACGAGCCGGTCTCCTATCAGAATGGCTGGCCGCAGGTCCAAGAGGTATGCTGGCGTCAACGCCAGGCCGCTCCACGCTTGTGCTGTCTCAACATCCTTCTGGAGCGCAGGCCGGTAGGTGAGAACTACGTTATTGCTCAGAACAGCCGAAAGGTCGACTTCGGCCGACACCTCACCCAGGGTGACACGTAGCTTTCCAACCCACGATTCTGGCATGCTTGAGTACGAGGCCCCCACTTCAGCCAGAGCAAGAGGAACGTGAACACGCTCGCCGGTAGATGCGGCTACGGCAGGTAGCAGGGTACTTGGTGGTGCCTCCGCCCCGCCCTTAAGGTATTTGTTCAAGTCGAACGAGAACGAGCCGACCGGGAGAGAGGGAGCTGAAAGTGCCCACGAGGGGTCGTACACCTGCCATTGGCCGTCTACGAAAGCCTCCACCCATACGTGGCGGGTAACCAGCGCGTTGGGTTCGCCATTGGATCCGACAGCCATCTGGACCTCTCGTCCGTGTCCGGCCAAGAACCGCCCTGCTTGCCGGCCATCGGCCAAGCCGGTGAGAGAACGCCAGTCAGCCGGTGTGAGGATTACCTGGCCTTCTGCCCACCGAGCTGGATAGCCTTGTTGACGGAGTAAGCCAACGACCAGGGTTGCAGAATCCACCTCGCCGGCGCTTCTGTCCATCCATGCCTGCGTGGATGTCTTTGCTGAGCCTACATACCAGTCCCGCTTCACCGTTGCGATCACTGCCTCAAAGATCTCGTCTGCTGAAGCTTCGGCGAGTCCGAGAGTAGCCAGGGACGGGCTGGGGATTGGTGCGAGATCGCTAGCATCTGGCGCTTGAAGCGTAATCGGAGCGGACTGCTACGGAACGGGAGCCACCGGAAGCGAGGACGGAGCAGGTACGTCTGAGGCCGGACCGAAAGGCAACACGGTGGACTGAGCCGGTTCGAGGCGCGACGATCCAGCCAGTGCCTGACGGAGGTCCTGCAACTGGCCGATTGCTTCTTCATCTGGCGCCTGCAAAGTGGCGCCGATCTTGGCGAGCACCCCTGTGAGCCCGGTTGACAGAGAAAGTCGTACTGCGTTGGCTTCAGCCGCTGCCGTAGGTAGCCCTTGTGCCTGAGCGTACTCCTCGATCGCCTGAAGTTCGGAGAATGCCCCAGGTAGCTCTACCATCAGAGCATCACGGAAGGGGACCATAGACTCCTTCCAACCGAAGATCCCGCCCGATTCATCAGCCATCTCGAGCAACTCGGTCACCATCGCTTCAAGATGCTCCAAGGCACTCCCGACCTGGAGCAGGTGTTGCGGATAGGGCGCCTGCTGGATAGTCGAGGCAACTGTTTCGGCTCGAACAACAGCAGGCTGTACCTGAACCGTAAGCATCAAGAGCATAACCAGCAACCGAGCCGTTGCCCTCCAGAACCGAGAGACCACTGGATGCACCCCCTGTTGACTCCACCACTCCCGCCAAACCAGACTGAACCTACCCACCCACTGCGTGGGGGAACGCTGTGTACTCAAGACGCAGATTGGCCCGGAACCCGAGGAACTGGGTCCGGATCGGCACCTCGACCTCGCCCACAACAGCCGGGCGTCCGCGCACCGTCCTCACCGCTGCCGATGCCTGCACAGGCCCTTCGATCACGCCACCCTGCTCAAGCGGATTGCCGGCAGCATCCAGCTCCAGATTAGAGCGAATCAACTGCCGGAAGGTGGCGTTGGGCGGCCGCAGGACAACCCTCTGCTCAAGCACCCAGGCCCGGTAGTCCACCTGGCGGGCCGATGCCCTCGTCGCAGTGACGAGGGCACCGTGTACCTGCTCCCGAACGGCGAGGGCCCCAAGGAAGTCGACCATACCGAGCACGAGGAGCATGAGGACCAGCACGGCCGAAATCCCGAGCACCAGGACAGGGGTGTCCCCCCGCTCTTCATGCAGTAAGCGCCTCATCCTGACGGCACCACCCCGGAGATCGTCGTGAGCGACTTCTGTATGCGGAAGGTTCCCTCGTACCCGACCCACTGGAAGTCGGGCAGGAGCCGGCTCAGCATATAGGGATGGTCATAGGTGACTGTCAGCGTCACCTGGCCCCCCCACGCCACACCCGGCGAGGTACCCGTCACCTGGACCCGGGAGAGATCCCGCCTGTCGTCGGCCATCCGGCGGGCAACGATGTACGCCACGTCATTGGAGACCCCGCCATCCGATGCGAGTTCGAGTTCGGCAGCCGTCAAGGCGGACCGGACGGTGACCACCGCACTGTAGATGTCGTAGGCTTGGAGTCCCACGGTAAAGGTGCTGATGAGCAGGATCACCGCCAGGGTCATGGAGATGAACTGATCCACATTACCAACCCCTAGTGGGTATTCATGAAGGTCGTCAACTTGTTGCCAATCCAGTTGTTCAGGCCGGAGAAGTAGCCAATCACCGCAGCGGCGATGCCCAGCACGGCGACCACGAACAGGCCCTTCATGAGCAGCTCATCAATACCCCCACGCTCGTCCTGGAGCATCTCCTCAACCCGCATCCTCGGCACCTCGGCACGAACAGCGAAACGCAACATGAAGATTCCTCCCCTTTGTTCATTCACCCAGGAAACGGAACGCCTGGATTGCCAGCGGTGTGGCGAAGACCAGGGCGCCATTCATAAAGAGCACGAAGGTGATGACCGCCATGGTCACCGTGGCCGAGCGAATACGCTGCCTGGCCTCCTCTCGGGCGATGGCCAGGAAGTGCTGCTCCTCCTCCGCAAGGACCTGCTCCAGCGGAATCCCAAGCGAACTCTGATGCTGGAGATGCCGAACCAGGGACTGAACTCGCTGACTCCCGCTCCGATCGGAGAAGCGCTGGAGTGCGGTCGGCAGCGGCGAGATCTGAACGTCGGCAAGGAGTTGAACCAACTCTTGGCGCAGGGGCTCACGCACCACAGATGGTGCCGAGACCAGCGCCGGAACCAGGGTGATGCCCACCGATGTCTGTAACCGCAGGTGGCTCACCAGATCGCCGACGGCCTGATCCATAGCCTCCTGCCGGCGGTGGATCGCAACCTGTCCCCAGATCCAGGGGAGAACGAGACCCGCCACCACGGCACCAAAGAGTGGCCCAAACAGGCTGATGTGGCCCTTGGCCAGGGACGGCAGGGCGATGAAGATCGCTGCGTACCCGCCCCAAACTAGGGAGATGGACTGGCTTCGGCCTCTAGCGGCCGCTTGACGGCTCGTGGGGGCACTCAATGGCTGGGGGCGCTCCTGAATGTCGAGCGAGGCTAGGTACTCGGAGTGCTCCTTGCGGTAGCGGGGCCCGAGAAACTGGCCGGCCAGCACAGAGACCAAGCCGACAGCCATTAGCACGATTCCTCCGGTCATGGTCACACCTCATCCACAGAGAGCAGGTCTGGCAGCTTGGTGCCGATTGCTGCGGTAGCTACGACCCAGCCAACCAGGGCCTTGGGGAAGCCGCCCTCCACGAAGTAGGCGAGACTGGACGACTTCGTCATCATCCACCATAGCAGCGGGAGAACGGAAGCCACGGCCAACAGGCGGGTAAAGCCCATGTAGCCGGAGATGGCGGTGCGCTCCTCGGCCCGGAGTTCCTCCAGGAGGCTGAAGCGCTGGACCAACCGGAGGAGCGACTGCACAAAGTCGGCCCCCGTTCGGATGCTGACATCAGCCAGCTCCGCCAACTGGTGGGCGTAGAAGTTGTCATCGAGCCGGCGGGCGACCTGGCGGAGCGCATCGGGCAGGGGGAGATTCGCCTCCTGAGCCTGCAGCGCTCGGCGGTACTCATCCCGGATGAGCGGCGGAAATGCCTCCACGGCGGCGGAGAGCGCCTGGTAGGGAACCCGATAGGTGTGCGCCACGGTCGACAAGTGCAAGAGGGCCTGCCCCATGGCTGCATTCGTGCGGATTCGGAAGTCCCGGCGGCGTTTGTCGGCCCAGACTCGTGGCAGGGCGTAACCCACCGCACAGGCGACGGCAAGCGCCACCCCGTTCTGCAACGGCCAGGCGCCGAGACCCAACAGGGCGGCGCCCACCAGACCGAAGACAGGATGGTTGAGCTGCTTCCATGGGGCGATCGGGTCGCTATCAGCGGGGCGTGGCTCCTGCTTTTTCGGCAGAACCCCCACCGGATCCGTAAGGGCCCACAGCATGAGCAGGAGGCCGCCCGTTAGGAAGGTCCAACTCACGGCACGGTCACCCCCCAGCGATGGAACTTCGCTGCGAGGCTCTCCGACAGTGAGTCCACCTTGACGAACCGGCCCGTCACCCGTTCACCGGAGACCTGATCGGGCTCGAACCGCCAGAGCGGTCGGAGGACCGGGTTCCCATCGGCGAAACCGGTGATCTCCGCTAGGTGGGTGATCTTGCGAGAGCCATCGTTCATGCGCTCAACGTAGGCCACCAGGTCGACCGCTTCGGCCAGATAGCGCAGGAGTGACTCCAGGCTGACTTGAAGCCGGCACTGCAGAATCGCCAGGGCGATCCGGTCGAAGAGCCGCTCTGGACTTTCGGCATGCACGGTGGCGGCGCCGGGGTGACCGGTCGCCATCGCCATCAGCATCTGCAGGCTCTCTTCCCCCCGGATCTCACCGACCACGATATAGTCAGGGCGCCGGTGGAGGGCGTGAATCAGCAGGTCCTCCATACCATAGGTCGAGTCATGGCCCGGCCGCTCTGGCTGGCACTCGAACGAGACCACGTGCGGATGGTAGCGTTCCAGGCCCAACTCTGCGACCTGTTCCATGACGAGAATCCGGGCGGATGGCGGGAAGAACTGACCGCAGTACCGGAGTAGCGTACTCTTGCCGGTTCCGGTCGGCCCGGCGATCAGCAGGTTGGCACGCCCCTTGGCGGCCGCCTGAAGGAGGGCCAGCATCTCCTCTGATGCTGTCTCCCGGTTGACGTAGTCCTCGGTGGAGATGGCCGGAAGCGCCGGCTTACGAAGGTTGAGCGAGCAGTGGGCCGCCGCCGGCGACATGGCCGCCGAGACCCGGATGTTCCCGGGCAGGCGCCCGGAAGCAAGCGGCGTCGCAGCGCTGAATGGCACCCCGATGGGGGCCAGGATCCGCTGGGCGACATAGAAGACATGCAGGTCGTCACGAAAGCGGACCGTGGGCTCTCGGACCAGCTTGCCATCGACCTCAATCCAGACGTCATCCCACCGGTTGACCATGATTTCGCTGATCTCTGTGCGGTCTACCAGGGGCTGAAGTGGGCCGAGGCCCGCCACATAGTCGTAGACCTCATCCACCACGTCCGAGAGATTCAGGTGTGCAGGGAGAACGTCGGGGTTCTCGACCAGGAGTTGCTGAATACGGAGCCGCAGTTCTTCCCGTGCCTGCTGTGACAGGACACTGTTCTTCAGCAGATCAGCGCAGTCACGGCGCAGCGCATCCTGGACGAAGGTGGTCGCCTTCTTCAGGGCTGGGTTCTCCCACGGTGTGGCGCCACCTGAGGGTTCAACCTCTGCCGCCTGGCCGAGTTGCATGTTGAGACGATCGAGCAGATTAACGCTCGGCATGTGCAGCCCTCCTCACTCCGAGCCAGCGGAAGCCGGCCTTTGCACGCTTGCTCAGGCGCCCGTCTACCATCTGGGCTAGTTCCAGAACTGCCTTGCGGTAGGCGCCGGGCATCTGCGACAGCTTGATATGCGCCTCGTGCTCGCGCAGCGCAGAAGCACCGGGGATTCCGATGTCCGGCATGGCCCCGATCTCCTCAGCGGCCTGCGCCATGGGAACGGAGTGAGTTGCGATGTAGGTGAGGGTAACTCGCTCCGGGGTAAACCCGAGTTGCTCTTGAAGGGGTAGGTGTCGGCGCGTGTGGTAGCGCGACTCATAGCTGCCACCGACCGCCCAGATCACCTTGTCAGCCCGCTCCAGCACCGGCCACGTCGTAACCGCATCAAGCGTGGGATTCAGGTCTGCCAGCACAATGTCGGCTTTGGCCAGGGCGGAGTCCAGCAGAGTGTGGATGTCCGCCTCTTGCGCCTGCATGGCGCTCATCGGGTGAAGGAAGCCGGCCAGGACGCCCACCGAGGAGTCGGCTCCAACCGGGGTGATGTAGGGCTCCAGCTCGTCCGGGCTTAGCCGGCGTCCCCGCAACATCGGCAGGAGCGAGTCGAGATGTGTTCGAACCATCCCTGGGCGGACCGCCCGCAGGGCGAGAGACGGTTCACTGTGGTTCAGGTCGAGCGCCAACACCGAACCGACCCGAGTCATGGTGGAGATGAGGGCCGTGCAGAGTGTTGTCACGCCACTTCCAGAGCAGGGCGACCAGACGGCGACGAGCTTGCCCCTCATTCGTCCTCCCCCCTGGCAGTCAGGTAGAAGTAGACAGCGGCCTTACTCTCGACCGCTTCCATGATTGTCTTCGCCTCATACTCCGGCAGGCGCAAGACCACCCAGGCAGGGGTCTGGCCGGACGAGGTGGATAAGCCCCCAAGCCCGCCACCATCTGGACCTGTCTGGTGTGTCGTCCCTGCTGCCGAGTTGCGAACATCGATCACAGGGACGTCCTTCGCGGCAATCGCTGCGATCGTGGTGGCACCCTCCCGTTCGGGACGGGGCACCGCATAGACGGTTACCTTGTCGCCCGGCTGCAAGAACCCGCCGAGGATGTGAGCCGGATCGACGGGAACGGAGAGGAGTCCTCTTCCCTTGCCGAGCTCTTCCTCCGGGTCTGGCGCCTGGTCGGTGAGCCGTAGGGCGGTGACAAACTCACCCTTCAACAGGTCAGACGTCGCCCACATGTCCTTGATCTGATGAAAGTCAGTAAGGACACCATCCGGGACAGAGCCGGCTGGCACCTGTACTTGTGTAAACATCTCTGGCTGGAGGGCGGTCTTGGGAGCGATATCCGTGACCGCCTTCAACACCGGCGTAGTGGGGAAAGTGCTCTTCCAATATCCGCTCAGCATAATGGCCCCGGCGATTATGAACAGGGCACCCAAGCCGAACAAGAGACGCCGCTTCTTCAACGGACTCAACGGGCCCACACCCCCCGTTTTGATTACCGAAACTTCGACGGATGCATAGATTGGAATTTTCTTCTAGTTACAACATAAGACTGGAAAACAAAGTTGTCAACGGGATAAATTGGGAAAGTAGATGGTCGAGGGATCGGTTCCCCCGACCACCAAGTCGTGCCTGGGGTCAGGCCCTTACTGGGGGCTCCCCGCTTCACGGATGCGATCTGCCAGCAGGGCTATGAACTCCGAGTTCGTCGGTTTCTCCCTAAGGCATGAGCCAAGCAAAGCCCGTAGCCGGTCATGGTCACCATAGCCCCAAACCTTTGCGATGGCATGCCGAATCGACCGCTCCACCCTAGATGGCGTACTGCCAAACTCCCTGGCCACCGTAGGGTAGAGGATCTTGGTCACCCCACTCAGAAGGCCCTCGTTCTCCACCACCAGGTCGATGGCCCGGACCAGGAAGCCGTGGCCGTTGATTCGGCTTGAGACGCCAAGCTCCGCAAGAAACTCTGCGGTACTACTGCCCACCGGCCGTGCTACTGCGACCGCCAGCGCACCGTGCACCTCCACGGTACGCCGCTCACTCCGGCCCACCATCTGGCGGATGCGCTCCCCAAGCAACTCCATGGCAACCGGCTTGAGGAGACAGTAGTCGGCGCCCGCCTCGAGCAGGGTCCGCACCAGCGCCTCTCTGCCAGTTGGGGAGACCACCAGCACCCGAGGGCTGGTAGGGAGGCGACGCCGATGTAGTTGCTCCAACACGCCCAGGGCATCCAGCCTCGGCAGGAGCAGCTCGACGACGATAACATCTACCGCCGTGGTCTCGACCTCGGTCACAAGCTGCGCTCCGTCGGCGACGCAATTGACCAGGACCAGGTCGCTCTGCCGTTCGATGTAGCTACGCAGAGGACTCTCAAACTCGGCCAGGGCTCCGGCCAGAATGCGAATCGGCTTCATGCGCCCCTCCTAGCTCGCTGCCACAGTGGCCAGGGCGTTCTGAAAGGCACGTCGCACCGACGGATCCAGCACCACCTTGCCGTAGCCGCCGAACAGCCCGATGCGGCGCCCAATTGCCATGGCGGCCATGAACTGGTGGTAGGGCAGCAGTGCCTTCCGCTCGAAGGCGACCGGACCGGCAAAGGCGGGATGGTCCCAGACCGTGGTGTTCTCCAGATCACCCTCCTTTAACTCATCAATCGCGATGAGGACTTCCACGGAGTTGGGCCGCCGCATCACCGGGACGTCGATCCCCCAGTCGTCGTGAGCCTTCACCAGGTCCCAGTAAAGGTGCATGGTGCGGATGGCCACCCCGGAGAACTGGAAGGTCTGCTCCGCCCGGAGTAGCCAGGCCACGGTCCGTCGGATGATCTCCGGGATCGCCGGGTAGCTACGGAGCTGAAGGTTCATGCTTCGGGTCAGTCCGTTTCCTGCCTTGACCGTAACCCGCTGCAAGTAGCTGTCCAGCACCTGGTCCAAGATCATCTCGCTCATCGATGATTCCTCCCTTTCCTCGGCCATCACCAGAAGTTAGATCGTTGGTGGAGGGATGTCAACAGCTTTGCGAATCTTGGTGGAGCGCTTCACCAATCTGACATTCGGTGGTGTAGACCATTCCTGTTTGGAAATAACTTACACCAGCCCACCCGGGCGGTCAACCACCTTTTTCCAGTCGGATTAACCGCTCCAATCAGCGTCTAACCTAACAGCCACCAGCATTAGAGCCTGTTTTTTCACTGCCAGATTATACTCCAGGGTGGGTCTTGACCTGATTGCAAAAAGATGGAAGTACGCGGTAGGATAGAAGCATAGCAATCCTGTGAGGTGAAATGCATGGCGACTCCTGCCGAACGCCTGGCCCTTCTCCTTGAGGTTCACGGCGACTCCCTGCGAAGCGCAGCAGAGCGGTGCGGCCTGGATCACACCACGCTGATGCGGGTAAAGAACGGGGACACGGAAAACCCCGCAACCCTGGCGAAGATCGCCGAGGGCCACGGGGTTCCACTTTCCTGGATGCGAGGTGATCTTGACCTCGCCACCGATTTCGTCTTTGCGGTGCTCTCACGACCGCTGAGCGAGCGTGTGCTCTTCCTGTGGGAGCCGAGTCGTAGGGTAAGCTACGCCCTGACCTTCCTCAGCCAGTACGAGCCGGATCGTTATACCTGCTCACATCTGGCCGGCCTCCTGCAACTGCCGCAGGCTGGGCTAGAAGGGGTGCTGAAGGGTGAGGCGAAGGATCTGCCCAGGTCGGCCCTGGAACGCCTCTGTGCTGAGTCCGGCCTGCCGCTCGACTGGTTCCACACCGGCCTGGTCGGCCGAGAGGATGAGCACGAGATGCTGGTGGGCCTCGCCGAATGGGCGCTAACCTCACTGGCCCAGAAGCTCGGCGTTGAGATCTCTCGTGAGGAGACCCAGGAAGCTGCTCTCGCCTTGGTCTGGTAGATAGGGGGTCCGTCCTAATGGGCGGGCCCTCTTACCGTAGTCTGATCGCATTGCCCAGCGACGCGTCGCTAACCGACATGGGGGACAGGTCGATCGGACCCCGGCTACCTGCCATAGCGGTGCCAGACAGAACCCCAACCACGAGGATCGCGATCACCATCACGAATAGCTTTTTGCTCACAGCGACACCCTCCTTTTCTCCGAGGGGGAGTCAATTGACTCCCCCTATGTTAACTCGCTTCTGAGTGCGACGGGCACTCAAGGCTCCTTGTGCTACCTGCCCAGAGCGGAGGAGCGATTGCGCTAGACAGTCAGCGCCAGCGGAAAACTCAAGAGCCTGCATCTTCCTGCTGGCTGCTTGATCAAGGTCGAGGCGATTAGCCTTTCCGGCCAGGCGCTTGCTCAAGACGCCAAGAGCGAAGCCCTGCTCCACCAAGCCCTCTTCTACAGACACGGACATGAGCGTCAGACCGACAAGCGCTTTAACGTCCGGATAGTCTGTCCCAGCCTGCCTTAGAGCAGTGACTGCATTCAACAACGCTTCCCGCCCCTCGCCCTTGAGGTGCAGGATGTGGAGCCGGTCATGGGCCATCTGTAGCTGCGTGTACCGATCCTCGGGGCCGTGTGCGGAGAGGCGGTTGAGTTCTTTCTCAGCACGTTCAAACTCACCAAGCAAGATGAGATGCCAAGCCAGGTTCATTCTGCAGTCCCGCAACAGAGACGGCTCCTTGTCCCCGACCAATTGGATCGCCTGCTCCATGTCCTGAGCAGCGAAGGAGAAAGCAAGCTGTCGCTCGTGTGCGTGCCCTCGGTTGAACAGCGCCTTGGCCTTGAACTGGTCGTCACCATAATCAAGGCTTGCGGTGAACCGCTCAACGGCGGTAGGATAGTTCCCTGCTTGTATGTAGTTAAATCCAGCCCGATAGAGCGCTTCTCGTACGAGATTCCAGTCCTTCAGCTTCCGGGCCAGGAACTCAGCGATGTCTGCCTTGGCCCCAGCTTGGTCGTGCCGGTGTTCGCCCTGAAGAGCACGACACAGAAAGAGGTGAAGATGAGCCAACTCGTGATCATCGGGCTGTGCGGCTTCCATCTGGAGCTTGATCATGTCCTCTACCGTGGACCGACAGGCTTCGTACTGCTCCTTGCCTAGGAGCGAGTCCAGGATCACATGGTGTGGGGTCGTCATTCCTTGCACCCCCTTTGACGAGCCCTTCGATGAATCCATTATATCCCAAAAAAGGATATTGTCAACCAGAACACTCGGTCTAGTCTTCGGCAGGCGGTCGACACGAAAAGACAATAGAGGGTTCAGCCGTACCGCGAACGGGAAACCAAAGAACTCCTAAGACGAAAGACGCTAAGCCCCTATAAGGGGCCGCTTCAGCCAAGCGACTCTACCCTCACGTTCGTACTCGAAGGGAAATCTGCTTACATCTACTGCGTCGAAAAGCGAGAGCATTTTGGCGTCTGGCAGTGGACCCGGGAGATTTCATCCGGTAGAGTCGTGTAAACACAGATACATCATAATTTTTTGGTCTAGGGATTTCGGCAGACATGCTGTATCATAAAAGTATGTCGAGGGAGTCAAACCTACTCGGCGGAACGCCTGAAGCGACCCGCTCCAGCATGGTTTGGGTCCCGGGCAAGGAAGTCGTTATCCGGTCGGTCCAAGAGTAGCGGACGTGTAGCCCTACTCGGACCGGCTCTAATCAGGAAGCCGTTAAGTCCTGCTACACAGGGCTTGAGGGCTTTTTTGTCTCCATGGGGCACGCCTCAGGAGACCGTGTGGATCCGTTCGCATTGCGGTCCCACGACTAGCCCTCACCATTCCATGAAATGGAGGGCCTTCAATTGCCAAACGATCTGAACCAAGACGGACAGTCACTACCGACCTGCCTGACTCCCCAGCATCTCATGACTATCCTGAACTGCTCTCGCAGCAAGGCGTACGAGCTCCTTGCCTCCGGCGAGATCCCGTCAATCCGCGTCGGAAGATCCATTCGAGTGACCAGGGCGGACCTCATCCGTTGGATGACGGACTCCACGAGCGGGGCTCCCCGCTGGCGCAACGACCTCGGTGATTCGCAAAGGGAGTGTGATTAGGATGGATCAGACAAACGGCAACTCCTTTACCGTATCACCTCGTAACAGAGCAGGAAGGTGGGCAAACAAGGCCCACAGCCAGAGGGCAGGGTCCGAGACCCTCCCGGATGCGCAGAAGCAACTCCTGGACCCAATCAAGGATGACTGGCTCTATCCATTCATCCAACTGATGATGATGACAGGTCTCCGCACGAGAGAACTGTGCGCCCTCCGCTGGTGCGATGTGAACTGGGAACGGCGCACGATGCACGTCGTTCGGACAGTCGTGGAATTCCCAAGTCATCGGATCGAGCCCAAAATCCGTTCTGCCCGAACCGTCGTCCTGTCGGATCCGGCCGCGGACATGTTACGAACCCTTAAGAACCTGCAAGCCAAAGCGCAGGCATCCGCTGGTTCCGATTGGGTGGAAACCGACCTAGTGTTCACCCGGCAGAATGGGACCGGTCTTCGACCATCTAGTGTGTCATATAGTTTCGCACTACGAGTTTCCCAGAGCCCCCCTATTACCTGCTGAAGTACATGGTTTCTCCCAGCAGCTCTCGGTCTGATCCGGGTGTCACCCGTTAGGCATCCGGCCCGCAGCAAAAGGATGTACACAACACCATCCTCGGGAAAGATCCCACGAATCCCCGTCGACAGCTCAGTTCGTGTTGCATTCGCGGCTGCATGACTCGAACAGCTAGTCACCGTTCCGTAGCCAAGTACTCCGCAAACGCATTACCCGATTGGAGGTGTTCCCTGGTGGCCAGAAAGAAGAAGGGCCGAGCCCGGCAAGGTTCCGGTGCGATTACGGACTGGACCCGTAATGGTAAGAAGGTGGGCCGGAAGGGATTCGTGGACCTCCCTAGAGTCGCCGGCGAAAAGCGCCAGAGAAAGGCATTCTACGGCCGGAGTGATGAAGAGGTCATTGCAAAAATGGACGAGTTCCGTGCCCAACTGAGGGCAGATATTGATGTAGATGCCTCCAAGCAGACAGTCGCCCAATACCTAACTCAGTGGCTCGAGAACGTGGCCGCGTTGAATCTAAGGGCGATCACACTCGATAGCTATGAGCGAAAGATCCGGTGCCACATCATTCCCTCGATTGGTGGAATCCCCCTTAAGGATCTCCGTCCTATGCACCTGAGCCGCCTCTACTCGGACGTCAAGAACGGTAAAGCGAGTCGGTCTGTCCCTCACGTCCATCGCGTCATCCATAAGGCTCTGAATGATGCGGTACGCCACAAGTTGCTGCCCTACAACCCAGCCAGTCTCGTTGAGGTAAAGCACGAGGAGCCCGCGGAGATGTCTGTAATCCCGCCCGACAAACTCCCGGCAATCGTTGAGGCGCTGCGGTCGGACTGGCTGTACCCACTGCTATACCTGGCCCTGAGCACCGGCGCTCGTCGCGGGGAGCTTTGTAGCCTTCGGTGGGAGGACGTCGACTGGGCAGGGTCCGCCTTGCGGCTCCGACGGTCGACGCAGGAACTGCCCGGTGGGGTCAGGACCACGATCAAAAAGTTGATCAACCTAAAGGTCCGGGGCGTTGTCCTGGGTAGGACCAAGACCGCCATGGGGAAGCGTGTCGTCCGGGTTTCCGCCGAAGACCTGGACCTTCTGCGCTACCAGCAGCATGTACAGATGAAGGCCCGGCAACAAGCTGGATCGGCTTGGGTAGAGACTGGACTCGTCTTCACCACGAAGAAGGGTATGGCGCTAAGGCCCTCCACTGTAACGAACCACTGGGGACTGATTCGGGAGCGGGTCGGTGCTCCGGGTGTGCGGTTTCATGACTTGCGGCACACGCACATCACTGCCCTGTTCAAGGCTGGTGTGCACCCGAAAGTCGTAACAGAACGAGCAGGCCACAGCACGTCTTGGTTTACCATGGATAGGTACGGGCACGTTATCCCCTCCATGCAGGAAGAGGCGGTGCAAAAGTTCAGTGGCTTGATGCCGAAAGCGGTCGTTGAGCCCTAATTTGAGCGTAGGTGTTGGCACCGCCACTATTTGGCGAGCGCCGTCGGCATCTTTACAGCAGGCATATGTACATGGAGAGGGAAGTCAACGGAATCCCTCTCCTTCGTTATTATTAAGGGGGGGAAATAGCAGAGCCCC
>Ga0196970_1001056_pt1 | contig 21861 bp, 31 predicted proteins | sample S1v_513CmetaG_FD_148672 | JGI IMG/M metagenome (GOLD analysis project Ga0196970, IMG submission 148672) | Soil microbial communities from Anza Borrego desert, Southern California, United States - S1+v_5-13C | ecosystem: Environmental > Terrestrial > Soil > Desert | place: USA: California...
CAGATCGCCTTCGCAACCCGCTCCACAATGGGAATGGTGGAGCGGGTTGCGAAGGCGATCTGGCAGGAGCGGGAGCGCCGGCTTGGGCCTCGCGGGCAGCGCATGGAGCCCGACGCAATGGACATGGTTACGGGCGCTTGGGCGAGCACGCTGGCGGACGCCCGAGTGGCGATAGGCGCAATGGCGGAACCGACGAAGCCGATGGAATTCGCGGGCGGGACCAAGCTGGAGGAGATGCTGTTCAACGGCGACCGCGATTATTCGGGCGTCATCTTCAAGGACGTGGGCGTGGTCTATCGCACCATGCTCCGTGCCGCCCTTCAAGAGGAGTGAGAGATGGACGCTTACGTCAGATATCGTGGGAGAGTGGTCGCTGAGGGCTGGTGCGCGGCGCTGATCATCCTTGGCGCTATCGGGGTGATCTGGGGCGTCGGCTTTCTGGTCGGCCTCGCATTCTAACTCCTCACAACCACAGGGGCATATTGTGGCAAGAGCAATACAGGGGCGGCTTGTTCCCGACCCGATGATAACGGACGCGGAATACCTCTACCGCAAGCGCCAGGAGGCCGAGCGGGCAGAGAAAACGGGCAGGCTTCCCAACCTCGACGTGGGCAAGGTCTGGGTCGAGGAGAACGGTCTGAGCCGCATCGGGGCCTTGACCTATATCCGCCGCCGGCAACCGCACCATGAGCGCGCGGCCGAGCGGTTCAAGAACGAATACGAACGGCTCTACGGCGCCGGCAACCCGGCTATGGACCCGTCCCGTATCCAGGTGGACACCTCGCCCATCGCCCATGACAGCGGCATGGCCGCGAGGGTGGACCGGGGCAGGAGCATCCTGGAAGTGATCTACGGCATACCCGCCACCGCCGAGCGGGCGGGGGTGCCGGCTGTCCTTTCCCCCAGGTCGGCACAGCGCGTCATTGCCAGCATTGTGCTCGAAGAACCGTGCCAAAGTATGGCGGTGAGCGACAGCCGCAAGGATCGCGATGAGGCTGTGGAGCTACTGCTGGCCGACCTTGATACGCTGGCGGTGTTCTGGGGTTATCTCGCGCGCGTTGCCGCTTGACAGCTTGCAGCCGATCTGAGACAAAGGGCTACGGGGCGTTCTGCGCCCTAAAGTGATTCGCACTACATCCAGCCCGCCCGAGCAATCGCGGCGGGTTTTTTGCGTTCCCCGATCGGGAGCCCCGTCATGTTCAAAGACGCCCCTTCCGACGCCTATATAGACAAGCTGATCGAACGCATCACCAGGGACAACCTCCACGTCGAAACGGACGCCGGCTCAGCCCTTGGGCGCGAGGTGTTGGACGACCTGGAACTCGAACGCCAGCTCATCGTGCTGCTCGGTGAATCCAACGCCTACCGCCTTCTGCATCCATCCGCGAGGGGCGAGGCTTGAGCACCTACATCGACAGAAGCCCAACCCCATTGGGTTCGCGGCAAGACTGCCGGGTCAGGCCCACGGCTCCATCCGGTGATAGAGCGCCCGACAGGCGAGGGCGACGGCTCGATCCGTGCCAGCTGATTTCATCCTGACGATGGTATCGGCTGATTTACCCAGCAGCCTGCCGCACTCGGCATCGGATCGAGCAAGGCCCGCCGCTTTCATTGCGGCGAGCCAGTTGATGAAGGCGGCGGCGGTCATTGGTTTTCTGCTCTGCGCATGGCGCGGATCGCGGCGTCGGCCGCTGGCTTCCACTTCTGCCATCCGTAGAGGTTGCCCAGCACCGCTTTACAGATGGCTTTGGCAACCTCATCGACGATGGCCTTCTCCCCCGCGCTCATGGGTGGAATGTCAGCGCCTGTGCGCCATCGATCCAGGTTGCATAGGGGGCGGCGGTGATCTTTCTGACCAGGTAACGGTCCTCGCCATGGGTCCCCCTGCTGGCGGGGCGAATGATGACGACCTCGATCTCGGCCCCAGTCTCGCGGTTGGTGTAGGTGGCGGTCATTTCCATCTCCCTTGTTGATGGTCCTAATATACGCACTTTGCGGACGCATGCAAGCACTAAATACGCAAATCGCGGGTAAAATGCACTAGGGGCAGAGTATCCGCACAATTCCGATTTTCCACCAACCAAGCCGATCTGCCTCATGGCCCCGGCGGAGTGGAGCAATAGACCAATGGCACGCGGCAGAACGCCCGGTTTCGTCATGTCGCACGAACACCGGAGTAAAATCCAAAACAGCCAAATCCTCAACGCGTTGATCGAACACGCGGAGGGCAGGCGGGACATGAGCGCGTCCCAGGTGTCGGCGGGGCTCGGGCTGCTGAAGAAAGTGATGCCAGACCTATCGCAGATGCAGATGGACGCCAGCGTGACAACCTCTCACGAGGAAGCTCTCGATGAGCTTGACGGAGAGGGAACGTAGTATCCGGCGCAGGCTGCGAGACGAGTTCCCGCACTACGCCGCCAAGTGCCTCAAGATCAGGCCCAAGGACCCGAGGGGCGGCCCGCAGCCGTTCATTCTCAACAAGGCTCAGGTATACCTGCACGGACGCTTTGAAGACCAGCGTGCGCGCACCGGCAAGGTCAGGGCTCTCGTCCTCAAGGGACGCCAGCAGGGTATCTCGACCTATATCGGCGGGCGGTTCTACTGGCGCACGTCGCACAGCCGCGGCGTTCGCTGCTTCATCCTCACACACGAGCAGGATGCAACCGACAACCTGTTCGGCATGGTGGACCGCTACCATGAGCACTGCCCGCCACTGGTGAAGCCGAGTACGGGCGCCGCCAACGCCAAGGAGTTGTATTTTGACCGCCTCGAAAGCGGATATGCCGTTGGAACAGCGGGCACAAAGGCTGTTGGCCGATCCCAGACTATTCAGCTTTTTCACGGCTCGGAGGTCGCTTTCTGGCCTAATGCCGCCACTCACTTTGCAGGAGTGGTGCAAGCTATACCTGATATGCCGGGCACGGAGATCGTTCTGGAGAGTACGGCCAACGGCGTCGGCGGCGAGTTTCACGAGCGCTGGCAACAGGCCGAAGCTGGGATAGGCGATTACGAGGCCATTTTCATCCCCTGGTACTGGTCGCCGGAATACTCACGGCCGGCCCCCGATGGCTTTGTCCTCGATGAGGAAGAGGCTGAGTACCAGACGGCCTACGGGCTGACGCTCGATCAGATGGCATGGCGCCGCAACAAGATTGCCGAACTGAAGGACCCGCTGTTGTTCAAGCAGGAATATCCGGCGACGGCAGCAGAGGCGTTCCAGAGCACCGGCCACGACAGCTTCATCAAGCCCGCCGCCGTGGTCAAGGCGCGCAAGGCCAGCCTTGATGGGGTGGGGCCACTCATCCTCGGTGCTGATCCGGCGCGATTCGGAAATGACAGGTTTTCGCTGGCCCGCCGCAAGGGCCGCAAGGTTCTGGGCGTCGAATCCAGGCAGAAGCTCGATGTGGTGGCTGGCGCAAACTGGCTGCGCAACGTGACGGACACGGAGCGCCCCGCGCGCGGCTTCATCGACGTTGGTGGCGTCGGCGCGGGTGTGTTCGACCTGCTGAACTCGTGGGGCTACGCGTTCGACCCCGCCGACCCGGACAACCCGAAAAAGGTATGGGTGCCAATCGACTTCAGCGGCTCGCCACAGCAGCCCGAGATCGTGCTGCCCTCGGGAGAGAAGCGGCCGGGGCCATACAACCGCAGAGCCGAAATCTGGATGCGCTCGCGCGACTGGCTGGATGAGCCCGGCGGCGCCGACATCCCGGATGAAGACAGCCTGCAAGCCGATGCCTGCGGTCCTGGCTACCACTACAACGCCAACAGCTACCTGCTGATCGAGAGCAAGGAACACATGCGGGATATTCGCAAGGTTCGCTCCCCCGATGAGTGGGACGCGGTGGCGCTGACATTTGCCGAGCCGGTCGGCGAGTCGTTCCGCCTACCCAAGCCACCCAAACCAAAGTGGGTCGTGTGAGAACCTGATGGCATCCCTGACCGACACACAGCTCAGCGCCATCATCTCGGCGCAGCTCAGGCTTGCCCGCGATCACGACCGGGCCGAACTGGCCGGCACCCGCAGCAAGGCCATCGACTACTATTTCGGGCGCATGGACGCTTATGTGCCGCCCGAGCCCAATCGCTCCAAGGTGGTGAGCCGCGATGTGGCCGACACCATCGGCTGGATGATGCCGCAACTGGTGCGGGTGTTCACCTCGTCCGACAGGTTCGTGGAAGCCGAGCCGGTCGAGGAGGGGGACATCGAGTTCGCCGGGCAGGCGACGGACGGCATGAACCATGTCTTCTGGAAGGACAATCCCGGCGAGGAAGTCTGCTACGACGCCACGCATGATGCGCTCCTGTTCGGCGACGGGGTGGTGAAGACGTATTGGGACGATACCCCGCAATATGCGGTGTCGTTCCATTCGGGGCTGACTGAAGACCAGCGGGCCATGCTGCTGCTGCCCAACGAGAACGGCGAGGAGCCGGAGGTGCTGGCCGCCGAGGAGCGCACCGAACTGGTTGACGATGGCATGGGCAACCAGATGCCCGTGCTGGTCTACGACTGCAAGATCCGGCGCATGAAGGCGCGCGGGCGCTTCGTCATCGAGGCCATTCCGCCCGAGGACTACCTCAAGGACAGGGACGCCACATCGACCGAAGACGCGGTGATGCAGGCGCACCGCAGCGAGAAGACCCGCTCGCAACTGATCGAGATGGGCTTCGACCGCGACCTGGTACGGTCCATCAATGCGGCATCCGATTGGGACGAGCGCGAGGAAATGGCGCGCGACCCGCGATCCCGCGAGGATGCGCCCGACGACAGCACGGAACTGGTGGACCTCTATGAGGTCTACATCAAGGTGGACGTTGACGGCGACGGCATGGCGGAATGCGTCAGGGCTTACTATGCCGGCGGCGAGAGCGGAACGCTGCTCGATTGGGAGGTGTGGGAGGACGAGACCCCGTTCGACACCATCCCCTATGAGCCGGTCCCGCACCGCTTCGAGAGCCGTTCGGTGTTCGACAAGACCGCCGATGTGCAGGACATCAAGACGGTGCTGCACCGGCAGGTGCTCAACAACATCTATGCGGTGAACAACCCGCAGCGGGCGGTGATCGGCAAGGTCAAGAATCCCGAGGAGCTGCTGGCGCCGAGCTTCAACGGCACGGTGTTCGCCGATGCCGGGACGGAGATCGTACCGCTGCCGGTGCCGTTCGTCGCCAACCATGCCTTCGAGGGACTGGCCTATCAGGACGAGGTGACGCAGCGGCGCACGGGCGTCGGCCGGCAGTCGATGGCACTCGACCCCGAGGCATTGCAGAACCAGTCGGCGACGGCCAACCAGAACCAGAAGGATGCGGCTTACTCGCAGGTGGAGCTGGCGGCGCGCAACATGGCGCGGGGCTGGAAGAAGGTGTTCCGCAAGCTGATGCGGCTGATGATCAAGCATCAGACGACGCCGCGCACCATCCGGCTCAGGGGCGAGGAGTTCACGACCATCGATCCGCGTCACTGGAACGCGGATATGGACGTGACCATCAATGTCGGGCTCGGCACCGGCTCGCGCGACCGCGACATGGTGATGCTGCAACAGGTGCTCGCCAACCAGGTCATGCTGGCGGACAGGTTCATGGCCTCGGGCGCGACCGAGCAGGCAATCGAGCTGTTGCCCAAGATCATCCGCACCATGCAGAAGATCGCGGAATCGGCGGGCTTGCGCAACGCCGACGAATACTATCCCGACGATGTGGAGGAACTGGTCGAGCGGCTGAAGCAGGTGGCGGCGCAGGCGGCCGAGCAGCCCAACCCGGAAGTCATGAAGGAACAGGCCAAGGCGCAGGCGCAGATACAGATCGAGCAGGCGCGGATTCAGGCCGAGGGGCAACTGGAGCAGTTGCGCTTGCAGGCCGGGGCGCAGGCTGAGCGCATGAAGGCCGAGGGCAATGCGGTCAAGGAGCGGGCGCAGCTCGAGGCCGACCTTCAGACGAAGGAAGCCGACCGGCAGAATGCGCTGATGATCGAGCAGCAGCGGCAGGCATTCGAGCGGGACAAGTTCATGGCCGAGCTTCAGTTCAAGATGTGGGAAGCGCAGCAGAAGTTCGCGCTGGAGCGGGACAAGCTCAACACTGTGGACGTGGAAGAAGAGCAGGAAGGCCCACCCGGTCCTGACGGCAAGCCGAAGAAAACCAAGTCCAAGGTGCGCGTGGTCGATAACAGCGCCGCTGTCATGCAGGGCATCGGCAAGCTTGGCGAGGCGATTGCGCAGATGAGCGCCAGCCTGACGGCGCCGACCGAGATCGTGCGCGACCAGAACGGCCGGGCAGTGGGCACCCGCAAGGTAGTGAACTAGGAGAACGTGAATGGCGACGGCGAGTCAGATCAAGACCGGCCTCGATGAGATTTCGGCCCGTATCCGTGAGGCGCGGGCGGTCATGGAGAAGGTCAAAAGCAACGCCGGGCTGGCGTCCGTAGACCTTGCTGCCATTCCCGCCGATTATGCCGATGTGCTGGCAACGATCGACGCGTTCGCGGCCGGCTCGACCAACTATTTCGAGCGCATGGCCAAGGACGAAAAGGCCAAGCTGGCAGCCGAGTTCACGGCGCTGAAGGCCGTGGCCGACCAGGTTGCGGCGGCCAATCTCGGATGATTGATGGACAGTTCGCGCCTGGTCAGGCAATGCAGTTTGGGGGAGGTCAGTTCGTTTTTGCGCCCCCTCAACTCCTGAGCGCGCCGACCGTGGTCAGGACTGTCATCGAGCAGGCGGCTCTTGCCGGGACCAGCCAGACGCTGACGCTCGCAGCCGCGCCCACGGCGGGCAACCGGCTGCTCCTTGCCGTCATCCCCGACAAGATCGCCGGGACGTTCGGCACCCCGACTGACGATGGGACGGGAACTTGGTCCCTCGTGGGAACCGCATACGAGGGCGAGGATGGCGTCAGCGGGGCGCTGTTCACCAAGGTCTCGGATGGCACGGAAACCGAGATCGTCGCCAGTTGGGCCAACAGCCGCAATGCACTGCTGATGTTCGTGGAGGTGACTGGAGCCGGGGCCGTAGATCAGTACGGTCTCAGCACACAACACGGCGTTTCAACCGGCCGTTCGTCCGGGACAATCACAGCGGCCGGCGCGGTTGCTGACGCGCCGCAACTGGCCCTCGCCTTCATCGGTGTGGACAGCGCCCTATCCACCGATGCGGCGACGATAGTGGGCTGGTCCAACGGGTTCATCGAGATCGACAGCATGGGCATGGGCGCCGTCAACTACAATACAGCCGGGGATTTCCCCTCTGGTTCCATCGGGGCCAAGCAGATCGAGGCAATCGGCACCCCCGCGACCGAATACACATGGACGGGCGATGCGGCGGACGAAACGATGGGCATGCTCGTGACCATCAAGGCGGCGTGACCCATGCGAATCCCCAGCGGCACCACCGACCAGTACATCTACTTCGTCGCGGTCGATGCGACCGATCTGACCACGCGCGAGACGGGGCTTTCCGGTTTCACGGTCTATCGCTCCCGCAATGGTGGTGCTGCGGCGTCGTTCACCACGCCGACCGTCAACGAAACGGACGCCACCAACATGCCGGGCGTCTACGAGCTGCTGCTCGATGAGGATATGACCATCGACGCGGGCGACGATTCGCAGGAGATGGTTTTCCACATCACCCACGCGAGCATGGCCCCGGTGACGCGGGTGATCGAACTGTACCGGCCCAAGATCACGGCGGGCGAGACGCTGACGGTATCGTCGGGAACCGGCAATGCTGCGGTGCAGTCCGTCGCCAACAACGCCTTGACCGCCGCGGCGCTGGCTTCGGATGCGGTGAACGAGATTGTAGATCAGGTCTGGCGCGAGGCGACGGCGGACCACAGCGGCACCGCCAGTTCGTTCGCTAACCTCATCCAGTACATGGCCGACTTGATGTACAACACCAACGAGGTTCTCGCCCCGGCTATTCTCGAAGACACGGGTACCACAATACCGGCACTCATCGCCGCTATTGATGGCTCAACCTTCACCACAATCCCTTGGAACGCATCATGGGATGCCGAGGTGCAGTCGGAAGTCACCGACGCCCTCAACGCCTATGATCCTCCGACCAATGCCGAGATGGAAGCGCGCACTCTCGCCGCAGCCGACTATGCCACCGCGACGGCGCTGGCCACGGTGGACACGGTTGCCGATGCGGTCAAGGTCAAGACCGATAGCCTGACGTTCACGGTTGCCGGCCAGATAGACGCCAACATCAAGAGCGTGGCGGGAACCACCGTCACCGGGACGGGCTCCGAAGCCGATCCCTGGGGGCCATAATGGCTTCCACTTGGGGCGCAAGCTGGGGCTCCGCATGGGGTAGCAGCTGGGGGGCTATCGGGGCTGTTGTTGCTCCGACCCGTCCGCGCGGGTGGGATGACGCAGGCCCCCGCCGCCGACCCATCTTTGTTTTTGAAGAAGAAGCCGAGGAGTGGGCCGAAACCCCTCCGCCCCAAAGGACGGAACGCAAACGCCGGCGCAGGATAGTCCCGTGGCGAACGGTTGAGGAGGCGATTGCCTCCGTGCCGTGGCCCGAAGATTGGGCGACGAGCCGAGCGCTGGGATTTGCGCCACCCGAGATCGTACTACCGTGGCCGGGTCCGAGCGCGACTGAGCAACTGGACGTCCTGCGCGTGTGGCTTCAGGCCGAACAGCAGCGGGCAGCCGCGATAGAGGACGAAGAAGACATCGAAATGCTTCTGTTCGCGATGCACTGATGACCACTGACCATATCCTCGCGGAAGCCCGCTCGCTCCGCGAAAACCCCATATTCGGGCAGCTTCTCACCGAACTCTCGGAAGAAGCCCGCTCAAGGCTGGTTACCACACCGGCAGAAGAAACCGACCGCATCCGCGACCATCAGGCGATGGCAAAGACGGTCGAGGCCATTCGGGAACGGCTGGACCTGATGATCCAGCGCCACAGCCCGAAACCGCCTTCCGGGCTGCCCTAGAGGCCCGATCACAGCGACCAAGCCCCCCGGCAGTCGCGCAACCCAAGGCACATGAATGACCACCGAGAACGACGCCCTTGAGGGCGGCGAGGGCATCTCCATTGACGAAGCTGCCCAGCGCTTTGCCGCTGCCACGTCCAACGCAGTCCCCGAGGACCACGCGGAAGACGAGGACGCGGAACAAGGCGAGACCACCGAAGACGATGCCGAACTCTCCGACGACGATGTTGGAGCCGAGGACGTTGACGGCGATTCCGGCGAGGAAGACCAAGCCGAGGACGATCAAGAGGAACCCCAGACCGATCTAGGTCGCTTCGTGGCGGACAACGCCAAGGTGCGGCTCGATGACGGCTCCGTGGTCTCGATTGCCGACCTCAAGAAGGGCAGTCTGCTCCACGCCGATTATACGCGCAAGACCCAGGAAGTGGCGGAGCAGCGGCGCTCCGTCGAAGGCCAGTCCGAGCGCATCAAGGCAACCGAAACCGAGCTTCAGCAGCGCATGGAGTATGTCTCCGGCCTGCTGCAATCCGTTGTGCCGCCGCCTCCCGACCCGGCCATGCTCCAGTCGGACCCTCTGGGCTACATGTCCCAGAAGGCCCAGCACGAGCAGTGGGTCACGCATCTCAACTACATGCAGGCCGAACAGCAGCGCATCCTTGAGGAGCGCCAAGCCCAGACGGCCCAGCAGCAGAACGAGACCGCCCAGCGGGAATGGGAAGCGCTGATCGCGAAGGTTCCCGAGTTCCGGGACCAGAAGCGCGTCGATCGCTTCGTCACGGACCTCAAGGAGCAGGCCACCAGCCTCTACGGCTTCAAGCCGGAAGAGCTGCGGGCCGTCGCGCTCGATCACCGTCAGGCCCTCGTCCTCAAGGACGCGCTGGCATGGCGGAAGCTCCAGGCCAGCAAGCCCAAGGTGCCGCAGAAGGTGGAAGGACGCCCGCCCGTACAGAAGGGCGGCAAGCGACTGACCCCGGATGCGCAGAAGGCTCGCGCCGAATCGGCTGCCAAGGACCGCCTCAAACGCAGCGGGCGTCTCGATGACGCCGTGGCTGCCTACCTCGCAACACAGAAAGGATAGCCAGCAATGGCCGTACTCGCCAATACCGTGGTCACCACGGACGCGGTGGGTAACCGCGAGGAGTTGTCCGACATCGTTTCGATGATCACTCCGACCGATACCCCCATCTATTCCATGGCCGGCAAGGAAAAGCTCTCGTCCACCCACCCCGAGTGGGAGATCGAGGAACTCCGTGCCCCCGCCGCCAACGCCGTGCCGGAAGGTGCGGAGTTCGACTTCAACGAGCAGGAATCCCCTGACCGGGTCGGCAACTATACCCAGATTTTCCGCGACACCTGGATCTACTCCAAGACCCAGCAGGCCGTGGACAACGCGGGTCGGCAGGAAAAGGCCGCCAAGGCCAAGATGAAGGCCGGCATCAACGTCCGCAAGGACATCGAGCTCGCCATCGTCACCAATACCGCCTCGGTCGCGGGCACCACCCGCTTCTTCGGCAGCCTGCCTTCGTGGCTGACCTCCAACGTCTCCCGCAACTCCGGCACCAATGGCGGCTTCAACAGCGGCACGGGGCTGACGGTTGCCGAGACGACCGGCACGCAGCGCGCCTTCACCAAGGCCCTCCTCGATACCGTGGCCCAGTCGGGCTACATCGAGGGCGCCAACTTCAGCGACCTGGTGGTTTCTCCCTACGTCAAGTCGGTCTTCGTGACCTTCATGTCGGACACCAACGTGGCGGCTTTCCGCTACGCTGCCGGCGGCTCGGGCAAGAACACCATCGTCGGAACGGCCGACATCTACGAAGGTCCGTTCGGCAAGCTGACGGTGAAGCCCAACCGCGTCATGGGCCAGAACGCGGGCGTTGCCCGCCGTGCGTACCTCCTCGATCCCGACATGATCGCATGGGGTTCGCTGCGTCCCATCGGCGAGGCGGACACCGCCGCGACCGGTGACTCGGAGAAGGGGGTGATCCTCGCGGAAGGCACCCTGAAGGTCAAGAACGAGGCCGGTCTCGGCGTCGTGGCGGACCTGTATGGATTGGGTGCATCCAGCTAAGCGGGATTCACCTTCCGTTCTCGTTGTGCTATGAAAATGACGAGCCGGGGCAGCGTTAGCGCGCCGCTCCGGCTCTCACCGCAACAGACCGTCAGGGGTCCGAATTGGCTGCAAAACCACTACCACCGCAGGACGTGCTGCGGCAACTATTCGACTACGATCCCGAGTCCGGGGCGCTATTCTGGCGCTATCGCCCGGATTCGATGTTTACCGATGGCAAACAGGCCGCCGCCCACAACGCGGCCATCTGGAACGGCAAGAACGCCGGTAACCCGGCGTGTTCGAAAAGCGCGGCCGGTTACCTTGAAACGAGCATCTGGAGCCGCCGGGTCTATGCTCACCGCGTGATCTGGAAGTTGGTACACGGCGTCGATGCGGCCGATATCGACCATGTAAATGGGGATCGCGCCGACAACCGGCTCAGCAATCTGCGCAACGTGTCGCACGCCGCCAACGGCAAGAACATGAAGGTGCGCAAGAACAACACCAGTGGCGTCATGGGCGTGCGCTGGGAAGAGCGTCTAGGCAAGTGGCACGCCCGGATCATGCCGGGGCGACGCAATATCCACCTTGGCGTCTTCGACAGTTTTGACGATGCGGTGGCAGCCCGAAGGGCCGCAGAAGTCAGGTACGGTTATCACCCAAACCACGGGCAACGATAGCACAACCAGAACCGCATCAACCCAAGGCTCGCTTCGGCGGGCCTTTTTCATTTCTGAAAGGCAAACTCTACAATGGCACGCTTCAATCCCATCGTCGTCACCGACGCAACGACCTACGCGGTCAAGGACTATAACTCCGGGGTGCTTCACATCATCCCGAACCTCACCGCGGACATCACCATTTCGCTGCCGACCGCAGCGGAGGGTCTTGAGTATGAGTTCTGGTACGGCGGCGCCGCTGCCGATGCGCAGGACTGGCTCATCACCACCGGGTCCGACACCAACTACTACAAGGGCGGTGTCGTGCATCTGGATGAGGATTCCGCGGATGCGGAGGCGGCCTCGGTCTATTCGGACGGCAACAGCAACTCCAAGTTGACTGTCCTGACCCCGGCCGCCGGCACGGTCGTGCGCGTCCACTGCGACGGCACCAACTGGTACGTCAACGGCACGGTGGTCTCGGCTTCGGCCTCGGCTGCCGCCTTCGCCGACCAGTAAGGGCAACCGACTCCTCGAGCATGGGCCTCGCCTCCGGGCGGGGCCTTTTTCATTTGAAGGACAGCCCATGACCAGCAAGACCAATGCGGCCGACAAGCGCGCCCCGGTGTTTCTCGACTACGACACCTGGTTGGGCGAGGAACGCATCAAGGCCGATCCCGAGCATGCGGTGGAACTGCCGCTGCCGCTCGCCAAGGAACTCATTGCGGCCGGCAAGGCCCGCCGCGCGGACCCGCTGCCCGGCGAATGAGCTGGTCCCTGTTCGAGCACGATCCGCTCACCGGCCGGAAAATCTGGATGTCCCTCGATGAGGGGCCGCCGGGCAAGACCCTGTGGCGCATCGAGATGCCGATGGACGGGCTGGCGGAAGCCAATGCGGAAGCCGAGAAGCTGACGCACGGCCAGCGCCTTCCCGACTGGAACCGCGTGGCATCGGTGCCGCTCAACATCCTCGAAAAGAGCGGCCTCGATACGGCGGTGCAGATGCGTGACGACAGGTTCGTCAGCCGGTTTCTCAACGACCCCGACCACTCCAAGTTTCGGACCAGCCGCGGGAAAGTGTGATGGCAGCAATCACCGACTACGCGACCCTTTCGGCTGCAATCCAGTCATGGGACGAGCGTTCGCATGACGCGGACGAACTGATCGGCCTCGCCGAAGCCGAGTTCCGGCTGCATTTCGGGCCGCACTATGCGCGCGAAACCTCCGGCACCGTCTCCTTCACCAGCGGCACGGCTACGCTCCCCACCGGCTATATCCGATCCCTCGCGCTGTCGCACGCCACCTATGGCGAACTCGATCAGAAGCCCCTGTCGGCGATCCGCGAGCGGCGCGTGTGGGATGCCTCGGGCGTTCCCGATATCTACGCCATCACCGCCAGCAGCATCGAGGTCGCGCCCTCCTATACCGGCGATTTGACCTTCGATTACGAGGCGAAGCTGACCGGCCTGTCGGGCTCCAACACCACCAACTGGCTGATCACCAACGCCCCGCAAGCCTATCTTGCCATGTGCATGAGCATGGCCAAGGCCAAGTACGAGGATTTCGAGAAGGCCGCGCTTTACAAGTCGCAGGCCATCGACACCCTCGACACGCTCGGCATCCAGTCCATCGTGGCACAGTATGGCCGCGCCGGCATGGTCATCCGGGGCTCGACGCCGTGATCCCGCTTGGCCCCTGGGACCCCGACGCAGCGGTTCCCAATTCCGGCAAGAGCAGAACTGCGGATGGCTGCATTCCGACCGCCACGGGCTGGGGACCATTCCCCCGGCTGGTCACGGCCTCGGGCGCGGAGGCGCTGTCCGCCGAGCCGCTGGGCGTTGCCTCCGTGCAGAAGGCAGACGGTACGTGGCAGGTCTATGCCGCGACCTCCACCACCATCCAGAGCATGGCCAGCGATTACAGCTGGGACGATGTGGAGACCGGCCGCAATGCGGTCACCGATTATGTGAGTTTCACCCGCTTCGGCAAGTACCTGATCAACACCGATCCCGACAACGGGATGAAGGCATATGACATCGAGGCGGGCGGCACCAATGACGCCATCAGCGGCGCTCCCGATGCCAAATTCGCCTTCACCTGCGCCAATCATGTCGTTGCCCTCGATTGCGACGGCAACAACAGAAGGATGCAGATTTCCGACCTTGGCCGGCACGATGTGTGGGCGGGCGGGCTGGCCAACGGCAAGACCTTCGAGGATGGCGCGGCCATCGTCGGGGGGTGCGATCTCAAGAACGGGCAGGCGCTTATCCTCCAGGAGCGCGCCGTGCGGCTGGCCTCCCTCGGGGCCGGCTTGCAGGGTATCGTCAAGATCGCCGATTTGCGCGGCGGCGTGTCGGGCAAGACGCTGATCGGCTCGGACGGCCGCGCCTACTGGTGGGACACGGACGGGCCGTGGGAGTTCAATGGCGGGGCGCTGGTGCCCATCGGGGCGGAGGTGATTTCCCGCTGGGCAGACGAGAACATCGGCGCCGCCAACTACGAAGGCATGTGGGCGACGATGGACCCCTCGCGGCACATCGTCATCTGGCGGGTGAGCGCAACCCAGCTCCTCGGCTTTCACTGGCTGCTCCGGCGCTGGTTTACGCTGCCGGCCAACACCACGGCGCTCACGCAGTTGGCCACGCCCGGCGTCAGTATCGACTCGCTGTCCGGCACCATTGACGACTTGGAGTTCGCGATCAATTCGCGCTTCCTTGCCGGCTCGGCTCCTGTGCTGGGTGCGCTGGATGCCAACCGCAAGTTCGCAACCTTTTCGGGCACGAGCATGGCGGTGACGCTGGAAAGCGCCCGCGTGGACAATCCGGTCACCGGACTGGTCGGCTGGGCGACCCCGGTCACCGACAGTGCGGGGTGCAGCCTCGAATTGGGCGTCGCCGACCGGCAGGACGACGACCTGGTGTGGAAGGCGGCGGCCTCGCGGGCAAGCAGTGGTCGGGTGCCGCTCAGGGGCAGGGGCAAGAGTCTTGCCTTCAGGATGAGCATTCCGGCCGGGGAAACCTGGACCTATGCGACCGGGCTCGACCATATCCAGAGTTCATCGGGTGGGCCGAAATGAGCGTCTTCACCCGCGAGATCGGAACCCCCGAGCCGATAGCGGTGCGGATCACCGGCAATACCGCAACGACCATCGTGGATGCGAGCGACAGCGCCTTCTGGGTGCCGTGGTTCGAGGTCAACGAGATCAATGGCGGTACGCAGAACCTGACCGTCGACCTCTATGACGGCTCCAATGCGCATTATCTTGGCGACGACGCCGGAATGACATGGGCGGCCTCTGCCGTGACGGCTGACAAGTCCTATCGGTTCTCGGGCGGCTACATCGTTCCCAAAGGCTGGAAGCTGAGGGTCACGAGCAGTGATGCTGCCGGGTATTTCCATGTGCATGGGCTGAAGGCACGGGTGCTGTAGTGCTCCAGCGCCTGCCGCCCGCCCGCGTCATCCATGAATGGGACGCGATAGCGGGGGACTTGGCCCGTGCCATAGAGCGCGACCCAGGCCGTACATGGATGGATGTGCTCGGGCAGGCCATCGCCGGGGAACTGCAATTCTGGGAGGTGCGCGGGCCATGCGCCGGCTACCTCGCCAGCCAGATCACCCGCGAGTCGGGCAGTCTCAGAAAGACGTTCTGGACGATCTACGCGGGCGGCGTCGGCGGCGATTGGGACGACATGCGCTCCATGCTGGAGATCGTGGAGATGCAGGCGCTGAACTCGAAATGCACCTGGCACCGCTTCGAGGGCCGCGCCGGGTGGGGACGGCTGTTTTCTGACTACAACGCGACCAGGGCCAAGGATGGCCGGTGGCATTACACAAAGAGGCTCGACTGATGAGCGGTGGCGGCGACAAGGGCGGGTACGATCCCGCAAAGCTCGGCAACACGTTGGGCAAGAAACTGGAGTCCTACGTCAACGCCAAGCCCCCGGTTTTCAAGCAGAATTTGTATCCGGGCCTGAGCGACACAACGCGGGGCGGGCTGCAATCGTTGCTCGGCACGGCCAACAATCCGGCCTTTTCTCAGGGCATCTCGGGGGCGCTCGGCTCCTATGCCAACCGGGCGGCAGGCAATGAACTCGGCATGGACGCGCCGGGCTACCGCTCCATGCGCGACACGCTGATGAGCGACATCACCGGGCAGGTGAACGGGGCCTTCAATTCCTCGGGGCTCTTTGGCGCCGACAGCAACCAGACGGCACTTGCTAGAGGGCTGACGGAGGGCGTCGGGGCGCTCGATTACGGCAATTACCAGGACAGCCTGTCACGGCAGGCGGAAGCCACGCAGATGCTGCCCATGCTGTTCGAGGCCGGGCAGGCTCCGGCACAGACGCAGCTCGGGGTCGGCGCGGCGCTGGATGCGGATGCACAGGCGCAGCGGCAGGGTGACTTCGACCTGTTCGATAGAACCCAGAACGCGGACTTCCGGAGATTCCAGGAATTGCTGCTCGCATTCAACGGCACGCAGGCCAATGCCGGCATGCAGGAACAGCCCAACATGTTCCAGCAGTTGCTGGGCGGCGGGCTCGGCCTGCTCGGGCTTCTCTAGGAGAACATCATGGCGGGTCTGGCGTCTCTCCTCGGCATTCCGAGCAATCCGTTCCTTGACTTCACGGGGCGCAACCGCTCTGCGCTGATGGGGCTCGGGGCGGGCATTGCCTCGGGTCCGAACTGGTCGCAGGGGCTCTCGCAGGGCCTCAACAACATGGCCCAGATGAGCCCGATGGACGCTCAGCGGGCAGAACAGGAACGGCTGCTGGCCGAACAGACCGAGCAGAAGAACCAGACCGTCCAGTGGCTTGCCGAGCAGCATCCCGACCTTGCCGAGATGGTGGGCGCCGGCATGCCGATAGGCGAAGCGTGGGGCGAGGCACTGGCGCGCATGCGTGGTGAGACGGCAGTCCAGCCCACCGATGACATGCGCGAGTTCGACTTCGCCCGCCAGAACGGCTTCGAGGGCTCCTTCGCCGATTGGGTTCACCCGCCCGAGGACAACACTCCCAGCCTCCCGACCAGTTACCAGGAGTTCCTGCTGTCGCAGCAGGACCCTGGATATGCAGCCTCCCTCGCGTCATCCAGCACCCGCCCACCCACCGAGGGCGAGCGCCGCAACCAGCAACTCGCCTCTGTCATCGAGCCCGAACTGGCCACGCTGGAGCAGAATTGGGATGCGCTGACCGACCCCGGCAACCAGATGGCTGGCGCGGAAGTCGGCGGCAACCGTCCGGGCCTTGCTTTCACGTCCCCCGAGTACCAGCAGGCCATCAACTCCCTGTCCGCCATAGTGGCATCATACCTCTACAGCGTGTCCGGCGCCACCGCGACCGACGAGGAAATCAAGCGGCAAGTCAACCTGCTGACGCCCCGGCTCGGCGAGAGCGAGGCGTCGGCCAACGCCAAAAAGGACCGGATCAGGCAATATGCCGAAGCGGTCAAGTTCGCAGCGGGCCGCGCGGCGCCATCGCCTGGCGGTAGTGGCGGGATCGGCGGCACGACCTCGACAGGTCTCTCGTGGAGCGTAGGCCCGTAAATGGCGACACTCACCATCGGCGACAGGCAGGTGAAGGTGGACGACGCCTTCCTCAGCATGACGCCCGAAATGCAGCAGCAGACGGTCGAGGAGATCGCGAGCCAGCTCGGGCTGAGTGGTGGCGGGTCAGCCTTTGACCAAGCGACGGCGAACGCCAGCCGCATGTCGCTGGGCGGCAAGGTCGATGAATTGCCATCGCAGCGCCCCTCGCTTGGCGACGAGGCCATGTCGTTCCTGCGCGGGTCCATCGAGGGCATCCCTGTCATTGGCCAGCCGCTTGCCGATGCGCGGCGCGGGCTCGACGCCAACATCATGACCATGCTGCACGGTGGTGACACCCAAGGCTATCAGGACCAGTTCAAGGCCGCCGACGAAGAACTGCGCGGCAAGACTGGCGGCTCCCGGCTAGCCGGGCAGATCACGGGCGCGGTCGGCTCGCTGGCGCCACTCGGGGCAACATCGCTCGGCGGCCGGTTGCTCGGAATGACGGGGAGCGTTCCGCAGCGCGTGCTCATGGGTGCCGGTTCTGGCGGCGCATTGTCCGCAGCGGACACTGCAACGCGCGGCGGCTCCCAAGAAGACGTGATCCGCAACGGGCTCATCGGTGCCGGCCTGGGGACAGTGTTCCCAGCCATTGGCGGCATGTTCGGCAAGGCGGGCCAGAAGGCGGCGCATGGCAGGGCCGTGGACACCGCGATCAAGGACGCGCCTGGCTCGGCCGAACTCAAGACCGCAGCCTCTGCGCTGTTCGAGAACAGCCGCGCCGCCAATGCCGGGATCGAACCTACCCATTTCGGGCGGTTCGCCTCGCAGCTCATCAACAGGGCCAACGCCGCCGACCTGGACGATGTGCTGGATGGACAGGCGCTCACCGCCTACCAGCGCCTCGCCACGCTCGCACAGCAAGCGATGGACAGCGGCCAGCCCGTATCGTTCTCGCGGCTGCACAACCTGCGCCAGATCGCGCAGGACGTGGCGCTGGAGGCCAAGAAGGATCGCACCAAGCGCTTTGCGCAGGAGATCGTGGATGGTCTTGATGATCTCATAGAGAACCTGAAGCCCGCGAACGTGGCCGGTGCCGGCGGGCTGGAGGCCGGTAACGCACTGATGGAGGGCATCTCCATCTGGTCTCGCGCCAAGAAATTGTCCCTGATCGAGGAAGCGATCACCAAGGCGGGCTTCCAGAAGTCCGGCCTCGAAAACGGGCTGCGGCTCCAATTCCAGGCGATACTCCGCAACCCCAAAACCCGCCGGCTGTTCTCGCCACAGGAGATCGCCGAGATCACCAAGGTGGCGAACGGCACGCCGATCAGCAACCTCGCGACCCTTCTGGGCAAGTTCGGCTTCGGCACGGACGGGGCGACCAACATGCTCGGCGGCTCCATCGGCGCCGGCATCGGCAGCCTCCTGGGCGGGGGGCTCCCGGGAGCAATTGCGGTCGGCGCTGCTACAACTGGCGCGCGCAAGCTGAGCGAGGTGATTGGCCGCAATGCCGCAGAACGGGCGGCCAAGGTTGTTGCTACGCCGAACATCCCGGCGATGTCGATGGTGCCGCTGCCGAATGCCCGGCTTGCCCCGGCGCTGTTGCCCTTGACCGTGACGCGGGAGTTCTAGTCTCGGAAGGCGAGCAGCAACATGCCACCCGCTATGGCGGCCGCTACCGCCGTTCCGCCGAACAGGATGCCAGATGAAAGTGCATCCCGATTGAAGAAAATGTAGGCCAGCCCGGCCAGCATAACGCAGAGCATGACGAGTGGGAGTTTCGTGTCCTCGGGATGGCTCCACGGCAGCCGCCAGCGCCAGCCGGGTGGTTTCCGCTCGTGGTAACTGCCCGGCTCTAGGTCAATCTGGGGCATCCGCTAATCCTAGTTCCGGCGTTCCTTGGCTTCAATAGCCTCAAGCGCCCGGTCAACCTCTGAACGAAGGTGAAGCAATGCATCCCGCTCCATCGGCACGGCGACAGGTCCGATTTGGTCGATGGTCAATATCAGGCCCGTGGCCTGGTTTTCCCCGTGTGCGAGAACAACGTCCAGAACAGACGATATCGGCATGTGAGGCGTCCCTTCCCGAAGGTCGAGCGCTGCTTTCTGAATACGTATGGTCAGACCTGCCACATCCGAAATTGGGATCGGCACGATGCACGATCCGAGGGTCTGAATATCAATTCTCAGGGCTAGGTGAGACCCGTCTTTACTGACGCCAACGGCGCCGATTTGACCAACCGGGTACGTTTCATCCATGCCCGTTCCTCCCCCACAGCATCAACGCATGCAGGGCTGGGGAGAGTCAATCAGGGGCAGGGATAGGCGGACTGCAAAGCCCGCCCGCCGACGACTACTGCGTCCTCATCGATAAGGTCTTCGCGGTCCATTGCAAAGTCGTGGATCACCGTGAACGCCTGTTCCAACGATAGATCGGGCGGCGGGCAGAACCGAGCGCCATCCACAAGAATCGTGTTCGTCACCATCAAGGTTTGCGCGATCCCGGTGATGTAGCCGGAGCACATCGCGCGCTTCGCCGCGTCCGCGTCTGTGCAAGCCCGAACGATCAGTTCGGCTGAATAGCCCAATGCGCCGCTCGGGGCGGCAAGGCCCATTCCTACCAGCAACCCTGCAAGCGCGATCCGGCGCATCTCTCTCCCTTTTCGGAGCCACTATATGGCAACCAGAGCCGAAATTGTAAGAGCCATTGACGAGGCCGCTGCCAAGTACGGCGTGGACCCTCAGGCGCTCCTTACGATTGCCAACATCGAGAGCCGCCTCAACCCCAGCGCACAGAACCCCAACTCGTCTGCTGGCGGCTTGTTCCAGTTCATTGATTCAACGGCTCGCGGTTATGGGCTGTCCGACAGGTTTGACTATGAGCAGGCTGCCGATGCCGGCGCTCGTCTCGCTCGCGACAATGCCCGCGCGCTGCGGAGCGCGCTCGGTCGCGACCCGGAGCCGTGGGAACTCTATCTCGCTCATCAACAGGGCGCCGGCGGGGCCATCAAGCTCCTGACCAACCCGGATGCCAAGGCGAGTTCGCTCCTGGGCTCCGCTGCCGTCAGCCTCAATTTCGGCGACACCAGCATGACGGCCCGCGAGTTCGCCAGCAAGTGGAAGTCCCGATATGGCCGGGCAGCCGGCCTGATCCCGAAAGAGAACATCGGTTCGTCCACCTTCCGCCAGGGTTCCCGCGGCGAGGGCGTCCGCGATTTGCAATCGCGCCTCAAGTCGGCCGGCTTCAACATCGCCGTGGATGGCGATTTCGGCCCCGATACCGCCCGCGCGGTTCGCGAGTTCCAGCAGCGGCGCGGCCTTACCGTTGACGGCATCGTCGGCCCCAAGACCCTCGCTGCCCTGCGCCCCGCTTCCGAGATTCAGTTCGGTATCGGCGACCGTGAGGGCTCGCGCCAGATGCTCGCATCGGCCCGCCCCACGCTCCCTCCGCCCCCCGTATTGCCGCGCTTCATGGGCACGACAGCCCGTGCCCTTGCGCCCACGGCAGCCAACAAGCTCGCCGGCAATCTGCTCGGCGGATCGCCGCCCGTACCCGCTCCGCGCCACATGGCAAACACCGCCCGCGCCCTCGCCAATACCCCGCAGGACGTGGCGAGCATCACCAGCCGTGGCCTGACGCCCAGCAGCCAGCTCGGGCTCATCAACCGCACCCCGCCGATCCCGGCCACCATGTCGGCCAATCTCGCGGCCTCGCGGCGTCCCCCGGTCAATGCTCCGCTCAGGATCGAGGTGGCTGGAGCCACGCCGCTGCGCATGCCATCCGCTCCCGGCGCCGGGCTGACAATGGCTCAGAAGCTCGCATTCGGCGGCTCTGGCGCGCCCGTGCCCGCCATGCAGAGCACCGACATGGCAATGATGCGTGGGGCCTCTTCGTTCTACCCCAAGCCGCAGACATTCCCCCCCATTCCCGCCACCATGTCGGCAGGACTGGCCGCATCGAGGCGACCCGCACCCATGATGCCGGCAGTTGCCGCGACCCCCGCCAAGGCCGCTCCCGGCTCTGCCGAACGGGCTCTGGAATACGGGCTCGCCTCGCGCCCCTCGCACATCGTCCAGGTGGGCAATTACCTCTACGACACATCGCGGCCCAAGCCGGGCGGTGGCTACGAGAAGGTCTCCCCCTCCTTTGTCGAGCGCGAAATGTTCGCACCCACCATTGCCGGCGGCATGATCCGCTCCGGGCTCACCGCGCAGGTCAACAACCTGCTTGGCGGCGGCAACAAGACCGCCGTGGCCTCCCGCACATCCACTTCCGGTTCGTCCAGCAAGCCCAGCGGCTCGGGCGTCTCGCCCACCACCGGCAAGAAATATGTGCAGGGCAACAGCTCCACCAATTCCGCCTTCCGCAAGATGATCGGGCTCTGAAATGCAGTGGAACGGTCTCAACTTCACCCCGTCCTCCGGGAACGTCGAGCGCTGGTATGAGGGCATCACGCCGCAACAGCAGAATTTCGTGCGTCCCACGGGGCCGGTGGGTGCATTGCCGCGTGGCGGCTCTCCCGCTCCGGTCCTCACCGACGATCTGCGCCGGCAGTTGTCCATCATGCATGCGGGCGGACTCGGCACCGGCTTTGCCAACCTGTTCGCTGGCCCCATTGCCGCTTCAACAGAGGTTCAACGGCCCTTCAACGGGGGTTCAACGGGTTCAACGCTGCCGAGCAGCTTCCC
>Ga0196970_1001057_pt1 | contig 21856 bp, 22 predicted proteins | sample S1v_513CmetaG_FD_148672 | JGI IMG/M metagenome (GOLD analysis project Ga0196970, IMG submission 148672) | Soil microbial communities from Anza Borrego desert, Southern California, United States - S1+v_5-13C | ecosystem: Environmental > Terrestrial > Soil > Desert | place: USA: California...
CAGCGACGCTGGGGACCTCGTCATCGGACAGCGAGCCCGGACTGTTGAATGGCATCGCGCGCTTCACGTAGTCGAACAGCGTCGTCGCATAGGGCCAATAGCTTTCCACCGTCTTCACCGGCGTCTTCGTCGCAAGCGATCCGCGTCCACCGATCAGTTTGTCACCGCCAACGCCGGGCTGCGGGATGCCTTCCAGCTTCTCCCCGTGGCAGGCCACGCATTTCTCGGCATCGACCTGAGCACCGCGTGCCACCGTCCCGCTTCCCGGCGGAAGCCCGCGCCCGTCGGGCTGGACGGAGACGAAGCGCGCCAGTTCCTCCTGTGTGGCAGGGGTGCCAAAGCCATAGGCTGCGCTAGAGACCTGCGCGCTGGCCGCGCCCGGAATGCCGGCCAGCACGAGCACGCACAGGGCGTGGCAGAGGTCACGCATGGACATTGCTGACACTCCCGTCTGCCGCCACGGCCCAGCTCTGGATCGCGTTGAAGTGGTAGACCGAGCCGAATGGCCCGTTGGCACCGCGGATGGCAATCAGGTCGGCGCGTGTCGGCTGGCGATAGCCGGTCTCGTCCGTGCACCGGCTCTGCAGGACCGCCGGCTGACCGTCCCACATCCAGGGGAAGCTGAAACGGACCGTGCAGATGGGCTCCGGTGTGGATTCAGAATTTGTTTGTAGCGGGCGCGTCCCAGCCGGCGCTGGCCGGGATGCTACTTTAAGCTGAAGAGGGGAGTTGCGGCGGGGGAGCGGTCTGGTAGGTCTGCGGGTTTCGTTTCGACCGCATGGACCAGCACTCTATGGGCAGCGCCGTTCATCCTGCAAGCACCACCCCGGCGTCCTGGGACGCGTTCTCCGATGTGGACGCCTTTGTCGACGAGGTGCTGGCCGAACTGACGGCGATGGCGGTGGACGGCACGCGTGCGACCCGCTCCGGCCCCAAAGCGGCGCTGAGCGGGGCGTCTTTGCGCAAGGCAATCATGGCGGTGTGGTGCGTGTGCTTCTGTGGCATGCAATGGCGCGCCATCGGCCAGCTTTCCGGCATTCCTTTTGGTACGCTCTTCGCCCTGTTCGCCCGCTGGACGCGGCTGGGGCTGTGGCGCCGCTTGCTCGACCGGTTGCGCCGCACCTGGCGTCTGGCCTGCGGTGACACGCCGGAGCCGAGCGCGGTCGTCATCGACAGCCGGACCTGCCCCTCGGCCCCGAGCTGCTTCACCCGCGGTGTGGATAGCGGCAAGAAGATCCGTGGCATCAAGATCCACTTGGGCGTCGAGAAGTACAGGTTTCCTCTGGCGATCGATGCCCCGCCGGCCAACGTGCACGACACCAAAGGCATCGTCCCAGTGCTGCGCCAGCTCGCCGGGCACGGCTTTCAGGGACCGGCCATCGGCGATCTCGGCTATCGCGACAAGCGCCTGGCCAAAGCCGGTGAAGCGCTCGGCATCACTATCCAGCCGATTGCCTGTGGTCGCGGCGGGGTGTTCATCCCGACCGAAATCGCCTGGGTGGTCGAGCGCTCCTTTGGTTGGTTGTCCCGCTACCGCCGATTGAACACCATCGTCGAGCGGACGAAGGAACACCTCGTCGCCCTGGTCCAGATCGCCTTCGTCTCGATCCTCACCAGGCGCCTCAAGAGGCTCTCCGCCCAGGCTGCCGCCGCGTGACGTCTACAAACAGACACTCAACCGGTATGGTTGCCCCTCCATATGACTTGTCTCGGAACTGTTGCGGAAATGCCAATTCAAGATGAAAAAAACGCCGACATACTACCTTATGGTTGCGACAAATTTGGGGGTGAGATAGCTCTTTCGCACTTGTTACCCTTAGTTGAGAGTAGTGACTATGAAGAGCATAATGGGTGTGTTTCTGGCGACCGCCGTGCTTGGCTTTACGGCTGTGGAAGCAAATGCTCAAGGGAGCGGAGCGTCCGCATTCAACGGTCCCTATGTCGGCCTTCAGGGCGGATACGGGAACACTTCCGTTGAAGCCAAGGTTACGGATGGCATTGATACGGCCTCCGGTAAAGAGGATAAAGGCGCTTTCATCGGCGGCCTGTTCGCTGGTTACGGCGTAACCCATAACAAGTTCTACGGTGGCGTTGAAGCTGAAGGCCTCTTCAGCGCCAACGAATACTCTGAGACATTCGGCGGCATCACCGGCAAGATCGAACAGCAGCAGAGCGTTGGCCTCTCTGCTCGCCTCGGTTACACCGTGACCGATAATGTGTTGCTCTATGGCCGTGCAGGCTGGGTGTGGACCAAGTTTGAAGCATCCCTTTCCGACGGCCTGGACACTATCTCCGAAGACGACTGGTTTAACGGTCCTCGTCTCGGCGCTGGTGCTGAATTCACACTCGGCAACGGGCTGTTTGGACGCGTCGAGTACACCCACACTTGGTACAATGAGAAGACCTATCGCGATGGCCCTGTGAGCGTGAGCTTTGAGGGCAAGGAAAATCTGTTCATGGCTGGGGTGGGCTACCGCTTCTAACGGGTCTGCAAGCCCTCAAGGAAATCGGGACGGAGGGGCTGCTAATCGCAGCCCCTCTTCCTGTCTCGCTGTAGCTTGCTGGATGCGTTCTGACGGTTGTCCGCAGGGGTATAGTAGCGGGGGAGCCGAGACCGCATTCAGCGAGTCCCCTGCGGGCTCTTGCGAACTCCTCCCCGATGCGCCCCCATGCCAGTGGAACGCGACGGGGAGCACCGGGGGACGCTGCGCGGTTTCCTCTATTCAGATGCCGCCGCGCGTGGGATGCCTAAAAAAAAATCCGGGTCCCATCCAGTGGGTCCTTTCGCCCTTCCCTGTCGGTGTAGAGGTCGGTTGCTCCGCATTGCCCAACCCTTGATGTTCAGGTGTGGAGATGCGACAGGTCGAGATCTGGATACTTGATCTTCTCGACGATCTCCTGAAGCTGTTCAACGGTTAGGCCGATGGAGTAGATCGAGTAGCTTATCGACAGTTTCTCGTGCCCGAGGATTTGGACAGCTTCGCTCTCGGGGACTCGTGCCCGCTCAAGGGCGGTGCCCACGTTCTTACGAAAGCTGTGGAAGCATAGGCGCTTGTCTCTCTCGACGCCAAGCGTGCGGCGATACTCGGTGAACCTCCGGGTGAAATACCAGCTCAGCTTGCGGTCAGGTCCCGACCAACCGGCCGAGCAGCCGGTGGAGTGGTCGTCGCATCCTTCCGGAGACCTCCGAGGCGTGGGTCCCCATCGCCATGATCCCGCTCATGCTCAAAGCAGACTTTAAAGAATCCGGCCGCCGAGCAGGTGCGCGGCGGCCGGCATGGTGCGTGCGCAGATCAGCGCTTCGCTTCAGCGTGGGCGCCCTGCTGCTGGCGCTGCAAATAGGCCTTGGTGAGCTGTGGCAGGCGCTGCTCGAGCCAACTGGCCATCTCCAGCTCTTCGTTCAGCGTTTCCGTGCACAGCCGAGCGACCTCGGGCTCGCTGCAGGCTTCGGCCGCTGCGATCAGCGCGCGGTAGTTGGCGATCTCGAAGTGCTCGAAGGAGTAGTTGAAGACGCTGGCCTTGACGATCTCATCAGCCGCGAAGGCGCCGGACAGCGATTGGGCATTGCCCAGCAGCATCGCGATGCCGGTCTTGATCGCCGAGGTGTCGGTGCCCAGGCGCTGCAGGCACTGCTTCAGCCGATCGGCCTGCCGCTTGGACACCTGGATGTGCTCCCGCACCTTGGCGAGCACCTCCGGGTAGTTCTGGATGCGCTCTTCTTGACGTTCCAGCATCTCGACCGCTTGGTTTTCCATCGCGTATGCATCACGCAGCCAGTCCACCAAGTTTTCCCTAGGGTCAGTCACATTTTCCTCCATGGCTTGGATATTGGTATCCCCGAAAACGGGGCATGTTACCGATCAACAACAATGGCCCGCCTCCGTCACCGAGGCGGAATCTCTGGGTCGGGGCTGATGAGACCGCAGCGGCGCGAACCGGTGGCGGAGCCGGCGCCGGCCGGCTCCGCGGAGTAGGCGCTCACACCTGCTTCGTCTTTCCCGCCCCCGGGCCGGCCCCCAGGTCGGCGCCGGTGACCGGGTCGAGGTCGGTGCGCGACTTGGTGCGCTGGGCCGCCTGCTCGATGGCCTTCATCTCCTCGGCCGCCAGCCGGACCGTCGGGTTACCGTCACCGCCGCTGACCGGCGCCTGGTCGAGGCGCATGTCGACGAATTCCCACTGGTCGCCCTGGTTCCACGGCCCGCGCGCGTCGCCCGGACCCTGGCTCATGTTGTAGTACTTGTCCGTGTACTCCGGCTTGCCCGGCAGCTTGCCCGGCGGGAAGTTGTTCTCGATGGCGTACAGCGCCTTCTCGAACATCTTCTGGTGCGCCACCTCGCGCGTCATCAGGAAGCCCAGCGCGTCCTTGACGCCGGGATCGTCGGTCACGTTCATGAGGCGCTCGTAGATGATCTTGGCGCGGGCTTCGGCGGCGATGTTGGACCGCAGGTCGGCGGTCGGCTCGCCGAGCGAATCGATGTAGCCCGCGTTCCAGAGCTGGCCCGCCGAATTAACCAGCGCCGGCCCGCCGCCATAGAGGATCGACAGCGTATGGCTGCCGTTGCCCTGGGTGATGGTGGCGTAAAGGTCGGCGGTCTCTTCGGCTCCCTCGGCCAGCCTACCCTTAACGCCCTTGGTCAGCATCGCGACGATGGAGCCGATCACCTCCAGGTGGCTCAGCTCCTCGGTGGCGATGTCGATGAGCATGTCCTTGCGCCCCGGATCCTCGTCGGCGATGCCCTGGGTGAAGTAGCGCATCGCGGCGGCCAGCTCGCCCTGCGGTCCGCCGAACTGCTCCAGCATCAGGCTGGCGAGCTTCGGATTGGGCTCGGAAACGCGCACCGTGTACATCAGTTTTTTGTTGTGCATGAACATGCGTGGAAATCCTCGCACCTTGCTGTGTTGGGGCTGACAGCGAGCCCACCCGCCGGCACAGAACGCCCCCGGCCCGAGGCTCGCCTTCAGGCCGACAACAAGGTTTAGATACCCAACCGACTCATCCATCCTGATTATCTGACGGCATACCACTTATGGGACGCCTGGGGAACCGACATGGCATAGCCGTGTTGGGCGTCTGCCGCCCAAACTGCACAATGCCGTTTGGGTTAGGCCATTAGAGGTGTGGACGGGTGGCTCGAATTGTTGGGTAATAATCTCACGAGAGTATGCCGTAACTGTGCGGTTTCGATGCCCTATGGGGTCCGGCCTCTGCAGGAAACCACCGAGGCCGGGATCTGTTTGCACCGTGGGTTCATCGCAGAGCCTTCGAAGAACGTCAGATCATAGGTGTTTCCATGGAGACCACCGAGCCGGAGACCGTCGAGGCGCTTCGTCAGCGCCATGCTGAGCTCGAAGCCATGCTTCGCGCCGAGTATGGCCGCCCAAGACCGGATGACATGGAACTGAAGCGCCTGAAGCTCGAAAAGCTCCACGTGAAGGAAAGGCTGGATCAGCAGCGGCTCCACTGATCGGGCCAGGACGGGGCGCCTTCAGGCACCCTCCTTCGGAAACGCTGACGTCCCGACGCTCGGCGCGCTAGGCGTGCGGGTGGGGGGCGCCTGGGAGGAGTTGCGATCTTCGCTGTTCGGCGGGCGGGTCCTGTGCTACATGCCGGCCCGACCGACCTCTTTCCGGCGTGGTTTCCCATGATCGACACCAAGGCCTTGGCGCCGCACCTGCACAACGTGCTGACGGACGCCACCATCCCCGAATTGCCGAATCACTACCGCGGCAAGGTGCGCGACAACTACGACCTGCCGGACGGCCGGCGCATCATCATCGCTACCGACCGGCTCAGCGCCTTCGACATCATCCTGACCTGCATCCCCTTCAAGGGCCAGGTGCTGACCCAGACCGCCCGCTTCTGGTTCGAGCAGACGGCCGACATCGTCGCCAACCACGTCATCGAGTACCCGGACCCCAACGTCGTCGTCTGCAAGCGCCTGAAGATCCTCCCCGTCGAGGTTGTGGTGCGGGACTACCTGACCGGCACCACGTCCACTTCGGTGTGGTCGATGTACAAGGCCGGCAAGCGCTCGGTGTACGGCGTCACGCTGCCGGACGGCATGCACGAGCACCAGAAGCTGCCCGAGACGATCATCACCCCCACCACCAAGGCCGACATCGGCGGCCACGACGAACCGCTCTCCCCGCAGGAGATCGTCGAGCGCGGCATCCTGCCCAAGGCGCAGTGGGAGCAGGTCTCGGACATCGCGCTCAAGCTCTTCGCCCGCGGGCGCGAGATCGCTGCGAAGCACGGCCTCATCCTGGTCGACACCAAGTACGAGTTCGGCGTGGACGAGGCCGGCAACGTGGTGCTGGCGGACGAGATCCATACCCCCGACAGCAGCCGCTACTGGATCGCCGCCAGCTATCCGGAGCGCGTCAAGGCCGGCCAGCGGCCGGAGAGCTTCGACAAGGATTTCGTGCGCACCTGGGTCAGCCAGCGCTGCGACCCCTACAAGGACCCGATCCCGGCGATCCCGGACGAGTTGGTGCTGGACACCGCGGCCGTCTACATCCACGCCTACGAGATGATCACCGGCCAGCGTTTCCCGGTGCCCGCCACCGTGCAACCGGTGTTGGAGCGCATCCGCGCCAATCTGGCGAAGTATTTCTGAGGATGTGCAAGCCCGGGTTCAGCGTGTCTGTGCCTCGTCGGTGAACCAGACGGTCAGACTTCCACGCTGGCGCAGGGCGGCGTCATACGCGGCCCAAATTTGTCACGCGCCGCTTCGGCCGGGCAATGTGGCGACGAGCGGCATTGGCCTTGTGCGGCATGGCGGCTGACCAGAGCGGGAACAGGATCCCTGCCCACGACAGCAGCCCCATCCGTGCAACACGCTGCTACCCCTCAATCGTGCTGATGTGACAATGTCCTGTAAAGAGAACGCCATCCAGATGTAACGGATTTCTGCTATCAGGCCGGTGCTCGCTTCAATCAAAACGGCAACCGGTTATGGTGGATTTTTCTCATCACGTTCCAGGGCGCCTTCGGGTCCAGATCTCCCGGCTCAAGCACAATGTGCCGGCGACGGCGATCCTACGTGCAGCGCTCCTCGAGATCGATAGCATCGCATCGGTAACCGCTAATACTGCGACAGGCAGCGTCACGATCCTTTACGATCGCCACCATCTTGATCCGAGCATCCTTTGGAGCACGTTGCAGCGCCTTGGCTATCATGAGCGAGAACCGGCGCACGTTCCTCCCGACGAGTCCCCGATCGTCGAAAAGCTGGCTTCGGCGGCAGCCGATCATGTCACGAAAGCCGCGCTCGACTTTGCCCTGGAGCGGCTCCTCGGCCGCCCCGCCGCAGCGCTGATCGGCGCGCTGATCTGATATCAGCGGCCGATTTCATGTGCCTGAATCACGACTCCTTGTGACCGGCCTTACGGGAACGCCTGAGACACCAGAAACAGCACGCAGCCGATGAACCCTCCAACAAGGGTTCCGGTAATGCGGACGTACTGCAGATCAGGTCCGAGTGTCAGCTCCATGCGCTCGACGAGAGCGCGCTCGTCCCAGCGGCGGACAACCTCGGCGATGAAGTGCGCCAGTTCCGAGCGCCAGGGCAGGACACCAAGGACGACCATCTCGAAGAAGCCGTTGAGCCGCTCGCGCATGTGTTCGTCGGCAAGGAGGCTTCGGCCGACGGAGGCAACGGCCGTGGCGATGGCGTGGCGCGTCTTCGACGAGGGGTTCGCAACATCCGCCAGGGTGGCATCCCGCATCTGATCCCAAACGGAGGCAAGCCACGCCTGAACATCTGGATGCGCAAGCAGGCGCAACTTGGCCTCCTCCACCCTGGCCCGTTGTTCCGGAGAGACCGCCAGATCGCGCGCGAGCTCGTCGATGGCGTTGAGCAGCTTCTTGCGTGCGTTGTGGCCGGGTTGCTGCAAATCGTGCAGCAAGTCTTCAAGCCCTTGCAGAAGGGTATGGGCGATCTGCTGATCGACAGCCTTCGGCATCCACCACCGTCGCCTTTCGCCGCTGGCGGCCGCGAGTTCAAGCCGCTCGCCGTTGCGCTCGATGAAGTCCAGGCCGTACTCGATCATACGATCGAGAATGGCTTCGTGATAGCCGCCCGCGGTCAACAGCCCAATCCCTCGGCTCAGCAAGGGGGCGGCATCGACGGTGCGAATCTGCTCGCCGAGAGCTCCGGCGGTGAAGACGCGGATCTCTTCATCGTCGAGCGCGTGCACGATGTGCGGCAGCAGACGCGTGACACGGTCGGCGACCGCGTCGGCGTGTCCAGGGGACGTGATCCAAATCGCAAGCCGTCGTGCCGGGTCGATCGCCCTGAGTTTGCTGAGCAGAAGGGCATCGGTGAGAAAATGCCGTTCGAGAAAGGCTCCCAGGCCTTCGCCGATGCGGTTCTTGTTTCGCGGCACGATGGCGGTGTGGGGGATGGGGAGGCCCAACGGCTGCCGGAACACCGCAGTCACCGCAAACCAGTCGGCGAGACCGCCGACGACGCCAGCCTCCGCCACGGCATGGATCAGCGCCGTCCAGAAACCCGGCTCCGGCACCGCTCCCGTTGCAAGAAACACAGCGGCCATGGTGAGCAGCAGCCCCGTTGCGATCGTCCGGTTCCGGCGCAACTGGCGCCGCTGCATGACCTCTGCGTCCACGGCTGGCCTCCCAGCTTTCAACAGCATAGGCAGATCACCGTCCCACGGAACCCTCCGGAGCCATTACGGCCATCTGCCGCTATCTCGACCGGAGAACTGCTCCGGCGATTGCTCAAGGGCTCGCTGCTTCCCTTGTAGTTTCCGTGCCTATTGTTTGTGCAAAACCATACAAAATACGACATTTTGATTTCGATATCATGGCAGATATGATGCAAATGTACCGGTCATCCAGCACCGGTCATCGCATAAAATTATAGCAATATTTGAAGTCTTGCCGGGTGTGGCGGATGTTGCGCCCGCCTTTACTGTCATTACCTCGTAATCGTTTTGACACGAGAGTGACACTAGGCGCAAGCCGATGTTAAATTTATCGAGAAGGGTACTTATGGTAGCAGGTTCGCCGGCAACGTAGGCATTTTCCTGCCCGCCGCACCTTTGCTTACACCATTGCGCCCCATAGCGAGCAACACCGGCCGCCCCGTCTGCGATGCCTCTTATAGCGTCGCCACGACGACGAGTGGCCCTACTCTACGGAGGAGAGGCAACATGGCCCTGCTTGAAGACGTGTTCAAAGGCAATGTCGGAACCGGCGTGGCCGTCGCTGGTGCCGTGCTGCTGGCGCCGACCGTGGTGCCGATGGTTGGCCGAATCCTGCGGCCGATCGCGAAGACGGCCATCAAGACCGGGATGGTGGTCTACCGGGAGACGATCGCCGGCGTCGGCGATGTGACCGGCGACATCGTTGCCGAGGCGCGTGCGGAACTTGAGCGGGAAGGACGCGAGACCGGGGCCGGGGACGGCGAAGCGGCCACGCGTCGGCGCGGTTCGCCAGGCAAGACCGAGCAGCCCGCTTAATTCACGCACAAGCGGTCCAGTCTCGACATCCAGTCTGGGGAGGCCTCGATGGCACGACTGTTCAACGGCACCGTGCTCACCGCGCTGGCCGCGGGTTTTGTCGGCGGGATGTTGGCGCCGGTGCTGATGCCCAACGGAGCGAAATCGGCACGCGCCATAGCCAAAGGTGCCATCAAGGCCGGCCTCGCCCTTTATGAACGAGGCCGCGAGCAGGTCACGGAGCTGGGAGAGACGGCCAGCGATCTCATCGCGGAGGTGCAGGCAGAACGCGAGGAGGAAATCCGAACCCGTTACTCGGCCGACTCTCTAGACGACGCAGAAACAGCAAGGACGCCCGTTGACCTCGATGCCGCTCGAGGGCGACGCTACGATGCCTGACCTTCCGCGGGCGCATATCCGGCATTTTACGCCGCACCGGCTCCGACTGCGAATTCCGGAGCGCCGGTACGATGTGGCCTTTTTTGAAACCGTGAGGAACCGCCTTGCGGAATGGGGCAGTATTGACCGTATCGACGTCAATCCTGTGACGGCCAGCGTATTGATCCACTACTCCGATCCGACCACTCTGCTTGCCGACAATGCCAGCCGAAATGACCTGTTCGTTCTCGCGGACCTCAATGCCGAGACGCTGGCGAACCTTACCTCGTGGAATGGAACGCCGCTGATCGAACAAGCGCGACAGGGTATGCAGTCTGTCGATCGCCGCTTGCGGCAGCTTAGCGGCGGGCAGGGCGATCTGCGCTCCCTGGTCCTTCTCGGCCTGCTCGGAACCGGCTTCGTGCAGCTTCTGCGCGGGAACATATCGGCGCCCGCGATCACGCTCTTCTGGTATGCCGGCGACGTGCTCGGCTTGTGGCGCGGCGATGGTCACGGAACCCCACCCGGCGCGAACGAACGGATCTAGGCCGGTGCAGCGCGACATTGGATCTCCGCAGGGACGGTCGCAGCATTCCTTCGCCCCGCGCGTTCACCCGATTCACGTGGCGGTAAAAGGGCGGGCGCGCTTCCAGGTGGACGGCCTGCGCCGAAACGAGCCGCTGAAGCGCATCCTCGAGACCTACTTGAACGGGACGATCATCCGACACGTCTCGGCCAGTGCGGTGACCGGGACCGTGCTCGTCCACTTCGATCCGAGCGTCACCCCGGACGACATCGGTGACCGGATCCGATTGCTGCTGGATTCTGGCGAACTCGAGTTGGCCAGCGACGTGCCTGGCGATGCGCCCGACTCCCCCGCAGCCACCCGTTCCTGGCATATCTTGGACCGCGACGAGGCGCTCAACCAGCTCCAGACATCCGACACGGGATTGGCAGGGACCGAGGCGCGGGAACGATTGCGGCAGCATGGCCCAAACGTCGTTCCGACGATCCGCGGCCGCAGCAGCCTGGAGATCTTCCTCCAACAGTTCCAGAGCCTGCCGGTGGCGCTGCTCGCTGTCGGTGCCGGGCTCTCCCTCGCCACCGGCGGACTGCTGGATGCCATAGCCATTGGTACGGTCATCGGCCTCAACGCGGCCATCGGATTTGCCACGGAGTCCAAAGCGGAGCGCACCATCGGGGCGCTGACAGGCGGCCATGCGGGCACCGTCCGCGCGCTGCGCGACGGTGCCGTGAGCGAAATCCCGACCGACGAGGTGGTTCCCGGCGATGTGCTGGATCTGGTACCCGGCGTCATTCTGCCCGCCGATGGCCGGGTGATCTCGGCCGACGGCCTGTCGGTCAACGAAGCCGTGCTGACCGGAGAGAGCATCCCCGCCGGCAAGGTCCCTGACGCCCTGCTGCTCGAGCGTATCCCGCTGGCGGATCGCCAAAACATGGTTTACCGCGGCACCGTCGTGACGAGCGGCACCGGCCGTGCCGTGGTGGTCGCGGCGGGAGCACACACCGAAATCGGGCGCATCCAGGCACTGGTGGGCGCCGCGTCGGCACCGGATACCCCGATGGAGCGGGAACTGGTCCGGCTGGGGCGCCAGCTCGTCTGGATATCGCTCGCCTTCTGCGGCGCGTATTTCGTGCTCGGACTGCTGCGCGGCCATCCCTTGATTCCCATGCTCAAGGGCGCGATCTCGCTTGCCGTAGCCGCGGTGCCCGAGGGGCTCCCAACTCTGGCGACGACCACGCTGGCGCTGGGCATCGATGATCTGCGTCAGCGCCGCGTCCTGATCCGGCGACTGGAGGCGGTCGAGGGGTTGTCCGCCATTCAGGTCGTCTGCTTCGACAAGACCGGAACCCTGACCTTGGCCCGGATGTCGGTGGTACGGGTGGTGACCAACCATACCCGCTATCGTTTCAGCAACGGAACGGTGCTGCACGAGGATACCGGGGCTCGCGCCGATGTCGGGACCGAGCTCGACTTGGCCCGGCTGCTGGAATTGGGCGTCCTGTGCAGCGAGGCGGAATTCGACGACGCTATACCCGGTATCGGGATTGCGGGTACGGCGACCGAGGTCGCCCTGGTCCGTGCCGCCCTTGACACGGGCCTCGATGCGACAGCGATCCGCAAGCGCCATCCCCGGCTCGCCGTGTCCCACCGGGCCGAAGGCCGCCGCTACATGACGACCAGCCACCGGGACGCCGCCGGCCGGGTGCTCACCGCGATGAAGGGCAGCCCCGAAGACGTCCTGGAGCATTGCCGCTGGATCATCGAGGATGGCAAAACGCGCCCTCTCACCGATACCGACCGCTCTGCGATCGTCGGGGAGAACACAACGATGGCCGCCGAGGCTCTGCGTGTGCTCGGCGTGGCCTACGGAGTTGCCGATGCCCTCGGTCCAGCCGAGGACCTCACCTGGGTCGGGCTGGTGGCGCTCGCCGATCCCGTGCGCCCGGATGCGGCCCCCGCCATTCGCGCGCTTCAGCGGGCCGGCATAGGCACCTGCATCCTCACCGGCGATCAGGCCCCGACCGCTGCCGCCATCGCGCAGGAACTGAATCTGGAAGGAGCGGGAGGAAGCCACCGTCCGGCCTCCCGTGTCTACGCGCGGGTCACTCCGGCCGATAAGCTGCGGGTCATTCACGAGTTGCAGGACGCGGGCTTGGTCGTCGCCATGGCCGGGGACGGGGTCAACGACACACCCTCGTTGCGGGCGGCCGACATCGGCATCGCGCTGGGCGGGGGAACCGATGCAGCGCTCCAGACCGCCGATGTCGTTCTGGTCGAGGACGACCTCAACGGTCTGGTCATCGCCATTGAGCGCGGACGGGCAACCTACGCAAACATTCAGAGGGCGCTGCACTATCTCCTCGCCACCAACATGGGCGAGATGGTGCTTATGCTGGGGGTGACGGCCACCGGCATCGGCCAGCCCCTGACCCCGACACAGTTGCTGTGGGTGAACGTCGTGACGGATGTGCTTCCCGCCCTTGGACTGGCCCTTGAGCCGCCCGAGCCGCGCCTGATGGACCAGCCGCCGCGACTACCCTCACAGCCGATCATCGCGCCGTCGGAATTCGGCATGCTGTCTCGCGATGCCATGCTGATCGCGGGAGGAGGCCTGCTCGCGCAACTGTACGCCGGGGCTCGGTACAGCGCGACCGAGCGGGCGGGTGCGGTGGGATTCGCCGCCCTGGTGGCCGGGCAGCTGTTTTATGCCCTGCGCTGCCGCTCGGTCGCGAACGGGGCGGCCCTCCGGCCGGGCGAGCAGGCTTCGAATCCCTGGTTCGCGCCGGCCATGGCCGCTTCCGCCGCGGCCCAGCTCGCTGCGCTCCTGCTTCCCGGGTTCCGCCGCCTGTTCGGCGGGCCGATCGGAATTCTAGACTTGGCCGCCGCACTGGGTGCCGGCGCCCTTCCGCTGCTCGCGCCGCGCTCCAGGTCGATCAACGGGGCAGGCCGCTCAGCCCCTCCACACGTAGGTCAACCGTCCGTATAGCCGCTGTCGTGCCCGGTTAAACGCGGCCGGGCCACCAGCAGCTTGACGGAATCGCCGAACACGAACTGGCTCTCGACGACGTCGAGTCGGGCTTCGGGCAGAAGCGTCTGGCAGTCAGCCGTGTACCGGGCCGCGAAGGCAAAGCGCAGCCATGGGCTCATGGCGCGCATCCACAGCCGCGCCGCACTGTTCCTGGACAGCGTGTAATCGAGAATCCGGATCGTGCCGCACGGCTTCACGATACGCGCCATCTCGCGCAGCACCGGCAGCATCAACTCCTCGGGAAGAACACAGAAGACGAAGGTCGCGACGATGTGGTCGACGCTGGCGTCCGGAAAACCGGTGTCTGCCAGATCCAGGACATGGAGGTCGACCTCCCGTCCCAGCTTGGCCGCGCGTTTGCGTGCATAGGCCAGCATACTCGGGCTGGCATCCACGGCGATCACGCGCGCGTCGGCGGGATAGAATGGCATGTTGCATCCCGTGCCGGCACCGGCGTCTAGGATCGTCCCGGACGTGCCCTCGAACGTCAGCGCCCGCAGCCGACGCTTCCAAAGCACCTCGTAGCCCTTGTCCAGAACATCGTAGATCGGTGCGATGCGTTCATAGGTTTCCACGTACCCGGCCGGCATCCTGTCGTCCTCCGCGGTGCACAATGGTTGGCGCAGGCCTACGCTCGGCTGAGCCGCAATATTAACCGCCATAGCACAGCTTTGTGACACGTAATCGAGACCCACGCGGGCCAGCCTTTGCGACCAGCCCGCCGATACAAGGTCGAAACTGTCACAGTTCGCCGATAGGCTGATGGTCGCCGTCACCAGAATGAGAACAGCCATGAACCGCCTGCCCACGCAGACGTGGCGCTGTCGCGTTGCCGCGCTCCTTGACGATCCCGTGGCGCAAGCCGTCCTCCGCCGGGACGGCCTGACCCAAGACGACGTCTTCGTGCAGATGGAGCCGATCGTACGATGGCTACGGGAAGCGGCTTCCGCCCCTTTTCGCGGCCAGCAGGATGCCGCCTAGAGTCTCCGAGCGAGTGATACTGACGGCGTCTGAATGGTTCCATTGCTGGCAAGTCACGCGAATTGCAGCCACCAATGGCAGCGTGTTGCTCGGATGGGGCTGCTGTCGTAAGCAGGGGTCCCGTCCCGCTCTGGTCAGCCGCCATGCCGCGCAAGGCCAATGCCGCTCGTTGTCATCACATTGCCCGGCCGAAGCGGCGCTCGCGGCGGAGCTTGCACCTCGGCATGGATGCGGCAAGCAGCCTTCTCCCCGCCCCTCCCCCTCTTCAAGGGGGAGGGAGTTGGGGGACAAAGGCCGTTCCTACCGCCGCACCTCCCACACGATGCGCGCCGGCTTTTCCCCGGCCTCGCGGGAGCCGATGACGATCTCGCCCTTACCGGACAGCGGCATCTGCTCGCCGTTGCCCAGCGCGCGCGCCTCCTCGCCGGCCGACACCACGCGGGTGCCGTTGCGGCTCAGGTCGCCGACCACGAAGCCTTCGCCCTGGCAGGCAAAGCGGGCGTGACGGCGGGACGCCGAGGGGACCTCGATCAGGATCTGGCACTCGCGCGAACGGCCGACGACCAGTTCGGCGCCGTCGTCGGGCAGCACGTGGCGCTTGCCCATGTAGGTGACTACCAGCTTCGGCTCGACCCTCACGGGCGCGGACAGGTCGACCGTCACGTCTTCCTGGATCCGCGGGACGACGACGCGCTCCTCGTCCGGGATGGCGGAGATCTTGGCGATCAGCCCGTCGGCCAGCCCGCGCGGAATGCCGGCGCCGCGCAGCTTGCGGCCCAAGCCTTCCCGCACTTCCTCGATGGAGACGCCAGCCGGCGCCAGCTCGCGGGCGGAACGGACGCGGGCGAACTGGTCGGCCACCTGCTCCACCAGATAGCTCATGCGCCTGCGGCCGAACTCGCCGCCGGCCAGATCGAGCAGGAAGCCAATGCGCGCGGCCGCCGCACCCAGCCGGTTGGACAGGCGCAGCACCGCCTCCTCGAACGGCATGTCGCGGCTCTCCGAGCCCCAGGCCGTCTTGGCACGCTTCATCAACGCCGTCGCCATGGCCGTGCCGCCCATGAAGCCGTCGAACGTCGCCAACTGGTCGACGATGGCCTGGAAGGCCTTCGCCTCGGCGGCACGGCCGTGACGGGTCAACGGGTTCTTACCCTCGATGCCGCCGCGCACCCGGCGCAGCAGCGCTTGCTGGACGTGCACGAAGCCGCCGGCCGCCACGGCGTTGGACAGGGCCAGCAGCGGTTCGGTGTACGGCAGCCGGTCGTCCAGGTCGCCGCGCAGGGTTGCCAGCAGGCTCTGCAGCGCCGAGGCGAGGTCGGGGGAATAGCCGATCAGCGCCCGCACCGGCTCGCGCCCGTCCACCGTCTCGCACAGCAGCTCGTCCACCACGCGCACCGTCTCGGGATCGCCTTCGACGTGGAAGCGCAAGATGGTCTCCAGCTTCTGCCCCCAGTCGCGCGCGTTCTCCAGCGCCGAGGCGAAGGCATGGGTGACGATGCGGTCCAGCTCCTCCGCCGGGCGCTGGTTGCGCGCCTCCGCCAGCAGGTCGGCGACGCCCAGTCGCAGCAGCGTCTGGTCGAACGGTGTGAGCGTGTCGGACTGCTGCGCCAGCTCCTTGAGCTGGTTGAACATCTTCAGGAGCTGGTCCTGGCGGTCGAACACCTTCACGCCCGCCGCCAGCGCCTGGAGTGTGGCGAGCCGGCTCATGCCCGGGTTGAACAGCGTCGCCTCGCGCTCGAAGTAGCGCAGCGGGAAATAGCGGTGCAGCTGCTCGGCCGGGACGACGGTCTGCTCGTCGAAATAGGCGCGAAACAGCCGCAGCAGGGTCATCCGGCTCTCGAACGAGAAGACCTCCAGCACATCCTTGCAGTAATTCGCCTCTTCGATGTGCGAGATGGTGGTGACCTTGCCGCCGCCACTGTACGCCTTTTCGAAGAGCGTCTCTTCCTTGCCATCCTTGTTGACCCTGGAAACGCGCACGACGGAATATTTCGCAAGCCCGAGCAGATACTTTGCCCGGTCCATGGCCATCTTTTCTTCCGCGAACACGCCATCGATGTTCGGCCGCCCGCCCTGTTCGACGACCACTTCGTAGCGGTATTCGCGTTTCGGCGGACTCATGCCGGGATTCCCTTTGGCGGCGCGGTGATGCCCAAGTTTTATGGCATCCGCATCCGTCGCGACGCAAGCGGGAGCATCGGGTAGTCTTAGGCCCCATGCGACTCCTCCTCCTGCCCTGTGCGGCGTTCCTCCTGCTGGTCCTGGCGCTCGACGGCGCCGTGGCTATGCCCGACGACGCGAACCTCCTGGCGCGCCACGGCTTCGGGTCGGGCCAGGTCGGCTACCTCCTGTACGACCCGGCGGACGGGCGGGTGCTGGCCGAGCGGAACGCCGACTGGCCGTTCGTCCCGGCATCCGTCGCCAAGCTGCCGACCATGGTGGCGGCGCTGGCCCTGCTCGGGCCCGAGCACCGCTTCGTGACCGTGCTGTACGCCGCCGGGGCGGTGGAGGACGGGACGCTGCACGGCGACCTGATCCTGCGCGGCGGCGGCGACCCATCGCTGACGAGCGAGGATGCGGTGGCGCTGCTGGATGTCCTGGCTGGCCAAGGGGTGCAGCGGGTGGCCGGGCGGTTTCTCTTCGACGCCTCCGCCCTGCCCGAACTGCCGGAGATCGATTCCGGCCAGCCCTGGACGGCCGGCTACAACGCCGGGGTGGGCGCCCTGTCGATGAACTTCAACCGGGTGCAGCTCGCCTGGAGACGCCGTTCGGGCGGCCGTGTTGAAGCGAACGTCTGGAGCGTCTCCGACCTCGGCCGCCACCCAGTGGACAGCATCGAGGTGGAGGTGGTGCCGAATGCCGCCAGGGCCGGCGCCGACGTCGTGGTGGCGCCGCTGCCGTCCACGGACAGGGAGCGCTGGCGATTCGCTCCGCGCCGCGACGCGCCGGCGCGGATCTGGCTGCCGGTGGGCCGCCCCGCGGAGGCCGCGGCCTGGGTGTTCCGCGCGCTGGCCGCCGAACGCGGCATTGAGCTGCCGCGCCCCCTCCCCGGCCCGGTCCCGGACGGCGCGAGGCCCCTCGCTCTGCACGAGAGCCCGCCGCTGGCCGAGTTGGCGGCACGGGTGCTGAAGCACTCCAACAACCTGTCGGCGGAGTTGGTCGGCCTGACCGCGGCCCGGCGGCTCGCCCCCCGCACCGCGACCCTGGAAGGGTCGGCCGAGGTGCTGGCGGGCTGGATCCGCGCGCAGCGGCCCGACGTGGACTGGACCGGCTTCCGGCAGCGCAACCACTCCGGGCTGACCACCGCGTCGCGGCTGACGCCACGCCAGACCGCGGCTATCCTGGAACTCGGCAACACCGGGCTGTGGGAACTGCTGCCGGGCGGCGACGAGGGCGATCCCCTGCCCGGCGTGCGCGCCAAGTCCGGCACCATGGCCTACGCCATGGGGCTGGCCGGCCTGCTGCGCACCGCGTCGGGGCGGCGCCTGGGCTTCGTCTTCTTCGTCGGCGACCCGGCCCGGCGCGAGGCCCTGGACGCCACCCTCGACCGCCGCGTCGCCGAACTGCCGGCCGAGGCCCGCGCGTGGCTCGTCCGCGCCCGCGCCTTGCAGTCGGATCTGCTGGCGCTGTGGCGGAGCGACCGTTGAAGAGGCCCATTGGCGGGTAAGGGCCTCCTGCCCTACACTATCTGGCACTGCCCCTCGTCACCGGAGCCCCATGTCCCTCCCCGAATCCAGGCCGCCGTCGAACCGGGCGCTGCGCGCGCGGCACGAGGCCGTGGCGGGGGCGGCGAACCGCTACCGCGACCAGCGGCTGGGGGCGGAGATCATCAACATCGTGGTCGGCGGCTGCGTCGTCACCGACGCCCCGGACGTCATCATCACCACGACGCTGGGATCCTGCGTCGCCGCCTGCCTCTTCGATCCGGTGGCGGCGATCGGCGGCATGAACCACTTCCTGCTGCCCGATTCCGGCAGCGACCGGCTGTCCGTCTCCTCGCGCTACGGCAGCGCGGCCATGGAGCAGCTTATCAACCGCCTGCTGTCGGTGACCGGCCGGCGCGACCGGCTGCGCGCCAAGGTGTTCGGCGGCGCCAGCGTCGCCACGCTGACGAGCGGCATCGGCCAGCGCAACGTCGAGTTCGTCATGGAGTATCTCGCCACCGAAGGCATCCCGACCATGAGCTGGGACGTGGGTGGTGCGGCGGCACGCGCCATCCGCTTCTATCCCGCCAGCGGCCGCACCCAACGCCGCCTGATCGGCGACCACCAGGCGCGCGACGTCATGCGCAGCGAGGCCTCCTTCATGGAGCACCTGCGCACCACCGAGATCGAGGGCGATGTGGAGCTATTTTGACCCCCATGCTGCTGCGCCTCGCCACCTTCAACCTAGAAAGCCTGGACGACGACGGCAGCACCCCGCCGTTCAAGGAGCGCGCCGCCGTGCTGCGCCCGCAGCTCGAACGTCTGGCCGCCGATGTGCTCTGCCTCCAGGAGGTCAACGCCCAGCGCGAGACCAAAGGCGCGCCGCGCCGGCTGCGCGCCCTGACGCGCCTGCTGGCCGGCACCCGCTATGAAGGCTACACGCTGGCGACCGGAACCGACCATCTGGCCGACCGGCACAACCTGGTGCTCGCCAGCCGCTGGCCGGTGACGGCGGCGCGGCTGCTCCGGCACGAACTGGTACCCCCACCCGCGGTGCGCCTGGTCACCGCCAGTCCGCCCAAGGCCGGCGAAGAGCCGGTCACCTGGGACCGCCCGGTGCTGTACGCCGAGGTGGGCCTGCCCGGTGGCCATCGCCTGCACGTCTTCGACCTGCACCTGCGCGCGCCCCTGGCCGCTCCGGTGCCCGGACAGAAGAGGGCCGCGCTCTCCTGGTCGAGCGTCGGCGGCTGGGCCGAAGGGTTCTTCATCGCCGCCGTCAAGCGGGCCGGCCAGGCGCTGGAGACCCGGCTGGCGGTGGAGCGCCTGTTCGACGCCGACCCGCAGGCGCTGATCGCCGTGGCCGGCGACTACAACGCCGAGGATAAGCAGACGCCGGTGCGCATCATCCGCGGCGACCTGGGCGACACCGGCAACGGCCGCCTCGCAGCCCGCGCACTGGTGCCGCTGGAGCGTAGCCTGCCGGAGGAGCGGCGCTTCTCCGTGCTGCACGGCGGACAGCCGGCGATGCTCGACCATCTGCTGGTGTCGCGCTCCCTGCTGGGCTGGTTCCGCACCGCCGAGATCCACAACGAGGCGCTGGGCGACGAGTTGGTGGCGCAGGCCGCCGTCGCCCACTCGCCGGAGAGCTACCACGCCCCGATAGTCGCGACGTTCGAGATGCCGGATTGAGACGGCGCCCCGGAAACAGCAGTGGACACCACCTTTTTTCAAGCGCATAGTAGGTAGTGCTATCCACTTACCCATGAGGTCCAAAATGGACGTCAGCGGCTCCTACATCTCCCCGATGGCCGTGATCGGGATGAAAGTCGCCCAGCAGGTCCAGGCCAGTCAGGCGCAGGTCGTGTCGGCCGCCCTGGAAGGCGCCAAGCAGATCGCCGCCAACCCGCCAGCCCCGCCCTCCTCGGCCGGTCCGGGCGGAATCGTCGACATCCGCGCCTGAGCATCGTTTCCCCGTCCCGAAGCACCCGGCGGCCATGCCGCATGCGGGTGCTCCGTGTTGGCACGCTGTAATCCAAAACGGAGAGCGGCCCATGCCCATCGAGATCGGCTCAAGCAGCGCCTCACGCCCGCCGGCCGTGCCTATCGGCAGCGCCAAGGCGCCCATGTCCAACGTTCCCGCCTCCCCCGCCGGCGTGGCGCCGCCCGCCGTTCAGGTCGACCTGTCGCCCGAGGCGCAGGCTCTGGCGACGTTGCAGGCGATGAATGCCGCGGCGAAGCCCGTCGAAGAGGCCGCCCCCTCCGAAGAGGAGCAGCGGGCGAGGGCCACTTTCATGGAGGCTGTAAAGCAGTACTTCGCGCAGAGTCTCGGTATCGACAAGGACAAGGTCGCATCACTGGAAATCAACGACGAGGCGTTGCGCTACATCGTCCGCAACACGGTGCTGGGCGCTCTGGCGCCGCCCGGCCTGCGCAAGGAGCTGGGCATCGACTTGGCCAACCACGCGCCCAAGAGCGAGGGCAAGCTGGCCGAGGTCACGCTGCACGCCAAGAACGGCCCGCCGCTCGCCCGCATCGTCTTCGACGGCGACGCCCTGGAGGAACTGGCGCGCCTGCCGAAGCGCAAGAAGGACAAGGACGGCGACGGCATGTTCAGCGTCCTCGACCTGCTGCCCAACACGCGCACGCTGGAGCCGGGGCAGCCGGTCAAGGGCGGGCACCGCTTCGACGAGGCGGACAAGCGCTTCGCCAAGTCGGACGATGCCGCCGCCAACGCGCCTGGCGGTCCCGGCATCAAGCGCGTCACGCTGTCGGACGACACCGCCAAGCCCTACTTCATGGCCCGCCTGCGCGGCGATGTGGAGAAGGCGGATACGGCCGCGGCGATGCTTTGCTTTAGCTTGTTGCAGTTCGCCGGCTACGCCCCGCCGCGGTAAAATCGTTTGGCAAAGGTTTCGTCGTAGACCTCAGGCCGATCGCATCGCGCGGCGGTGTATTCGCGGCACTCGCGGACCCGGAGTTCTTTGTGACGGCCTCGTCTGGCCGCGCCCGGCCACCGCCGCGGATGAGGTGGCGGGTATCGATATCAGCGCGGATAGCCTGTGGTACCGCGCCCACCCTGACGAATGGACCAAGGACTGCGGGCCGCTGGATAGCGCCGCGGAATGAGAATGTTCAGACCGCTTCCGCCTCGGCCATATCCAGGATGCGGAAGTCGAAGCGCCCCTGCTCGCGTTCAGTCACGTCGTAGCAGAGCGTCTTGTCCACCCGGTTGTCGGGATGGAAGGTGAGGACGCGCGGCTTCAGCGACGCGATCTCGGTCGGCTGGCAGTACCAGGAGGCGGCGATGATGATTTCGTCGCCGACCTGGCAGGTGCGCGCGGCCGAACCGTTCAGCACACAGGCGCGCGAGCCGCGCTCGCCGTAGATGACGTAGGTGCTGATCCGGGCGCCGGAGTTCTTGTTCCAGATCTCCACGAACTCCAGGGGCACGATGCCGACCGCCTCGCACTGCTCGGGGTCGAGCGTGATCGAGCCTTGGTAGTTCAGGTTGGCATCGGTCACGCGAATGCCGTGGAGCTTGGCGCGGACGACCTTGATCATGCAGGCACCTTCGAGGCTGATACGTCGAAGGCGCGATGTAGAGCCAGACGGGGCGGCGCCGTCAAGCGAAAGCGACGCCGCCCCAACCATCACATCCCCGGATAGTTCGGGCCGCCGCCGCCCTCCGGCACGACCCAGTTGATGTTCTGCGTCGGGTCCTTGATGTCGCAGGTCTTGCAGTGCACGCAGTTCTGCGCGTTGATCTGCAGGCGCGGGTTGGTGCCGTCCTCGTTGCGCACGATCTCGTACACCCCGGCCGGGCAGTAGCGCGTCTCC
>Ga0196970_1001058_pt1 | contig 21835 bp, 15 predicted proteins | sample S1v_513CmetaG_FD_148672 | JGI IMG/M metagenome (GOLD analysis project Ga0196970, IMG submission 148672) | Soil microbial communities from Anza Borrego desert, Southern California, United States - S1+v_5-13C | ecosystem: Environmental > Terrestrial > Soil > Desert | place: USA: California...
GGACCGGACCCGCGCAGCCGCGCCATCGTCAGCAGGAGCATCGCGAGCAGCACGGCGATGACGGCCACCGACACCTCCAGCGCCCCGGCCTGGACCACGCCGATCCACCCGGCGTTGAGGACCATCGTGCCGAGCACGAGCCATCCGACCGACCGCTGCCGCGGGTCGGCGCGCTGCGCGGGGAGCGCCTGCCACACCGCGTACGCCACGAGGCCGGTGTAGATCACCGACCAGATCGTGAACGCCGGCTCGCCCGGTGCCACGGGCGTGGCGTCCGCGGCGAGCGCGCCGTCACCGACCTCCCGCTGGGACTCACCAGCTGCGCCGCTGCCGAGGAACGCTGCGACGATCGCGAGGGCGGACCCCACGTGCACCACGACCTGCCGCACGACGTCGGACGGCCGTGCGTCGGTGGGCGCCATCGCACCATCGTCGCCGGTGCGCCCACGGAACGCCCGAGGACGTCGGCACCCGCCACGGCGACGACGGGAGCAGCGCCGCGAAACGGACGCCACCGGACAACTCGGGGGCGAGTAGTCTTCGCGGCACCACACCCCGATCCCCCGGCGCCGACGGCCCGCGGGCGCCTGAACGGACCGCCATCGTGCTGCGCAGCGTCGAGATCACCGCCGAGGTCGCGGGCACCGCCCAGGGGAACGTGCTGCACAACCTGCACTGGCAGGAGCGGATCGAGATCGACCTCGACTGCTTCTGGTGCGAGCGCACAGCCCGCACCACGGTCTTCGAGTGGGGCGCCGCCGCGGCGCTCTGCACCGCCCACGCCGACGACGCCCACCACCGGACCTCAGCGCGGCTCGAGAAGCTGAACCGCGACGCGAAGGCGGAGCGCCGCATCCTCACGGCGCTCGTCGACTGCTGGTGGTCCCCGTTCCACGACGAGGTCGCCGACGCCGCTGCCCAGCCGCTCAGCCCGCAGACGCCGATCCGGCTCGCCCTCGGCTACTTCTGCCGGCGCAACCACCGCTCGGGCGTCGGTGTGATCGAGACCGGGATGGCGGCGCCGACGACGCTCGAGTGCCAGTACTGCGACGTCACGATGGCCACGGTCGAGGCCGCGCCGACCGTGCGCCTGCTCAGCTGACCCGTCGAGACGAGCCGACGACACCGGGCCGGCGGCGGCAGGTTCAGTCGCGTTCGCGCGTGGCCCGCCGCCGTCCCTCCAGGGCGACGAGCTCCGCGAACGCCGCCTGGTAGGCCGCGGCGTCCGCTTCCGGGTCCATCCGCTGCAGGCGTCCGCGCAGGTCGGCGATCTGCCGGGTGAGCCCGAGGTCGACGAGGCCGCCGACGACGCCGCGCACGTAGTCCGCCAGGGCGTCCGGCCGATCCTCCGGGAGGGGCGTCACGGCGAGCTCGGTGATGAGCCCTTCGACCGGCCCGGCGGCCTCCTCGCGCACGCGCTCCAGCCAGGCGGCGTCGCCGAGACCTCCCGCGCCGCCGTCACCCGCCGCGGCCACCCCGCCCGCGGCGCGGATCGCCTCGTGGACCGCCCGGAGCGCCGGGACCGAGAACGTGTCCGGTCCGAGCGCGTCGAACACCGCCGCGTCCACCTTGGACGGGTGCTGCAGCACCGCCTCGAGCACGGTGCGCTGCAGACGGGCCACCGGGTCCGTCCGGTCGGGCGCATCGGGCCGCGCCCGGGAGTCGCGGCCGCGGCCGTCGTCGGGCCGGGGACCGGGCACCATCGGCTCGTCCTGCGCCGGGGGGCGCCGGCGGGCGCCCTCCTCGGGGCCACCGCCGCCCGTGCCGCCCGACGCGAGCGCCCGCCCCGCTCCGGACACGGCGTTCCGCACGGCGTCGAGCTCCATGCCGAGCCAGCCGGCGAGCATGCGGGCGTACTCCGGCCGCAGCGCCGTGTCACGGATCTGGGCGACGATCGGCGCCGACGCCCGCAGGGCGGCCACCCGGCCCTCGGCCGTGTTCATGTCGTGCGCTTCGATCGTCGACCGGATCACGAACTCGAAGAGCGGCTGGCGCCCCGCCACCAGCGCCCGAACGGCGTCCGGACCCTGTTCCTGGCGGAGCTCGCACGGGTCCTTGCCCGACCTCTCGACCGCCACGAACGTCTGGGCGTAGAACCGCTGGTCCTCGCCGAACGCGCGCAGCGCGGCCTTGCGCCCGGCCTCGTCGCCGTCGAAGGTGAAGACGATCTCGCCACCTACCGAGGCGCCGGACGCGAGCTGCACGCCCGCCCCCACCGACGTGTCACCCAGCAGGCGGCGCAGCACGCGGGCATGGTCCGACCCGAAGGCCGTGCCACAGGTCGCCACGGCGGTCGGGACGCCCGACAGGTGGGCCGCCATCACGTCGGTGTACCCCTCGACGACGACGACCTGCCGGCGCTTCGCGATCTCCCGCTTCGCCAGGTCGATCCCGTAGAGCACCTGGGTCTTCCTGTACAAGGGCGTCTCGGGGCTGTTGAGGTACTTCGGCCCGTTGTCGTCGTCGAACAGCCGGCGCGCCCCGAAGCCGAGCACGTCTCCGGTGACGTCGCGGATCGGCCACACGAGGCGCCCGCGGAACCGGTCGTAGAGCCCCCGGTTCCCCTGGCTCATCAGGCCGGAGACGCTCAGCTCGGCCTCCGTGAACCCCTTGCCACGCAGGTGTCGCAGCAGGGCGTCCCAGCCCTGCGGTGCGAAGCCCACCCCGAACTGCTCGGCGGCGCTCCGGTCGAAGCCGCGCTCCGCGAGGAACTGCCGCCCGGCTGCCGCGGCTGGGGTGAGGAGCTGCTCGGCGTAGAACGCGGCCGCGTGGCGGTGGGCCTCGAGCAGTCGCTGCCGCCTCCCAGGCTCCTCCCCCGGCCGGTTCGGCCCGCCGTCCTCGTAGCGGAGCTGGACGCCGACCCGCCCGGCAAGATGCTCGACCGCCTCGGTGAACCCCAGGCCGTCGAGCTTCTGGATGAAGGAGATGACGTCGCCGCCCTCGTTGCACCCGAAGCAGTGCCAGAGGCCGACCGGTGGCCGCACGTGGAACGACGGCGTCCGCTCGTCGTGGAAAGGGCACAGGCCCTTCATGGAGCCGACGCCGGCCGGCTTGAGCGTCACGTGCTCGCCGACGACGTCCTCGATCCGCGCGCGCTCCCGAACGGTCGCGACGTCGTCGCGCAGGATGCGGGCCACGTCCCGAGTCTAGGGGCGGGCGCCGACCTTCCACCTCAGACCGTTGACACTCGGCTGTCTCTACTGAGACGCTGCTGTCTCATGAACCTCCACGCCGTGGCTCGCGCCCTCACCACGGATCCCACCGCCTCCATGGGCGAGCTGGCCGCCGCTGCGGGCGTCAGCCGCGCCACCCTGCATCGACGCTTCGCGTCCCGGGACGAGCTGCTCGCGCGGCTCGCCACGGACGCCGCCGACGCCGCCCTCGCCGCTCTCGCCGAAGTCGACGCGGCACCACCGCGCCCGGGCGAGGTGCAGCTTCGGGACCTCGTCACGGCGCTCACCCACCTCGGCGACGACTACGCGTTCCTGCTGGCTGCACCTCCTGAGGTCGACGCGCTACCGGCCGTACGTGCGGCGGAGGACGCGATCCACGGAGCCCTCCTCACCGCGATCGCGGCGGGGCGCCGGGCCGGCACCGTGCGCGTCGACGCGCCGGCACCGTTCCAGGCCCGCCTTGCGCTGGCCATGACGCTCGCCACCTGGGAGTCGGTCCAGGCCGGCGACCTCGGCGCCAACGAGGCCCCCCGCGTCGCCGCCGACGCCGTCGCAGGCGCCCTGACGCCGCCGCGGGAGCCCGCATGAGCACCGTGTGGGGACCTGTGACGCCTTCGGTCCCGCGCCCACCGGACCTGCCGGCGGCGGTCGACGTCGCCGTCGTGGGAGCGGGGTTCGCCGGCCTCAGCGTCGCGGCCGACCTGCTGCGCGCAGCCCCGGGTCTCCGGCTCGTCGTCCTGGACGCCGCGGCGGTCGGCGCAGGCGCGAGCGGGCGGAACGCCGGCGGCGTCATGCCCCTCACGGTGCTGCCGTGGCTCCTCCCGGGCGGCGCGGGTCGCTTCGACGGCCGCCACCTCCTGCGCGTGCTGCACACCCGGGTGTCGACCGGGATGGCGACCCTCGCCGCCGGCCGCCCCGACCTCGGCATCACGCCCGCACAGCTGCGCATGCTGCCCACGTGCCGGGTCACCGCGGCGGGGGTCGGCGTCATCGCCGATCGGCTCGCGGCGGCTGACCTCCCGGCCGACGTCGCGGCGGTGCCCGGTACCCGTTGGCCGGCGCTGGTGCTCCCGGGCTGGGTCGCGCACCCCACGCGGCTGCTCGCCGCGCTCGTCGCCGACGTCGTCGCGCTCGGCGGCGTGGTCCATGAGCACGTGGCGGTCGCCGGGGTCCAGCCGGGTCGCGGCACCGTCGCTCTGCACGTGCGACGCACCGACGGCGGGCCGCACCGGCACCACATCCCACCCACCCGCGTCACCGCCGCCCACGTCGTGATCGCCACGGGCGGGCGGACGTCGTCGGTGACGCTGCCCGACCCACCCCGCGCACGCGAGACGCGCACCTTCGTCCGGGCCGGCGGGCCGCTCACCCACGCCGACGCCGAGGCGCTGGGCGGGACCGGCGTCTTCAGCGGTGCCATCGGGAGCGGCATGGCCTATTGGCGCATCGCGGCAGAACGGCTCCTCTTCGGCGGCACGGACCTGCGGGCCGGTGCGACGGCGTCCGCCGCCGCCCGCCGCCGCGCCCACGCAGCACTCGACCGCCTCCTCGCCCGGCGCCTGCCCCAGCACGCGACGCCCGCCGCGCTCCGTTGGGACGGCCGTCTCCACGTGACCCCTGCGGAGGTGCCCGTCATCCGCACGTCGGCCGCCTCCCCGAACCTCCACTACGCGCTGGGCTTCGCCGGGTCGTCCGGCATCGCACTCACGACCACCTGCGGCCCGTGGGTGCGCGACCTGGTCCTCGGGCCGGCCGTCGCCGATCCCCTGGCGGCTGAGGTCCGGGCCGCGCTCGCCGCCACCCGGCTGCCGCCGCGGGCCGCCGTCGGGCTCGCCGTCGCCGGCGCGCGGCGCCTCGTGGCGGTCCGAGCGATCCGCTGAGCGTGCGGCGGCCCCGGGCTCGGGGCCGCCGGCGACCGCATCAGGAACCCAGCAGCCGCACGTGCCACTCCGCGGCGCTCACGTCCGTCAGCGACGCCACCTGGTCCACGACGACGCGCAGGCGGCCGGCGTCGTCGGCGGCGGCGCGCCAGTCGGCCGCGAACGGCGGCTCCAGCACGTCCGGGGCGCGGTCCGCGAGCACGGTGACGAGGTCCGCCACCATCTCACGCTGCCGCCGGTGCAGCGGCTCCGCCTCGCGCGGGGCCATCACGTAGGTCACCGCCAGCCCCTTGAGGACGGCGATCTCCGCGACCGTCGAGGGCGGCACCTGGAGGTGCGCGGCGTAGCGGGCGAGCGCCCCGGGCCCGTACGCCGCCCGGGTGGCCTCGATTGCGGCGCCGCAGAACCGGCCGATGAGATCGCTCGTCAGGTCCTTCAGCAGGGCGAGCGCGCCACGCGAGCCGTCGTGACCGCGCACCCAGCCGGGCGTCCCGGCCAGCCGCTCCATGGCCGCGGCGATCTCGTCGTCCGGCACGACGGCGCCGTACCAGGCGCGGATCTGCGCCGCGACCTGCTCGCGCTCCTCGGCCCGGTCGAGCACCGCCAGGTCCAGCCGGCCGCCCGCGACGGCGTCCTCCACGTCGTGCACGGAGTACGAGATGTCGTCAGCCAGGTCCATCACCTGCGCCTCGAGGCACCGCACGCCGGTCGGCGCGCCCTGCCGCACCCACGTGAACGCCTCCAGGTCCTCTGCGTACACCCCGAACTTGCCCGACGGCGTCCCGTCGGCGCGGCGGGGCGCCTCCGCCGCGACCCAGGGGTACTTCGTCGCGGCGTCGAGGCTCGCGCGCGTGAGGTTGAGCCCCGCGGCGCGCCCCTCCGGGTCCGTCACCTTCGGCTCGAGCCGGGTGAGCAGGCGCAGGGTCTGGGCGTTCCCCTCGAAGCCCCCGATCCCCGACGCCAGCGCGTTGAGCGCCCGCTCCCCGTTGTGCCCGTAGGGCGGGTGGCCGAGGTCGTGCGCGAGGCACGCCGTGTCCACGACGTCCGGGTCGCACCCGAGCGCCTTCGCCAGCTCGCGGCCCACCTGGGCCACCTCCAGGCTGTGGGTCAGCCGCGTCCGGACGAAGTCGTCGCTGGCCGGGACCAGCACCTGCGTCTTCGCCCCCAGGCGTCGCAGCGCCGACGAGTGCACCAGCCGGGCGCGGTCCCGCTCGAAGGGCGTGCGCGAGGACGACTTGGGCGGCTCCGGCACCCGGCGCGCGACGTCGTCGGCCGTGTACCCGCTCACCTGCTGCACGCGCCCACCCTAACGAGCGTGCCGCGCACGCCGGCGCCGCTCAGCCCAGCCGGTGCACCGACACCGCCGGGCCGTCGCCGGACACCTCCAGGGCGTCCCCGGCCTTGCACACCTGGGGGCCGTAGAGCGTCTCGACGACGCCGGTCGGCGCGAGGTGCCCCGGGAGGACGGCTCCGGACCACGGGGCGCGCGCCACGACGACGAGCAGCCGCTCATCGGCCACCTCCCGGAGGTACGCGATTGCGTCATCGGCCGCGACCAGCCAGCGCAGACCGCCGTCGCGCAGTGCCCTGGACGCCCGCCGCAGGCCCAGGAGCGCACGGTAGGCCTCGAAGGTGCCGGCGTCCTGCAGGTCCGGGCGGTCCCACGGCATGGCGACGCGCGCGTGCTCCCCGTTGGAGCCGGTGGCACCCCACTCGTCGCCGGCGAACACCATGGGTGCCCCGGGGTAGGTGGCGAGCAGGCCGACCGCCACCTCGACCAGCGCCGGGTCCCCGACCCTCGTGCGGATCCGCTCCGTGTCGTGGGAGCCGAGCAGGTTCCACTGGGCTGCACTCACCTGCCACGGCACCATCGAGGCGAAGTCCCGCATGGTCGCCACGACGGCCCGCCCCGACCGTCGGGCGGCAGGCACCGGGAACCCGTGACCCAGGTGCTCCCCCGGCGACAGCCAGGCCCAGACGGGGCGGGCGAACGCCGAGTAGTTCAACGCCGCGTGCCAGCCGTCCCCGGCGAGGTCCGCGGTCGCGTCGTGGAAGTGCTCGGCGACGAGCACCGCGTCCGGCCGCACCTCTGCGATCGTCGCCCGCATGGTCCGCGCGACGTCGCGCGTCACGTCGACGTCGCGGTACCGCCCTGTCATGTTCGCGACGTCGACCCGCCACCCGTCCAGCGCGAACGGCTCGCGCAGCCACCGGCCGACGACCGACTCCGGACCCTCGAGCATGCGCCTGCGCAGGCCGGCCGCCCGGTGGTCCAGCTTGGGCAGTGACGCATGGCCCAGCCAGCCCACCGCCCCGTCGTCGTCGGAGTGGTAGAAGCCGGCCTCCTCGCTCGACGGGTCGGCCTGCGCCCGCAGGAACCACTCATGCGTCGCCCCCGTGTGGTTGGTGGTGAGGTCACCGACGAGGCGCATCCCACGGCCGTGCACGGCGCGGGCGAGGGAGGCGAGCGACTCGTCCCCACCCAGCAGAGGGTCCACGGTGTCGAACGTGGCCGCGTCGTACCGGTGCACGGACCGGCCCGGGAAGACGGGCGTGAGGTACAGGACGTCGACGCCTAGCCGCTCCAGGTGGTCCAGGTGCGCCTCGACACCCCCGAGATCGCCGCCGTACAGCTGCCGGCCGGTGATGGACCCGCGGGCCGCAGGCTCGACGTCCCAGTCCGTGGGCACGGCCCAGTCCGGCACCTCGCGGCCCACCCCGGACCGGGCGAACCGGTCCGGGAACACCTGGTAGACGACACCTCGCGCCCAGTCCGGGCCGGGGGCGTGCACGGTCAGCCGGAAGTCCCCGGTGTCGGGCACGTCGCGCGCGACGACGCCGCGTGCCGTCAGCCACCGGTACCCGCCCGGCTCGTCGAGCAGGAACCGGTACCGCGTCACGGGGTTGTGCACCTCGACCTCCGCGACGTACCAGCGCTCCGTCGCGTCGACCCGCTCGAGCCGCGCGGGGACCAGGTGCGGCTCCCCGTCGCGCACCGTGCGCAGGTGGACGCCGCGCTCCCGGCCCGACACGGGCACCCGGAGCCGGACCGGGACGCGGTCGCCGAGCGCGGGCACGCCCGGCTCGACGTACAGGGCGCTGCCGTCGTGGTGGGGCTCGAGCCTCATCCCTTGACCGACCCGGCCGTGAGGCCGCCGACGATGTACTTCTGCAGGTAGAGGAAGAGCGCCAGGACCGGCACGGCAGCGATGACCGCGCCCGCCGCGAACAGGCCCCAGTTCTTGTCGTACTGCGACGACACCCACCCGAAGAGGCCGACAGCGACGGTCCAGTTGCTCTCCGACTGCAGCACGATGCGCGCGATGATGAACTCGCCGAACGTGGTGATGAAGGACAGCAGACCGACGACGGCGAGCATCGGCGCCACCAGGCGCAAAATGATCGTCCAGTAGATCTGGGTGTGCGTGGCGCCGTCGATCTTCGCCGCCTCGTCGAGCTCTCGCGGGATCGTGTTGAAGAACCCGTAGAGCAAGAAGGTGTTCACGCCCAGCGCTCCACCCAGGTACACGCAGATCAAGGCGACCTTCGAGTTCAGCCCGAGCACGGGCACGGCGTTCCCGAGGCCCAGCAGCAGGAGGAAGATCGCGACGAACGCCAGCAGCTGCGGGAACATCTGAATGACCAGGAGCGACGTCAGGCCGGTTCGGCGTCCCGCGAAGCGGAAGCGCGAGAACGCATACGCCGCGGCCGCACCCATCAGCACCGTGCCGACGCCGGTGGTCGTCGCGATGAAGAGGGTGTTCCCCATCCACGTCCAGAAGTACGTGTCGTTGAGCTTGTCGAAGTTCGCGCCGCTGAGCACCGCGAAGAGACGGTTGGAGCCGAGGAGCGTCCCGTTCTCCGTGAGCGCGGCGGAGACCACGTAGACGAGCGGGAAGCCGGCGTAGACCACGGCGGCGACGCCCACGACGTGCCGCCAGCCGATCTCCAGCATCCAGCGACGACGACTCATCCTGTTGCGGGGCTGCGTGGGAGCAGCGGCGGCTGGAGCCGGTGCGGTGATGGAAGTCGAGGCCATGTCAGGTCAGCTCCTCGAGCTTGCGCGTCTGGCGGAACGCCAGCGCGGAGACGGTCGCCACGATGACGAAGATGACGATGGACAGGGCGCTCGCGAGACCGTAGTTCTTCGGCGCGTTCCCGTCGATCCCTGACACGGCGTAGACCATCGAGATGAGGATGTCCGTGTGCCCCAACGGGACCGAGGCGTCGGTGAACCGCGGCCCGCCGCCGGTGAGCATGTAGATGAGCGTGAAGTTGTTGAAGTTGAACGCGAAGGACGAGATGAGCAGGGGTCCGGTGGCGACCAGCAGCAACGGCATCACCACCGATCGCCACGTCCGGAAGCGCCCGGCACCGTCGATCTTCGCGGCCTCGAGCAGGTCACCGGGGATCGCCTGCAGGGCGCCCGTGGTGATGAGGAACATGTAGGGGAACCCGAGCCACAGGTTGACGAACAGGAGGGAGAACTTGGCCAGCCACGGGTCTGTGAGCCAGCCGATCTCCGCCCCGCCGAGCAGCACCTCGTTGATGAAGCCGTACCGCCGGTTCAGCAACCCGGACCAGAGCAGCGCCGCGAGGAACCCGGGGATCGCGTACGGCAGGATCATCAGCGTCCGGTAGACCTTGCGGAACCGCACCCTCGGGTCGTTGAAGACCATCGCGAAGAAGAGCCCCAGCAGGAAGGTCGTCACGACGGACAGGACGGCGAACGCGAAGGTCCACAGCAGGATGCGCAGGAACGGACCTGCGTACCGCTGGTCCCCGAACGCGGTCGAGAAGTTCTCGAAGCCCACCGGCACCCGCCACCCGACCCCGAGCGTGCTGCGGTCCTCGGCCTCGAACTGCCCGTTGGCGTTGGGCCGGTACACGACGCCGGTCTCGGAGTCGGTCATGGTGTCCGCGTCGGGGTCGTACGCCAGGACGGGGCTGTAGACGTACCCGGTGCGCGCGTCCTGCGTCCGGATCGAGCCGTCGTTGGGGTCGTCGGAGAAGGGGACGCGCAGCTGCGTGACCTCGGTCTGCCTCGCGAGGATGGTCGGCCGGTCGAGCAGCTCGTAGCCGCCGACGGCGCGGATCACGCCGTCCGACACCTCGGCGTCGTCGGCAGGGGCGAGCGGCTCCTCCGCCGTGCCGACCTGGACGCCGTCGTCCACCAGCACGGCGAAGCCGAGATCGCCGTCGCCGTCGGTCACGACGACGAGCGGGTAGGCCGCGCTCCCCTCGACGCGGCGCTCGTTCTGCGACAGCAGGGCCGCGACCGCGTCCTCCTTGGTGGAGTTGTGGCCGTCGCCGTAATTGGTGAACGCGACGTAGCCGGTGTAGCCCACGACGTAGACCTGGTAGACCAGCAGGAAGGCCAGGCCCGGCAGGATGTACTTCATCGGCAGCGCCCGCCGCGAGAAGTACATGTAGTTGGCAGCGACCAGCAGGGCCACCATCGACCACAAGATGCCGAGGGAGCCTTCCGCCCACGCGGCCAGGACGACGTAGACGCCGAGCGCGTCGACGGCGGCCATCAGGGCCATCTTGATCAGGAAGCCGCGAGCGGTGCTCCGGGCGTGGGACGTCGCCGTCTCCTTGCGCCCCCGCGGCGGGGTTTCAGTGACCTGGACCAGGGCCTCTGATGCCTGGTCCCGTTGAACTGAGCTCATCGTTGACCTCGTCCTGGGCTGTGCGCCGCCCGGCACGGGCGGGAAGGGGGCGTCCGGCAGTCAGGGGCAGCCGGTTCGACGGTGCCCCTCGTGCGCGTGGCGCGCAACCGGTCGTCCCGGTTGCGCGCCACGGCGTCATCGGATCAGGCGGCGTCGAGCGCGCCCTGGATGTCGGCGACCATCTTCTCCCAGGTGGCGACCGGGTCGGCACCGTTGATGATGTTCGCCTCGGTCACGCCCCAGAACTCCCACACGGAGCCCATCTCGGGGATGGAGGGCATCGGGACGGCGCCCGCGCCCACCTCGCGGAAGCCCGCGGTGATCGGGTCGGACGACGCGGTGTCGGCCGCCGCGATGAGCGCCGGCGGACGGTCGCCGGCCTCGTAGAGCGCCAGCTGCGCCTCCTCGGTGGCCATGTAGTTGACGAGGAAGTCCGTCGCGAGCAGCGCGTTCTCGCTCTTCGCGTTCACGTAGAAGCCGGCGACGCCGACGAAGGGCTGCGCGGGCTGGTCGCCGGCGGCGGGCACCGGGTCGATGGCCAGCTCGAGGCCCTCGAAGGACGAGAGCATCCACGGGCCGCCGATGATGAACGGCGACTCGCCGGCGGCGAACGCCGCGACGGCGATGTCGTACGTGACGGCGGTGTCGAGCGTGTTCGCAGCACCCTGGGCGGCGAGCCACTGGGCGAAGGCCGTGCCGGCCTCGCCACCGAGCATCAGCTCAGGTGCGTAGGAGCCGTCCTCGTTCTGCGCGAAGACCGGGGCGCCGAACGACGTCTGCAACGGGTACATCGTGTACGGGTCACCGGTCTCGCCGACCTGGAGCAGGATCGGGTACTTGCTGCCGGCGGCCTGGCCCATCGCCACGGCCTCGTCCCACGTCGCGGGTGCCTCGGGGGCCAGCGCGGTGTTGCGGATCAGCGCGATGTTCTCGACCGCGTAGGGCAGGCCGTAGACGGCACCCTCGTACGTGAACGCCTGGACGGCGACCTCCTCGAACTCGCCGGCCTTGTCGCCCAGCTCGATCGGCGCGACGACGCCGTTCGCGGTGAGCTCGCCCAGCCAGTCGTGCGCACCGACGGTGATGTCGGGACCCTCACCGGTGGGGACCTGTGCGTTGAAGTCCGCACGGATGTCCTCGAAGTTCTTCAGCACGAGCTCGACCGTGCTGCCGGTCTCCTCCTCGAAGGCCGCCGCTGCGGCCTCGACGGCGGGCTGCCGGGTCTCGTCGACCCAGATGGTGATGTTCCCGCCTTCGGGCGCCTCGGTGGTCTCCTCGGCGGAGGGCTCGGTGGTCTCTTCGGGCTCGTCCTCGCCGCCACCGCAGGCGGTGAGGGTGAGTGCGGCGCCCATGACGACCGCGACGAACGGGATGCTGCGACGCATCGGGGGTTCTCCAAACGACTCGTGGTCACGGCCGCGGGCACCCACCGGCCCCCGTCGGCCCTGTTGCGGCGACCGTATCCCCGAAGTTGCAGTGGTTGCAACATCTTGCGGTAACTTTCAGGTATCACTGACGTCCGGCCTGTCGAGCGGCGTACCCAACGAGGAGGTTGCGGTGTCCTCTACGCTGCCGCACGTGCGTACCCGTCTGAAGGACCTGGCCGACCAGGCCGGGGTCAGCACAGCCACGGTCTCCCGCGTGCTCAACGGCAAGCCCGGCGTGGCGGCCGACACGCGCAAGGCCGTCCTCGCCGCCCTGGACGTCATGGGCTACGACCGCCCGGAGAAGCTGCGGACGCGCTCCGAGGGCCTCGTCGGACTCATCGTCCCCGAGCTGGACAACCCGGTGTTTCCGGCCCTTGCGCAAGCGATCGAGACGACGCTGGCCGACCGCGGCTACACACCCCTCCTGTGCACCCAGTCCCCCGGCGGCACGACCGAGGACGAGTACATCGAGATGCTCATCGAGCACGGTGTCGACGGGATCATCTTCGTGTCGGGCCGGCACGCGGACACGACCGCCTCCACGGAGAGGTACCACCGGCTGCGCGGACGCGGGTTGCCGATCGTCTTCGTCAACGGCTATGCCGCCGGCGTCGACGCGCCCGCCGTCTCGACGGACGACCTCGTCGCCACCCAGCTCGCCGTGCGGCACCTGACGAGCCTGGGCCACCAGCGCATCGGCCTCGCCGTCGGCCCCGACCGGTACATCCCCGCCCGCCGGAAGATCGCAGCGTTCGCCACGCTCCTGGACCAGCGCAGCCCCGGCGAGGACGTCGCCCCGCACGTCGTGTCGACGCTCTTCACCGTGGAGGGCGGCCAGGCCGCGGGCGGCGAGCTCATCGACTCCGGTCACACCGCCATCGTGTGCGGCTCCGACCTCATGGCGCTCGGCGTCATCCGCGCCGCGCGCAGCCGCGGGCTCCAGGTGCCCGAGGACCTCTCCGTCGTCGGCTTCGACGACTCCCCGCTCATCGCCTTCACCGACCCGCCCCTGACCACCGTGCGCCAGCCGGTCGTCAGCATGGGCAAGGCCGCTGTGAGCGCACTCATCGCGGAGGTCGCCGGAACGCGGGTGTCCCGTACGGAGCTCCTCTTCCACCCCGAGCTCATCGTGCGGGCGTCGACGGCCCCCGTCCCGGAGTCGGCGCGCGGCGTGGCACCCCAGCGGCCCCTCGCGCACACCTGAGGCGGCGGGATCCCCCAGCGCTTCCTAGTCTGGTTCGACGACGTTCTGTGAACGGGAGACCCGTGACTTCCATCCTCGCTGCGATCAACGCGCCCTCCACCACGACGACGCTGGTGCACCGCGCCACGTCCGGCCCCTCGCCCTGGTGGCGGCACGCCGTGATCTACCAGGTGTACCCGCGCTCCTTCGCCGACGGCGACGGGGACGGCATCGGCGACCTGCCCGGCGCCACCGCCCGGCTGGCCCACCTGAAGCGCCTCGGTGTCGACGCCGTCTGGTTCTCGCCGTTCTACCGCTCGCCGCAGCACGACGCCGGCTACGACGTGTCCGACTACCGCGACATCGACCCGGTCTTCGGCACGCTGGCCGATGCCGACGCCATGCTCGAGGAGGCCAAGCGGCTCGGCCTGAAGGTCCTCGTGGACCTCGTCCCCAACCACACCTCGTCGATGCACCCGTGGTTCGTGGCGGCCCTCCAGTCGCCGCCCGGGAGCCCCGAGCGCGCCCGGTACATCTTCCGGGACGGTCGCGGGCCCGCCGGCGACGAGCCGCCGAACAACTGGACGTCCACCTTCGGGGGCAGCGCCTGGACCCGGGTCACGGAGCCGGACGGCACCCCGGGGCAGTGGTACCTGCACCTGTTCGACCACACCCAGCCCGACCTCGACTGGACGCACCCGGAGGTGCACGCCGAGTTCCAGTCGATCCTGCGCTTCTGGCTCGACCGGGGCGTCGACGGCTTCCGCGTCGACGTCGCGCACGGGCTGGTGAAGGCGCCCGACCTGCCCGACTTCGCCGGCGTCACGGCGATGCTCGAACCGCCGCACGAGGGCACGCTGGGTTCGGAGGACGGCTCCACCGGCGCCGGGACGCTCGGGCCCATGTGGGACCAGGACGGCGTCCACGAGATCTACCGGGAGTGGCGCGAGGTGCTCGACACCTACGACGGCGACCGCGCCCTCGTCGCCGAGGCCTGGGTCGAGCCGCTGAGCCGCCTGGCGCTGTACGTCCGGCCGGACGAGATGCAGCAGGCCTTCAACTTCTCGTTCCTCACATCCCTGTGGGAGGCGACCGCCCTGCGGGAGGTCGTCAGCGAGTCGCTCGCCGCCAACGACGCCGTCGGCGCCACCACCACGTGGGTGCTGTCGAACCACGACGTCGTGCGGCACCCCTCCCGCCTCGGCCTCGCCGTGCCGGGCTCGAAGCCCAACGGGATCGGCGTCGGCGACCCGCAGCCGGACCGGGAGCTCGGGCTCCGCCGCGGCCGGGCGGCGACGCTGCTCATGCTGGGGCTCCCGGGCTCGTCCTACCTCTACCAGGGCGAGGAGCTCGGTCTCGCCGAGCACACCACGCTCGACGACGAGGAGCGGCAGGACCCCACCTGGACGCGCTCGGGGCACACCGAGCGGGGGCGCGACGGCTGCCGGGTGCCGATCCCGTGGTCGTCCACCGAGCCCGCCTTCGGCTTCTCGCCGACCGGCGCGAGCTGGCTAAGCCAGCCGGACTGGTTCGCCGAGTACGCCCTCGACCGGCAGACGTGCGTCCCGGGCTCCACGTTCGAGATGTACCGCGCAGCCCTGCGCCTGCGCCGCGAGTTCCGCCTCGGCTCCGGCTCCCTCGCGTGGGTCGACGGCCTCTCCGAGGAGACGACGGGGGAGGTGCTCGCGTTCGTCAACCGGGACGTGCTGGTGGTCACCAACCTGGGTGAGCCCACCCTCCACCTCGACGGCGACCTCGAGGTGCTGCTCTCGTCCGCGGACCTGCCCTACGGGCTGGCGGGCGAGCAGGGCGTGGCCGTGCCCACCGACGTCACGGTGTGGGTGCGCCGGCGCGGCTGAGCCGCGGGAGTCAGCCGAGCACCACCCAGGCGCCGTTCTGGGTGACCATGAGCACGGACCGGCCGCCGACGCCCCACAGCGCACCCGGCGCCTCGCTCAGCACCTCCGACCACCGGGTGGCGCCCGTGCGGATGTCGAACGCCGTGAGCGCCGGGCCGTCGGCAACCGTCGTCGGCACCACGACGAGGGCGCCGTCCGTGACGGCCGCGCCGCTGGGTGCCCCCACGGCGCTGGCGTGCCAGAGCTCCCGGCCCGTCGCGAGGTCGAAGCCGTGCACCCGGCCTGCACCGGCCGCGACGAGCACCCCGCCGAGCCGCACGTACGGCGCCACGCCGGCCAACAGGTCGCCCTCCCATCGGAGCTCCCCGGTGCGCGCGTCCAGGGCCGCCACGCGGCCGGCACCCCCGAGGCCGGCGTCCAGCCGCATGAGCAGCACCTCGGCCGGCTCGCCGTCGCTGACCATCGGGACCACGAACCCGGCGTACCCATCGTCTACCCACGGCCGTCCCGGAACCTCGAACAGCAGGTCGCCGTCGGCATCCGTGACGCGTGTGAGCACGGCACCGCGGAGCTCACCCGGCCGTTCCAGCCTCGTCCAGGTCGCCCACCCCCCGCCGGGGAGCGGTACCGAGCCGGAGCCGATGAGGTCCGGACCGGGGCCGGGCTCGGCGACCCGCTCGCCCGTGGCCACGGAGCGCGCCGACGCGTCGAGGCCGCCGAGCCAGAAGACGCCACCGAGCCTGGCGAAGACGAGACCCTGGTCCTGGATCTGGGTGAGCGCATCGGCGCCTGCGTCGACGCGCCACAGCTCACCGTCGTGTGGTGACCACCGGCGCACGTGCACGGCGCCCGCCTCGTCCGCCGACGCGACGAGCACCGAGTCGTCGAGCGGCTCGAGGCCCACCACGGTCTCCGTCATGTCGAGCACCCCCACCTCGGCGCCCGTCGCGACGTCGAGCACCACGACCTCGGTCGGGGGGACCACCAGCGGACCCTCGGCCTGCACGATGTCTGACGTCACCCAGCACACGACCTGGGTGGCACGGACGGGCGGCGCTCCCACGAACAGCACCGGGATGTTGCCCGCCGAGAGCGCTGAACAGCCCTCGTCCGGCAGACCCACCCGCCGCCAGCGCACCTCGCCCGTGACCGCGTCGCGCACCTCGACGGCGGCGTCGTCAGTGCCGAGAGCGACGGCGTCGTCGGTGAACGCGATCGGGTAGTCCCCGGGGTCGGCCCGCCACAGCTCGCGGAGCGGCTCGTCGAGGGCGTCGAGGACGCCCGGGACGTCCGCCAGCTCCGCGCGACGGGCGGCGACGTCGCGGCGCTCCACGACGTTCGAGATGACGGTCACGGCCGCCAGCGCGACCACCACGAGGGCAACGCCGTACACCAGGACGCGGCGGCGGATCGGGTGCGGGCGACGCGGAGGCGGCGCGTCGTCCGGGTCGTCGTCGTCCATCCGGACGGTGACCCGCCCGTCTGCCTCTACCCGCTGACGGCGCACGTACCGACCGTATCGGCACTCCGGGGACCGGACCCCATGGGCGGGCGACCTCAGCGGTAGGCGATCACCTCGGTGGGGGTGTGCACCAGGACCGTGTCCGCACCGCCGACGTCCAGGTAGGTCGCGCTCGCGGGCATCTGCGTCCACCAGCGCTCCGCACCCGTGCGGAGGTCGATCGCGGACATCCCGAGCATCCCGCCCTCTCGCGTCAGCAGCAGCACGGAGCGGCCGTCCGTGACGGGCCAGGTCCGCGGGCGTGCGATCGGCTCCTCCCACAGGCGTGCCCCGCTGGCGAGGTCGAGCCCGATCGCGCGCAACGAGCCGGTCGCGACGACGACACCGTCGAGCTGCAGGTACGGGTACATGCCCTGCAACGTGCGGGCGGCCCAGAGCTGCTCACCCGTCCGCGGGTTGAGCCCGACGACGTCCAGCGTGCCGAGGCGGCGCATCGGCAGCACGTCAGGCCGGGAGCCGTCCGACAACGGGGCCAGCCACGGCTCGCCCGCGAAGGTGAACCGGAGCGTCCCGTCCTCATCGAGCACGCGGCTGCCCGTCGAGTCGCCGGCGCGGTCGTGCGCCCACTCCACCACGCCGCCGTCGGCCAGCGTCGCGGTCCCGCCGGCGCTCCAGAACGCCGGCGGGTCGTCCGCCGGCACCTCCTGGCCCGAGGCCACCGCCAGGGCGATCACGCGCTCCTGGCCCAGCCACAGCACCCCGCGGTCCACGACGCTGTTCCACCACCCGTCCCGCAGCAGGGCGTCCGCGACGCCCGGCTCGCTGCGGTACGACCACACGACGCGCCCCGCCCCCGGGTCCCACCGGAGCACCTGCACGGCGGCCCGCTCGCCGATCCGCGAGATCACCAGGTCGTCGTCCACGACGTCGAGCGTCATGGGGGCGGTCGGCAGCTCGAGAACGCCGGACTCGTGACCGGCCCGGGCGTCCAGCGCCCGCACCTGCACCGGCCCCGTGACGGGGTGGTCGGTGTCGAGGACGGGGCCGCAGACGACGAGCACCGGGGCATCCGCGCTGTCCTGACCGTCGTGACCGCCCACGGCCAGGCAGGTCTCGTCGGGCGCGATCTCCCGGTGCCACAGCACGGCGCCCGTGGTCGGGTCGATCCCCCGCAGGCCGGCGTCGCCCGGGAGGTCGACGAGCACGATCGCCTCGGGGCTGTTGGCCAGCAGCTGGCCGCCCGGGACCCGCCACACCTCCTCCACGGGCCCGTCGATCAGGCGGAGCACGCCCGCGACGCTCAGGTCGTCGAGCCGGGCCGCCTCCTGGCGCGCCTCGTGGATGTTCGCCACGAGCACCACCAGCCCCAGCCCGGCCAGCACTGCGGCCCCGAGCCAGCCGGCGTGCGGACGCGCACCCTGTGCCATGCCACCCGAGGCACCGAGCCGGTCGCGGCGCGCGTCAGCAGGATCGCGGACCTCCACGATCTCGACCTCGACCGAGTGGTCGGACGGACCGACCCTGTGCATGTTCGACAGTAACCGGGACGTCAACCGGTCACGGGCGGTACGCGATGAGCTGCTCCGTGGTGATCATGAGGATCGCCTTGCGGGACGTGAGCCCGACGGAGGAGAGGCCCGTGGGCGCCGCCATCCGCCACCGGTCCTCACCGTTGCGCAGGTCCACGGCCACGAGCTCCAGGCGGCCCGCCGAGCGGTCGGCGAGGACCACCACGTCGCCGTCGGTCACCGGCATGGAGAAGTAGACGACGGAGTCGGCGGGGTGGGTCCAGAGCTCCTCACCCGTGCGCAGGTCGATGGCTGTCGCAGCGGATGGCGCCAGCAGGACTGCGACGCCGTCGATCGCCAGGAACGGGGAGCTCGACTGGTCGTCCGTGCGTCGCCACAGCTCCGCGCCGGTGGCCAGGTCGAGACCGACCAGATCGGCCGAGGACGAGGGCGTCAGGTTCTCGACGTCGAGCTGCTGCACCATGAAGACGCCGCCCTCCGGCCCGCTGGCGTCCTGGAACCCGAAGGGCGACCACGGCCACCCGTCGAACTCGAACCGCACGGTGCCGTCCTCGTTCACCACCCGGCCGCCCGTCTCGTTGAAGGCGGTCGCGCCGTCGAGGTCGACCCGCCCACCGTCGGGCAACGCCCAGCCCTCGCTGGGTGGAGGCTCTTCTGCCGGCACCTCCGCACCGGTGCTGCGGGACAGCGCAAGGTCCTCCGGACCGTCGAAGAAGATCACCTCGTCGTCGTGCGTCACGTTCCAGAAGTCGGTGAACACCCGGCGCGCCCTCTCCGGCTCGCTGCGGAACGTCCAGCTCGCCTCGCCGGTGCGCAGGTCGGTGAGGTTCACGACGACGGAGCCGTCGTCGAGCGTCGTCGCGACCAGGTAGCTCTCGCCCACCACGGACGTTGCCGTGACCGAGCCCTCCAGGGTGATCGTGGCCAGCCGGTGGCCGTCGAGGCCGGAGTGGCTCGCGATCTCTGAGGTGGTGTTGCCCTCGGCGTCCGGACCGTTCATCGTCTCGCACACCACGATCGAGTCCTCCGGCGGCAGCGACGACAACGGGTCGACGCCGCTCGCGAAGTCCTGCAGGGGCCAGCAGTAGCCGTTCTCCGTCGGGATCTCCCAGAGCACCTCGCCCGTCAGAGGGTCGACTGCCCGGAGCCCGCCGCCGAGCCCGTTCGGGTCCATGACCAGGACCGCCGCCGACGTCTCCCCGACCACCCAGCCCCCGGCGTCCGCGCGCCACAGCTCCTCCATCGTCCCGTCGAGCGCCGGCAGCACCCAGGGCAGGTCCGCGAGGGCCGCGCGCCGGGCCGCAGCGTCCCTGGCCGCGAGGACGTTCACCGCGACGACGGCGACCACGACGAGGGCCAGGACCGCAGCCCCCGTCCACCAGAGCAGCCGACGGTGCGCCGGTGCCGCGTCCTCGTGGCGGAGTGGGCCGTCGGGACCGGCGGTGCCGTCCTCCTCGTCGAGCTCGACGAGCTCGACGGGCACGCCATCCTGGGGGTCGGGCCGACGCATGATCGCACCCTAATCCGGTCGCGGGGGCCCAGCCCGGTCAACCACCGGAGACGCTGAGCTCGGCCTCCGTGAGCGCCGCCCGGAACCGGTCGTCCAGGTCCCGGGAGTCGAGCCAGCCGTCCGGCACGACCGGCCGCTTGGGCGATCCCGCCCGCCCCCGCTGACCCTCCGCGGCCGGCCCGGGGTACGGCTGGGCGAGGTCGAGCCGGGCCAGCAGGTCGTCGAGGTGGCCCAGGGTCTCGACCAGTCCGAGCTGCGCGCGCAACGCCCCGCCGACGACGTAGCCCTTGAGGTACCAGGCCATGTGCTTGCGCATCTCGCGCATGGCCTTGAGCTCGTCCCCGAACTCCTCGATCATCAGCTCGGCGTGCCGCCGGACGACGGCCGCGACCTCCGCGAGCCCGGGCCGCACCCGGGCATCCGAGCCGTGGAACGCCGCCGCGAGGTCGGCGAACAACCACGGCCTGCCCTGACACCCGCGCCCGACGACGACGCCGTCGCACCCCGTCTGCGCCACCATCGCCAGGGCGTCCTCCGCCGACCAGATGTCGCCGTTGCCGAGGACGGGCACGGTGGTCACGGCCTCCTTCAGGCGCGCGATGGCCGACCAGTCGGCGGTGCCCGAGTAGTAGTCGGCCGCCGTACGGGCGTGCAGCGCCACGGCGGCGACACCGGCGTCGGCGGCGATGCGCCCCGCCTCCAGGTACGTGAGGTGGTCGGCGTCGACGCCCTTGCGCATCTTGATCGTGACGGGCACACCGTGGGGCGCGGCGGCGTCCACGGCGGCCCGCACGATCGCCGTGAACAGATCCCGCTTCCAGGGCAGGACCGCTCCCCCGCCCCGGCGCGTCACCTTGGGCACGGGGCAGCCGAAGTTCAGGTCCACGTGGTCGGCCCGGTCCTCCGCGGCGAGCATGCGCACCGCCGCCCCGACCGTCGCCGGGTCGACCCCGTACACCTGGACGGAGCGGGGGCGCTCGTCGGCGTCGTGCCGGATGATGCGCAGCGACTCGGGCGTCCGCTCGACCAGGGCGCGCGACGTCACCATCTCCGCGACGTAGAGCCCGGCCCCGTGCTCACGGCAGAGGCGCCGGAAGGCCCGGTTGGTCACGCCCGCCATCGGTGCGAGCACGACGGGCGTCCCGATCGTCAGCGGGCCGATGACGAGCGGTGGCAGGACGGCGCCCCCGGGCGCGCCGTCCAGAGCGGCGGCGTTCGGGCTCGCGGTCGTGACGTCCATGGGTCGATTCTCCCATTGGGTCGGGCGCCGGTCCGTCGGGCATCATCGGCCGGTGACCACCCGCACGGACCGGACGACCCTGGTCCTCGCCGCGATCCTCGTGCCGCTCGCCATCGCGACCGTCGCCGGGCTGGCCCTCCTGTGGCCCGTCGGCGAGCCGCCGCGCACCGGCATCGTCGACATGCCGACGGAGTACCCGACGGCGACGGTCGTGTCCATCAGCGAGGAGGACTGCTCGGGTGAGAACGAGGACCGTCTGCCCGACGGCACGATCCCCGAGCGCGTGCCGTGCGTGCGGGTCCTCGCAGAAGTGGCCGGTACGGACGGCCAGGTCGTGCAGGTGTGGGCGCCGGCCACGGTGGCCGCCTCCGACGTGCCGCCCGGGACCGAGATCGTCCTGAGCCGCTTCCTGGCCACGCCGACGGAGCCGGAGGTGTGGGCGTGGTACGACTTCTCCCGCACGGTGCCGCTCGGGGCGCTGGCGGCGGCGTTCGCCCTGGTCGTCATCGCGGTGGCCGGGGTGCGCGGCTTCCGGGCGCTCGTGGGCCTGGTCGTCGCGTTCGGCGTGATCGGCGTGTTCATGCTGCCGGCGCTGCTGCGCGGCGAGGACCCGCTCGCGGTCGGCCTGGTGGGCTCGGCGGCGATCATGTTCGTCGTGCTCTACCTGGCCCACGGGTTCAACCGGCGCACCACCGCAGCCCTGCTCGGGACCTTCGCGGGGCTCGGCGCGACGGCCGTCCTCGGGGTGGTCGCCGCACGTGCCGCGCACCTGACGGGGATCGCCACCGAGGACAGCTACCGGCTGGCCATGCTCACCGGGCACCTCGACAGCGAGGGGCTACGCGGCATCCTGCTCGCCGGCATCGTCCTGGCCGGCCTGGGCGTGCTGAACGACGTCAC
>Ga0196970_1001059_pt1 | contig 21791 bp, 26 predicted proteins | sample S1v_513CmetaG_FD_148672 | JGI IMG/M metagenome (GOLD analysis project Ga0196970, IMG submission 148672) | Soil microbial communities from Anza Borrego desert, Southern California, United States - S1+v_5-13C | ecosystem: Environmental > Terrestrial > Soil > Desert | place: USA: California...
CTATGCGACTAGTGCGGTAGATCTCCCTGTATAAAAACAAATTGCCGTCATTATCTTCAGCCCAGAATTGACAAACAAAAGGATTACGATAACCGAAGTCTAATGACCAATAGCGAGCCCAAGAATCAGGAATAGTAAATGGCTCGACAATTTCAAAGCCTTCATAAATAAGACCTTCAGCACCAGCCCATACACCATCGCATAGGCGTAGCTTTCTAATTCCAGTCAGGTTCTGCAAGCGTGTGATGTAGGGTTTGCCCTGGTCAGTGAGCTGTTCATCGTCCGTGTAATACACAGGATTGTCTTTATGCTTGCTTTCCAGCATTACTGTCTTGCCTATATCCACACGCATTTTCAACCAATGTGTCGGTGCGTCTGGGTTGCAGTCGGCTATTAGTTGCTGGTACGGCATACGTCCATTACGGAGACGAGTAGCCAGCATCTCAAGATCATTCTCAGACAGTTCAGTCGACTCACCAACGTAGATCATGTCGAATTCGGAGGACATGATCTTTGTGGCTTTATCCATTCCTGCCATTAAAATGACGGAACCATTAGTGAACTTGTATTGTGCTGGCTCTGAGGCTGACCCTCCGTAGTACACAACCTGACCTTGCTCAAGGAGCTCTTTAATTACCGCTTTCTTCCACGTCACCAGAGTGGTGCTGGTAAGGCTTGAGGCTGTCTTACGAACAATCAGACCTCGCATGCCTGGATACTTCAGGGCTGCGAGCATGAGCTTTTCTAGGCAGGCTCGTGACTTACCTGTTCCAGCAGGACCAGCCATAAGCACTTCAGGGTCTTTGATAGCCAGCAGTTGCTTAGCTGCACCCCTAGGTGCATAACGGTGAGTGAGTGGAGGCATGTTGATCTACCTCCACTTGCTTGCCACATAATCGGTATTATGGTGTATCGATACGTGCATTACTGGTGTAGTCGCTACTATGTGGAGTAATGCCAGGTCAGATGCTGTCTGTGTCTACGCCAACTACCTCAATGCGGACATCGCCAGATGCTTCCGTCTTCTGGGTCAGGTGACCACGCTCTTCAGCTACATTGCGTAGGATCTGAGCCATACGCAAGACAGCGTTAACGCTCGCAGTGTCAAGCTTGTCGGTGCTGTAGACCAACTCTTGCAAGTATTCGTGCAGTGACTCGTATTCAGCAATTCGGTTTACTTGGTCCGCTATCCACAATCCTGCGAATTCGTTTTCCTTCTCGTCAATTACCTTCTGAATTGCAGCAGCTTCTCTTTTCCTGAATGCGCTTATTGCTGCTTCAGTGTGACCGAATTCTTCTGCTAATTGCTTTTGGCTTTTATTTCCTAAAGCCAATTCATTAATCAATTGTAACTTACGGTAACCTCGAATTCGTCTGCTTGTTGCGCTAGTACTGTCATCAGGTGAATTAGGCATGATCACCCTCCTTTCCTTAAAAAGGTTATAGTTTGTGGAGGGCTAGTAGGAGGAGCTATGTCAGTCAACGAACTGTGCTCAACTCCTACTAGTTCCTATCCCCTCTATCTATATATACCTGTCCAAGCAAACCGGGTACTAATAGGCTTCCTGTAAGGTCTTTACTATGCTATCTAGAGCAGATACAAACCGGGTACTAATAGGCTTCCTGTAAGGTGTTAGCAAAGCTCAATAGCCGATTTAGTTAGTAAGTCAACGAACTACTAACTGAAGAGGTACAGCACATGTTTGATTACTCTCCCTTCCTTGGATCTGACCTTGCTAGAGGTCTGTCTAGAATCGCAGTTTCTAAGGCTCGTTATGCCTTAACTGACTTTGGTATTGAGGTAGCCGCAGAAGACATTGCGTCTGAGTTGTATATGGAGATCCTTTCTCGTCCTGAGCTGAAAACGTGGACATTGAGTAAGGCTCTAGGTGTCTTACGTGCGGAAGCCAACATCTACATCTGCAAGATCCGTGATCAGCGTGGAGGTTTCTTCACCTCACCGGATTTGTTGGTGAGGGAGTTGAAGGCTTGGCATACAGAAGGATTAAGCCACACTGTTGAGTGGTGCTTGTATGACCCTGAGTCTGTTTTTGCTGATGCGGGTATCCCACCAGGTTCTTATAGACAGGTGATCCAGGATGCTTATTGGGATGGGATTTTTCCTGCCCCTGGTAGTCCTGCCGGAAAGAGACTTAATCGTGCCGTAGCGAGGCTGTCAGAGGTTTTGAGTGGTGTTCTAGTAGGTCCTGTGAAAGCTCTGGATGTTGAGGCTCATGACCTGGAGGATGATCCTTACTTGGAGCTTGAGTTTGATGCCGATGCTGCTGGTGTGTTCGATGGGCTGTATTCATGTACTGCCGGGCATACCTCTAAGTTCAGCTTGGCTGTGGAACCACCGAAGACTATTGGCAGTCCTAGAGGTGTGTATGGGTTGAGGTTCTGTGCGTGCGGTAAGGATATGAAGCGTTTCTGATAGAAAAAGAGCAGGGTGCATTGACCCATAAGTTGCGAGTCGTGCACCTGCTCTTTTTTCTGTTGGTTAGTCCTCTCGTGTCCAACCTCTGGCTTCCTTCTTGAAGGTATGCTCCGTTCCGTCTCTGTATCTCAGTGTCAGACCTACAAGCTGTCCCTCGTGTAACTCGTTGTCCAGGTCGTATGTGTAGGGGCTTTTGCTGTCGTTGGTCGCTAGGAGCTGATCTAGCCGATTACGTACCGCCTGGATTCTTTCCGCTGTTTCTCTAGTCATCGCTGCTCACTTTTCTCAATCTCAGCTTTTAGCTTCTCTGTTCTGCGGTTGCATTCCTGCTGCGCTAACAGCCACTCAGGGAAGTGCTTGGCGGTACGTTCGAAGTTGCTGATGAAATCATCAATCAATTCTGCGTCTGTCATTTGGGAGCCTCATTTCTTCCTTAGCTTCTTCTTGGCTGCTTCAACTTCAGCCTTGATACTGCTCACACTTTTCTTTCCTGTTGCTTGCACTAGGTTTGGATTCAGCCTCCTGTATTCAGCCATCAGCGCAGCTTGTCTTTCATCTGCCTGGCGTCGGTGCTCAATAACCTCTGGTAAGGCAAGGTATTCTTTAGTCAGTTCCTCTCGTCGTGCTCTTGTGTCGCCTTTGTCGTGGTGAATCAGACGGTGCATCTCTTGCTTGTTTCGCCTTGTATTGGGGGTATCAGGGTAGGGTGCAGAAAGTTCACATCCACATCCAGCCTTAGGTTGTTCGGTCTTACCCCTTAGTAGTCTCATCAGATTCATGGGAGCCTTCTGCTTTCTTCTTGTAGTACCAGCGCATTACCGCCTCACGATTCTTGGCTGGATCTCGTTTGTAATTTTTGGCTTGCTTTTTTTGACAGTCTCGGCAGTCAGGTCGATAGCCGTTGAATCCTTGCTTGTTCTTGTTGAATTCATTCCAGAGCTTGTACTTGTCACACTTGCTACACACTCGTCCTGTCTCGTCTTTGTACGGTGGTGTAATCACTTCCCTGCCTTCCCTGTATCGCTGTCTTGCAGTACTCGTCTCATAGTCGTGCGAACAGTTCCGCGAGACACGTTGCCCTTAACTTGTTTCAAGGCAGTCTCGGCTGTGTCGTAGTCGCGAATACCTTGAGACACAAGTACTTCGATGATTTCTTTGATGGTCATGGTCTCGTTAATGTCTCGTAGCATTTGAGCTGCGAATACTCCGTCAATCTCATTAGCGAGACTGCTTGTCTCATTATTGGTCTCGTCTGAGACTGGCTCTGTCTCGCTGTGTTGCTGTGCTGTCTCGTCTTGTAGCGGCAGGTCAATTTCTGTGTCTTGCTGTATCGCTACAGGATTCAAACTGTGTCGCAACTCTTGGATACGTGCTTCTGCTGTCTCGTATGAGAGAGACACAAAGTCTCGTTGAATCTTCTCTACGCGAGACTTGTCTCCGTACTTGCGAGACTTAATGAAGACCGGTTTGCGTGGAAGGATCTCTCCTCGTGCCCTACGTGTCTCACGGATAGTGTGTTTGATGTAGAACTCAAACAGCAGCGCTGCTACAAATGGGAAGATGATTCCTACGAGTCCTCCTGCATAGCCGCCTTCTACATATCCGTGATAGAAGTTCACAGCCAAGCTGATAAGGATGATGAACCAGGTGGCTAACTGAGCAGCCTTGGTGTTATCTCCAAGTTTGGCTAACACGGTAGTGTGATGCCCTAGCCAGATACCGGCTGCATCAATTACTACGGCTGCGCCTAATGCAATCCAAGTCACGACACCAACAGAACTAGTCAATACTTCAAAGACTGCATTTCCGGATACCAGCAAGCCATAACCTACGATGACCCAGAATCCAATATGAGCTACTGCTTTAATTGCTGTGTTCATCTTAACCTCCCCTCCTCCATTAACTGCTTCTTACGCTCTGTTCTTGCGTTGATCTGCTTCACGGTCTCTTGCAGACCTTTCATGTCACGTGCCTTGATTTGACTGCGGGCACGGTTGCTTAGTTCTTGCTTTTTCATTGGATGCCACTCCTTATGCCGGAAGGACTTCTTGTCCTTCTATATGTTCTAATCGGCATTACGAGGCTCTAATCGGCATAGTTAACACAACTGTTACAAAGAATCTTTAGGCACACGCATGACATAGCAAAGCGAGCCTTTGCAAGCGCTGTTTAAGGCACCTGAGAGGCTCGCTGAGTATTTAATTTAATTGCTGTGGGTACTTGCCTGGGTCAGCAGTAATTGATCTCTAAAATCTCCTCCTACATGGACACTGACCCCTGGTTTGCTGACTGTAGTGCTAGCCTGGTGGCTCAAGGTGTTGCTGAAGACATGCAGGTCAAAGCTCAGCCGATCGCGAAACTCGGGTGCGGGGGTTGGTTGTAGGCGGTGTTCTGCCAGGCGATGGCCTCGCGATACTGGACGTCTGACCTGCAAAAACTCAGCAACCATGATCGAGAAGGGCATGGTTGATGACTGAAGGTACAGACCTGGCTTGGAGCAGCTACGCCAGGAACCTGAGGCTACGCAAGAGGAGCCTCGACACGATCAAGGCGTACAAGTTCACCTATGACCAGATCAGCAGGTGGGCAGGCAAGCCAGCAGTAGAGCTGACAAGGGCAGATATCGAAGAGTGGATGGTTTACCGGCTTGATGTCGTCAGCCCTGCACGAGTCAGCCAGGACACTCTCAACCTGAAGATCTTCTTCAAATGGGCGGTAGCTGAAGAATGGGTGAAAACAAACCCCATGGAGAAGATTCCTCTTGCTGAAGTTGAGGTAGCTCCAAGAAGGGTCATGAGTGAGGCTGAGCTGAAGGCAATCATCAAAGCCTGCTCAGGAACATCCTTCATCGACGTAAGGGATACCGCCATCATCCGCATCCTGTGTGAGGTAGGCACTCCAAGGCTGGGTGAGATGATCGCTATGACGATGGGCTCAATTGATTTTGGGCACGATTTAATCACTCTGGTAGGCAAGACAGGCACTCGCTACATCCCTATTGGAGACAAATCAGCAGTGGCTCTGGAGAGGTACCTGAGGGTAAGGAATCGTCATCGCCTTGCAGGGCTGGATGCTTTGTGGATTGGAAAGATGGGACCTTTGAAGCGGGGAGGATTCCAGGTGATGATCAAAAGGCGAGCAAGGATGGCTGGGATTGCAGGGAGTGTCTTCCCGCATCTGTTCCGGCATGCCACAGCTTCAAGGGCTAGCGCTGCTGGACTGTCTGACAGCCTCCTGGAGCCGTTGTACGGGTGGGCTGATGGCTCACGTATGCCTAGGGTCTACGGGGCAGCCACACGAGTTGTCAGGGCACAGCAGGCTGCACGGCACATCAAGCTAGGTGACCAACTCTGAAAATCCAGGACCCTAAGCTGCGGCTCGCGCTGGGTATGAATGTCTGGATCAACTGCGCTGGCATTTCAGCAGTAAAACAAGGGCATTTGACACGGCAATGACACAAGCTTTATACCAGAATGACCGATTTAAAGAAAGGAGGATGCACAGTAAAAGGAGGAGTGGCATGCCTAGGAAGAGAGAAGAGTGGCACACAATTCACTTACGAACAGCAACCAAGGATGAAGTAACAGCCTGGAAGAAGGCTATCGAGAAGTCACGACGTGAACGAGGAATCTTCCCACCTGAAGTTACATACGACTACGTGATTCATCTGATGGAACAACAGTTTGATCCAGATGAAGACCTGGTATGAGAAAGAGCCCTAGCCGGTGAAGGTTAGGGCTCTTTCTTTTTCTGGTGGAATGCTAAAGCTTGGATTGGTAATACACACCAGGTCCAAGCTTCTCCATGTGGTTGTCTGGGTCCTCGCTCATAACCTCAAGAAAACTCAACTGCTCCTCCTCCCTCCAGAACGTCAGGTGCCCATCGCAAGTGCCAGGAACGCCAATCTTCACCTGAGGGTTGTCGTCATCGTCGGTGTAGAGCTTGAATTTGATCTTGAAGTCGCTCATACCGTACCCCCAGGAAGGCTGTCAAGACGTTCTGCACGTGTGCACGTGGAAGGCACTTTACTAGCAAAGTTGCTTAGTAGCGATGCTAGAGATCCTGGCATAGCTGCCATGCCTGGTCAGGTGTGGTGCTGTGATGATCAGATGACGGGGTTCGTACCCATGTGGAAGCAGGTCCAGGACGACATCCTGCGGCGCATCGAGGCAGGGTTGCTCAAGCCTGGAGACCAGCTTCCCTCGACTACTGCGATGGCTGACCAGTACGACACCTCCCCCGGCACCGTACGCAAGGCTGTAGACATCCTCATAGCCATGGGCGTGTTGAGAGGGCACCAGGGCTTGGGTGTGTTCGTGGCAGGCTCTAAGGATGACTCCTGAGGAAGAGCTACTACAGCGGTTGCTAGAGACTGCTGACCTTGAGGGATACGAACTGCATGGTGAGCCCTACACGGATGCTTGGGGATCAGGGCAATGGGTGAAGGTGCAAGTTGATGGTGAAGAGCGTTACCTACAAATCCAAGTGATCAGGCATCGCTGACGTTATCCTATATTCATTCTTCACATACCAAACCGGGTACTAATAGGCTGCCTGTAAGCCGTAGGCGATGAAGAAGATTGCTTGCAAAGAATAGTCCAGCGCTCTTCAGATGAATGCATTCCTATGGTACAATAGAATGGTAGGTAGGGGTTCTTGTCAGATGCCACTCTACTTTCCTTCCTCTACCTACCAAATATTTCTCAGATTGGCGTCTGAGATTTGCCCTGATCGGCTACGCCAATGCCGATTATATAAGGGTAAGGGTTAATCCCCACGATAAATTTGTGTTCCTCTCTCGTAGGAAAAACCCTGGGTCAGGCTTTGCAAGGTCTGGCTCAGGGTCTCTGTTTATCCGAAGGATTTAACCGACAGAGAATCCTACGAAAGCAGTTGAGCCAAATGAGAGACGATAACGAAATTCTATCTGCCCGCATGAGGGCTGTTAAGCGTGTTATGTGCACACGCAGGTCAGTATTCCTTAGCTACAGCTTCAGTGACCCCATCGTTTGGTGGGAACTTGAGAAGACTGGCTATCCCCTACGTCGTAATGACAAAAATGCTGTACGCAAGCTTGAGCAGGACTATGAACGTCACTGCACTTTGAACCTTCAGCGTGAACAGGATCTAACAAACATCTTCTGGTATGGCGTTGACATCATCCTGAAGCAGCCAGGCAACCAGCAGAAGAACCTACTAATTGCCTGGTGCACCGTGATCAGAATCAGTCTTGGCAATGAGAGTCCTCACGTTATGGCATCTGTACGTGCCCGAGAAGCGTTCCAAGCTGATGCCTTCCCAACCCTAGGACGCATGAAGCGTGAACAGCAAAACCCTAAGCTTCACAAGCTGGCTGAGCTTGGTCTAGGTGACTTCCATAAGGGTGAAGCTTACAAGAGGATAGATGCAGGAATCTTCAAGCTGTTTGAAGTATCCACTGTCCCTACTAATGTTGACTCTTCTTTCGCTGCGCTAGCTTCCATCCTGGAAGTGCATACAGGTAGCCTATTAGTACCCGGTTCTCCGAAGGATAGATTCTTACAAGTAATGGATACCCTTGATGCTGGCTACAAGAGCTTCCTCAACTACACCGTAGCTGCCAAGGAAACCAATGCAGCAGCCAAGGAAGATTTCAAAAAGGAAAACCCGCTACCGCCTAAGCCAGTCAAGCCTAAGAAGGTCTACAAGCCTCGCAAGTACAACCCATCCAAGATTGAGAAGAAGCTCATCCAGGAGGGTAAGGTTGAGATCCAGGACAACAAGCTAGTCATGCTGACTGAGCCAGCCCCTGTTGAGACTCCTGACTTCAACCACCTACTTGCAGAGCCGGTAGATGTGGATGCTTTCGTAGCTAAGGTCTACGCCGACAACGAAGCAGGCAAGTGGGAGAGGTTCCTAGCTGCTACTACCCACATCGACTTCTGATAAGATCATACAGCCTGCACGTCTTCATCCCAGTAATGGCGTGCAGGCACCAAAGCAAAAAGACCCCGTATATCTGAGGGCTCCCACAACTCAGATATACGGGGTCTGGCTTTAAAAGATTCTACGGATCTCAAAGGCTGTTCCTGGCTGTACTGCTGTTGCAGCCGCATTGCTACTGAACTGAGCCCATTGCAAGGATAGGCTTCCAGCGGCTGTTACTACGACATTCATGCTGACTTCACGAAAGCTCGTGTATACAGCAGTGTTGATGATGTTATAAGTCGCAGACTGCCCAGCAGCCTGATACCCCTGCACGTTCACAGTAGTAGCTACGTTAGGTGCAGCAGTTTCAGTAGCACCAGGACCAAAACACACACGGTCTGGGTTATTCCAAGTACCGGTGAATCCCCAACGGGTAACTAACCTTGGTGTATTGCTTCCTACGGTGAAGAAGCCGACAAGCTCAATCCTGTAGGTACCAATGTCCAGCGGAATCGTATTCAGCTCAGAATCGTTAGTCAGGGTTGTAGTGCTAGCACGAGACTCCGTAGAGCCCTTAACATAAGTCCTGGCAATATAGGACTCAAATTCAGTAATTACCCCGTTTAAGGCAGCCGCTGTGAAGCGTTGCCCTGTTGCAAATCTTGTGATCGCCACAACGACCTCCTTAAAGTGTCATGTAAAACGGGTCAGCCAGACGAACTAGCGTGCCTGCTGTATGAGACTTAACTACTCCGTTAACAGAACGAGTTACAGTAAATGTCTGAGGAAATGACGTACCGCTGATAGCGGTTACTGTCATAATCTCTCCCCCGACACGAATATCGAATGGAAACTCTGTAGGGTTTGCTGCTGTGGTAATCCACGGGGAATCCTCTACAGCCGTAATGCTTAGACTTGTAGCCGTGCTGTTGACACCAGATGCTAATGATGAATCTTCCGCATCCAGTCTGTCAGGTCCGCTAACATCAAGGATGTTTGCTTTGTATGGACCGTACGGCACTGCGTTCCAGCGGATATCCCACTGTCTTTGCCCAAGAATTTCTTCGTACCCTAGGACTAGCAGTTCAACGTCATCAGCAGACTGGAAGATTGGTAGACCTGCAACGGTGCCATAAGAGCCAACATCAGCACTGATGACTGCACCAGTCAGAGCACTGCTATTTGCATAAGGTTGACGGCTTAGCTGAACAAAGACCTGTTCATATCTAGCTTCATCCCATGTCCCTAGGAATACCTTCCATGCGGCTAGGTAGCTCAACCTGCTGTCGTCAAAAGCATTCAGAGTCAGGCTTTCTGTATACCTACCTACACCATCAGGCGATGGCAGAATTGAGTTCGGTCCATCTTCCTTCACTGCTGTTGCAGAGGAGCCGTTAGGGCGGCTGACGGTTACGTCATTCCTTAATCTCTGGTCGTCATCGACGGGCAAGAAGTCAGGACTTAAATGCCCGAGACTCATGTCCAGTTCGAAGGTCACTGGGAGATTCAATAGTCCTGCGCGGGAGATGTATTCGATTCCAAGAACATCTCTCGGCTCGAATAACAGACCATCATCAACCTGACGGCAGTCCTCCAGGAGGTTGATGAAGGTGTCAGTTGGCTGAGGTCCCATTTGCTCGGAATCTCCGCCGTTGTCGTAGTAGAAGAATGGAACATTCTCTTCTAGACACAACCTAGCCATGCGGTCCATTGCAGTCTCACCTGCATAGCCGACAGATGCATTAGCGTAAGCGTAGCTAACTACAGAGAAAGACGCTTGAGTCATCATCAGGTGAGCGAACTTTGTCCCTACCAGATTTGAAGATGACCAGATGTAGAAGTCTGTAAACCTTCCGACTGACCCAGCTACAGAGTTGATTCCGGTTGTTCGGAAGTCACTAGATCCTACTTGGTTGTAATTGACTACCCAGTTCAAGTTCCCGCTCACGGTCGATAATGCAAGGTTCATAGAAACCCAAGTATTAGTGTGAGTGAACGGCGGGTTAGCTGTATCAGTAGTTACCACAGCATTAGTTCCGCTGTATCCAGTAATGATGAAGGTTCCAGTAGGCGTTGCAGTGATGTCCCAACGTCTTACAGGACCGGAACTACAGAATAAGCGGATTAGCAGCGTGTTGCTTGCTGGCAAAGCTGGCATTTTGAAGAAGAAGCTGAACGATGCTGAACTGGTGTTCGCTGTGCTTCGTGCCTCTCCATGAACTGCCGAGTTCGCATCGTCGATGTTCATCACGCCAGCAGAACCGGCTAAGTCAGGATCGCTTGTGAATGAAACGAGGTTCAAAGTTCCTGCTGGAGCATTACTTGCAGCATTAGCTAGCGAGGTAGCACCACTACCATCTTCCATCGGGAAATATGCTGTAGGGCTGTACTGGGAAAGCATTCGATACAACGGACTGTGCAAAGGTGTTGCGCCTTGACTCAATCTGCGAATGATTCCAGAGGCATCGACGCTGGAGTACACATCAGTGTTTGTACTGTCAGCTTGATATGGAATCTTGCTGATCTCACCAACGAACCTCACAGCATCATTAGAGACTCTAGCCCCGTTACCCAGTACAAAAGTGTTGCCATAAGAATCGAGAACAGAATTGGTGCCAGGCTCAACGTTTGCAAAGTCAGCATCAGCTACAACAGTCCCTGAAGAGTTCTTTACGATTACTCGATGGAGCTTTCCGTTGAAGTTGCTTCCACCAGTGAACATGTTGTATGGCGTTGCTCCACCAATATCCAAACCAGCATTGCTGTTGAAGATGCTAGTAGTTCCCGCTGTTACGACTGGAGAACCGAGAACAGTCCAGGGACCAGTAGGGCCAGCGGTTGAGTAATAGAACGTTACGGTATTACCAGCAGCACCATTATTGACATCTAGCACGGCTCGAACAGATAGCCGATCTGTACTGGCCGGAAGGACAGCAGTACTGTTGACGATTTTTCTCGTAGCTAGTGTTCCGTCAGTAGTCCATAGAAACTGAAGCCCTCCAGTTTCACGCAGTGCGAAAAACCAGGATCGCTGATCACTGCTGGTTTTATATTTGCCCGCAATGGTCCTGGAGTAGCTATCAGTCCAAGATGACGGCTCAATATCAACCGCGATATCAATGTCACCAGTAATATCCAATGCAGCGGCATCGTCGGCAACAGCTTTAGATCCACTTACGAATGGACCAACTCGCAAGTAGCTGTCAGCCTCATCGACTCTCACTCTGAACGGAGTGTTTCTAGGTAGCTTGCCGTAATAAGGGCTGAGGGGATTCCTGTTAGAGAAGCGTCCCTCAGGGTTGTTCAGCCTGAAGCTACAGGTAGCAGCCTGAAGACTCTTCTGCTCATTAGCGTATCCTCGGTTGATCCTGAATGCGTTCTGTCCGTTGATTCCACGGATGTACTCGCTGACATCAACCCATGCGCCATCAATGTAAAGCTCACCCTTAAGGGTAAGGAGGTCATCTGGAAAAGCCATGACTGACCTCCTTTCAACTTATGAGCCCAATACTTGCTGCACGTTTCCTCCACGGATACGGATCTCTTCACGTAGTCCGCCAAGAACGTTGGCAAAGGTAATGCGTAGGTTGACGTCGGTTGGCTGAGCACTGCCAACAGCGCTTGCTTGCTGCATCTTCCTTTGGCTGTCGCCAGCGGAGTGCACGGTTGTTCCTGGAGGAAGGTCGACCAACTCAGGACCCTCTTCTCCAACCCATGTCAGGTTGTTTCTGACACCGCCACTAGCCGCTGTGCCGACAACACCACCACTCGCCTTGTACCTGCTAAGGATTCGGGCTGTCTCAAGGGCAGCGGTTGCAGCAGCTTGACCGAAGACACGCATACGAATCTTGACCTCAACCGACACATCTTTGTCGATCTGGTCAAGATACCTGTTCGCATCCTTCTTGAAGTCGTTAAACTTGTTAGCAGCCGTGCGAAGCTTTGGACCTATCCCAGGCACCCAGCTAAAGGCATCAGCAGCCCCGTTGACAATTGATCCAAAGATGTTCAGCACGGTACGACCGAAACCAGTAATTGCCTTTGTAGTCTTTTCAATTGCGATGCGCCATTCGTTGTAGAAGCTGGCGATCTTCCCGATGATTTTTCCGAGAACGATGATCAGCCCAGCAATAAGGTCAAGCAAGTCACCGAAGAACGTTGTGGTGTCTCCGCTGTTCTCACTGATGCTTGAGAAGAAGGTTCCGATTGCCTTACCAATACCTGGCAGCTTCTCAGCTAGGGTATTGAACAACGGAACTGATGCCTTAACGGCTTGCTCGATTCCAGGCATCATGCTCTTCAGGATGCCACCAAGTGCAGGAGCTAGCCTGTCGATAACAGGTGCGATGATCTCACCAAGTCGTTTGATGCTTGGCTTCAGATCATCCAGCACTTTGCCGAATGTCTTTGCAGCTCGAATCAGCGGCTTCTCAAATGGAGTACCGAAGTCTTCGAAGACCTTCTGAGCTTTCGTCTTCAGATTGCCGAAAGCCTCATCAACCTTCTTGTCCTTAGTTGCTGCCAGGATTCCAAGCCCTAAGACTCCACCACCTAGCCCTAGGGTGACTGCGGCACTGATAGCGGCACCTACAAGAGGAGCCATGGCTACAGCTAATCCAGCAGCCAGTACAGGAGCTAGGAGTTGTCCCATAGGAGGCAGTGAGCTGATAGCTTTGCCCAGTCCATCGCTGACTTTGCCACCAATGCCGCTGACAGCCTCAGTAATCTTGCCTGTCAGCTTCCCAGCTAACGCAATGAACTTGCCAGAGATTCCAGTGGAGAGTTTGTCACCAGCAGACTTACCTACTCGATCTGCTTCGACCTCAACTTGTCTGAAGGTCTTTGTGGCGTTGTTATCAGCCCTGACCTCAATCACTACTTCGTTGTTCATCTTGTCTCCCCAGTTCTTCTAACCTGAGCAGACGGAACAACTCCGCATCCTCCTCATAAATTTGTGAGGGGAGGCAGCCAAAACGTTCACACAGTCCTAAGATCTTCTCTGCAAGTATCAGGTCATTCGGCTTCTTTACAAGGTTGCCTTCGGAGTCGGTGGCTCCTGGTGCTGATCGCCAACGGATGATGTCTGTTTCAAAGGGCTATCAACGCCAATAACAGCATCAAGCCAGGCGTAAATGATCTCAAGGATGAAGTCAAATTCTTCATCATCCATAGCTTCACGAGTCGCAGGAATAGGCTTGTTGTCCTCATCAACCATGTTCCAGTCGATCAGCTTGGAAGCGAAAAGGTCTAGCAGCTCAGTGAAGTCCTCTTCTTTGGCGTCTTCCTTTTTGACCTCTGCGAGATGCAGTAGAGACCCAGTTAACTCACGGATGGTCAACCCCTTCATCTGGATCTCTAAGCCTTCATAATGAGGGAACTTGAGTCTGTAGGTCTTCTTCTTTCGTACGTAGGACATGTTGGGAGCCTTTCTTAGTTATCAGGTGCCCCAGACAGGAGCCACCCCATCTGCTAATACGCCTGAAGTTGTCCAGGTCAATGACCCATCAGCTCCACGCGCAATTGAGTAGTCGGTGAACAGCAACTCACAAGTCAGTGATACATCGCCGTAGTCGATAACTACGGTTCTGGGTACGGATGAACTGGTGACGGTTTTGAACACGTCATGAGACTTGTTAGTTGCTGTGTTTACGGTGCCGTTGAAGGCGATGGTTGCGTCGCCAAGTAGTAGCAAACGCTCCATCGCACTCTTATCAACACCGGTTACTTCCTGCACAGCCCTAGGGGTTGATGCAGTGAAACTGTTGATGTCATTACTGATGTCACGTGGTGTACCGCTGGCGTCGTCAACGGTAATAGTCACACCAAGACCAGACTGCTTTGCCATAATCAATAACCCCCTTCATGAGGCTGTGTTTGTCAGAAAGAAACGCTGCCGGTGTTCTTGACCACGACAACAGCGAGCTTGAGATTTGAGAAGGTACCTGAGACGTTCAGACGCACGTAGCGTTTAACGGTGGTAGTCCTACCGGTCTGGATGCGTTGTGCTCCTACAACAGATACGGAACTGAATGCAGCTCCTGTGATGTCGGCATACGCATCACCAGCTCCATCATCGTTTGAGTGTTGAAGCTTGATAGCTGCACTAGTGCCTGTGAAAGCGAATACGTGTAGGTACGCCTGCAAGCCAAAGGCTGTGCTGCCAATAGCTGAACCGAAGTCGAGCTTGTTGGCTGTAGAAGCTCCTGTAAGAGTGATTGCACCAGCAGTTAGCTGATGTCCCCATTCCAAGCCATATCCACTACCTTGCACAGCAACTGTGTAGAGCAAGCTTCCGTCAGCGTTTCGTGCACCTGAGTAGTCGAGCTGCTTACCTACCAAGCAAGCTGCCTGATTACCTATGGCAGTTCCTCGGAAGTAGGACGTAATCACATCAGTCCTAGGTAGGGCACTGAACAGGTTGTGTGCCTGGTCTCCATCGGTTCCAGGATCGAAGAACACTACGGCTTCGATAGATCCGTCTCTGACTCCACCCTTACGGGCGTTAGCTGACTTAGTGATGTCAGTGAAATCCAGAGCGGTAACGCTTCCACCAATACGGCTGAAGCTGTTGATGTCACCAGAGACGTTTGAGCTTCCTACATAGAAGTTGTCTCCTAATCCAGTCTCCTTAGCCATTAGCTACCCCCTTGTTGCCATACGTCATCGATGATGAGAGGTAGCGTGATGTCTACGACTCGATACTCTCGGTTTTCTTCGAATTGCACGTAGCCTGATCTGGCTGTCAGTGGTGTTCCTTCAGAACCGAATACGTCAACCTGACGCACCATGTCTTCACCGTCGTAGAGCAACGTGTAGTTGCCGTTGAATTCGGTGAAGAGTAGATCCACTGCTTTGATGACCTCAGGATCAATCAGATCTGGATCATCCTTGAACAGGCTCGAATACAGACGGATGTTGAACTCAAGCACCATACTGGTTGCTTTCAGCCCTGAGGATCTAGCTGGTCGAATAGCTTCGAACCAAATACTTGCCTGTAGGTTATTGCCAGGTGCCCTTTTAGGTTCAGCCGTGTTCACGGCGTCAAATACACCAAGACTCATGGCATGAGACACCACTGCGTCTAGAACGTCTTCTACTCGAATAGTCATCAGGCACCCCCTATGGCTCTGGAGATCTCAACCTCAGCAATCGGCTTGGCTCTACGCTCAAGCTCCTGAGTTGCCTTCCTGAACTGCCTGTAGCCTTTGAATCGAGTAGAGCTGTTTCTCCTGGAAACACCTTCAAGCCATGGTCCGTAGACCACTCCCCCATCCGTCACACGGACAGAGCTTGCTTGCCTAGTAGTTCTCAGGGATCGCTCATAGCGTCCAGTCCTGCGTTTAGCGCTGATCCTGATGTTGTTACGAACCAGGGCAACGCCTTCATCAGCAATCCTGTACTCAGTTCTGCGTGTAGCTGCTTCAACCGATGCGGCTAACCTTCCATTGAATAATGGTCCTGAAGTGCTCATCAGATAGCAGCCGTTCTGTATCTGCGGTAGACAGCCTCAGCCTGACTACGGATGTCGTTCAATCCACGTCCAGGAGCTTCACGCTGGTTGTCACCAGAACCGATCACACGGGCATAGCCGGATGATTGCTGCTCCAACGTGTTAATGGCTTCAGCCAGACACAACTCTTGGATAAGCCCTGGAGGGGTGTGGCGATAGATAGCCGCACCATTGCTGTGTAGGGCTGCTGTAGTGCCCACAGAGCCACGTTCGACAGTCAGTAGACGTGGAACATAGACCACATCGTTTAATGCGTGAGAATTCAATACAGAGCCTTGTACGGCTCGCTTTACGATTAGGTCATCACCAGCGATGTCCAGGATCAGCATGCGCTCAGCGCCAATGAGGATGACCTCACCAACGTGGAAGCCTGAGCCATCCTCTACGGGGACAGTCACAGCGTTGTTCTGGGTGCCTAGGGAGCCCTGGAGCTGCTGCCCGCTGTCGAGCAGGCTCTTGCCAGTGACTACCAGGCGTTCACTGCCAACCCTGATGAGGTTGCCTACGCCGATGGCTGAGCTGTCTGAGACCTGGATGGTGGTCTGTACGGCATCCATGCCCGCTGTGAGGGCTCCTGCGGCTGTCTCAGCGTCTGTATACCCGTAGACACCCGTGATGACAATGGAGCGCTGAGCGGTGCTCCCAGAGGTGAAGGAAGCGCTAGTAGCTCGGTTCAGAGCCAGACGGTTGTAAGGCTTGCCGTTGGATGGGTAGAGGAAGTAGCTGCCTGCCAGGATCTCAACACCGCCAGAGGTGATGGTCTCAACTGAAAGCAGTTCACTATCGTCTAGCCACAGTTCGCCTGTGCGGCTACGTGAGTAGTAGTTCGGATAGTCAAAGTATCTGGTCTCACGTGAAGGGTAGAAGATTCGGTGCATTGCACCATCGATAGCGTCTGACGCAGCTACGATCGCACGGTCAATTGCATCGATGTTACTGGTAGTTTTGCTATCCAGAGCTGACATCACGTCTTCACGTGAGCAATAAGTAGGACGCATGATCAGCTCCTTCTCTTGAGTTATAGATTTAAGGAGCCCTGGGACTCTTGTGCGTAACCAGGGCTCCATCTTCCGTAAGGACTAAGGATTACTTACGGTCGTCTTCCACAGAACGGACAGAGGAGCTGTCCTTGCGGACCTTCTTTGAGCGGTTCTCCGTCAAAGCGGCACGCAAGGGGTTCACTGTCTCTTTCTTCTCGTCTTTCTTCGCTGGCTGTTCGCCAAATGTCAAGGAGCTGTTCCCATGCCATGACTCCTCCTTGGCTTCAGTAGCTTTCTCTGCATCTGCTGCAACGTAAGTGTCACCAGCATGTCTAGTAATCTTGAATGACATTCAAATCACCTCAGAGTTGTGGGTTGACTAGGTTGGCTGGAGTGCGCTGTACCTTCAGATCACGTAGGAGGTAAAGCACTCCACCGATCTGAGAGTTGGTTCCAACGTCAGCAATGTCTAGTGACACGTGGGTGTAGTTGGCGTCAAGCTGAGCAGCATCTACTTCAAATACGTAGATAGCCTCTTCCTCAGCAGAGGTACCATTACCGGTTACGGTTGCTGAAGCTGCCTGAGTAACCTTGCTCCAAGTTTCATCACCGTCAAGAGTTGCCTCTTGCTTTACGAAGTAATAGGTGATGGCTGCAAGGTTGGCTGAAGTTCCACCAGATGCAGCGGTGTGCTGCTTCAAGGTGAAGGAAGGGTCCTCTGCGGCTGTACCAGCACCCTTGAATACAACGATGGTTACTCCACCAGCATTGCGTAGGGATACTCGCTTACCGGTGTTAGCAGCAGTAGCCAGGTTGACTGGAGAAATTCCAGCACTAATATCGAATGATCTGCCTAGGGCATCCATTATTTTCCTACTTTCTGGTGAGGGGTTTATTGCTCACCAAGAGAAGTCCAGGGAAGGGTTTTAATGCTCCCCTGGACTATTCGATTGATTGAAGTCAGCTACGTGTTGCTAGCTGTACGAATGGGCTAAGAGATGCCCCACCATTTGCAGGTGTTAGAGGGCTCTGTAGCCATGGGCGACCATCGTTACGCTGGATGATGCGGTAAGCAGTCTTGTCAGAAGAGAAGGCTGCGTGAGGAGAACTGTCAACAGTCATCTCCTGGCGATCACCGATCAAGTACATTCCGAAGTCAACGAAGGAAATATCTCCCTGTGTTCCAAGAACACCAGGAACCTTCTCGCTGATGATTACAGGGCGACCTAGCAGAGTTAGCTGAGGTGCACCGTTAGCGTTTGGTACGTATACCAGAGCGTTGTCAGGTCCGGTCATTAGAAGCAGACCAGGAAGAGCATCAGGGCTGATTACCCATACAGCACGTCCAAGAGAACTTGGAAGCATGCGGGCATACATCTTCACTACGTTGGCGTAGTTGATGGTTGCAGCGGTCTGAGCTGATTCCTTGGCAACAGTAATAAGTGCACCGTTAGCCTGGTTCAAAGCACCTAGAGGTTCACCGGTACCAGAACCGTTTAGGAAGTCATCATCTTCAGCCTGAGCCATAGCCTGAGGGAACAGCTCCTGGATGTACATGTTGAATCCACCAGCAGCATCACGCACCAGCTCGTTAGTAACAAGCGCGTACGCAGTCTGCTTGGTTGCCTCAAGCTTGATGGAAGCGAAAGCTGCCTGGGACTCAACTAGTTCGGCACCTTCTTCAGTACGGTAGACCTGAATTCCACCAAAAACGCTAGATGCGTTAGAGGTTGCATCGATCATTGGGAAGCGAAGAGTCAAGCTGCCCATAGGAACTACACGGGCACGTGGGCGAACTACAGCAGACTCAAGAGAAATGCGTAGTAGTTCAGCACGGAACTCTTCAGGTACCAGATAGCCACCAGCAGAAGGAACCTTTTCTGAGTAGTAGTTCCAGACCTTTTCTACCTTGTTGCGAACTTCAGGGGTTCCCTTGTCACGCTGGACGTCCCATACAGCCTTCAGGTAGTCACCTGCACTGTCGAACAAACCGTTTAGGGCAGCACCTACAGCCTTCTTGTTTTCAAGCTTGCTGTAAGAATGATCCGGAGTTGTGTCAGGATCTAGGTTGAGCTTATTGCTGATAGCTGCCTTATTGTCACGTAGCATCTCAGCAATGGCGTTCTGAGTTTCCTCAGCAACCTGTGCCTTGATGTCAGCGGTCATAGCAGCGTTGGCGTAGTTACGTACTACGTCTTTGAAAGAACCGTCCTTCAGAGCGTTGGTCACCTTGGTTGCGTCACCAAGGAACTCTTCTAACTCTGAGGTAGTTGTTGGGATTGCAGTCATTTGAAAGCCTCCTTTAAGGCGTCTCGAATTGCTAGGAGATCGACCTCAGAAGTCGGCTCCGTTTCTGTTGGGGTTTTGCTGGATTGGTCACCAGCACTGATATCAGGTGCAGGAGCTTGGGCTCTGTCCTGATACTTAAACTTGTTAAGAAGCGCTGAATGCTGGTTACGCATGGCATCCTGAGGACTAGCCTCATCAGCACCAGAAGCTTCATCGGCTAAACCAGCTTTGACAGCTTCAGCAGCGTTGTACCAAGTTTCAGCACGCATGCGCTCACGCCATTGCTCAGCAGTACCGCCAGCACGTGAGGCATAAAGCTCAGCGATGTTGTTGGACGTGCGATCAAGCAACGCTTCAAACTTGCGCATCTCAGCTGCATTACCAATGCAGGCACCCATGGCATCGTGGATCATCATTTGAGATCCACGGCTCATGATGATGCGGTCACCAGCCATAGCAATGAAGCTGGCAGCAGAAGCAGCAACACCATCGACGTAAGTCGTAACTGTCGCTGGATGGTCCCTCAAGGCGTTGAAGATTGTGGTGCCCTCAAAGACATCTCCACCATAGGAATTCAGGTGAAGCTCAATCTTGTTGGAGGTAATGCCTTCAAGCTCGGAAAGCAAATCCCTAGCTTGTACGCCGTCCCAACCTCCTATGTCGCCAAGGATGAACACCTTGGCTGTATCGCCTGAGTTAGTCACTCGCAGGTTCTTGTTCATTGTTACCCCCTAGCTGCGCTGTTGTGCGCCTCATAGGCGGTAATCCAGCTACTGCTAATACGTCCTCATGGTCATAGCCAGCGTCAGTAAGAGTCTTGACAGCATTGGCTTTAGCGTTGATGTCTTCCATAACTGGAGAGTCGTAGTCGAATTCCAGACGACTAGCGGCTGTGCCAAACAGTGGCAACAGGTCGTTGTTCAAGGCACTCTTAATGCGTTCCAGACGAGGTACTAGGTTCCACTTGGAGAACTTGTACTCACCTGCTTCAGCGTTAGCCCTGTTTACGTCGTTGACGTTTCCAGACATAGCCTTAGGGAACGCATACGCTTCTAAGATCAGCTCACGGCTCAGGTTCCTCAGCTCGGAGAACTGCATATCCTGGTTGGTGTACTTACGATCTTTCCAGCGTGCCTTTTCCAGAATGGCAACCCTGTGGGCATTCGAAACACCCTTATGTTGCTCGTTCCAGCGTTTCAGCATTCGTTCGAATTCTTCATCCGAGAGGTTTCCCTCAACTTCGATCAGCCCACCAGGCTCAGCACCGTTACGGAAGAAGTTCCTGCTGTAAAGCTCCGCTAGATGCTCACCCTCAATGGTCGGCATCAAAGCCCTTAGAGGAGATGACCCACGATAAGGATTCATAGGGTCTGGGTCACGGATCAGGATGACATCCTCACGGCTCAGCGGAATCTTCTCGCCGTCAAACCCGTGATAGATGTAGCCAGCAATGAAATCGTCAGCACTTGGTACTACCTGCATCCTGTCTGGACGCACAACCCAAAGTTGCTCTGGAATTCGTGTACCTTCCAGGTACTGAACTACGAACCAACCCTCACCTGTCAGTTCTACATGCTGCTGAGCGGTCTCAATCAGCTCTTGAAAGGTGTAGAACGGGTTAGGGTTCTGGAACAGTCGCAGAACCTGGTTAGGACGTTCTACCGGACTACGATCCTCAGGTTTAGAAGCCTTACGCCATAACGTAAAGGGAACTTGTGAGGTTGCGGTAGCTAACGTGCTCACAACGCTGTAGAGCGTTGAATTCAGATGGTAGGTCTCTAGCTGAGCTGTCTTATCGACGTTCAGCATCCAAGATGAGTTGATGTTTATATCGCGTCTCGGTGCGTACGGAACTGGAGTCTTGTTATCGGGTCTGAACAGTTCAAAAGGTGACTTCAATCTCATGATGTGTCGTCACCTCTATCCACAGATCTTTCAAACACCAGAAGCAGCAATCCAAGAACGAAGAAGCCAACTACTGTATTCAGGAGGAATGCGCCAATACCCATGCAGGCGTAAGCAGCTAAAATCAGCACTATTGAGGAAAGGCTTGTTGCCTTCCTCACGATGAATCGTCTGACATTTGCTGCCAGTGCACGAGCCTTAGTCATCCCAACCACCTCACGTTTGGTCTACCGCCCAGATCCTTATGAGCTACGAGATAACGCATCGCGTCCATCCCGTGATCGTGTTCCTTTACCGGAGCTTCCTTATTGGCATCCCAGACGTAACGCAGCACTTCCTCTGCGGTACACGTAGGTCGCTTTGCGTCAACTAGCTCCTGGTCTCGTTCCACCAGAGCGTTTTTGAGGATGAACAGCCTAGGTTTGCCATCAGGACCAAGCTTGAGGCGATCCTGGACAGCCTGAATGCCCTCAATGACGTTCTTATGAGCCGCTGTAGTGCTCATGCCAATAATCTTGGCGAACTCCTCACGACCATTCATGTCGTGATCAGCGATGATTACTTGAGGTTTAGGTTCGATCCACTTGCCTTCAGTGTCAGTCAGCAATCCTCGAATTTGTGTTGCATGCTCGCTGACTATGCGACTAGTGCGGTAGATCTCCCTGTATAAAAACAAATTGCCGTCATTATCTTCAGCCCAGAATTGACAAACAAAAGGATTACGATAACCGAAGTCTAATGACCAATAGCGAGCCCAAGAATC
>Ga0196970_1001060_pt1 | contig 21785 bp, 18 predicted proteins | sample S1v_513CmetaG_FD_148672 | JGI IMG/M metagenome (GOLD analysis project Ga0196970, IMG submission 148672) | Soil microbial communities from Anza Borrego desert, Southern California, United States - S1+v_5-13C | ecosystem: Environmental > Terrestrial > Soil > Desert | place: USA: California...
GCTCATGTATTTTTGCTTTCTGCTTTGCCTGAAACTCCTCGCTCTGCTCCACTGCATAGCCGCCGGCTTTGGAGGCATCTGCAGCGCCCTCTACTTCTACGAACTTAGCGCCAAGACTCATCACCTCTTCCTTCACCGCAGGTCGGGTGTCAAACACCTCTACCACGGCGCCGAGGCGACGGGCAGTGGCTATCGCCTGCAGACCCGCCACACCTGCACCCAGTATGAGCACCTTGGCAGGAGGAATGCTGCCAGCAGCCGTCATGAACATGGGGAAGTAGCGGCTGAAATTCATGGCCGCAAGGAGTACCGCCTTATAGCCTGCTATGTTGGCCTGCGAACTGAGCACGTCCATGCTTTGCGCGCGGGTAGTGCGCGGAATGGTATCCATGCTGAACACCGTGAGGCCGCGCTCTGCCCATGTAAGCATCAGCTCAGGGTTCCATAGGGGCTGGTATACACCCAGTACTGCCGCGGCGGGGCGCAGATCGTCTGGCAGATTCTCCGGCTGTATGGTGAGCACTATATCAGCCTGCTGGGCTATCATAGACCGGTCCTTTATCACAGCGCCGGCGTCTTCGTAAGACTTATTGCCAAAGAAAGCCGGAAGGCCTGCACCGTCTTCCACCCATACTGTCACACTCATCTTTACCAGGGCAGCCACTACCTCCGGAACGAGGGAGACCCGCGTTTCCGGGGCCTTCTCTTTCAATACACCTACTATCATAAATGGCAGTGATTCGTTTTAGAGAATTGAAAAATAACATTTTTTCATTCATTGTCAAAGCAATGGATGAAAGAAAAGAGTGTAAGGCTCACCCTCTGTGGCTACTGATAGTATGGCGGGAAGATACCTGAGGAAGTGGCGACTTATGGCAGTCTGCAGACTCTGGTAATGGCGAAAGCTGACTCATGCAACACCTTCACCTTGGTGCGCACCTTTCCGTAGAAGATGATACCCACGCCGCTGATGACAAGCGATGGCTTATTGGCACCGCCAGAGAAGTGAATGGTATTTGCCTGCACCTGCGGGATGTCGCAGGGCATCTTATCAAATTGCCTGATGTGTGCTACTGGCACCTTGCTCCCCTTTCGGAAACAAAGGGTGGCTACCGCAATGCTGAAATGGGAAGCGTCTGCCGGCGCACTTAAGGCTTCTGCCGGACAAAAAGATGCGATAATACATGGGTGTCGCCGGTTTCAGGATCTACCATCGTGGCGTGATCAGCGTGAAAGACAGTGTCAAGGTGCGTACGGTTATTCCATTGAAAACCCTCCAGCGAGCTGAGGTCAGCTTTGAGTAAAACATCTTCTTTAACTTCCTGCGGAGGCAACCGGAAAAACGTCTCTTTCAATGCCTTTTTCAGACGCTCACATAACGATCCGTCCTTGCAGTGCCGGGTAATGAGCCCAAATGCCTCCCGGATAACCCCACCGTTGGATGACCCTGCACCATTAACAGAGCCTTCGTTCCTGAAGCGTAAAAAACGATCCTCCTTCTTCACTCTCTTGCCTGATGGTCCACCCGGGCCACGCACGATGTTCTCACCGTTTTTATCGATATAAGCACTATAGTCGCCGATCTTTCCGGAGTATTGTACCGGCCCAACTATCTTAGCCATTGATTGACAGGGTTTTAAGGTGCAAATTTACGAAAAAATGCCCGCTATTCAATCCAGAGAGACACGGATTTCCATCAGTGATCAGCCGTTGGAGTCCCGTTGCAGATCCAATGTAAATCCAGTGTAGATCCAGTGTAGATCCAATGATATCCCAGGTACCTTTATGATTATCGTAATGTGTTCAGACTTGTCACTCCGTTAGTGGCTGACATTCTCCAGCCTATTACATTACAAAAAACATAAAGGCACCTGGGATATCCCGCCTTTAAGCTGCCTTTAAACCGCCTTTTGACTACCTTCAACCCGCCACTACTCCGCGCGGAAGAAGCAATCAACTAGCCATCAGCCGTAGCAGGGTTAAGGATTTCGAGACTAGTATTTAGGATTTTTCCCCTGTCTGCCAATTCCCCTATCCGAAGATGTTCGTAATTTTATGAGCAGCATACCATCCGCGTCATGCAGCTTAATTGCGCTAATCAAATCATTCACTATGGGAGTGCCAAAGGAAAAGATCAAAGAAATAGCCGATATATTGGACACGGGGTTCAGAATCTTCATTCATAAATCCACCTACGAGATTGTTAGCTTCCCCGACGAAGAGCATAGCGACTATGCGGAAATGGATGACAGGCAAGAAGAAATAGATAAGGTTGAGAGCGACCCCGATAGCTATGCTGAGGTAGACAAGATGTCGTCCCGTTACTCATTTCAGATCATGGAAGACTTCGCTGCTTCCTTGCCTGAAAATAACACCAGGGCGCGTCTATTTCAGGCGTTGGAAGGGAAAAAACCCTTTGCCAATTTCAAAATCCAGATAGACAGATCGGGCGGGTATCGCGACATGTGGTTCGCCTTCAGAGATGAACGCAAGCTGCGATGGGTGGAAAGGGAATTGAGGTTGCTGGTGGAGTCCGAGTCGTAATGCGGGCTTGAGTCAAAAGGGCTAAAAAGGACGGCTGAGAAATTTGTAGATGAAGTGTATAGTTTCACTAACAACGCTATACTCTGACACCCAATGGGCGTCATCCCGGCGCCGAACAGAGCTGAAAAAGCTGAGCAGAGGAAGCCGGAACTTTTGTTATGGAGCGAAGCGGAATAATCTCCTATTTCCGCCAAAGGGGAAAGCAACGCAACAACACTCTCCCCACGTCATCCTCGCGCCGAACAGAGCTGAAAAACCTGAGCAGAGTAAGCCGGAGAATTTTTCTTAAGGAGCGCCCTCACTAAACGCCAATCACACCAGCTCAATAGTATCGTCATGGTGAACCAAGCGAAGTGCAACGAAGCGAAGCTGAACCAACCCCTGATAACTTGCAATCTGCTAAATCTGACTACTTGCACCCACCCCACCGGTCGAAACATCCCGCTTAGATCCACATTCAGCAAGCGTCGCGCTTGCGAAAGTCCCCTACTTTGACTACAACACAATTAAATGCTTAGTATTTTCAGGCATCAAAACAACGCAGGCAGGACATCTATGAAAAACATTCTCTTCTATGTTGCTGTATTCTTGCTTACTTCCTCCTGCCACAAAGAAGAAGGATGTTCGAACCCGCCGGCCGACCGGCTTTTTGAGTTCAGAATTGTCGATGTCAACGGTACAGACTTGTTAGACTCTACCAATTCGGAATACGTGGGTAAGGTGCGGACGGAAAATCCATGCACTGCCCAGAACTTTGGCACAACAATTTACCGGGACTCGGCATTTTACTATTGCCAGGCACAGCGCATTTCCTACGAAGGCGCAATGGTTGATCTGGTTTGCAAAAAATTACTACTGCAGTATGACAATGGAGACGTTGACACCGTTCTCTACGAAATCGACCAAACCATAGTTTCGGGCTGCGCCATTCGCAAAATGAAAAACGTAAGATTTAATGGCCAGCAAGCGACATTGAGTATGGCGAATGGCCGGGGATATTATACGTTTGTGAAATAACCTAATGGCCAAGCGTCACACTTAGCCTCGCCCATTAAGTAAGTTTAGTGCTGGGGAAAGGCACCTTAATGTCAAAGCCGTTCTATCTATAAATAAAGAAAAGGGATTATGCTTTTGATTAAAGGTGCAAGTCAGAAGTTCCGACCAAGTGGTAGCACACGACTCAACTTCTACAACTTGCCCATATGACTTTTACGGACAGTGAGATAAGAAAAACAACGAAAGTGTAAAACAGGCAATTCCATAAAAGACTCACTTTGGAAAATGGTATTAATAACTCGGTAGTGGAGTACAGCATTCTCTCCCATATATTTTTGGGTCCGCCATTCCAAACCATTGCGTGACTACTTGTTATTCCTACAAAGATTAATGGCCAGTATAGGGCAAACGCCAAAAAAGCAGGAATAATTAAGGTTCTTTTCACTTTCGAATCTGATGCAGTTTCAAATAGTAAAATTACCGAATTCCTCGACCCTTGTGGCTGAGGAATTTTGGTAATAAGGCTGGGTACTCGGGCTACTTCTCGGGCCAACTGTGTACATTAGATGTTCTATCAACTGATCGATTGCAAATGGACAGACAATGAACAGAAAGGTATTTGGGCTACGAACATTATTTTGGGTTAGTATTATGGAGGTAATTTTTGTGGTATTTTTCTATGGTTATTTAGAAAAGCAAAAACCATCGTATATATTAATGATATTTTCTGTGTTGTATTTGGTATTGGCCTATTTTATATCTATAGTGGTAGTTAGTAAGGATAAAATTGTCATCAAATTCATCTTGAACCCTTTTAGTAGACCCACAGTCATACCCTTGGAGTCGATTAAGTCGATGCATATTGTAAAGGTTACCAGTAGGAATTCTAGAGATTGTTTAAGATTCTTCTTATTACCTGATGCTGAAGAGAAAAGAGCTTATACAAAGATGACCAAGACTGAGCTAAGGAAGTTGTATGATTACTGCTTACTAGTCGGCATTAAGAATAGAAGCGTCCTGGGATATCCGGAGCAAAGTAGTCTACCATTTCCGGCAAAGTGAGCCACTTTTATTTGATGGTTCCGTCCTGCAAACGTCTCCTGTGACTTGGCTCAGCGGTCTGGCGAGGGACGTTTGCGACCGCAGGAAAGAAGCTGTATTTTGTCTGATAATGGCGGTCAGGGAGTCATCGATAACACAAGCTGGTTTACGTCCTGCAAACGTCTCCTGTGAATAGCCTCAAGAAGGTCTGGCAAAGGGCGTTAGCGACAGTAGGAAGGAAGCCGTACTTTGATTGCAATGGCTGATAGGACTCTGCTTTAGGCAATATTACCAGCTTTCCATTCATGGAAAAGGATCAGGGCTTTAGTTGAAGATGTAGTAAATGGCAAACGTCCCTGGCTCACGCACAAGGCAGTGAGGAGACGTTTGCAGGACGAGTCAATGAATCCACCAAGACGAAAGGTGCCTGATCCTGATAAAGAATAGTAAAAATGAAGATAATATATGTTCGACTCATTATAGCTTTTGTTGCATGTTTCAACGTTGGCGTCACCTTCGCACAAGACGAGAGTTGTGATTTTAGTAGAAAAAGATGGCATAGAAGCGACGCCTATCGTTATTCGGTCGCAAAGTCGAAGTATTTTTTTAGGATGCTCAAAGGGAAAAGTAAACAACAAGTATTAGACATTTTAGGACGTCCTGACATAATTAGTTGTGACAACTCTGATTTCTATACATACTGTTTAAATCGAAAAATGATTCTTAAGTATGATGAGAAAATCGAGAAGGAAATTTGTTGTTCGTGTAAAGGATCCTTAATTATTTTGGACTTTGAGAATGAGATTGTAAGTGAAGTAACTCGAATGTATGTTGACTAAAATGTCTTAGGAAAAAGAGAAGGGATGGTTAAGGGGTTTAATCCGGTTGGTAAGTCGAAACATTTTGGTTTATACATGACTGGATCATCGTTTAACTATGACCAGATCGGCAATATCACCACGGATGCTACAGCGGGGCAGACGTTTGTGTGGACGCCACATGGCAGGATAGACCAGCGTTACCAGACCACCAACCCTGCCAACAAGGTGGAGAACGTCTATGATGGGCAAGGCAATGTGGTGATGGAGAAGACGACGAACGCCGGAGTAGTGACAAAGACCTATTTTATCCGTGATGCAACAGGCAATGTACTGGCTGTGTACAAACAGAACGGCGGCGGAGCGGTGAATGTAGAGAAGCGCTATATCTATGGTTCTGATCAGATAGCCTCATTGAGCGGCCCCAATACCTACAGTGGAAGTTCTATTACGGCTCTTCCGGAGCGGCTCTATGAGCTCCGGGATCACCTGGGTAATATCAGGGTTGTATTTGGCCATAACACGCCATCCAATAACCTGGCCTCCGGTATCAAAGCCTACTTTAACTACTATGCGTTCGGTTCCGGGCAGGTGGAGCGTATACCTACAGCCCGCTGAGTTCACTGTTCACCTACAACAACAAGCGCAATGTAAGTGGTAACCTTACCGGCGTCAATGCCGCCAGCGGTCTGCTGGACTATGGTGCAAGATGGTACAGGTCTGATTATGGTAGGTGGATGAGTGTGGATCCCTTAGCTGGTGCTGCACCAGGGTGGTCGCCGTACAGAGCTTTTTACTGTGATCCTATTGCTCTTACTGATCCTACCGGAATGCTAGAAAGTACGGAGGTAACTAAAAACGAAAATGGCACTTTTACAGTAGTTGGGGGTGAAGCAGACGGAGATAAGAACATCTACGTTGTTAATAATGCAAAGGATAAACGAAGACCGGGAGAAATTGTCGGAAGTTCCGTAACAGAGTATTCCTTTTTAGATGATGAAGGACTTGCAGTGAGAGGTGCCATTATTGATACTGCAGATAAAAGTGGCGAGAGATTTTTGAATAAGGATATTATAGATGAATCGCCATTCTCAGTCAAGTATGCCTGGAACGCTAGAAACCGAGAGAAATATGATTTTAAAGATATAGGGATTGACAAAAGACCGTTTGGGATGAGAAGAGATCAATACAGATACAGAGGAATGCCATTGTCAGCTGTGAGGGGGCTAGGCAATGGAGTCGACCGCCCTTTATTTGGTTCTGCACGTGATGTTGGTAATATAGGAGCTGGATATATAGCGGGTAGAGCTGGACTATCGTGGAATACGGCAAGAGGAGCCTTTGATGCCTATGAAAGTAAGAGTTTAAAAATAACTACCGTTGAAGGGATTTCTACTCAGTTAGCAGAACGTGCGGGATGGAATATAGGAATAGGAGCATATAACAAATCAGTTCAAGAGATGATTAAAGGCACAAGTCAATCACCATTTCAAAAATAGGCTGTGTAGAGATGATAAAGGTATCTTCACGTTTGGTTTTTATTTTTTTTTACTTTTTTAGTAGTGTTTCTTGGTTCTGTTTGGTGTTGGATGGAATTTTTCAATAGGGAGTATTATTATAACAGAGATAGAAGTAAGTGTTTTACGGTATGGTTAAAACCAGGCGGGAATGTATACCTAATTCCTGTGAGATACTCGAAACTGTCATTGCCAAAAGATCAATATCTTTTAACTGACATTAGAAACGTTTTTTTAATTGTTTGGGATGAGCCTAGTGGATTTCATTCCACAATCACGTGGCGTAATAATTATCCTGTAAAAATAGAGCTTGATTCTGGTCGATTCCTAGTACTAAAAAGATCAGTAGAGAGTGATCGGGCTGTCTTTGAAGAGATGTTTATGTCAGCTGACTTTAGGATGAAAAAAGACTTTGATTATTTTGAATTAGAATGGTAGAAAACACTATTGTTTTTAATGGAAGAATGACTGGAGTTTTCACACACAAAAGCCATTAGAGCAAGGGTGTGAATAATGGGAAATTAGAACAAGTTTGATCGTCATTTTGTCTTTCTCCGTCCTGCAAACGTCTCCTGTGACTTGGCTCAGCGGTCTGGCGAGGGACGTTTGCGACAGTAGGAAAGAAGCTGTATTTTGATTGCAGTGGCTGATAGGAAATCTGCTTAGGCGATATTACCAGCTTTCCATCATGGAGGAAGGAGCATGGCATCATTTGAAAGTGTAGTAAACGGCAAACGTCCCTGGCTCACGCACAAGGCAGGGAGGAGACGTTTGCAGGACGAAAAAGTTGATTAACTATGAAAGCATTAGCTGTAATTACATTCATCATATTGCTTTCGAGTTGTCAGTCTAATGCAATAAAAATGGACGAAGTAGAAAGCATTAGAATAGTATCTAATCAAAGAGAGCAGCCTCAAGATACAGTTGTTATTACAGCGATTGACCAGATAAAAGAAATTACTTCAATGCTTGAGAACGTCAAGAAAGAACCCGTGAAGTTTTTAGCAGATTATAAGGTAGAGTTAAATTTTAAGGATAGTACGGTAATACTGTTTGTAAGAAATGACCTTTTAAACAATCAAGGGATAACGTACAAATTAGAAAAGAACTTAGGTAAAAGATTAGACGAAATAACCAAAGCTGCTCATTGAGCGGCTTTGCTTTTTGTGCACTTTCGCCCTGCAAACGTCTCCTGTGACTTGGCTCTGTGGTCTGGCGAGGGACGTTTGCGACAGTAGGAAAGAAGCCGTATTTTGTCTGATAATGGCGGACAGGAAGTCATCGATACCACAACCTGGTTTCCGTCCTGCAAACGTCTCCTGTGACTTGGCTCTGTGGTCTGGCGAGGGACGTTTGCGACAGTAGGAAAGAAGCCGTATTTTGATTGCAATGGCTGATAGGAAATCTGCTTAGGCGATATTACCAGCTTTCCATCATGGAGAAGGATCATGGCTTCAGTTGAAAATGTATCAGCAAGTAAACGTCCCTGCCTGCGCACGAGGCTGGAGAGGAGACGTTTGCAAGACGAAGAAATCGATAGAAGAATTCTGGTTCGAAAAATCTTCCCAGGACTCTTGACGTTCCGCCTGAAACAAAGTAAGAATTGAAGAACATGTATATTTTTATATTAGCTCTCGTACTAGGGTTACTTAATTTCTATATAGGTCGATTACATCACCACTTGTATATGAATGGGGTAATAAAAACGACCAAAAGAGTTTCATTGAAAATTATTGGAACTGCATTGAAAGAGAACAAGAATGAGAAGTTTCGCGCAGAATTGATGCAGCTAAAGAAGGTGCATCAGTTGTCTATTTTGCTTTTCTATGCGTTCTTAATTTCTTTGACGTACTTAGTTTTTGCCGAAGCGCATAAGTTTCGAAATTAGTGAGTTTGGGATTCCGGTTAATTGACGTGCCGCAGCATTTTATTTTACGTCCGGTAGGAGAATGGATGAAAACCAAGCACATTTATAATCATTAAAGATGTTTGGATGCTTGTATCTCCGCGAAACCTGAGAGCACGTAAGCGTGAAACTACGTTTATGTATCACAACCAACAGGCATGTGCTGGATGACTAAATCTTCCGGCAACTGATCGCACATGAACAAATTATATCTTCTGATTATTTCCTCTCTTCCAGTACTGTTTAGTTGCACAAGCCAAAATAAGGGCAGCACAGTAAAAGAAATTCCCATCTTAAATGACACGGTCGATACGCGGGTTGAAGTTTATGATTCAACGGGACAGGTTCGCAATATCTTTCATCAGAAAAAAGGACTAAAACATGGTCCGGAAACTCAGTTCTATAGTAATAATATCGAAAAGCAAAAAGGAAGTTGGTTTGAAGGCCACAAGATCGGATGGTTCGAGTACTATGAAGAGAATGAGAAGCTCCAGGTTAAACGGCAGTACGTTCAGCCCAACGGGAACTTTACCGGACAGGAGCAAGTATCCCATCTCAACCAGGTGATTAGATTCAATAGACAAGGCGACACAGTAAAATCAGGAAGCTTCTACTATACATTGTTTACAACGGGCGACACCATTAAAAACGGGAGCCGGTACGCATTTAAGCTTGTTTTGTCAGCGCCGATGTTTAAGAACGCATGGTTAGTGTTATGCTCCTTTGATGAAACTGAAACACCAGGTGCGATTTGTGACACCTTTCTGATGGAGAATTTTCAAATTGCTAAATCGCCCAGAGAGTACCGACTGGGCCAAAACATAATTGAGGGTTTGATCTTAAATTTCGAATCTTTTAAGGATTCTACAGGCCAAACGCGACAACGAACAGCCAGAATTTATTTTGTTGATAGGTTTTTTGTTGTTGATTAACCAACTCCCCGACTTATGGTAGTTTTGACTAAGAAATTGTTTCTCCTAGGTGGCTTTCTAATTTTCATGAATGCTCATGCTGAAGCCCAACCAAACTCTTGCCGTTTCAAAAAGAACAAGTGGATTAAAAACGTGGACTATCGGTATAAAATTGTAAAATGCAAATCATTCTTCAATATGCTTGAAGGAAAAAGCAAATCGCAAATTGTAAGTATTTTAGGTTATCCTGATTTAGTCGATCCGACCAGCGTTGATGACTTTACATTCTGCCTGGACAATGAGAAGAAACTGGTATTTGATGAAGAAAGGAAGAAGCAGGTTTGTTGTACTTGCATTGGATCATTAATTGTCATTCATTTTAAAGATGAAAAGGTATGGGAAGTTACCAGAGTGCACATGGAATAGGAAGTCCTGATAGTCACCATCCTGTGAAGTGCACACTTAGGAGCTGGTCACGGTTAAATTGCTATTTACTATTTACTATAACATTATTTTCTTCTTGCAAGAGTTTTCAAGGCACCAACAATTCGAATATATCAGAGGAATACGACTCTTTAAATATTGATGTGGCTAAAGAGTATTATTCCAATGGGCATTTAAAAAGAAAGACTTCGCTAAAAAATGGGGAACTAGACGGGGTTGAGGTAGCCTACTACCCTAATGGCCAGATTCGGTATACAGGCTTCTTTAAAAAGGACTTGCAAGACAGCCTCTGGGTCTGGTTTTACAACAACGGAGACACTGAGCAAGTTGATAATTGGATGAACGGGAAGAACTTCGGAGACCATAATGAATACTATAAGGGTGGCTCTATTAGGAAATATGCTTTCTACACCTTGGGGGGGTAAAGCTATTTTTTTAAGAGAGTATGATCAAAAAGGAATTGTCAAAAAAGAAGAAGGAATGCCAGTGCAGCTTGTTTACAATCGCAAGAGACTCAGATTAGGAGAGAAGTTTGAATTGGTTTTATTAGTTGGAGGACTGCCACATTGGAATACCAGTATTGTTGTTACTGAATTAAACGAGGGTGAAGAAAAACTCATCACGCAAATCGGTGAAAAAGACCTTGAAGTAAGACCTTTCGGGAAAAGAAAAGTAATTAATCGAAACTTTGCGAGCGTTGGAACTTACCATTGGATAGTAAACGCTGACATTACGGACAGAAACAATAATACGCACCTGCGCTTTCTTGATACTGTTGTCATAGAGGTAAAGTAAGAGGTTGATGTGGAACAAAAATGCGGAAACGAGGCGACTGAATTATTCTGGCCTAAGTGGGCGCTTAGATAGGGATGGGAAAGTAACCACACCAAAGATAAATCAAACGATCCGTTTACCGATGTCACACAGATTAATGAAGCAGGCTCTTGGATTTATCTTGGTAGCAACACTGTTTTCCTGTACGCAGAAAGAAAGCCCGACGATTAAGACAATTAAGATATTCAACTCCAAAGGCAAATACATTGGCGACAGTGTCCTGAATGACGGCCTTTTACAGAAAATTGTCTTTAAGGACAGTTCATTGATTATTGACAGTATTGTTTTCTATAGATATGATAATGATGCCCGTAGTGTTGAATCAAAATTCACTTTTATTGGAGGCGATAGAGTCTTTGAAAACGTTGAATATCACCAAAATGGACAAGTGAGTAGATATTTATTCTTTGATGAAGAAAAGCATAACTATTTCTATGAAAGAATTTACGACACTTTAGGTAATTTGATAGAGGCAAAGGGCGAAGTTTTTTTTCAGGGATATCTCTCTGGCCTCAATTTTAAAACCTTGGATGCTCAGCAGGGAACGAACCTTAAAATAAAGATTTTTCACCCAAACCCTCCTGACTGCAGAACAAAACTTTCTGTCAAACTTGAAGATGATTCAAACGCAGAGGTTTTTAGCAGAAACAAGAATATTAGTTTCTTGAAAGAGGTGTCGGGTAGTGTCGAAAAGCCGCCAATCGGAAAAATCTGGACGGAAATTGATGTATGGCTCGAACTCCAAGGGGCCAATGATACTTTTTATTATAACCAAGCTATCTACTATAAAGTGGTTGATTAAATCCTCTCGAAATGAGGACAAAGAAAATAATTAGCAGATCAACGTAAAAGCTGGGTTCAGAATGTTCCAAAAAAGACTTTCCGAACTAGTACGCAAATAAGGATCATCACCATCAGGGTGCCGGAATTCATTTCAGCCTGATGCAAATCTTACCTCTGTTTGCACCAACATTAAAGAAGAATTTCATCCCTCCCAGACAATTCCACTACTAAATAATACTCGGCTTACCTTTGCCATCCGTTGGTAGATTGACCAACGGTCAAATCAGTACTATAATACATGCATTACGTTTCGGCAGAAGGGATAAGTAAGAGTTTTGGGATAAAGCCTTTGTTTCAGAATATATCGTTTCACATAAGTGAGGGCGATAAGATAGCGCTGGTAGCTAAGAACGGGAGCGGGAAAAGTACGCTGCTGAAGATCCTCTCCGGCAAGGAGACACCAGACAGCGGTACTGTGTGGATACATAAGGACGTAACGGTGGCTCTGTTTGAACAGGAGCCGAAGTTCAACGAGGGGCTTTCAGTGCTGGATAATATCTTCCATCACGACCATCCTATCATCAATGCCATAAAGCATTTTGAAGCGGTGAGCGAGGAAGAGGATGCCGAAAAGATGGGTGACGCCATTGTGCGCATGGACGAGCTGAATGCCTGGGACTTTGACACGAAGGTGAAACAGATCTTGGGCAAACTGAACATCCATCACCTGCAGCAACCTGTGAACACGCTGAGCGGTGGACAGCGCAAACGGGTAGCACTGGCGCAGACACTGATAGACATAGGATTTGAACACAAGCACGTGCTGCTGATAATGGATGAACCTACCAACCACCTGGATGTGGAAATGGTGGAGTGGCTGGAGCATTATCTGAACCAGGAGAAGGTGACACTGCTAATGGTGACCCACGACAGGTACTTCCTGGATGCGGTGTGTAACGAGATATGGGAACTGGATGGTAGTGACCTCTTTGAAATAAAGGGTGACTATGAGAACTACCTGGAGAAAAAAGCTGCAAGGATAGATAGTCAGCAGGCCAGCATAGACAAGGCGCGCAACGAATACCGGAAGGAACTGGAGTGGATGAGGAAGCAGCCGAAAGCGCGGACTACTAAGTCGAGAAGCAGAGAGCAAAACTTTTATGAAGTAGAGAGCAGGGCTAAGCAGAAGATAGAGGACAATAAGGTGGAGCTGCAGATGAAGATGAACAGGCTGGGGGGCAAGGTGGCCGAACTAAAGAAAGTGTACAAAGCCTACGGAGAGAAGGTGATACTGAAGGGCTTCGACTACACCTTCAAAAAAGGTGAGCGGGTGGGCGTCGTAGGTAAGAACGGTGCAGGCAAGTCTACTTTCCTGGAGATGCTGCAGGGACATGAGCCTGCAGATAGCGGAAAAATAAACATTGGTGACACGGTAATCTTCGGAAACTTTTCCCAGCAGGGGCTGGAGATAAAGGAAGATATGCGGGTGATAGAATACGTAAAGAACATAGCCGAAAGCTTTCCGCTGGCGGGCGGTGGCACATTGAGTGCTGCCCAGTTCCTGCAGCTATTCCTCTTTACACCGGAGCAACAGTATACCTACCTGAGTAAACTAAGCGGTGGAGAAAAGAAGCGACTGCAGTTGCTGGCAGTTCTCTTCCGAAACCCGAACTTCCTGATACTGGATGAACCTACCAATGATCTGGACCTCCCTACCTTGTCTGTACTGGAGAACTTCCTTAGCGAGTTTCAGGGTTGTTTGCTGATAGTATCGCACGACAGGTACTTTATGGATAGGTTGGTAGAGCACCTCTTTGTGTTTGAAGGAGACGGAGTGGTGCGGGACTTTCCCGGGAACTATAGTCAGTACCGGGTATGGCTGAAGGAATATGAGAAGGACAAGCAGAATGCAGAGAAGACCGGTAAGAAAGGACTAAGAGCAGACGACTACCTGGTAAGCGAATCGAAGGAAGAAATAACAGAGGCTAAGCCGCAGGTGCAGCAGGCTACAGCACCGGCAGAGAAAAAGAAGAAGCTTTCGTACAAAGATCAGCGTGAGTTTGAGCAACTGGAAAAAGACATTCCTGCGCTGGAGAAGGAAAAGGAGGAGATAACCCAAAAGATGAGCCAGCCCGATCTGGCATATGACGAACTGCAAAAGCTGAGTGCCAGAATAACGGAAGTAACCAATCTGCTGGAGGAAAAGGAGCTGAGGTGGCTGGAGCTGAGTGAGTATCAGTAGTTTTGAGTGGAGGAGTGGAGGAGTGGAGAAGTAGTGAAGTGAAGGAGTTGAGGAGGGGTGAAGGTGACAAGTGATGAAATCGTGGAGTAATACCGTTTTTGGGGGGAGGGTATGTTGCTGCTGATTACTTAGATTTATTCAATAGAATTTTTCTATCCGAAAAGCTTGTAATGCATTATTTAACTACTTTAGGGAAAATATTAAAACACTAGATATGAAATTTCTGAAGACCTCCGTGTTGGCCCTCACTATGACGGCTGTGAGCAGTATTATGGCCTATGCCCAAACGGCAGATGAGATCGTACAAAAACATATAGCCGCGATAGGAGGTATAGACGCATGGAAGAAGATCAACTCCATAAAGATGAATGGAAGTATTACCGCACAGGGAATGGAAATACCGGTGAGTGTGACTACCCTGAACGGCAAAGGCATGAGAATGGACATGACGATCATGGGAACATCAAACTACATGATCCTTACACCAAGCGAAGGGTGGACCTACTTTCCCATACAGCAGCAACAAAAACCTGAACCACTGACGGCTGACCAGGTGAAACAAAGCCAGGACCAACTGGATGTACAAGGCGAACTGGTGGACTATCAGGCTAAGGGAAATAAAATAGACTTCATAGGAAAGGATGACCTGGAAGGAACTGAGGTATATAAGCTACGCCTTACTGATAAGAACGGACAGGAGAAGACACTCTTCTTTGACGCAGAGAACTTTTACCTGCTGAGAGAAACAGAGAAGATGAAAGCAGACGGAAAGGAAGTGGAAGCAACGGTAAACTATAGTAACTTCCAGAAGCTGCCAGAGGGAATAACCGTGCCCATGACGGTAGACTCAGAAATGGGACCTGTAGCAATGAAGACCATAGAAGTAAACCCTACAGTGGATGAGAGCATCTTTAAGCCAAGCAACTAAGTAACATACATGAATTTCAAGCCCGGTACTTTGCCGGGCTTTTTTTGTCGCAGCATTTACAAACCACCCTGACAAATAATCCAGTTATGAAAAAGACCTACCTGATAGTAGCAGCAGCGCTTCTCTGCTACGGCGGTCTGCAGGCACAGACCAAAATAACCAGCTCCACCTTTGGGATGATGGAAGCGAGGCACATGGGGCCAGGAACCATGAGCGGAAGGATAACGGCAATAGAAGGAGTGAACGAGGATAGTAAGACACTTTATATAGGCACCGCGGGCGGAGGCGTGTGGAAGAGCACGAATGCAGGAGCTTCATTTAAGCCCGTCTTCGACAAATATTGTCAAAGTATAGGCGCTATAGCTATAAACCAGAAAGATCCTGGCATAGTGTACGTAGGCACAGGGGAAAGCAACATGCGGAACTCTGTATCTATAGGGAACGGGATGTACAAGACCGTAGACGGAGGAATGAACTGGGAGAAGTTAGGGCTTGACAGTACGGAGCATATAGCCAAGATAGCAATCAACCCTAAGAACCCGGATATTGTTTACGCAGCAGCACCCGGTGCGCTATGGAGCGACAGTAAACACAGAGGGCTATACAAGACTACAGACGGAGGCAAGACCTGGGAAAAGATTCTGTACATAAGTGACAAGGCGGGATGCACTGATGTGTCTGTAGACCCAACGAACCCGGACGTAGTATATGCCACTACGTGGGAATTCAGGCGAACACCCTATTCCTTCAACTCAGGAGGCAAGGGAAGCGGAGTGTATAAGAGTAAAGACGGAGGGAAGACATGGAAAGAACTGACCAATGGGCTGCCCGCAAAGCCATTCGGAAGGGTGGCACTGGCGCTTGCACCAAGTGCGCCTCAGAACCTGCTGGCCATAGTGGAAGCTAAAGAAACAGCATTGTTTATTTCAGGAGATGGAGGTGAAACCTGGAAACAGCAGGCCTCTACACTGAACGTGACTTCCAGGCCATTCTACTTTAGCACACTGGTAGTGGACCCTAAGGACCCAAAAAGGGTATACAGGCCTGCCTACAGCTTTTCGTACTCTAATGATGGCGGCTATTCCTTCAGCGATGCATCTTATGACGGAGGATGGGTGCATGCCGACCACCATGCGTTGTGGATAAACCCGAACTACACCAACCAGATGTACCTGGGAACTGACGGGGGTGTGTATGTCAGCATGGACAGAGGGGCGACATGGCTGTTTCTGCACAATCTGCCTGTAGGACAATTTTATCACGTGGCGTTAGATAACCAAAAGCCTTATAGGATATATGGCGGACTGCAGGACAACGGCAGCTGGGTAGTACCTTCGGCAGCACCCGGCGGTGTGGGTAATGCTAACTGGATGAATATCTACTTCGGTGATGGATTTTGGACAATACCCGACCCGACCGACCAAAACACAGCTTATGCCGAATACCAGGGAGGAAACATGGGCAGAATAGACCTGACGACACTAAAGTCGGTGAACATAAAGCCACAGCAGACAGCCAGAGAAGACAAGCTCAGGTGGAACTGGAACACACCAATAGCGACGGGCATCACAGAAAAGAAGAACCTGTATACCGGAGCACAATACCTGTATAAATCTACCGATCAGGGCAGAACCTGGAACCGGATTTCACCAGACCTGACCACGAACGATAAAAAGAAACAGGACCAGGAACAATCCGGTGGGCTGAGTGCCGATAATACTTCAGCAGAGAACCACTGCACGATATTTACAATCACAGAATCTCCGCTGGACGCGAACATGATATGGGTAGGTACAGATGATGGGAACCTGCAAGTGACCAGAGACGGAGGCAAAACCTGGACCAACTGCGCGAAGAACTATGCAGCTGCAGGTATACCAGCACAAACATGGGTGAGCAGCATAGAGCCATCGAGGTATGACAAGAACGTAGTGTATGCAACCTTCGATAACCACATGTATGGAGATCATAAGACCTATCTGGCAAAATCATCCGACGGAGGCAAGACTTGGATGAAGCTGGACAATGAGGAGTTTACCGGCTTTGCGCATAAAATACGTGAGGACCTGGTGAACAAAGACCTGCTGTTCCTGGGAACAGAGATGGGGTTGTTTGCTACAGTGGATGGAGGTAGCTCATGGTTCAGGATGAAGAACAACATACCTGAGTATTCACTTGTAAGGGATATTCAAATACACCCTGAAACCCACGACCTGGTGCTAGGTACCCATGGCAGAGGAGTGATAGTGGTAAACGACATTACACCAATGCGTGAATTGAACGCTACCATAGCCAATAATGAGATATACATCTTCCCTAATAAGCCAATGGCGGTTACGATGGGGAAATATGGCAACGGCGGCTTCCCCTCAACAGGCGGCTGGGATGCGGGAAACCCACCATCCATTCAGCCTATACAGTACTACCTGAGAGACAGGGTTAGCTCTGGAGATGTGAAGCTAGAGATATATGACTCTGAGGGAAAGCTCATACAGACTATGCCCGGAGGCAAGAGGAAGGGACTAAACAAAGTATACTGGAACATGAGATATACGCCACCAAAGGTTGCTAAGGGAGGATCGAAAGTTGACTACTCCGGCTTTGTAGCACCACAGGTATTGCCGGGCGACTATAAGGTGAAGATAAAAGTAGGGGCAAAGGAGTATGATACAGACCTGAATCTGGTACACGATGCGGAGAATAAAACCTTTAGCGAGGAAGACCGGAAGCAGCAGCACCAGATTGCCATGCAACTCTATAAGCTGCATGAAGAGCTGTACGCGCTGGTGGAGAAGATAAATGAGGAACAAAAGCTGATAAAAGACAGTGATAGCCTGGTGAAGACAAACAAAAGCAAAAAGATCATTACCGACTATAATACGAAGCTGGAAGAGCTGAGGAGCACACTATTGGCAACTAAGCAGAAGTCGATATTTGCTGATGAAGAGAAGCTCAGGGAGCAAATATCTGACGTATATAGCGCTGTTTGCTACCAGGAAGCAAGACCTACTAACCTCCAGGTAGAACGTGTCTCTGGTTTGGAGGACGAGGTGAAGAAAGCTGCGAAGGCGTATGATGTTTTGAATGCTAAGTACGCACTGCAGGTGAAGCAGACTATAGAAGCAGAAAAGAAAATAGGCAACTCTGGTACAAGTAGATCCAGCAACTAGACAACAAAGACGGAAGTAGTAGACAGAAAATAGGCGTGGAGTTTCCCTCCACGCCTATCTGCGTTTACAAACTTTTGTTTCTATTCTCCTGAATCACTTGGACGATCTAACTTGTCGAAATCGAACATCAGTGAGAAGCGGAAAGTATTAGACAGTGGGTTACGGTTGATGCCGCTACCGGATGGTACAAGGTAAGCACCGTTCAATGTAAAGACATTAAGACGAACACCCAGACCTACGGTGAGGTACTTTCTGTCACCTTTCGTTTTATCCTCATAGAAATAACCTGCCCTTAAAGCAAACTGGTTCTGATACCAGTATTCAGCTCCGATTGATATCTGAAACTCTCTCATTTCTTCACTAAAGCCACCGGGTGCATCACCAAATGAGCCTAACATACCCGAAACAACACCCTTGTCAGGAATAACATACTTAGGTGTGCCTGTAGTGGAAGTATCGATAGGTGTAGGAACAAGCAATTTGTTTACGTCTAAACCAAATGTGATCTTGTTATACTCGTCGATACCTGCAGTATATGCTACACCCAAACCAAGGTTGATCGGGATGAAATCTCTCCTCGTGGAACTATATGAAATACGAGAGCCTACATTGCTCAATACCGCACCGAAGCTAAAGTTGTTGCTGCGGAATTCATCTATCTCCCTCGTTTTACTATAGTATACACCAAGGTCTGCGCCGAAGGCATTCCCGGGTTTATACTCCTGTCCTGGTTGCGTACTGACACCAACTGCAAGCCCGGAGTGTATATACCGAAGTGTAAGACCTGTAGAAACATAAGGAGTAAGCCTGCGCGAATAACCAACATCGAAAGAGTATTCCCTTGGTTTTCCTGTGCCAGTGGCATCCCCAAGGTCGTTAGTAAAGTTGATGTCTCCCAGGGAAAAATACCTGAGGGAAGCACTAAACGCCTGATTGTCCTCCTCGCCAAACTTAGCATAGCCGGAAAGGTACCCTAACCATATGTCCGGAACCAGATCCTTAAGCCAGGGAGTATATGTCATAGATACTCCGAACTTCTTCGTGTTGAACGGCATTTTTGCAACGTTCCAGAACTGTGCGTTCGCGTCAGGAGAAAGAGCAATACCAACATCTCCCATACCGCCAGAACGAGCATCCGGAGAAATCCTCAGGAAGGGAACAGCAGTGGTGATTGTGTTAATCTGACCATTGGCACCTGTTTGTGCAAAGGCCTGATTTGCGAAACCAGTTAGTAAGCTTAATCCAATTAGAGCAAAGCGTTTTGCCATTCTATTATTATTTATTTTAAAGTTTTGCAAAGGTATTTGATTTATACTTGCCTGCAAACATAGACAGACGTTTACGAGTGATAGTCAAGTAAGTTATTCTATTTCCGGGAATTAACGAATCAACACTAACTTTTGGTATGCCGTAGCCTGAATTCCCTTATCCGTTGAGATATTAATCCGATACACATAAATGCCTGATGGAAGTTTAGCGCCATTGTTGCTGGTACCGTCCCAGGTCATCTCAATGCTCCTGCTTCCGGATGCCATAAAGGTTTGGTCAATAGTCCTTACCAGCGAGCCGGCTGTGTTGTATATCAATATCTGTGCTCTGAGGTTTTCGTCAGGATGGTTGTGCTCAAAAACAAATCGTGTCTGGTCAGTAAATGGGTTCGGGTAGTTCATCAGGTTATTAACCTTAACAACATTTCCGTTTACCACCTCGAAATTGACCTGCCCTTCACCAGAGTTATTGTTCATATCCCAGGCCTTTACCCTGATCGTATGACGGCCATCGCTTAAACCTGTGAGTGGAAAATAAACATAGCCACGTGTATAGTCATTGGGAGCAGTCTCGTAGTAATCGTTTAATATGAAAGGATGCTGAATGTCGCCGTCGAGAACACCCATAAGATCGTGGCCGATGCTGTTACCTGACACATTAATGCCAATCTCGTCAAACAGTTGAACATACAGCAGTGTGCTAGGGCCGGTTATTCCGCCGTCTTTAAAAAGGCTATCTCCGATGAATGGCTTAACCACAGGACCATCAACATCGTCGATTACCACGTCGGAGAAGCCACCGACTTTCAGAGAAGTGTCAGAACCCGCAGCATCGGTAGTTCCGTTTTCAGCATAGTAACTGATCTTGCCCTGACCAAAGTCATAATTGAGATCCTTTGGCGTGATGAACAGAAAAGAGAACTTCCCATTAGTCACAGTTGCCTTTCCCTTATATATCACATTGTTCTGTACAGCATACTCGCGCGAAGGGCCTGTGATCGTCTTTAGCACACGGGGCTTATCATATATAGTAACATATACCCTGCCATTGAAGTCTGAAAGTACGTTGCCTGAAACATCACGTACGCTGCCGCTGATCTTATACTTGCCGAGCGCCTTCATTGTGTCTACTGGTAATGAGGTGTACCCGTCCTCGATCGATTCTGTGCGGATCTCATGCCTTGGGAAAGCTGGAGTGAGTGCCGGATCGCCTAACAGTACGAATTTCCTATAGTTTGCGAGTGTGAACTCAATGTTGTTAGTACTCGCGTAAGTATTGTTCTTTGAATAACGGAACGCATCGCCCAGTGTAGGCCAAATACCATTATACTTCTGGAAAAGTGCATTGAGGAAGTCAACATTCATGGGGCGGTTGTGATGCTGATATACAAGCTGCGTGGTGGTAAGCAGCGCAATAGCACCACCGGTAGATTTCATCATCAATAACTCTGCTGCAGAAGAATAGGACGGATCATCGAACTTGCTAAAATCACAAGTAGCAGTCACCATAATAGGAAGTTTGTCCTGATTCTTCCAATTGTTGAAGTCATCCTGGGTGAGAATACGTTCGTGAGCAAGTGTGGTAATACTGCCATGCCCATTATAGTTGATGAGGAAGGTTCCCTTAAACACCTGATCATTTATAGTCTTGTTGGCGTCTGGTGCACGTTCGCCTCCCGGAGTAGAAACCGTCGGAATGCCTGAAAGGTAAACTTTGGTCTCATTATAAAGATTTGAGTGACTATTGATTGTGCCAGCCATAATTTCTGCATCCTCCATATGGATATTGCTGTCGCCATTGTCCGCAAGTAACGTAGTAGATACGCGCCATGGCCCTAAAGAAGCCGGACTTGCGTACCTGATGATCTTATTTACTATATCTTCTGCAGATTTCGCTGATGTAGCCGGTATCCTTCCAACCCCCAGATCCAGGGTATTGGCAATATTCCAGGTTTCAATATCCTCGTTGTCGTCTAGAAATCCGAAGAAATCATCAGAGCAATAACCCTCAATGACATACTCCGATTCTGACGTCTCATAGGTTGGTACAAAGTTCTGGTTGTTGGGGATCCTGTTCTTATAATCATAGGAAGCATCACCAAACAACAGAAGGAACTTCGGCATCTGTGCAGTGTCCATGCCAGCCCTTTCGTAGAACATCCTCGCGAAGTCGCGTATAGCTGCGATGTCCTGGGACCCGGAGCTGAATTCATTATACACTTGTTCAGGGGTTACCACCAACACCCTGTAGTTGTTCTTTTGTCTATGGAAATCTGCCAGTTTGGTGGCAGCGCTCAGGAAATCAGGATGGGAAACGATGAGGTAATCTATCGGAGCCTGGCCGTGAAGATTTTGATTGTCAACTTTCTTAATGAACTCAGGG